>Ga0315913_1003577_pt1 | contig 18685 bp, 9 predicted proteins | sample MpolsnodulesMG_FD_207736 | JGI IMG/M metagenome (GOLD analysis project Ga0315913, IMG submission 207736) | Medicago polymorpha root nodule microbial communities from Los Angeles, California, United States - small nodules | ecosystem: Host-associated > Plants > Roots > Nodule | place: USA... | reverse complement strand
AGTCCCAATCAAGAACCCAGAGGCGATAAGAATTACTATGTTCGTAGGCCTTTGAAGTAAAACAAAAATCAAACATAATAATTTAAAAAAAAGTCATAAACTAAATTTCAGAAGAAGAATGAAACCCGTATTATTATTCATACAAAATACACAGAAAAGAAAAAAATCAAACTCAGAACTTGAAACATGTCCAAAGGCATTGCTAAATTAATCCATGTAATTATTGTTTCAATCCATTATTTGAACAACAACAAAAGAGCACGTGTTTTCAAATCAATTTTCACCGTTTATTTTTCTAATTTATTTTGATTTTTATAGTTCTTCCTACATGAGAGAGCCATCAAAGTTATTGTTATAACTTATAGAGAGATCGGTATTGCTACATTATTCACTTGCTGCCGTTAATTTTTTTGTGAAGGATGACTTAGTTTATCAACTTTCTTTGTACCGAAAAAACGTAACTCCTACTCCATGGAAGACAGAAGAGGATTGGGAAAATGTTGTTGTTCTCGCTTTTTAGTTTTTGCAAATCTAGACCATATACTAAATCTAACGCTATTTTTCTAGTGTCTCACCGGTGAGGGACTTAATTGATCCCTCACCCTAGAATCTTAGATATTTAATTATTAATATAATTATTTTTTTTGTTACTATGAAAAAATGAAAAAATATGCATTTTTTTAAATATTTTATAAAAAAAAAGTTTTCGCGGATGGGGTGAGTGCATGGCCGGGAGACCCGTCCCCATTAGGGGGCGGAGTTGGGTGTTCAATTTTTACCTCCATTTATGGATAGGAGCAGGGGTGGGTGCATGAAAGCGGGGGCGAGGACGGGGTTGCTTAAACCCGCTCCCGATACGCCTCGTTGGCATGTCTCCTATACCAAAACAAATACGTTTATATTGTCCTACCTTTTCCACCATAAAGGTAGGGGGTCCATTTTCGTTCTTCCATGCTTGAGCACAACTATGAAGGAAAAAAAAATCATAGAATCCATGTAATTTTTTTTAGAATGTGGAAAAAATCATCTGAACGATGAAAATAAATAATTGGAATAATTTAACAAGTATCTATTTTCCATCATCGTTATCCTTAAAGATGGGTATGGTTCTCAATCTTAAAATATTGTGAGGTTGGTGCAAGTTATAACAAATCGTGATTTGGTTGTGATAATATTTATGTGATTCAAACTCTTTTTTCTATATAGAACCAAACTATATATGTGTGTATTTTTTTTGTTGTGAATATTGACTTTGGCCCTTTTTTCTAAAAAAGAAAATAAGTCTATATAATGTAGTAGTATAAAGAAATCAAATTTATTTATTGTCTTAATTTATAATTCAAAAGTATCAATATGTATAATGCATAAATACACCTACTTTTTCTTATAGGCAAAATAAAATAAAATTAAAATCCATGATACCACCCTTGACCATCGATTGATACCATTCATATCTATATGAATATTAATGTAGTATAAAGAAATAAAATTTATTTATTGTCTTAATTTTTAATTCAAAAGTATCAATATATAATGCATAAATATACCTACTTTTTCTTATAGGCAAAATAAATTAAAATAAAAATCCATGATCAAACCACCTTTGACCATCGATTGATTCCATTCATATTTGGTTGGTCCCAGACCCCTAGTCATGGCATTATATAGAAAAGTTCAAATTAATAAATTAAGATGCAAAAAAAATAATATATCTTTTAAAGAAAAGCAAAAGAAAATTAAAGAGAAAAAACATTTTGAATTCGTTATTACTGCTTCATACATCGCTTTTGCGCAACGTGCAACACCACACGAAGCTTTGTTTTCAAAGGTCTTAATTGCATATGGCCATGCCGTGATATGAGTTAGGATGAGCATATCCAATTAAGACACATTCCTATAATAATTGACCCACTAAATTTGTCAAATCAAATCATACTTCTTCTAGAAATATACTTGGTTAAAATAATTTATAAATAATGATTCACTAAAATAATTTATTAATATAAAATTTGTTATATATAAATCAGATACATCAATTATTCAATTAATCTAAAATATGTTTTTTTTTTGTATTAATGACTAGAGGGTGTAAATTAATATTTACTCTTGTTCAGTGAAATTCATGTCGACTCCATATTTTAGAAATTGATCACATGTAATATTATGATACCCATATAAATTGCATCAAATAAAAGACTGAGAGTTATCCTTAAAAAAAAAAGATTGAGTGTTAAAAAATTGTTAGAAGAAGAGTGTCCATAACATTTTTCTTTTACTTATCTGTTTATTTTCAAAATACCAAACTCCTTTGATGCTTTTCTTCAATTCATCACGACTCTTACTCTTTACTATTATTCAACCTCACCAACAAGGAATAGTTGGATTACACAAGTACAAATGATTCATACAAATTTGGAATGATTTTGAAACTATCGTATGGTCAAATTAGAAGAGTTTATTTTTATAGAGATTAAAATTTAAATGACCATTCGTATAATTAAACCAATAATCAATATATGAAATGCTTAGTATGAAAAAGCCATTTACAAGACATGAGTTGGTATCTAATTAGGAAGAAAAAATAAATCAGCAGTATGAAATTGTCATCCCCGAAAATAACAGAACGATGGAAATGTGTTTGACTAATTAACTCAACTCAATCAAGTTGCTGTCCATGCATGCAACTAGAGTGAAATATTGGTCAAACTAATCTTAATGATTACTCCATAGCCCTACCCTACTTATGCTGAATGGATTATTGGAGTTTTTGCATGCCACGCTATTTCCTTTTTGGGTAAACATGCTAAGCTCGATCTTTTCATTCAACAATACACAATTAGACATAAATACGAACACACCCACATACAATTCCTCCATGACAATTCAAATGATAAAGACGGAAGAGATATTTGATATGTTGTAGTGCATATTTAAACCCACAATTTTTGTAGTTGAGTCTAACAAAATCCCATAAAATTGGCTTGTGATAAGGTGAGAATTGTCGTCATTTATAAACATATTGTCGGATCATCTCTTATCTGATGTGTGAGTCTTTAACACACCCCTCACGTCCAAGACTGGACATTTGGAGCGTGCATATAATGGTGAGTAATCGATAGCGAAAACCTGATAGCAGATGGCTCAATGAATCTTGGAGGAGACTCTAATATCATCATAAAAATTGTGAAATTGTGATTGGATATAACATAACCCCACTAAGAAAATCGAAAGGGTTGATTTTGTTAACCCCGAAAGGGTATCTGGTTACTAATGTATTGGTCTTATCCCTCAATCTTAGTTCTTACGCATACGATTGAAACTGGTTGTGGTTGGTGGGCTCACCTCTTCGATTTTATGATCTTCCGGATCTGTTGAGATTTACAAGCTAAAAGGTGTCGTGTCTGCCTCCACTAGTATTGTTACTGCTCAAAAGAGCTTTTATGCTTCCTGTTGTGATTAGGGAGCTTATGAGACTTGGATTTTGATATCATGTTGGCGGTTGATCCATTTGTCAATTTTAAAAACCTAATTTACTTTGCAAATTCTACTTGTTATATTTTTTGTAACTTGATTTTGGGCCCGTACGCAGATTCGATGGGTTGCGTCCGTAAGGAGAGAATATTTGTTATTATAGTTTATGGTTGCTCCACACGGTTCGTTTTTTCTCGATGTACTCCCAAGAACGGATCTAGAAAATTTAGTAAGTGGGGTCAATGTCATGTTATAAAAATTTATATAACTTCTGTTTATAATTGCTCTCAAATGTTAAAAAAATTTGACAGATTTTTTAATTTCTAACCTATTAAAAAATAGGGTTAAATATGTTTTTTGCCCGCATAAATATATCAAATTTTTGTTTTAGTCCTTCAAAAATATGAATTCTACATATGAGTTTACTTTAAAGGAGAACTAAAAGTGAAAATGGACAAATTTTGGGGGACTAAAAGTCGAAGAAAAAATTTAAAGAGACTAATAAGAAAAATTGGTATATTTATAGGAAACATAAACATATTTAACCCTAAAAAATATAACACTGATTAATTATTTTTTAGCCAATGACTGTCAATCATAAGTCCTTTTTCAACCAATATAAATAGTAGTTTAGGGTCTTGCTAACAAATGTCATAAGAACATTGAATAAGGATTCCATTAAAAATAAATTTTATCTAAAGAAATACGAATTATTTTTATCAGTTTAATAATTACAACAATTTTTTATGTAAAATAAATTTTTGTTTTCTAAATTAATAATCTTGTGACAATCATAAGCATCTTTATTAGACTTATAATTTGTTGTAGTGTTATAAATAAACCATATAAATACAATAATACTGTATAAGTGGGGTCAAATTGCATAAATATTAAAATGTTGGTTAAAAATACGATAGACAAGTGGGGTCAGCGGACCTCATTGCCCCCACCCTCAATCCGTGGTTGTGTACTCCGTTTGAGTTATACTTAGATCAGGTCTTATGTCCTCAGTCTCTTTATCTCATTATTTTAATTTATTATACTTTGTTTTGCAAAAAAAAAAAAAGCTCTATAAAACCGGTTTGTGAGGTGATGATTGTTCCTACTTAATAACACATTGTTAAGTCATTTTTTAATCCGATGTGAGACTTTTTAACAATTTTCCATGTATTTAGTTAGTGTGTAAATTTCACTGCAAAACTTTTAAAATAATGTACAACCCATGCCGATGTAGGTGTAACACGTAGCACAAAGAAATCTCATCTCATTACAAATATATAATTATATAATTAACCCACCCAAATTGACACCAGAAATGATCAAATTTGAGATATTGAAGAGAAGCACACTCGCAGCTTCCCGCCAATACCGATAAGCCACAGTCGCAGCTTCCCGCCAATACCGCTAGGCCAACTCAAGTGGATTAATTTTGATCATTGCTTAATACGTTTTATGAAAGAACTATTGTACCACGAAATACTTTTGTCCAATTTAAACATGCATGTCGACCCAGCAACGACTACTTCATACTTTGAGATTTTTCCCACTTTTGTGAATATCTCTCACAATCTTCCAATTATTTGCAGCTTTTTCCTTTGTTTTATTATTGCTTAAGTCAACTATTCTCGGGTAACCATCGTCCCCTTATCTTACAATTTTTCTCCACCAGTTGCGCCCAAAAATTAAACCGCGTATTGAGCAGACAAATTTGAAAATTGGGACAAATTATTATTTTCATAGATAATATCTTCTCATTAATTCTGACTCTTATACCAATCTAGATGTATGCATGCATGCAACGACCCTCACAATTCTTCTATATATATTGCTTAATATTTCATATGTTTCTTCACAATTCACTCACTTTGTTTAGCTTCTCCATTGGTAGCTTAAAGCTCTAAAAATTTTAGATTTAATAATATGGCTACCTTTATAAAATTATTTGTTACACTCTCCATTTTTTCTCTCTTTGCTTGTTCTACCAATGCACAACTTGTTAATAACTTCTATGGCAAAACTTGCCCTAGCCTTCAAACCATTGTGCGCAATACAATGACTAGTGCTATCAAAACAGAAGCCCGGATCGGGGCTTCTATACTTCGCTTGTTCTTCCATGATTGCTTTGTAAATGTAAGATAATGTTCAAAAATAATTTATTTATGCATTATATATATGTGGTATATTTTTCAAAAATTGTATAATCACATTTCTATTTATGTCTATGTTTATTTTGTAGGGATGTGATGGATCAATTTTATTGGATGACACTGCCACCTTTACCGGTGAGAAAAATGCCGCACCTAACAAAAACTCAGCTAGGGGTTTCGAAGTGATTGATACCATTAAAACCAGTGTTGAAGCTTCATGCAATGCCACTGTCTCTTGTGCTGATATTCTAGCACTTGCAGCAAGAGATGGAGTATTTCTGGTGAGTGGTCCATTCCTTTCTTTCTTCTCATGCAAAATATATCAGAAAAAATTATACTCCGTCTCGCTAAGAGAAACTTGAATTACACTTTCTTCCATTAATAGTTTGATTTTTTACTTGTAGCTTGGAGGACCAACATGGGTAGTACCACTTGGAAGAAGAGATGCAAGAACAGCAAGCCAAAGTGCAGCAAATAGCCAAATCCCTTCACCATTTTCTGACCTTTCCACTCTCACCAAAATGTTTTCAGACAAGGGTTTAACTGCAAGTGACCTCACAGTACTTTCTGGTGCACACACCATAGGCCAAGGAGAGTGCCAATTTTTCAGAACTCGCATATACAATGAAACCAACATTGATGCAAACTTTGCAACCTTAAGGAAATCAAATTGTCCTCTTTCTGGTGGTGACACCAATTTAGCACCTCTTGATACTCTCACTCCAACAAGTTTTGACAACAATTACTATAAAAACCTTGTTGCAAGCAAAGGTCTTTTCCATTCTGATCAAGTTCTTTTCAATAAGGGGTCTCAAGATAATTTGGTTAGGAGTTATAGTAACAATGGTGCTACTTTTAGAAGCGACTTTGCTGTTGCTATGATAAAACTGAGTAAAATTAGTCCTCTCACTGGGACTAATGGGGAGATCAGAAAGAATTGTAGGCTTGTGAATTGATCTTGAATTGGAGGGCTTATAAGCAATTAAATAAATAATGTGTTGGAGATTTTTATGGGATTGATTAATTGCAAGGTTTAAGTCATAAAGGTTGACTAGATCTTGGATACATTGGCAATTGTAGTATTGCTGTTGCTTTTTCATTTTTGATAATTTGAATGTTTGTAGTTCCACGAATACATGAAAGTTGTTATATGTATGTTATCTGTTTTGCTTCAAGTAATGAATGGATAAAAGTAATTTTATGTTAAATTCAAATCTTGCATTTTTTTTTTCATTGTAAAGGAAGTGTGTAGAGCTAGGTAGATGGTTCATGTTGTCTTTATATGTTGGAACTTCCTAAGTTTTTGTTTATAGTTGTGCAATCATACAAATAATTCATTATGAGAAATATTCTTTTTATAAGGAAATTCATTATGAGAAATGTATTAACATAACAAGCCAATAAGTAGAAAAACTCCTAGGAAAACTCCTCCTCATTCTTATTTATTTTAATAAAAAAAATTATTGTTTAATTGAGGCTAATTTATAAGCTATGTTAAAGTAAAAAAAAATAAAATAAAGGCTAAATTGCTACACTTAAATAGGTTCTCATAATATCCAATCACAAAAATTGATGTTAAATGCACAACAAAATAAAATGTGTTTTTATTTTTTCTACGAAATGTATTTTTATTTCTGAAGAAAAGACAGATTATTTGAAAATAATAATAAGCATTCTTTTCTCATAAAATGAAAATATACATTTAAGAAAATGCACCTTTCAAGTAAAGTGATGCATATTATTATTTTAAAATAAAATATATTTTTTCATCTTAAAAATAAGAGTTTTATTGCGTTAAAAATAAAAGTTTTATTGCGTGAAGACTCATTTTAGTCCCTTATAGAATTTGCAAGACTCAATTTAGTCTTTGAGAACAATAAAACAGATTTTAGTCATTGAGCAAAATAATCAAAACAACTTAAAAAATATTTGTTTCTAATGAATATATAGAAAACACAAGATAAATATTTGTCATTGATAAATACAAAATTTTATGATTAAGTGTGTGTTTGTTTATGTGTGTGTGTGTTTTATTCTTTTTTTAATTCATTTATATTTTTTCAACTCAAAATGTATTTTCGTTTTTTTTTATAAACCAAGAGATAAGTTAGACATCTGGGAGAGACAGAAACATCCAAATTAAGTTGGCACAAAACTGAAACTTTCATCATCTACCACCACTCAATATATATATATTATTGAAAGAAAAAAAAAAGGATAAAAATATATACAGGAGGGGGAACTATGCCAAAATCCTCAAAAAGCATGAAGAACATCTAGAGATGGCAAAACGGGCTGGCCCGTTCCATTTTGGTCCGCCCCCTTTAAGTCCGCTTAAAACAGAACGAGACGAACCGAGTCAAATTAGGTGGCTGAGTCCATAATATAACCCCGTCCCGTTTAGTGGCGGAAAAATGAGTTGGCGGGTCGGCCCGCCAAACAAAAAACTTTGTTTTTTAGAGAGAAAAAAACAACTCTTTTTAATGCATTTTTTTTACAACTTATTACCATAAAACTATGTTGCTTTTATCATTTTGTTTTTTAAGTATATGTTGCTTTTATCATAAAAAATTATAAAAGAATATGCAACGAATCATTTTGTTTTTTGAAGCCTAGAAGAGAAATAAGAGTCATAATTTTGATATTTTGAATTAAGAAGGGGTCATTGGTTGTATAATTCAAACTATGGATCCAGATGATTATGTACCCCAAAGGATGATGCATCCTAGAGGATTACCAGAGATGATACGTTGATTCACTGATATAGTGTATAGTTGTAATGATGCAGATGCAGTGTGTGTGTGTGTATATATATATATATATATATTATAGATTAACACTAGATTGTTAGAGATTAGTTAATTGACAGTTATTAGATAGCTAGCTAGAAGTTAAACTGGATAAGATTGAGTTAGTTAATCAGTTAAAGATTAACTTCATAGGACTTACTTTGCAGTCAAATAAACATAGTTAGTTAACACAAGTCATTCTACATAAAGGGGTATTTGAAAATGTTAATGGCATTTAGCGTACAAACTTGCAAACCAAAAGGTAAATGAGTCCCGCATCGAAATGTAGGGAGCAAGATCATTAATAAAATAGTAGAGTGAAGCTAACCGATTATTGGAGGTTTTGAAAACGTAAAAATAAAAAAACAGAGAGATTTTGGAGCAATTATTTTCCCCACTTAAACTGGATCAGTTGACTTTGTCTCTCAAGTTACAATGGTGTTTTCTTTTTTATTAATTTGATTCGAGCTATCTTAAATGAAGTTGTATACAAGTTTGAATAAGTATAAATGGAGCTGAGTTCGAGTTGAAAAGAACGTTCGTAATAAATACGAGTTAATTAGAATTGATCAAATGTTTATCATGTTCATTGGAGCTGAACTAAGTTTGACTCAACTTAACTTATTTTCAACTAAATTATTAAAAAGAAAATCAATTTATAGTAATAAATATTAAATATTTAATTTTAGTATGCCTCTACTAGAATTGTCTCAATTAATATATTTAAAATATTAAAATATTAAAATTTTATATCTTTAGTTAATATATAATTAAAGATATTAAAAGTCAAAGATATATATTATCAACTAAATCATTTAGTTGGAGATTGAAGGAATATATGAAATGATTTTGATCCTTGAAAAAAATGGGATAAGTTTGACCATGCCAGGCCATTTACAAGACATAAGTCGGCGACCGATTAGAGAAAAATTCAGCAATATTAATTTGTCAGCTCCAAAAATAACATAACGATGAAGATGTGTTTGACTAATTAACCCAAGTTGCTTTCCATGCATACAGCTACTAGTGAATAACTTGTCAAACTAACAACTGATCCAATATAAAATCTTATTATATAATGATTAGTATGGAACTTATGCTGAATGGATAATGGGACTTTTTGTTATATGGATAAGAAACATGATACGTTATTTTCTTTTTATTTTTTTTTTATAGAAAAAATTAATAACGCGGGACCGTGCTTCATTTAAAGAGAGGGAAGATCTTTGAATTCAAAGAAGACTTATAAATGTATTTAAGTCCCTTTAAAAGAACACATATTTAAATCCCTTCAAAAAATTAATTATGAAGGGACGATATTCTTGTTCCGGTTTGAGGGAAGGAAAATATCTCCATATTCAAAGAACATTTATATTTAATTCCCTTCAAAAACATTAACGGGACTTAAACATGAAATCTTTTAGATTTAAGATTAATCTTTTTACTACAATTGGATTTACTTATTCAACAATACATAAATATATGTACACGCACATGTAATGTTCCGAGAATACACTTAACCAAAACAAAAATGTTCCGAGAATACAGTTGAGATGATGAAGTTGAAAAGATAATCTTTTTTTGGTAGTGCAAGTTGAAAAGATATTTAATATGTAGAGTGCTAATTCAAACTTACACTTTTTCACTTTTGTGCATATGTGGTGGGTATGAGTTTTGTCCCCGCATTTTATAAAAGAAAAACGTACATAATAGGACTGAGATATGCAAAATAATCTTTTCTCACTACACATATATAATTTTACATTTAATTTATTAATTAAAACAAAAAAAAAACTTTAATCTACTATTAGTCAAAAAAAACTTTCATTTAATTAATAGTAGATTAAAGTTGAATAACAATAAAATTGCAAATTATATATCATATATATAAAGAATACAATCTTTATCTAACACATTTAGACATTATAATGGATCCGCAATCCACGAAAAAAGAAATCCACATGAAAGATATTTTGCATTTTCCTTGACTGTTGCTATGAAGATGTAGCTAACAACAACCTAAAAGGAAACAACAACAACCTCTAAAACATCGTAAACAAAAGATAGTTTGAAAATCACTCATAATATATACATGACCTCTCTTTATTCCTAGCTTAGAAGTCACCTCCACGAGGTCCATTTGGATTGATACCAGAAAAGATGCTAAAAAATTTCATTATTTAGTTTTGAAATTCAAACAAGAAGTTGAACTTCTGTGTTTCATTTTGCTTGCAGTGGCGATAATTGATTTAATCAAGGCCGGCCCATAGCCCGTCGAGGCTAGCCTATAGCACCTGGCACAATTTTTTTGGGGCCCAAAACAATTTTTTTAAATTTGTAATGCATTAAATTAGTTGTTATATACGTTTAAAGCGAAATCTTTTCACATTGTCTCAGTGGCGGTGTTGTTGGTTTATGAGTGTATGGTCATGGGTTCAAGTCCCACTAGTGTGTGTTTTTTAATAATTTTTCTTTATAGTGCCTTATTTAATTTTTTTTACGCCCAATTTTATTTTTTTACATTCTTCCAAAGATTAAAACCGGGTCTACGAATTTGTTGAGACGTCCCTGGATTTAATTGAAATTCATTTTGATCAAAAATGAGTTGGATATAAAGTGATTTATGTTTGAAATTTAATAGAAGTTTTTTTTTTTGAAATTCACATAGTAGGACTAAGATACGTAAAACAATCTTTTCTCACTACAAATATATAATTTTAAATTAATTTATTAATTAAATGAAAGTTTTTGTTTTACTAATAGTAGATTAAAGTTGAATAACAATAAAGTTACAAATTATATATCATATATATAAAGAATACAATCTTTAACTAACACGTTTAGACATTAGAATGGATCTACAATCCATGAAAAAAGAAATCCACATGAAAGATATTTTACATTTTCCTTGACCGTTGCTATAAAGATGTAGCTAACAATAACCCAAAAGGAAACAACAACCTCCGAAAACATCATATACAAAAGATGGTTCAAAAATCACTCATAATACATACATGACCTCCCTTCATTCCTAGCTAGAAGTCACCTCCACGAGGTCCATTTGAATTGATACCGGAAAAGATGCTAAAAAATTTCATTATTTAGTTTTAAAATTCAAACAAGAAGTTGAACTCGTGTGTTTCGTTTTGCAGTGGTGATAATTGATTTAATCGAAACTCATTTTGATCAAAAATGAGTTGGATATAAAGTGGTTTATGTTTGAAATTTAATAGAAGATATTTTTACCGGTTTATGTTGTTTGGATAATTTTTGTTAAAATTGCTTTTGAATCCAAAATTACCAAAATGGGCTTTATATAATAAGTGTATTAAACAATCATTTTGGTATGTGAAGCGTTGTCACGATGAACATATCAAAATCAGGAAAACATTTTCAAGTGCCTCTTTTATTGGTAATTTGATTGACTAAATTTATCCATGAAAAATTCATTTGACTACTAAATTGATCACTAACTAAAGACAAATTCGATAATCAAAATGACTAATAAAAAACACATTTTAGGTATATATATTTTGAGCATTGCTATTGATAGTGAGAGAATTTTCCCGAATGCATCACGACATACTTATAGCCAAGTAACAGTGTTTTTGGCGAAAAACATGGGAGGATAATGATGTAATTAAGATAATTATATTTAGTGTAAAAAATCATTCGTGGAATTTGTCGCTATGTTTTCTATCAGGAGAACTAGCATTTTCCATATATTTTTGTAATTTTAATACAATCACGGATTAGAGTGACAACCTCTCACACATTTTGAAATCAAAATAATTTTTTATTTATTAAAAATGACTAACTATTTTTAATGCAGTTTTATATTTTTATATATATATATATACCGACGTTAACTAACATCTTCAAAATAATTGAGAAGGACAATAATAAAGCAAAGGACAATAGAAGAAAGACACACTGACAATTAACATGCAATATGTATAATTGATTTTGTATATGATTACGAGAGTCTTGAGTATCATCAATATTGAATCCAGAGCAATCAAACAAGTAAGTTGAACATCACATTTTTAACCAAAAACTTTAAGATATTGTATTTATGAGTTCTCTCATTTATAAAGTGATAAACCTCCATATTTCTAAACAATGTGGAATTTTGAACCAGTGTTTGTTTCACAATAATTTGTTGCTTTAAGTAAACTCCCTTTTTAGAGAGTAAACTTTATTGAGTTAAAAACAACTTTGCAGCGTGATTAACCCACACTTGGGCCATGGGAAAGCAATTTTGCGTTTGTAGAAGTTGAACCAATCGAGCAAATAGTCTGGTTCAACCAATTTAAATACGCATGATTTGGATAAAATAAATAAGTAAAAAAAATATATAAAAGTGAAAAATGTAAAAAATAAAAATTGGTTAAACCAATCAAAATCCGCATTTGAATCATTTCAACCATCTTACAATATAACTGAAATTAAACCAACCGATAAACTACTCGATTCTCAGTTGAATTGATCGATTCGCAGTTTAATCGGGCAACTCGAAGGAAAATTTTAAACATGGCTTAATACGTTGGTTTTTGTGAAAAAATTAGTGTACATGCTTTTTTCCACTTTCAACCCAGCAACGACTACTTCATACTTTTTCCCCTTTTGTTACTACACTATCTTCCATTATTTGCAGCTTTTTCCTTTGTTTTATTTTTTCGGGTAAGTCAAGTAATGGGTAACGATTGTATTCTCTTTATCTCACAAGTTTCCTCCACAAGTTCCACCCAAAAAGTAAACAAAAAAAAGAAAACATAAAGCGCGTATTGAGCAGACAAATTTGAAACTTTGGGACAAATTATAATGTACATTATTTTCCTATCTTCTCTTTCTGACTATTATCAATCTCTTTTGTATGCATGCACCGTCACAATAATGGCCTATACAATTTCCTCTCTCTATATATTGCTTAGTCTTTCATTTGCTTCTTCACAATTAATCCTCACATTTTCTTTGCTTCTTATCTCCACTGGTAGCTTAAAGCAAAATAGATATTTTTATATTGAATATGGCGACCTTAACCAAATTATTTGTTACACTCTCTATTATTTCTCTCTTAGCTTGTTCTACCAATGCACAACTTAATCCTAACTTCTATGGAAGAACTTGCCCTAGCCTTCAAACCATAGTGCGCAGGGAAATGACCAAAGCTATCAATAATGAAGCTCGAATTGGTGCTTCTATACTTAGATTGTTCTTTCATGATTGCTTTGTAAATGTAAGTCCACTTTAAGATAATGTTGAAAAATAATTTTTTTATTTGCATTGCATTAACATGTCAATTTATTTTCTTATTTTGTAGGGATGTGATGGATCAATATTATTGGATGACACTTCAACCTTTACCGGTGAGAAAAATGCTGGACCTAACAAAAATTCAGCTAGGGGTTTTGAAGTTATTGATGCCATTAAAACCAGCGTTGAAGCTTCTTGCAGTGCCACTGTCTCTTGTGCTGATATTCTAGCACTGGCTACTAGAGATGGAATAGCTTTGGTTAGTGACCCATTTCTTTCTTCGTTTTTCTTTCCCTTTGTGTTGTGTTGTTGATATAGTTTAGTGACTAATTTGCAAATTAAGTGCAAAAAAAATAAAAAATTGCGGGTTCAAACTTGTGATACGATATATTTATCAATTGAACTATACTTGCGCAATAATTCTTTCCTTTTTAGAGATTTTATTGACTTCTTTTCTTGATATAGTATCTCTTTTTTTTTATAAGAGTTTTTTTTATTTCTTTCTTACTTTGCATTGAAATTATACGATAAGTTTTCAATCTCCAGTCATTCTCAAGTAGGTAACTTGATGTTTATCGTTTCCTATAACTTTGTTTTTGGCATGGACTTGTTTTCAAACCATGTCCCCCACACTCTCTTTTAACCTTTTCTCACATACTTTAGATCGTCATCGTGTCAACTCTTATTATTTTATGGGACCCTCCGGATAAAATAGATATTTTGCACAATAATGCATCACAAAATACAACATGTCAAATTATATATGGAAAAAAAAAAAAAAAACAGAAGTACCACAAAATACAACCAGTCTTTTGTCAACCATGTCTCTTTATCAAAGATCACATTCAAATCACTCATTATACTAAAAAGGAAATCATCAAAACGATTTTATTATAATATGAGGGTGACACTTATTTAAACTTTAGTCCGATCTTATTTTATTTTATGAAGAACTTGACTTTTTTTCTCAATATAATGTCTCATGTTCAACTCTATTGTACTTATACACGAATATAAATGATGAGTGACAATGACACGATTCATAGATTTATACAGCCTAACTAGTTAGTATTTTAATTTTACTTCATTCGTATAAAATCAAGTTCTAAGATGATGGATGTCACTATTTATACAATCTAATCAAATCTTATCTTTATTCTATGCAAGACTTAAGTTTTTCCAATAAATTTCTTTAATTATAAGATTAAATTTAATGATAAGAGAATTAGAGATGAATTTTATTTATTTTTCACTAAATTTAATTTCTAATGCTATTTCTAGTTATATATATCCATTCCAAAAACAAGTCCAAAGAGATGCAAGTACCAAATATAAATTATTGTCTTATGGTATTTAAATTAGTTTTGATTCATCATGACTTTCTTAATCTTAATAATTCATTTAAATTAATTTATTTTGTAGCTTGGAGGACCCTCATGGGTAGTACCTCTTGGAAGAAGAGATGCAAGAACAGCAAGTCAAAGTGCAGCAAATAGCCAAATTCCAGGACCATCTTCTGACCTATCCACACTCACTACCATGTTTAGAAACAAAGGTCTAACCCTAAATGACCTCACAGTCCTTTCTGGTGCACACACCATAGGTCAAGCAGAATGTCAATTTTTCAGAAATCGCATATACAATGAAACCAACATTGACACAAACTTTGCAACCTTAAGAAAATCAAATTGCCCTACTTCTGGTGGTGACATAAATTTGGCACCTCTTGATTCTGTCTCTCCAGTTACTTTTGACAACAATTACTATAGTGACCTTGTTGCTAATAAAGGACTTCTTCATTCTGATCAAGCTCTTTTCAATGGTGTTGGTTCTCAAGTTTCTTTGGTTAGGACTTATAGTAGAAACAATATTGCTTTTAAAAGAGACTTTGCTGCTGCTATGGTGAAGATGAGTAGAATTAGTCCTCTAACTGGGACTAATGGGGAGATTAGAAAGAATTGCAGGCTTGTGAACTAATTGATTATGAGATAATCCATTCCTAGATTTTATAGAGATTGATTAATTAGAGAATCAAAGTCATAAAGGTTGACTAGATCTTGGACACATTGGCAATTGTAGTATTGTTTGTGCTTCTTTAATTTGATAGTTTCAATGTTTGTAGTTCCACAAATATATATGTTGTTTGTCTTACTTAAATCAATGAGTGGATAATTCTAGTTTTGTGCTGGATTCAAATGTTGCATTGTTTTTTTCTTATTTCTCAATTGTGCCCCTATTTGGATAAACATTTATTATATGAGTGTTTAATTTGTGTAAAAGTTATTTTTATAGTAAAAGATAAAATAATGTTAATTTTCTTAAAGAAAATGTTAACCAGTGTCTTAAGGCACAAGTTTATAAACTTAACATGTTTATAAACTAAACATGGAAGCGGAGAGCGGGGAGAACCCGTTGAAATATAATTCTAAACTCTTGTCTGTGTTTTTTATTTGTACTATGTTAGTTAGTTATGTAACTACTTATAACTACTTCTCCTAGATTAATCTAGCAACTTAGTTAGACACAAGGCTTTACTTGTTATGCAAGCTATTGAAGAAACAACTTGTATATATACTTGATTCTAAGTGAATAAAGCTAATGCATCATTCTATTACTTCTAATCTCTTTCTCTCAATCTAAAACAAGTCCTCTCTCTCAATTACACAAACAATCATCAATTTGTTCACCGACAATTTGGTATCTAGAGCTTGATCAAAAACAATCCAAGAAGAAGAGAATTAACCATGAATGCTAATGGTAATATCTCTGCACATCTATCAGTTCTTGATGGGAAAAATTGGGATAGATGGAAGCAAATGAAGGTGAGTTTTGAGTTTCAAGAAGTTCTTGAAATTGTTAGCAATGGAGTTGAAGCACTCCCAGCAAATTCCACATAAATTCAGAGAACTGCACACAGAGAAGTCCTGTAAGAAGAAAGATTGCAAGGCTCTCTTCTACATTCATCAATGCGTGGACAACAAGGTATTTAAAAAGATTGCGGATGCAGAAAGCTCTAAGGAAGCATGGGAAAAACTTGTGAAATGCTTCAGTGGTGATGATAAGCTGAAGAAGATAAGGTTGCAAGCACTGAGAACACACTATGAATAGCTATAGATGAAGAAAGAAGAGAAGATAGAAGATTATTTCTCAACAATCCAAACCATCACCAATCAGATGGAGCTATGTGGTGAAACTTTTTCTGATAAGGTAATCATGGAAAAGATCTTTAGAACATTTCCCTCTCAATTTGATCATTTGGTGATAACAATAGAAGAAACAAAGGAGTCTGCTAGATAAGGCCATGTGTATGTTGAAGGAAAAAAGCTACCTCATGAGTTTTTGGGTGAAGCAGTGAATATTGCAACTTATATCTTAAACACATGTCCCACTAAGAAGCTAAAGACTCAGGTTCCTGAAGAAGTTTAGTCATGAAGGAAGCCATCGGCCAGTCATCTGAGTGTATTTGGTTGTATATGCTATAAGCATGTCCTTGATGCTAGAAGAAAGAAGCTGGAGGATAAAAGTGAAGTTATGATTCTAGTTGGTTATCACAACACTTGAGCATACAGATTGCTTGATCCAAAATCTAAGAAAATTGTTATCAATAGAGATGTGAAAGTTAATGAAGATGAACACTAGGATTGGAACTCAAACAACTGCAATGTTTCTTAGAAGCATGTGATTATTGAAGATAGTAAAGAAACTGATGAGCTCACCATCACTAAAGATGTTAATAAAGTAGAAAACTCAGATGAAGATCCAACCGCTAAAGCCTGGCCACAAAGAAACATACAAATGCCAAGAAGATTATAAGAATGTCAGTTAACTAGTGATGATGATGTAGATAGTGATGGTAATTGGTGCATTTTGCAATGTTACCAGATGTTGAGCCATTGGATTACAAAGTTGCACTATGTGATAAAGTATGGAAAGAAGCTATGATAGATGAACTAAGATCTATTGAGAAAAATCGAACATGGGAACTGATCAAGCTTCCTAATGGAAAGAAAGCAACTGATGTCAAGTGGATTTTTAAGCTAAAACCGGATCCTGAAGGAAATACTGTGAAGTACAAAGCATGGCTTATAGCTAGAGGTTTCTTAGAGAAGGAAGGTTTTGATTACACTGAGGCGTTCTCACCAGTTGCAAGACATGAAACCATCAGGTTAATCATTGCAGTAGCAACTAGCAAAGCATGGCCACTATATCACTTAGTTGTAAAATCAACTTTCCTAAATGGTACCTTAGAGGAAACTATGTATGTTACTTAACCACCTGGCTTCACAATCAAAGGGAAAGAAGATAGAGTGTTCAAGTTGAACAAAGATTTATGTGGCTTGAAGCAAGCACCTAGAGCCTGGAATAAAAGAATTGACAAAAAATTTATGGACCAAGGTTTTAAGAAATGTATAGATGAGATGGAGTGTATGTAAAGGGAAGATAAGAGACTAGTTTACTGATTATATGCTTGTATGTAGATGATCTTATGCTAACTGGAAGCAACATACAGGATATTGAAGAATCTAAATCAATCGTGAAGTCAAAGTTTGAAATGACAGATTTAGGCAAGCTTGCTTATTTCCTAGGGATGGAGATTATCAGAACTTCAAAAGGCTTGATACTTCATCAGACAAAGTATGCTACTGAGATTTTGAATAAAGTTTAACATGTTAGACTGCAACTCAGCTATCACTCCTGCAGATGCTAACATCATAAATGAAGTAAAAGAAGAAGAATAAAGTATTGATCCAACACTATTCAGAAGGCTCATTGGATCACTAAGGTACCTATGTCAAAGCAGGCAAGACATAAGCTACTCAGTTGCAATGGTTAGCAGGGTTATGAGTAACCCTCTTAAAACTCATTTCTTAGCTGCTAAGAAAATATTAAGATACATTAATGGTATACTGCACTGTGCTCGTGATTTTTGGGTATCAATCCATTGATTGGTATTGCACCTTCAATCTTTGAACTTTCTACTTTTATTTTTTGGGAAGGGAAAAAGAGAGAAAAAACCCTTAG
>Ga0315913_1003576_pt1 | contig 18687 bp, 13 predicted proteins | sample MpolsnodulesMG_FD_207736 | JGI IMG/M metagenome (GOLD analysis project Ga0315913, IMG submission 207736) | Medicago polymorpha root nodule microbial communities from Los Angeles, California, United States - small nodules | ecosystem: Host-associated > Plants > Roots > Nodule | place: USA... | reverse complement strand
ACCCTTCTTTTTTTAAGGAACTCAAAGCGTTCGATCCGTTGAATTTTGTTCCCTTGAAGGATGAGCGTCACATCATGATGATTAGGTACCTAAAGAAGAGATTTATCGAATTCAACAACATCGAATGCTCCCTACGACTTCATTTGTGAAAATGCGTAATTATGATTATTACATGACCCACTATGTATGCCTTTTATTTTTTATTGTACAAAAATAAATGATATTCAATCATTCAAATTGATAGAGCACATTGATATAATGCAAATTCGCTAAAAACAAAAAAGATGAATCTGTGAACAGGCTCACAACATCCATGTTAATAGCATAAAACGACAGAGTACAAATGCCTACACATGTGACTATATTTAAATCTCTGGAATAACCATGTATCTGGATCTGCAACGTGGATGACGCCAAAGTCATTGATTTGATCGAAACTGATCTGACAATCTGAACTGATCAAATACCTGAGAGAAACAAGAAAGACAAACAACGTCGCACAAAGGCGAGGAACAAACCAACGTCGCACGAAACGATGAAATCACAAAATAAAAAACAAAATAGATGTGAAAATCACTTATTTCAATAAAAGGGAAAGAGAAAAACGAGTTAGAGGGGTGATTTTGAGTCAAAAATTGACCATAAATCGCCCCTCTTTGGTGGATGAAGGAGAATAAACTAGAATTTTGATAACGGCTCACGAGAAAGAAAGGTTAGGTGTGTTATTTTTAAGATGTATGCCTTTTATTATTAAAAACTCAAAAAATAAAAAAGTATTCCCGAAAGATTTAATTGTTAACCAAACTTTTATTTTTTTTAAATTGCTTGGAATAAAGTTCCCCGTATGTTAATTTATTTTGAATGATTGTTATTTTTCATATATTGGTCAATATTACATTCGAAATTGATGATCATTAACTCAGAATAAAAATAAAAAAAGTAGGAACATTTTGTTTTTAAATATACTTAGTTGCCATAGTTCCACCGCCCTTAAATACAAAATTAATGAAATAAACCATCAATTTGGTTTCTAAAGTATCACCCCCTTCAATTTTGTCCTTATACTATAAAAATATAAAAGCTCAATTACACATTTAGGTAGCGTTTGACCCGGCTTATTTCTGACTTTTCTACACAATAAAAGGAGAAGTTGGGCCAAACACATTTCTTGAGAAGCACTTAATAAAAAAAGTTGCTTATTTTTCTAGTGTAAAATACACAAATAAAGTAGTTTTGCTAAAGTTGTTGAAACTAACTTCTAAAAGTTCTCGGCAACTTTTTTCTATGTATTCCCCTTCGAATCCTATTGAGCACGTTTTATTTTTCATTTTAATTGATTTTTCAGACGGCATGCATGTGCTCTTCAATTGCTAATTGCTATGTATTATTGTTTGTTTGTTTTTACATTTATTTTTGTTAATTGCTATAATTTGTTTATGTTAAAAAATGGTTATCTTCTATTAACCGTATCAATAAATTAGTTATAAAAAACTACTATTCACAATTTGGTATCCTCGTACTTTTCATTGACAATGGTATACTATTATTATTATTTTTAAAGAAATACTATGATGTAAATTTAAAGGTCCACTATTTATATATTTAATCAAGCTTCTTTTTGTAGGTTCATAAAGATTTATTTATTTAGGCCTTTTAATATAATTTACATTATCATAAAAAGATTTTTATTTTCTAAAATATTTTACTGAACGTTCAAATATAATAAATTATATGTTTTTAAATTTTAATTTTTTATATTGTTTAGCAATATATACAAGGAATTTTTTCTTTCATTTTTAAATATTTTAATAGTTATTAGATCTTAACAAGGCATTTTCATCCCAAAAAAAAATCATAAATGAGGTAATCGTTTACGAAATATCTTCAAAAATTACTTAAAATCATAATGTATGAATTTTTATATATCTTATTCCCTTCTTTATCTGTAATATTTTTTAAAAATATTGTTTTATTTTCCCCTAAAAAAATGATTGTTTCTTTTAAATATATTTATTTATTTATCATAATTTCTTTTGAAATATGAACTTTCTTAAAATAAATTCATTTTAAATAAAAATATTATCAAACACTTGAACATAAAATAGATTTTCAAATAAAAAGCAGTATTTACTAAACAACTTTAACTTTATTTGTAAAGCTCATATTTTTAACTTTAAGTTTAAAGTAACTTCTATGCCTCAAAAAAGTTGGGCCAAACACACCCTAAGACCAGTAAGCTAAACATAAAATGACTTAAATTTTCTAAAGAAAGCATCCATGCACGTAATCAGACTGGAAGTCATATTACACTGACCAAACTAAATTTAATGTCAAAAGGAAACAGAGACAACAAAGAAATTACCTGTGTGTCTATTAGCATTAGCCATAGCAGGTGGGATTCCAGAACTAGTTCCAGCATTAAGCCCCTAAAATACAAGCATAAAAATTATATCTATTGCTAATGGAAAAGATCCCAAATGAGAACAAAATAAAGAGAGAACCACTTACAATAGCACGTGCTGGAGGAGTGATTAGCTGTGATTGCTGATACTTCAAGATAGTCCAATCAAAGACGTAATCAGATTGGAACCCTGTTCAAATGCCAATATGATAATGAATCAATTTGCAGCAATAGATTGAAGAGCAAATCCTGCAAGCATATATAAAATAAACTCGAAGATTGACGCCAAAGGGATATTTTTTTTATGAGAATAGTTTCAAACCTTCACGAATAAACAGTTCACGAAATATTCTTTTGAGGTAAGCATAATCTGGCCTATCATCAAACCTTAATGACCGGCAATAATGGAAGTATGATGCGAACTCTGTTGGATAACCTCGACACAAGGCCTGGAATACACAACAAGGCAGTGGTACAATTTAAGATACGGAGAAAACTTATATACTGTTTTTTAGAAACTGTTTGTGCTGTTCTTGACTAAAAAAGATACAAATTTGCTAAGACAATGGGTCCCTTAAAAAATTGTTCGGGTAGTTATTTCATATTTTTAGTTGGGAACAGCATGTACAGTACAGATGGAACTGTACCCATGTTTCCTCCTTTAAGATATAGTGTGCATGTTATGTATTCAAGGGTCAATTATATATAACCCACCCACCTCAATCGAGGTAGAAACCTTCTTTTCACTGATTTTCTCGTACTTTTCTCTCTTGGTTCGTGCTTGAAGCCCTTGCCAAGGAAGACTGCATATAAAATGAAAATCAAGCCAATGGGTTTCAACAAAGCACTAGAAGAAAACAATGCAAGGTAGACGGTAATAATCACCTTCCCCTGAGGAAGTACATCAAGACATAACCAACAGACTCTAAATCATCTCTTCGGCTTTGCTCTATAGTAATGATCATAAAAATAGTACCAAGCAACATAAATATGTTAGATAATACCACTTTGATGCACATTAAGAAATGTTAAGCAAGTATCAAGAGATAGTATATACCAATGCCAAGGTGAGTATTCATGCTAGCATATCTTGCAGTTCCAGTCAAATTCTTATTTTCCCTGTTGTTTCAAAATGAAATACATTACAAGTCATATCCACAATAAATCAATACTAAAACAACAACAGCCAAACTAGGCTATGTAAAATTAGGGTCTAAATATGGATGAAATATCACTGAAAAGAATCACAATTTATCATGAAAAACAAAGTTTTGATGAAATAGAAATGCCGTAAGCATTCTACACATAGTTAATTTTGACGTAGTTCTTATATCACCAGCCTAGAAAACAACAACAACAATCAAGCCTTATCCCACAAAGTAGGGTTGGCTACATGGATCAAATGACACCATAATGTCCTATCATATATCATATATTTATCCAACTTACTAATCTCCAGGTATTTCTAGGTCTACCTTTAGCAATTTGACTCCCCTCTACCTAATACTTCTGAAATTATTAAGTGTACATGATGCAGGAAGGGGATGATACTATTGGGTCTGCTGCATTGATACTATTATAACTTCAATTTTGAATTGAGCAAGAATCATAATTACCAGAAAGAGTCAAGATATAGAAAAAAAGATTATATTGTTGGATGACTAGAAGACACTGGCAGTGATGTTGACTAAAGGATACCAATAGTAGTAGTGATGTTAGAAGGCCATCAGCAATGGCTGTAGGAGGATACAGGTAGCAATGGCAGTCAGAGGATGCGATATTGATCCTGGTAGGGACCAAGTCCAACGACCACTGATGTTGGAGAATGCTGGTAGTAGCAATAGCTGAGGTCGCCAGCTGCAGCATTGATCAAAGGTTGTCGGTAAGGCTGTGTCTACATCTGATCTACAGTGGAACCAAACCAACCCTTCTCAGAGCTTTATAGCACCACATTGCCCTTTTGATTGGTGTTCATTTTTGTACTTGCTTGGAATAGTAGTTATTAGGGTATTGATTAAGAATTGATATATTGCAAACTAATGTTTTTAATTTCATGGAATTGAACTCAAATAGGAATACCCAATGTGGTTATAATTGCATCAATCGTGTGATTCGATACCAAACTATGAGAAATCGAAACGAATTGCGTAAAGAATTGTTTTTATCATGAATCGTGTTAATTGTGCATGAATCTGATGAATTGTAATTTAGCTCTGAATCGTGTTATTATGAGCCCGAGTTGCGCACAATGAAAGAGTGAGGCGCCTGACCAGGTGCCAAAACAAACGCTTTAGGAGAAGGGGTGTCGGAATATTCCCCACCAAAGAACCCCAACTGAGAACAATGAAGAAAAGAACCAGGTTTCATCCCCACTCTCTCCTTTGGATGCATTTTTTCTGCTGTGAGCTTCGTGCCTCCCACAGTGCTTTATCTACTTAGGGTGTCCGCGGTTCTGTTTCAATCAATTTTGCGCTAAAGAATCATGCAATCCCAAAATAAAAATAACAATTGCAAATCGTTTTGTTATTAATCTGATTCCTATATTAAATTCAAAAAATGTTTGGATTCAATTAGATGGTTTGGTTTTTATACTAAAATAAATAAAATGTAAAAAAACTAAATAAGATTAACATATACAACATTTAACATACTAAAAAATCGAATGGATTATTTAATTTTTACACTGCAACAACTAAAATGCAAGTGTAAATAACAATAGTAATATATAACATTCAGCATACCCTCTAAAAAAAAAAACACATTCAGCATACTGCTGTCAAAAACATTATGAAGTAACAAGCATTCCTTCCATCTCAAAATAAGTGTCACTTGAGTTTTTTTACATAAAATAACAAAATCAAACGATAAATGAGTGTAATAATTTACAAAATTAGCCTTATTAACTGTTGAGTATTAATCACTGCGATAAATAACAACTATTTCTGTGCTAAACCGATAGTTATTTTGAGACAGGGAGTATGATGAACCAAAACAACTTGCCAAAAATCATTTGATTTTGATATTAAAATAATCAAAACCAATTTAAAAAACTTAGTCATTGAAACTGATCAAATTTGCAAAGATTAAAGAAAATCGTTTTCTAGTTGGAAAAGGCTTTGGCGGTTGTTTTAAGAAACTAGTTTAAACCTAACCAGCTCTGGAACTGGACCAGGTTTTAAAGCTTCCATCGAATCTCTAGCCATTCCAACTGCCAGCATCCAATCCCTTCTAAAGTATAGTCTAATGAATAGACTGACATTCGGAGCATCATCATACAAGTCAAAGACAGACAGTGGGTGGGCATTCAAAACAATATTAGACAAGCAAAGCATGATCGGTTTATCTAGTTATGATAATCCTGACACAAAAATGTTTTATAATGCAAACTTGTAATTGCATAATAAAAAAATCATACATATAATATAAACCCTCCCTCATGCAATTACATTTCTTAGATTTTTCTGATATGAAGATTAAAATAAAATATAAGTATTATGATAAATTAAAATGTTACAGCTATATTGGACGAAATTATTTCAAATTGAGTCATATCAATTCCACTATGCCATCAAGGTCTAACAATTAGGAATAGCCTAGTTTACTAAGGCATTCACAAACCAACTAAATCATCGTACCTGTAAGGAATGTGTTGATGGGTCGTACTATCTCTATATTTCTTCGCTAAACCAAAATCAATACAGTAAACCTACATATAAACCAATATATAATAAATACCTAATATATGAACATGAATATACAATACATTAGAAGGCCACGTAAACAAGTTAGCCACCTGGTTTTCCCGCTTTCCCAAGCCCATGAGGAAATTATCTGGTTTAATATCCCGGTGGAGAAGCGATTTAGAATGAACAAATTCAACACGTTTGATCTGGCATTGGAAAAAAAAACAGAAGGAAAAGTTTTTTAATGGATTATGAAAATACTAATTGATACATCATTTTACCAACAAAAAAAGAGTCAACCACAGTGATAACAATTGTAATGTTAATCGTAGTTACTAACTTACTATTAGTTCATTAGTAAGCAGAGTATTTAGCAAAAAAGAAAAATTGTATAAATACAACCTACCATTTGCTCAGCAAGCATGAGAACTGTCTTTAGCGAGAGCTTTCTACTACAGAAGTTGAACATCTCTTCAAGACTAGGTCCAAGCAGATCCATTACTAGAACATTGTAATCTCCCTCCACTCCAAACCATTTAATATTTGGAATCCCAGCTGCCAAGATAAAACTTGAGTAAGAACCATTTATAAATTACAAATAAGATCAATTATTCAAAAGCAGGGTTTGTTGCAAAAAGTGGAATTGAAAATAAAAAAATAAATCATATGCTTATGAGAACGGCCATTACGCTCTCCCTGCAGCATTCTGTACAACTTGGACTCATACAGCAACTGAGGATTCTTTGTCCTGACATTTTCCTGATTAAAAAGAGCCGAGAGCAGCAAAGAACAGGAAGCAAAAAGTAACAACAAAGTCAGATCTCGAGCACTAAGAGATATCCAGAATGTAGTAATTAGTTAAAGAAAAACAATGCCCAAAGTACCAGCAAAGTTCAAGCAGAGCAGAGACCATATCAGGAATAAAGTTAAGCCGCATTAGAATGTTACTCAATTTAATAATTTTGCGGAAGTATTTAATTTGACAGATGATTCATTGCACATATAAGGATCTTTTCACAGACTAGCATCTCAGTCTAATCATCAAATTTTCCAGTGAAGCATACATTATTTTGTTAGAAACTGGTTCTGTTACTGCTATTAATGGCAACTGATGACCGCTTCGTTTTCAACTATAAAAACTAGTTATTTTCATGTCTACTTTCTACACATATGGTAAACCGTTAAGTGATTAGATAATGAATAAATTAGAGAAACTCGGGTCACATGTTAACAACAGTTCATTTTCTTTGGTTCAGGAAGGGAAGAGAAAGATTATTAATTACAAGATTAAATGATCATGTCATTTCTTCCAGTCCAGTACCCAACCATAGACTCTGAGATTAACATATAAGAATTTTGAATAGAAAGGAATATGCCAATATTTTTGTGAGACTTGATTAATAGTAATATGCATGGTATGTTTCAAATATCTGGGAACTATCAATCTACCAAATGAAACTCTCCTTTTATCTTGCAAAAAGCAGTTGCATATTACATGCACAAGCATTTTAAGGTGAAATAGTAAAGGATAAATTTCACTTCCATATGAGTGACCTCTTTGAAACATGTTAGAGGCTTAGAGCCATGCATGTCATAGAGGTAATACTTGATTATGTATGTATTCTACATTCTGAAAACAATTGAATATCAAAGTAATAACAATAATTCATTAATTGTTGGATCGAAAATATTATGCACAAACAAATACTTGTTTTTCTCAGTTAGTATGGTGTCAGGAAGAACGCAACAAGTAAGAAGCATTTCCATTCAATCCCACATAAAATTTACACTGGTCTACTTCTTTTTTACAGTCAAAAGAATTGAACTTAGATTCAACTAGCTCTGAAATGTTGAAACAAGAAGAACAATAACACAAAGTGCTAGTTCTATTTTGAACAATGGCAGACAAACACATCATTAATCATTTCAAACCTACTGTTACTGCATAAACAGTAACAACCTTTTTAAAAGAAACAACCTTTTTTCTTAATGCTTGAAAATATTGATCAGTAATATGTATAACCCTGTCACATTCCCCAAAAGATAAGAAAGTGCAACAAGCTCAGCGAAGACATGGTCAAAGATGGCAAGAATAGAAACACATGACATTCTAGAGCTATGAAGCGCTGACACAGGCACCGTACACGATACCTCGGCACTGGTAATTATTTGAGAAAATAACAAAATTGCTTGTGAATCACACACATGGGTTGGTTTTGGACACCAAACACGCCTTCAATCAGAAGTATCGGCGCTATAAATGCTAGCTACCAATGGCTGATGGCAGAAAGCCAAAAATCCGACATACCGTTCGATATATAGCACCACCATATCCTTCACAAATTGGCTATACTGGTTTTCCAAAAATCTGCCACCGATATCCGCCATTTGACAACACATGGCGCTAGAGTTCTGGAGACAAAATTGGTTTTGTCATGTTTCGATGTTCTCGAGTAGAATTGATTTTGCCTCTATAATTGATTCTAACTTGAAGCTAGAATCAGTAGTTTTTATCTCCGCACGTGATTTTTACACTCAAATATTTTGGTCAACTCACTTTTACGTTAACTTATTGACACATAAATCCCTCTACCTCTGACACACTAGGACAAAATGCAACACAAATCCAAATCTCACTTCCCATTTCAAATATTCTCTTCACATTTAACCCAGTGTTGTCAATTGTGAATCACAAATAATAGTGGTAATTTCAAATTCCGCTACACAGCATTGTTATAACACCGCTATTTCACAATAATTTGTACTAAATAGCTTATCACAGAACAATAGCGATGTGCTCAAATTCCGCTATGCAATAGCGCTATAGCGCCGCTGTTTAACAACATTAATTTAACCACTGTTCCAGACAGCCCATGTTGCCAGTTCAATAACCCATAATCCTCGCCCCACTTGAGGCATGACAGAAGACTTCATGTGGTCCTTACAGCATAGGAGTGTTGTTCCATCAATCAGGACCGTTGATATGATCTCTAACGAGCTCCCGCCTTCCCCGTCGGGTTTCATGGAGTCAGTTACATCTGTGCTCCTCTATATAAAGGCGACTTTGCGCCACAACAAGGACAAGTCACATTTTCACCACTTTTCCACCGACTCTCCTATTGAGTCTACTCTGTAATCTCAGCGGAGAACTTGCTCCGCTGTGAATGATAATAGTTCCGCCGTGTCAGAAAGCTGTCAATGTATTCACTACATTGATCGAATATAAATTGATTTGGTTTACACCTCAACTACCTTTCCTAAACCCTGTTTCGCATCAATCATAGATAAACAATAAACAACTAAAGCCAATACAAAAATCTAACAAATTACCCTATTCTCCATAATTCAAGCTCAAAAAACAAATGAAGCAACAAAAAAAATTACATAACAAATAAAATTAAATATGATTAAAAAAAAAACAATTAATCAACATCACTTACAAGCTTAATTGCAATATCTTCATTAGTTACAATGTTAGTACCTGCAATTCAAAACAAAAAACACCAACATGATCAATAAAACAAGAAACATAAAAATAAAAGAAAACCAAACAAAATCATAAGAGAGAGAAAAACAGAGCAACCTAAATAGATCTCTCCGAATGAGCCACTACCGATCTTACGACCAACACGAAACTTATTCCCAACGCGACGTTCCATTCAAAATTGAAACCCTTCGCTAATTTCAACGCTTAATTTCAAAAGAAGATAATTTTAATGCTGAAATTTATTCACATTTCACACCAAGAAACCGTGTTCATTCATCGGATTGAAAATGTTAAGAATTTGAAGAAAAAGGAGCTGAAAAAATGGAAGAAAAATGAAATCTTTGAGAAAAAACGAAGATGAATAGTATTTTTGACGTGGCGTGAGATATAGGTAATTTTGTTGGAAAGGAAGAGGAAGATATAGGTTAGTTGGGTTAATTAGGTAAAAAAATAATAATGCAATGATGGTAATGGATATGACCAACAATGAACCGAGCAAATATAGATTGAAACTCGACAAGATTAAGTGAGTTGGATTCCGAGAGTTCTTCAAGATTATAACATGTCTTAAGTCAAGATCGCGTATAGATTATCCACCAAAGATAATCTCAAATCGACAATGGGATTTGAACCACATCCTTATGTGGGATAATGTCTCAACTCTATATCAATGGAACCAATTTTTATTGGCTAATTTGTTGAACTTGATTCATGAATCAAATGAATTGAATTTTAGTTGAAAATTAAGTTTGTTAACTAAATGAAGTGAGTTTGAACTATATATATATAGTTTGAGGGAGGAACTCTCAAACTATTTCAGTAGAGCGATTACGACTAAAGGAGGAACTTTGTCCCTCAGTTATGGGTTCCTTAACTATTCAAGTAGAATGTTAGATATGGTTGTTGTTGGCTTTTGAACCACATTAATAAATACATAACTATAAACAGAAAGATAAAAGGATAAATTTGTGAAAATAATTTGTTTGATTGATTGAATGTGTAATGCGTAAATTATAATGTATCAATAGAGTATATATAGTGTGGCCTATAATGTGTAACCTTTGTTCAATTAATTTTTGCGGGTGTTGTGATAACTCCTTTGGTAGTGGGATCGTGGCGTCTTGTGTTTGGCTTGAACTTTCTCTCAACGGCATGATCTGTTGACAATGTCTCTTTGTGCACAACTCCACTTCATATCTTGTCTTTCCCTCATTCCTCATAACTGTTATTTGCGTTGAGAGTAGAGATCGTAGATAATGTGTCATTGTCGAGTCTCACTATGCTTTGTGACTAAATTTTGAGCCTTTGAAGACCTGTGTTATGAGTTTGCGGCCTTAGAAATAATCAACTCCCTCGCTTATAAAAAAAACAATGATATGGACATAATCTGGTGATTGCACGTCTTCCATGCGTGTAAGTGATGTTGGATCACCAATTGTATCTTACTTATCATTAAAAAATATAGAGAAAAGAATAAATTGTCCATGGACCAAACTTAAAATCCAAAAATGTGAAAAACATTTCTTCACTTCTTCTACCTAACAACCCCCACATGCAATGAAAATGGAAGGAAGAAAATGATTTAATGTTGTGATATCCGGTTAAAGAAACTTGTCATTATGTGGATGCAAAGAACTCGTCCATATGTATGTTGCAAACAATGTTGGTAACCTTTGTTTACGCCTATAAATATATAACTTGTTAGTCATAATCGACAAACATACAAATTTAGTGTCAAACGAGTTTCCGCCATCCGATTGAAGGTTAAACAAATGCAAATACAATTGAATACGAGTTCGTCTAATATTTCTCAAGCCTACTAAAATCCATGTTGTCAAAATGTTAGAATAAGTCAAAACTTTGTAGAACTAGACAATTTAACACCTCACTTGTGTTCCATGGTTGTGGCACCACTAACTGAAGTAGTTAGACACATAAGCACATTATGTGGAGGCAGCACACACGTGGATAGACGAAATTCGAAATACCATGAAAAAGGAAATTTTAAGCCAAACATTAGACGCCACTTACCCCAGCAATGGAAGCATTCACGCGTTATCCATATAATTACTTTAGCAAGGATAAATTCCATAGGCCAATGCGACTATTATTTTCCTATAAATATTGTATTTGAACATCTTTTTCAACACACAAAAGCAATTTTTATGCAATTTATACCTTTTTTGTTTTGCTATATCTTACTTTTTTGGTATTTCTTATTTCAGTGGATCAAAATAACACCAAGACACCGTACCTAACACTTTTGGAGTAGCAAAGGAACCCATAGTTGAGGGACATAGTTTCTTCCTCGCGACACTGTGTGTGTCCTCTCAATGCTTCTCGAAGCATATTGAATGATCCCCCTAAATCACAAGTGGTTATTACTACGCTTTTTATTGTAACTAAATCCACATGGAAATCCATGACATTGTATCAAGTCTCTCAAGAACTTGTTGACATTGTTAAATCCATGGTCCACAATATGGTTCTATAAGCCAAAGAGTTTGAGACCAAACAAGACAATTCTGGAGACAAGTCTATAACCTCCACAAATCAAAATTCAAGGGAACCAAGTAAGGAAAGCAATGTTACTCAAATTCATTTACTCATTACAAATATATGATCTCTAAAGGTCTAGTGATATTATATACAACAATTACATTTTATTCCTTTAAATTCATGACCGAGTATTTTTGCTACAACTAACCTTGGGGGACACCTAATTGCGAATGATACATTAATTAGGCTAATGTTCAATTTTGACATGTATATATGGTAAAGAGGCCACCTAAATCAGTTTGTCTTACGAAAACACTGCATGTGAACAAGAGGTCATACGCTAGTGAACAAGTCTTTGACATAGTAGCAGAAGTACAAATACTACTTCTAGATTATTTGACTTGGCATCAATGGGGTTGCTACCCACCTATATAATGGCTAATTCCACAACATAGTCATTACCTAATGTAATAGTTCCAACCACGATGGGTTCAACCTTACAAAAAAAACTGGTGGTTATGTTTGTGAACAACCATGGATGTCTAATCCATTTTACCAAAATAAAGCACCATTGGTACTAGGAATTCCTGTGAGAAACAATGTTGACATGAACCATAAGCAGTATGTGGGGAGTCCTCGATTTCATGCTCAATTCAACAAGGTTTCTACTCCCACCCCCCTAATATTGCACATGTGCGACTTCCTCAAAAGCTACTTTAGTTAGTGGCAGTATAAACATGGAATGACGGTAAAAGGCTAATTGCCAAGTTCCACTAATTTTTCTTAGGCTTAAATATGTAAATCGTCCATGTAAGTTCGCGTGTTTTTGGTTTTCGTCCATGTATCTTTTTTGTTGTAAAACAACCCATATAAGTTATAAACGTTTTGGTTTTAGTCCCTATCGTCTTCATCTGTTACAAAAACGTCTATGTGGCAAACAGAGGATGATATGGCAATGTGTGACGTGACAGACGACGATGATGTGTCGTTCCATATGCTAAGTCACAAAGTTAGAGGGACCAAAATCAAAAAAAATATTCGCAAAGGGACCAAACCCAAAAATTCATAGAAAACTTCATCTTCATCCTTTCTTTCCTCTTCTTCATCATCTTCAACACATCTTCATCAACCTTCATAGAAAACAAAAAAAAAAACTCAGAAATTCATCAACAAACATTAACATCATCATCGACATCACTATACTAGAAATTCATCAAAAATTTCTATGAAAAACCCATTTAGCTTAATGGGTTTTCATCAAAAATTGGTGTCTTTCTTTCTATGTTTCCTATTTGTGCTCATGATTTGTTCTATTGATGGTAGATTCTAGATTCTCTCGGCAGGAACTTCATGCATCACAACCAATTCTAACACCTGGATGGGTAGGGTATATCTTCAAACATAACATCATGGTTTAGTTTTGCAACAAAATCATACATTGCTATACAACATTAATCTTTCTCTACACTTTTAGGTGTAATTTTTTTCTTGTTCTAACTGATTTGTTCTGATTTTTCTCTCCAGGTCATTGCAATATTTACATTTATAGGACTTGTATTCATTCCTTTTGGGGTTGCTTCATTGTTTGCTTCGGAACATGTAATAAGTTAAATTTTCTACCTACATTGTATGAAATGGAATTTGTGTAAGGAACAAACAGATTGCATACTGACATTGAACTAGAATTTCTGATGCAGGTGGTGGAAGTTCCACTCCGATATGATGATCAATGTCTTCCATCTTTTTATAAAGACGATGCAATGACATATATAAAAGACAATAGGATCAGTAAAACTTGCACCAGGAAATTGACTGTTAGTATAACTCCTTTATTTGATATGATAATGATAACGATTTAAGCGTTACTTTTGTGAACTAATTTCCGCGAAATTTTGTAGGTTAAGAATAAAATGAAAGCCCCAATCTAGCTAAATGGAGTTTTCAAAGAAATTTTTGATGAATTTCTAGTGTAGTGACGTTGTTGATGATGATGTTAATATTTATTGATGAATTTTTCGGTTTTTCTATGAAGTTTGATGAAGATGATGAAGAAGAGGAAATGAAGGAAGAAGATGAAGTTTTCTATGAATTTTTGGCTTTGGTCCCTCTGAGAATTTTGTTTTTTGATTTCGGTCCCTCTAACTTTGTGACTCAGCATATGGAACGACACATCAGTGTTGTCTGCCACGTCATCCTCTGTTTGCCACATAGACGTTTTTGTAACAGATGATGATGGCAGGGACCAAAACCAAAATGTTATAACTTATAAGGGTTGTTTTATAAGAAAAAAAGATAGGGATGAAAAACAAAAATACGCAAACTTACAGGGACGATTTACATATTTAAGCCTTTTTTTATTGATTCTAGCATCCCCCGTAACCTTAGTAGACTTGGGAAAGATTTAACTAACTCGCATTTGGTTGTATTTGCATTTAGATGACTTTCAATCAACTGAGGGGAAATCTCATGGCCTTAAATTCATATGTTAGCCGACTTCAATTTACAAGTTATTTATCTTGATTAAATGCAATTTTGGTACTCCTATTTTCATATTTTTTAACTTTTGATCCCTCTTTTTTCAAAACCACTTTTTTGGTCTCTCCATTTAGAAAGTCAACACAAATATTGGTCCCCCATCTCTTTTAGTGATGTGGCACACTCATTAATGATATGGTGCGTAATTGGCATTAGTGAGTAGGGAAAAATAATTTCCATATCATTATTGTTGTAATTAATATTATTATTTATTTTATTTATATCAAAATTTCAAAAATTAATTAAAAAATTATCATTTATCATCGTTAATATCAGATTCATCACCATGGTTTCCATACACTATTTCAGGAGCTTATAGCTTATCACATTTTATTTCATTTTTACCCTTATTAGTCTAACTAAATTCCATTTTTACCCTTCATCATTTATTATATTAAATAGGCATATATGAATTTGAAAGTTTTTTTTTCTCGAAAGAATTTTTTTTTTTTTATCAAGTTTAATTTTATGCTGAATTTTTTTTTATCAAGTATAAGTAGGGGCTTGTATAATATTTTTTTTTTACAGGAATAAAACTATCTCATTTCGTTATCAATAAGATTTTCGATAGAATAAGGCATCTCAATAAACAGATGGAAACTAGTTAAAGATGTGACGCCCTAACTAAACTATGAGCAACCTCATTTGCTTGTATCCTAATAAACTCAACCTAGGAGTTTGTAAAAAAAGACGAGAATGATCTACGACATTCTATGACGATAACTCCAAAATCATATTCATCTTTGCCATTATTATGGTAGCCATCCACTACTTTCTTAGAATCAAGTTCAAAAATTACATTATTTATGGGAAAGTCCTTCAACCATCGTATTGCTAATAACAAACCCAAAGCTTCACCTTCATCAACTTTAAGAACAGGTGTAAACCATTCGGTTTTGGCTAGTACGAAATTTCCTTGCCTTGCTCATCTCTGATGCATATATCAATACCGACTATATTAGTCACCGTTGAGAATGTAACATCGACATTACATTTATATCTACCTGCGTCCGGCTTCTTCAAGGTATGATTGTCAGTGAGTTGCTGCTGAACTATCGTTCTATTACGGCAAACCTACGCATTTTGCCAGCTGTTTACCAGATTTGTAGCCCTTGCACAAACTGCCACCCGTAACATTGACTGGTTCCTTCATAACATATCATTCATTTGCTTCCATATTGACCAAATGGTGCAAGCAAACACAACTTGATGATTCTTGCTTAATTTGTGTAAAGCTTTGAATGTCACAGAACCCACACTTTGCTCATCATGTATCAATGGTTGAATACTTGACTAAATGTCGATGTGTTGCCAACAAAATTTGATTTTAGAGCACTGAAAGATAATATGCATATTGTCTTCCATTCCATCATCACACAAAACACAATTATACGGACAGTTAACTCCTCGATCATGAAGTCTTACCCTTGTAGGCAAACAGGTGCGACAAATTCTCCATAATAGATACTTGACTTTCGGTGGTGCTTGAATGTTCCAGATTTGATTCCAGTTGACTTCTACACTATTATCATTTGATGCAAGAACTTGCTGCAAACTAATATGGTAACCGCTCCTAACAATATAATACCATTTGTCTCGAATTTCCATATTCTCATATCAGTTTGAACAGATTCAAAACAGGGGTATGCAGAATTCGCTGTATATCAGAATTGGTTACGAGTTGTTGAAGAGCTCCCACATTCCAAATCCTCAAATGATGATTCCAAAGGTCTGCAACTATCAAGCTGTTGAGCTTTTCCGGAAGATCTACATTTTTGTCAATTGCATTACCATAAACTAGCCAATTTTGGTCCCAAAACAAAATAGCTTCGCCTAAACCAATACTCCACTTATAACCGTCCTTGACTACACCTTTCACGCCCCAAATACTACGCCAAGCATGACTTGGGCTATGTCCACATCTTGATTCCAAAAAGTCACAATTTGGAAAATATTTAGCTTTGAATAGCAAGATTAAAAGCACGGAGATTTTTGAAACCTAATCCTCCATTCTTTTTTTTTTATGCTTAATCTTTCCTATGACATTTAATTTATCCTTTTCGTATCATGCCTATTGTGACCTCACCAAAAGGAATTCATCATTTTCTCTAATTCCCCAATAATGGTTTTTGGAATAGAATACAATTCCCATTCCTGCCTGAGATAAACACTTGATGCTCCAAGAGTTGATTCTTTTCAACATACATTATAAACAAATAGGGAGATAAAAGATCCCATTGTCTGAGCCCTCTACCGGACACAAGAAATCCAACTTTTTCACCATCAATCAACATTGAATAGTCTATTGATTCAATGCACAACATAATCCATTCAACCCATTTTTTACAGAATCCCATTTTAAACATTATATTTCGGAGATACTCCCGATCAATTCTTCATAGGCGTTGCTAATATCAAGTTTAAGAGCAACTTCACCTTCATAAAATGAACAATTTCGATTGCAGCCAGAGCATTATCAAGGATAGAACGGCCTGGAACAAAGGCTGGTTGGGATTCTGAGACGCATTTGCTGAGCACTTTCTTTAGTCTGTTGGCCAACACTTTCGCCACAATTTTGTAGAGAACATTAGTGCTACGGGTCTCCAGTCCTTCATGGAATTTTGAATATCACCTTTGGGTATGAGGGTGATATTTGTAGAGTTTAAATTTGTTGGAAAAATCCTCGTGTTGAGCCATCCACGCACTGCTTCAAAGACATCGTTCCCACAATTACTCCAAAAATGCTTGTAGAAGTCTGGATTGTATCCATCTGGCCATGGGCACTTATCATTATTCATTGAAATGCCGCATCACGAAATTCTTCTAACTAAAATTTACCTGTCAACATATCATTATCTTAATTGTTGCCAGAACCACATCTATAACTTTGCTTCTGTCGCCATTTTTTTGTTGAAAAAGTTCGAGAAAATACTCCTTTGCTATGTAATTCATGCCATCAGTTGTGGAACAGCTCACACCATTTACATCTTCTAACTGTTTAATTTTATTTGTTGCATGCCTAGCTGTTGTGGATGCGTGGAAGAATTTTGTGTTGAGATCACCATGTCGATACCAATGAGATTTTTCTCTTTGTTTCTAGAACATATCGTCTTTCACAAGAAAAATATTGACCTTATTCCTTACATCATTGAAATAATTGATACTGGCTGAACTGACCTGAGCTCTTGCTTGGTCGAGCTTCTTTCTATATTTCTCAATTTCTTTTCCGGTTTGTTGACAATTATCCTGACTCCATTGATGAATGTCTTGAGCACACTGATCTAGTTCTTGCGTGATTGAGCTGCTACCATATGCAATCCATCTTTGTTCAACAAACTGTTTGAATTCGGGTTTTCAAAGAGGAAGCTCCTGTTCTGAATTGTTGGTACTTGATTCGGGACACACTCCAAGAGCAATGGATAATGTTCTGATGTCGTTGTCGTTAAGCATTCCAATCTGCCATTTCGGTAAAAATCGAACCAGATGTTACTTGCAAGTCAAGTTTCTCTTCTACTGCTCTATCTGACCCCAAGCTCTTGAACCAAGTTAAATTATAACCTTCCATTCTTATGTCAATCAAGCCAGATTCTACAACTGAATTTTTTAAACCATTAATAAGCCAATTTGGTCTGTCAACTCTTCTCTTTTTCTCAGGTGCATTTAGAATGTCGTTGAAATCTCCGATAACGCACCAAGGTAAGTGTGACATAGTCGCTAACTGCTTCAAAAAAAAATTCCATGACGCCCTTCTTCTTCCTCCCTCGGGAAAACCATAGAAACTTGTTTGTCTCTACATTCCTCTCTGTAATTTTAACATCAACATGATTTTGCGAATAATTAGTAATTTTACAGTTAAGAGTCTTATTCCACAACATAGTTATACCACCCCCTATTCCAATTTTACAGTTAAGAGTCTTATTCCACAACATAGTTATACCACCCCCTATTCCTTCTCTATCTACACAGAAACAATAACGCTTAAATGCACTTTTGGCCCCCTATGTTTACCCTCGTAGCGATTTTGGCCCCCTAACAAAAATAATGCAATTTTAACCCCCTAATTTTGCCATGTTTAGGGAAAT
>Ga0315913_1003570_pt1 | contig 18701 bp, 13 predicted proteins | sample MpolsnodulesMG_FD_207736 | JGI IMG/M metagenome (GOLD analysis project Ga0315913, IMG submission 207736) | Medicago polymorpha root nodule microbial communities from Los Angeles, California, United States - small nodules | ecosystem: Host-associated > Plants > Roots > Nodule | place: USA... | reverse complement strand
TTATATAAGTCAAATTCTTGACAACAAAAAAAGTCAAATAAATTAAATGCATTTGATGTTAATTTTTAACCAAATACATTAATATTCCCCTAAAAAACCAAATACATTAATATTTGTAAAAAATTAGATGTATCTGGTTTTAATTTTAACCACATACATAAAAAAATAAAATTGAATCCATGAATTCTCTCAATTACGTCTAGTTTCATTGGATGATAAATAAGAAATTACTATTTAAATACGTTTTGAGCCGCTAAGTTCTTCACCACCACACCACTGCCGTCACAGCCAGCCTGTCTTTTGTTCTAATCCCATACATTAAATAATTTACCATTTTTTAATTAACCAAATTAAACACTAATCCTCAAACACAACTGTTCATTCTTATTCTATTAATTAACTAATATTTTCTTTGAAAACGATCATAACAATTTGTCCCCTTTCGCCGTTTCTTCCTCTCTCTCTCTCTCTCTTCAATAACCTTTCCGACTCTGTTATCATCATTCTTTCTCTTCCTTTTCCCTTTCCCTCATCTCTTCTTTCTCAATTTCCTCAACCACTCCTTCTCTTCTCTTCTCTTCAATCAGGTACAATTTTCTCTGAATAACAATTTCTTTATCTTTATCTCTTTAGAATCCTGTATTATAATTTGATTATGTTTTTGTATTTTGTAAAATTTTAAGATTCATCGTTTCAATTATTCCTTGAATTTTTTCTAGGAATCCAAACGCGTTATGAAATTGAATATTCATCATGAATTTTTCGCAGGTTTAAGAATCTTTTCATCTGAAAAATACTGATCTATCACCATCTATGGCGGAAGAGCACCGATGTGAAACTCCAGAAGGTCACAGACTCTGCGCAAACAACTGCGGCTTCTTCGGCAGTTCAGCTACGATGAATCTCTGTTCAAAATGTTACAGAGATATTCATTTGAAGGAACAAGAACAAGCGAAAACCAAATCAACAATCGAAACGGCACTCTCCTCAGCCTCCGCTTCCACCGCCGTGGTGGTCGCTGCTTCGCCGGTTGCGGAAATCGAATCTCTCCCTCAACCTCAACCACCAGCGTTGACCGTACCGTCGATCGTGCCTGAAGCATTGGACAATTCACAAGGACCGGTTCAACCAAACCGGTGCGGAACGTGTAGAAAACGGACCGGGTTAACCGGGTTCAAGTGTAGATGTGGAATCACGTTTTGCGGGTCCCACAGGTATCCGGAGAAACACGAGTGCTGTTTTGATTTCAAAGCGGTGGGGAGAGAGGAGATAGCGAAAGCGAATCCTGTGATCAAAGCTGATAAGCTCAGAAGAATTTGATTTGATCTCAACCGTTGGATGAATGAGAAGTTGATCTGGACCGTTTGTTGCGTACCTACTCATACGAATCATGATGTTACAACGCTACGCTAGCTTGATGATGAATTGAAATGTATAAAATCTTTATCTATTAAAAAAGGTTGAATAAGTCTTTTTTATTTTTTATTTTACGTGGCTTTTGCTTTGTAGTAAAGGAAAAAAAAAGTGATTTTTCTTATGTTGGATGGAATTGAAGATTTTAAGTCCACCCAAGCGCGTTTGAAAATTATCATAGTACTGTGGTCCAAATGTAAAACGTTGCCGTTTAATTTAATATTCTACTAGTTTATAATGGCAAAATTTATAGTGGGTGGAGCATTTGGTTTGTGTGAAAATTAAAACAACTCGTTCTCATTTCTTTTGTTGTCACTAGTGTTTGTCTATAATCCAGATTGGTATACTGCGTTTGAAATGAAAAGAGTGAGAAAGAATAAGTCAAAATAGGCACCTCTAAAATTTAATTTTAATTTTAATTTTTAATTTTAAAGAAAAGGACTTAATACAATCATGTCTTTATCATTTTAAATATTCTAGAAGAAACATTTTTCACCGCATATTTATTGCTTGGTTGTACATTATTGCTTTAAACCAATTCTGTTTATTTCAATCCCGTTCCGTTGGTGTGCAGAAAAAGGGTTAAAACTAATTAGAAGCGTTCTATGTAAAATCCTGCAATTGATTTAACTTGGATTCAAAGGAAGAACAAAGACGTGGTGAATTGAGCTCTTGTATAATATCAAAGAAAATGAAATTTAGAGAATTGTGTACATATTTGTAAGAAAAGTTGTTCTGACTAGCTTCTTCAAAAAACCGTCTTCAACCACTAAATTGTTCTAAAAATTTACCATAGTAAACAAACAAAAATAGTTTCTAATTTTTATTAAAAATATGAATTATTGATTATTAAACTCATTTTTTATAACCAAAGAGTTCTCAACTTTACATTATTTGTGCAACAAATATTGCTCAAAATTGAAAATTTACAGCTCTTGATGAACAACTTGTTGGTTTGGTGTCTCTGAACATGCTTTCAAGTTGCTTAAGCTCTCTATCCATATTCCATCAGCTACAATTGCATCCTTGTCGTTGTTGCGATGCCATGACCAATGTGCATGACTTTCATTTAGTATTCTTAACCTTCCATGACCAAAGCTTGGCTCTCGAAACAATGAGAGTGGACTTGGAGGATTCTTAAACCTATTCTCAGCAAGCAATATATAATACTATTTCAGGTCCTGGGAGAAATTTTCATTGACTTAAAACAAAAAATTATATGTTTGCATAAACCAAAAACATGTTTAAACCTAAATAAAATATATTTCACCTTAGTGCAAGTCCCTCGCGGTTTCCTCCATCCCCAATTGTCACATACATTGGACCGCATGAATCAGCCTTGTTATTATAAATTCGAGTCTGCAATGAATACGAACAATTAACCAAAAAAATTATTATCATATCAATCAATTTATGTCTATGTCAAAATGATTATGAATAAACAAAACAATAGTAGTGAAAAACATGACATACAAATCGTTCATACGCATGAACATGTCCAGCAAAAACCAAATCAACACGAGCCTTAAAAAGCAATTCTTCCATAGCTTGTCTCATGGATTCTCCTTCACCTTGATGTGCTTCATTAGTAGTATACCAAGGTGCATGAACCATTGTAATAACCCAAGGTGTCTTCACCCTATCAATTTTAGCAAGGTCTAATTGAAGCCACTCATATTGTTGTGATTCAACACTAAAATCAGCATATGAACCTAACATAATAATATGTGCCCCAGCAACCTCAAAAGAGTAATAGAGATTTGAGTTTGAACCACTCTCTTGAAATGGCATTGGCCAACGGGTATTGTAAGCCTCAAAGCCTTTTGGGTATATAATTGGAAATATCTCAATTTCGTGGTTTCCTTCAGTAACCATCCATGGTCTTTTACTAGAATATGGTTCTACTAAACGACCAAAAGAATCCCATAATGGTTGTTGTGAATCTGCATATGATAGATCTCCTGGTATCAAGAACACGTCGTAGTCGCTTTTGTCGACATGTTTTAGGGTTGATGCAGTCCATTCAGTTTGTCCCAAGTCTCCTACATATCAAAATAATATGTACATTGTAAAAAATAAATCAATTTATTGAATGATACTACTATCGTGTCTCATTCAGTGTATGTATTTTGATATTCAAAAAGCACATATTTTATAATGTGTCACACACCCCTCAAACTCTGGTTAAGTGTTAAAAATCTCTTATTTCTAAATGTTAACCTGTGACACAATATTAACTCTAGATTTAACTTAATTTTTTCATGTGACTTTACTATATTAACCAAAGATTTAATTTATGCAAAAAGTCATCTCTTATTTCTAAATGTTAACCCGTGACGCAATATTAACCCTAGATTTAACCTAATTTTTCGCGTGACTTTACTATATTAACCCTAGATTTAATTTATGCAAAATGTCAATTCTTAATAATTGTTATGGAAATCTCCTATTGTTATGTTTAACCCGTGACGCAATATTAACCCTAGATTTAACCTAATTTTTTTCGTATGATTTTACTATATTAACCCTAGATTTAATTTATGCAAAATTTCAATCCTTAATAATTGTTATGGAAATCTCCTATTGTTATGCAATCTCTTACTTATAAATGTTAACCCATCTCGCTATACTTAACCTAATTTTTCACTCCTCACTTTTGCATTTAATGTTTATCTAAAGTAAAATAAAATTATGTTCCTAATTATATGCTATTTTTTCCGAAATCTCTTACTTATAAATGTTAACTCATCTCGCTATCTCTTACTTATTAATGTTAACCCGTCTCGCTATACTTAACCTAATTTTTATGAAATACTATATGACAATCATGACATTCATTTAAACTATTTTGTTACCTATTACCGTCATAAATGTTAACCCGTCTCGCTATACTTAACCTAATTTTAACCTAATTTTTCCCTCCACACTTTTGCATTTAATGCTTATCTAAAGTAAAATAAAATTATGTTCCTAATTATATGCTATTTTTCCAAAATCTCTTACTTATAAATGTTAACCCATCTCGATATCTCTTACTTATTAATGTTAACCCGTCTCACTATACTTAACCTAATTTTAACCTAATTTTTATGAAATATTATATGACAATCATGACATTCATCTAAACTATTTTGTTACCTATTACCGTCAAATATTACCTTCGATATGACCTGTGCGTTAGCACATATCGATGGTCTAGTTGAAGGGAAAAACAATCACATTATAGACAATTTAATTTTTGGAAATACCAAAAAATTCAAAATGAGTTTTTTCAAAATAAAAAATTGTTTCATGGGGATTTTCACTTTGTTTTTTTTTCGAATTTTTTGTCATTTGGGAGCATATGATTTTTGAAAAGAAAAAAATTGTTTTAATTTGCTAAAATGGTTTATCCCTTACTTTTATTGATCTTTCATGGACAATCTCTTTTTTATACGTTTATGACACGTAGTTAATCATGTAAAAAAATATGGTTAATTTAATGGACGTTGAAAATTATGGTTAATTCTGACCGCGAATTGAATTAACCATCTACTCCACTAAATTAATTAAAAAAAGTTAAACATGGTTAATCAGATGACTGATTGTTGTGTGAAAGTGATTGTCTGTGTATCATCTTTGAAGTCTTAAGTTACAACTTATGAGCCAACATAAACTTATAAGGGAAAATATATATTGACACAAAAACTAAACGAACAAGAGAGAAAGTAAAAACATACATCATTCGGTGACTATTATAAGTAAAACATTGCATTTTAGATTCATTCAATTAATGACGTATATGGTCTTTATTATAGACTACATACATCATTTAGTGAATGAATCAAAAATGCAAAGTTTTGCATATAATAGTGACCGAAAGATGTATGTAAGTATAAGAGAAAAAATTGTCACAAATTATTCGTACAAATATCATTTCTCTAAATTACTCTGGTTTAAATTTCTTTTTTTATCGAGTTTGAGATTATGGGACAATGATTGCTAACAATACCACGTTTACGTTCTCATGAAAGATAATTTTTTTGGTAAGTTCTGTAAGTATCTAACGATCTTGTACACTTTACGCACCCTTCAATTATTAAAACCTTATCCTAAGCCACGTCCAACATTGCGTTGGCTTGAAGCAGTCATTGCCTCCAAGTAAGAAACCTAACTAACTAATAAGCTCAATAGGACAATAACATAACTCCAAAACCAATCAACAATAATAGTAATATGAAACTAAAACCAAACCTTGAAGCAAAAGAAACTTACCAACAATGACAAATTCAATAGGAAACTTAGACGGTGGTGTCTTGAAGGAAAACTCTGGACCTAAACCTCCACACCTGTAGAAGTAAGTAGTGTTTGGCTCCAAGGGCCCAATCACAGAGTTGTGTATTTTTCCAGAATTGTAGAAAAAATATTTGTACGAGGTATGATCCCCCATTGTTTTTTCACTATACTCCCCTGCTTTGGTTCCATACTCAACCATAGTTTTTGTTTCCTTGTCTTCCGTTATCCATGACACTCTCATCTTATCTTTCCCCACCAATGAAATATGCACCTACAATATAACATAGTCAAAAATTAGATATTTAGCTACTAATTTAGATAGCAAAAAATGTCACAAACAATGTCACTAATCGTATAATGACCAATTTAATGTATGATTATAGCCAAATTTGTTTTGAAATTTTTCACTAAATGAGTTTGTGACCGGTTTATTTAGTGTGACGAAATATAGGAATTTTTTTTTTTTTGAGCAAACGAAATATAGGAATTTATCAATGAGTTAAGGTAACTAAAATTTATAATGAACCTGTTGAGGTTCTGAATTGGAGCGTTGATGGGGAGTGATGATGAGTTGACTAGCTGGTTGACGAACAAAATTGTTTTCTTGAGACATTAGAGGTTGTGGGAACAAAAGGAGGCATATACTAGTTTGCAAGAGGATTGGGAACATAACTAGAGACTTTGTGCATTTTGCCATCAAGTTGTTTTGGCTTAGACTTGTACAATTGGTGCAATTTTTGAGCTAAGAGTAGGTTTGTTTAAATGGAGTTGTGGTAGGAAGAGAATATGGAAAGCATCAAAATATGATACTTTTTGAATAGAATTTTGGGGAGGGTACTACATTACGTGCAGGGTGTTGCAATGGCTTAGAAGTTTGAAGAAGATCTGTGACAATCTATTGTCTTAAAGCAAGGACCACACGCTTTAATGTTCTTGCTTTTTAGATCTATTTCTTTCTCTTGCCTTTGCCAATTTGGACAATATTATTTGACACGTATGCCTGCCTACAAATTACATGTCGGTATTCTTATTTGCAATGTTGAGGTTCTCATTTATGCAGTATGGAATCAGCTTAGATAGGGACACATGATGGGAAAGCTCTCTCTCATATTTTTAATGTAGAGACGAGGTCATATCATCAATGTCCTCTTGGATTAAAAATTAGTTAATTTGATACACTCCCGTCTTAAATTATTATTACAAAATTGAATTGAATTTACGATTACAAATTAAATTTGAAATTTAGGAAAAGCGAATTATTTTCAAATGATAGTTAAAAAGATATAAGAGCCGTTTATTGGAATGTATATAGAGTGGTGGAGAACTCTACTATTTTAAAATGAAGCTAATTAGAAATAAGAGACAATAAGTACTATGTCATATTCACAAATGAGGCTCACTTATGTGTCTTGTAAATGATAGAAAAATTTGTGAAAAGTTAAAGAATCTTATGACTTTGAGGCAAAGAGTTTATGTATCCTAAACAAAAACTGAGTGAGGAGAGGGTGTGGGCGATATACATTTTTAATAAAAATTAATATTTTTAAAAAGAGTCATGTTAACCAATCATCTCAATTCAATGACTTTGAATCTACCAACTATATAAATGCGTGTTTTTTTAGTGCAGACAATCTCAATCCATGATATTCTTGAGTTTTTCAAAAGAACATTGAAGTTGTAAGAATGTCTTTACCTCACTTTATCTACTAATTATCCTGTTATCATAGTACATATATTAAATAAAGTTGATTTTTATTTGATAAATTAGTGAATAAAATACAAGTCATTATCGATTTTTGGACAAACCTATTTTAGTACGCATGTTAGGCTATAAACAATGGCTTTGGATTTCAAATGTTACCTTATTGTTTGCGACACGTAATGTATTAAAATAGCTTTAGAATATGCTTCCACAAAAATAGAAAATGCTACTGAAAGTAGCATCAATCGCAACTACATTTTGTCTTTTTAATTTAGTTAATTAGTTAAGGGGCCTTTATAACTTGTACCCTAAACATCTGTTAAAGAATAGAAAAGTAAAAAATTTCTTTTGAAAAAATCAACTTTAAATTTTTACATTTAACTTCCAAGACAATTTTGTGTCCTAACCAAGTTAAAAAGTTCTTTTAAAAAAAAATGATGATGAAACACGTTATTTCTAACTAAAAATAATACCTTTTTTTTTTGCAAAAGAGGGTAAAAAATACTTTTAACTTGCGTATAATGGCCATAGTAGGCATAAAAAATTAATTTTTTTTGTCATTGTTGTTTTTTTGGTAGTACTAGACCCCGACCCATATGATGCACGGGTTTGTTTCGATTTTCATATATAAGCATCAGGATGATTAGATTTCGACATGTTTAAATGTATTATGTATAACATTTCAATAAAGACTACAGTGAGTAAAATGCACCAAAGTTGGAACTCGTCATACAAATTCTAAACAATGAGCAAAATTTAAACAATGAGCTAATTAAATAGTTCAAAATACACATCAAAGGAAAAAAGTTACTGTATAAAGTTAGTATGAGAAACATATCAAGTGATTCAACCATGGAAGCCTATAAGGTCACCTACATTTTCATTTTTCAAGACATATGTCGTAGGAAAAAGGGGAGAAATAGACGAAAACCGCAGACTTTTGGGTTTAGATTGCGAAGGAGAAAGGAGAAAAAAAGGGTTCAAAACCGTTTGGAAAAAAGAAAAAGGAATTAATTGATTTTTTGAAAAGGGAGTTTAATATTGGATATCATGTAGTGGAAGCCAAATAATATCACAAAAACAGCAAGTGGCTTGGTTGTATAAATGCTCTGATGTAACCAACATGACATGGGTTTGAATCTCTAGAGGGATTTTTTTCATAAATATTTTTCAAAACCCTAAAAAAAAAGCGGGATCAGGGTTGCTTACAACATTGTTTAACATTTAGATATATAAAGATTACAAAGTAACGAGGCAAAAAGAAAAAGAAAAAAGAGGGAGAGACAAAATTAAGTTCCAAGCTTATCTCTCAGAATGAGAGATTCCATGCCTAGCGGAGGGCAGTTCCAGCGAGTAGAGCACCTTGCATGTGATCATTCCTTAGCCATAAAATCTGCACACGAATTTTGTTCCCTAAGAACATGCATCAATGTTGTATTACCATTTCCATGTAAAGCATCTCTAATATGAAGGATGTCAATAACATAAATGTGCAACGTATGATCACGACCATCAGTAAGCAGGTCAACTGCTTCCAAACAATCACTCTCACAAATAATGTTGGCATAACCTTTTAGACTACAAAAATTAAGACCTATCTGAATAGCACGTAACTCAGCTAATAACGCATCACCTCCAGCTTCATAGTGAGAAAAATCAGCTATCCAATCTCCATCGTGGTTGCGAACAACAACACCAGCACCTAAACAACCAAAATCTTCTAGAAAGCTACCGTCAATATTGAGTTTAAGTGTACTTCCAGGGGGGGGGGGGGCCCCTGAAGGAGCTAAGAGGCGTGATGAGTGTAGGTCCAAATCAAGATTGGGATAGTAAGAAATGCATTCATCATGTAACAAAAAGGTCTTTCGCACCACATCTTAAATACGCCAATGTTGATCATAAAAAATAGTATTGTTTCTCCAACTTCAAGCATACCATACTCCTGTAATAAAAAAAATAGCGGAAGTACCCTTTGTCATCTCATGAAGCCAAACGTTGACATCAAATTCGAAGAAAAAATTATTATAGCGCCTCATATTCAAGCGGAGCCAAAGCTCTCTAGAGTGCGGACAATCACGTAAACGTTGAAGAATATCCTCTATGGGTGAAGAGCAACGAGTGCAGCTTGGAGAAGCTACCATGTTGCAATGATGCTGACGGGCATTAATAGGGAGAGCATTATGAAAGCAAATCCATAGAAAGTGCTGAAGTTTTGATGGTACTTTAAGGCGCCAAAGCCAATTCATGTTACAAATCATATTCCAATCTCTATTTTGTTGAAGAAGCCAATAGTATCCACTCGAGCAAGTATATTCACCTTTCTTTGCATGCCTCCAAGTCCACGCATCTGTAAGTCGTACATCCAAGTTATTAGTAACTGGAAGCTGATGAATATATTGAACAATATCGGTTGGTATCATAGTGGCAAGACCTTGCAAGTTCCACATACCATCCTCCCACACATCCTTCAAACACATAGCTGAATCACTAATGTTAACAAACGGGACCAATTGACAGAGGGGACCGAGTTGTGTCCAGTCAATATTCCAAATCGATGAGTCACTGAAGCCTACACGAAAACTATATCCTACAGCAAAATTTGTAATGGCATGTTGAATACCGCGCCAAGTGATTGATGGTTTATTATGTTTCTTATTCATCCATAAAGACGTGTTGCCCATGTATTTATGGGAAGAACTTTCACCCACAATTTATCTTTATTATGAAGCATGTTCCACACTAACTCACCAAGCAGAGCTAAATTAGTAAGTCTAACTTCACAAATACCTAGGCCTCCAAAGCGTTTAGGGGTTGTAACCATATTCCAATTAACATGATTCCAAGTTTGAGAGTGCCCATCGCCCCCCCAAAGGAAACTCTTTGCCATCTTATCTAACCTGTTGCATACATAAGTAGGAAGATAGTGAAGTTGCATGGTATAAATGGGAATTGCTGTTGTGATAGACTTCACTAGGCATGCCCGTCCTGCTTTATTCAAGATATTTCCTTTCCAAGTAGCTAGTCTTTTTGAAACTTTGTCAACAACGTCATTATACCTGTATAGGTTTCCATATTCCACTTAAGACTTTCTGCTGAATACTAAGAGATAGTTTCTCCATACAAAGAACAAACAAGTAAGGAGATAAAGGATCGTCTTGACGTAGACTTCTAGATGGAGTAAAATTATCAATTTTGGCACCATTCCAAAGAACACTCAAATTGCTAGATCGGACACAACTCATGATGAGAGATATAGTTGCCGGGGGAAAACCAAAATCATGGAGAGTGAGTTCCAAGAAGTCCCAATTAAGCCTATCATATGCCTTTTCAAGATCAATTTTGAACGCAATAGAGCCCTTTTTTGCACGAGAATGATGTATGAAATGAACAACCTCCTGGGCCAGGATGGCATTATCAATAGTACCTCGACCGGGGATGAAGCTACTTTGAAGAGGGCTTATCAGGTCAACAAGAAACGGTCGCAAGCGACTAACCAAAACTTTTGTGATTACCTTAAAAATGACATTACAAAGACTGATGGGTCTAAAATTCTTTAACCTTTGGGGATTACTCTCCTTGGAAATTAGGACAATTAATGTCTCTGCAATTGAAGTGTTAATAGTACCCATATTGGAAGCGATATGCACAAGATGTCGTATGTCATCACCAATTCTTTCCCAAAAATGTTTAAAAAATATAGGTTGGAAACCATCAGGGCCAGACGCTTTATAAGACTTCATACTAAACACGACTCTCCTCACCTCTTCCTTAAGGACCGGTGTTGAAAGAGAATCTCTACATTGTTCACTTTGACGAGGCATGTCATTAACCAATAGAGTATTTGGAGTAGTGGAGTGATCTACCTCAAATAACTGTTCAAAGTAATTTATGGCTTCTGCTTGGAGGATAGCATCATCAGTACTCCATTGACCATTTTCAAGAAAGAGACCTTAGATCTTATTTCGCTTTCTCCTCACTAGTGTCTGAGTGTGAAAAAAACTTGTGTTTCGGTCTCCCAATTTCACCCAATTCTCCCTCGACTTTTGGTACCAAAGGATTTCTTCCTGTTTCAAAACATCGTTACATTCTTTTTGTCATTGTTGTTTAACAGCAAATATAGAAGTAGGCACTATCAATTTGGAAAGTCTTGTGGGAGAAAAAAATATACTAATCCAAAAAAATTCCGTCTACATGAAGACTTCATCACCTACAACTACAAGTCACAACACAACTATGACTTAGCACTGATCAATTTCACACAAAAAATACCTATTTTTGTTACTTTATTGCATACATACAAACTAAAAAATTTCTTCTCTTCACATGAAACAAGTGGAAGAAAAATAATGTGAGTACTAAGGTTTAGATAAATTAATAAATGAGAAGGTAATGTGAGTACTCCAATAGGATAAGAAAACTTTGAACAAACGATCACAAAGAGAAACAATCCACTTTGTTTTGGTCTGCCAGAGAAACAAGCTAGTTAGATAAACCAAATATTTTTGTAGCAATGAAGCTTGCTAATGACATTACAAAATCCTCTAACAAGAACTGGGATTTGGAGAAAATTTCCACAGGTTGTGATGTTCCTGGCCTTGATGCCATCCATATACCTGCTCCAATTACTGGTATAGATGCTAAAAGTATGAACAATTTCAAGAACCCGGTCACTGTGTTGTTGAACTTATACATATTTCAAGAACTCAATCTCTTGTAAAGTTGCATTACTTTAATATATTTCCGAAAAGAACAAATACACGAGCATCCCAAGTAAATCAATTAAATAGCAAGGATCATTTTGCATAGTGAACGGATAATCACTCAAAACTTAAACCAAAACCAAAAGAGAAAGAAAGTGTACTCACAATAATGTCTTTTATACTCAATCAAGAATGATGCTTTCCTAAACTTAAACCAAAACCAAAATAGCAATGCTATTTCTCCCGATGGAAATTGTCCCCAAGGGAAAGCGAAAAAGAATTAACCAATAACATGTCTACCTGACCGGAATACAAGGGAGGTAGTTGCTATAGATTAGGAAAAGTATTCAATAAACACTTCTCGTGAAACCTTCGCTAGGTCATTGTTCGCTATAAACAGTATTTCCCAAAAATTAAAATCCAATTACTCCAGATTGCTCAAAGTGGAATTTTATGTAGAGTAATGTTGATCGTCCATAGCATTTTCATTTCTCGCATTCAACTAATAATGACTTTCCCATGATACTATACATCTGGTTTGTATATATGCCAAAACAACAATGGTGCACACGTTACAAAATACAAAATATGATTTGCATGACAAAGTGAAATCTTGCACCACCAGTTCAAACCAGCTATAATTCACTTTGATGAACGTCATTTGAACAACTAAAAATTGACAATGTACAAAATACACCACTTATAACTATTGATTTGACTTGAGAAGAGAGGAAAACTAATAAAAAACGAAATTGTATTTAGATCGTACATAGATATGTTGTTGGACAACAAAATATTTGTCCAAATAACATTTCACCTTCTCTATGTGATTAACTACAGATTTCAAATTAACATAGTACAGTATAAGATGTCCTTTCTTTGATTCATAGGCGTTTTTAGTTAGTCAAGGCCACCGAGTAACTGCATAAAGGTATCTTTCGGTACTTGCTGGTACACAAACTTATTACAAGCACTCTCTAATCAATTTGCAAAAACATACCAATAATTGATGGTGAGTGGATGCAAATAATCAGAGACATTGCGAGTATCTAGTTAGTGTCATTATTCTTACATGTAAAGCATGAAAAATGATAGGCATTGGAGGAGTAATGAAATGCAAACTCAAGGAAAAATATCCAATACTATGAAGTACTGGAAACGCCAAACAGGGAAGACATTGAAGTCTATAAATGGACAAAAATCTGCAAGTAAATTATTGTTTGTAAAGAATGAATTTTGCAATATCCTCAAGTCCTCCTTCCTCATAACATTTGCCAATCTGTTCCAAATAGTCGTCCCAATTTCCCTCTATAGAAGCCAAATCTAACAAGAAAGCTGCTTCATCCAGTACAACCTGCAATTGATTTGAAAGTGAAAATAAGAAAGATTAACATGAATATCAGCAGGTGCCCTTGTCATTCATTTTTTATGTTGATAGCCATTATATTAAAATTTAATCGATAAACAGTTGACACTATACGAAACCTGTGCAGGCGCCTTCCCTTTTTTAAGATCTTCTTGTCTTCCCTCTTCAGTCACCTTCTCCTTAATATACTCAATTTGCTCATCATCCCATTGGGCTATATCAGCAACGTCCTAAGCAAACAAATTTGACGGAAGAAGTACCCAAGAAGTATGAAATAGATGGGAATAAGTACAGAAATATAAAATATGAATGATAAAATTACACATAAGTCATAACTAAAAAATTCATACCCTATACATGCAGCCTAGAGTCCACCATGGTGATTTTAAAGCTCCCCTGGCAGCATCTTTAGCTTCTACTTTACGCCCAACCCTATATGATTGATTTTTTCAGCAAAAATAGCTCCTCAGAAGTTGAGAACAGTAAGTTCACATTTATCATTTTGACCTAATTTGAGATGTAATAGAAAGTATTTACTACTACCAACCTCAACATAACCTCAGCATTGAACACAAAAGGTCGTGCAAATCCTGGAAAATGCTCCTTCTTTGTATAAAATTCTCCCGTTACTAAAGCTGAAACCTTCCACCCACAGACATATCCAATATGTATCAATTGACTCATGACTAATGCTCAAGGAACAAATAAAATGTGAAAGAATCTTATAAAGTTATATTACCTGATCTCCTTCATCAAAATGCCGCTTCACTTTGCGCTCTAAGACATCAGGAAATATACCAACCTAAAAATAGATTAGGTTCTTGCAATGATTGATTGTGAGAGTGAACAATACAAATTTACAAATTTATGAATACCTTTTTCAGAAGATAGCTATCTAAGTTAGAAATCCCAGACTCGGCAAAATCACCCTTTCTATAAAGCTTTTCTCCAGCATCAGCTGAAGCCTTAAAGAGTTCTTCATTTCTCTCTTGACTGTCCTTCGCATCTTCTTCAACCAATATCCTGTGAATATATTGGTCTACCTGTATGAAGCAAATAAACAACTTGCATTAATCAACGTATATTATCGACTGCCATATTCTTCAATCACATAGTATCGTCACAATAAACACAAGATGAAGTGCCAATTAGTCTATGTGTGTATATTATCAATTATCAACAATAGCCACCATGATGTAGTGTTTCCCTTACAGTCTTAGCTAAAAGCCACACTCCGTGTTTTTTCACTTCCACCACCGGCATTTCCAATCTGTAGGTGTTTGCAACTATGAGACTATAAGATTCAGAACAATAAATTAACCATGAAAAGGGGATGAACATGGAGCCTCACTGGGGTGGAGCCGTGGGCCATCGCAGTAGTGCAGTTACAGAACCTGTGAAGAAAATAACCATAGAAAGTTTATAAACAATACCACAGAAGTTTAAGATTTAGGACCTATTGGATTGACTTATTTGAGTTTGTCTATTGGCATAACCATATGCGCTACAGTTTAGGAGAGCTTATAGAAACAGCTTATGACATGTCAATAATTTGTTTTCAGCATATTTCTATAAGCTCTCGGCAATAGCATATGAAAACAGCTTATGGCTTATAGTGTGACTTTATTTATACTTTGTCATAGAAATAGCTTATACATTAGCACTCATATGATGAAGACTTAATTGAGTTGTTTATCTAAACAAAACCCTAGTTCTAAAAGCGCTATTAACTCTTAAATCCTTACCAGAGCTGTTTTTTGACAGGGGAATGGCAAGGGGGATTAATCCTTGCTTGGCACCCGGAGAAATAATTGTTTCACCTGATATACACAAATCATAACAAACAGTTATCACCTAATTAATATCAAACCCTAGAAGTACTTCAAATTTCAAACCAAATATGTTCATATACTCTATAGCATGGTTTCATACACCAAATTAATGAGTAAACACCCAAATTGGTCCTTGAAATTGTATGATTGTATCAATCTAGTCTCTCACATTATCAATATTTCAAAATGATGGGTAACGAAGGGAGTTTGGGGGATCATCCACATTGGGTCAAGAGCAATCATATAAAGATAATTTGACATCGCATCTTTACGCAAAACCTTAAACATGTTAGGTTTATGGGTCCTCTCACTAATAAAGTGTTCAACCTCCACTTTTCTAAATCACAGTTGCTACGCTACAGAAAATAATCTCTAAAATTGAATTTTTTTAATCAAGTTCATCCCTCTAGTATTTGTAGGGACTGGAATGAGATTAAGTTGGTAATATCGATAATGAATTTGAAATTAAGGGTCTATTTGGGAGGGGGGGTTTCAAGGCCTAAGTCTACATCTTGATATATATTAATATTTGATATTTTAAAAAAAAATGAAAAGAACGTCATGATTAATAATCATATATTAGTTCAATCACACTTAATTGATTTAAAAAAAATAATAATTATATTGTCTGTAATTCAAACAAGAAAAATAAGCTCTCCGCTGCCTTCCCCTCCTAAATCCTCCATCGAAACAAACCCTAAGTGAATAATATCATATCATAGATGCATTTGATAACAGATTCAGACGGAGAGACAAACTTGATGAGTAACATATTGTAATTTCATTGATCATCGTTTAAGAATATTGATAATGTGTGGTCAAAGACACGTATTCAACTAACTACATTCACAAAATACAGATTCGTAACTATTCTAAAGTTGAGTGCAATAAATAAGCTGAATTTGAAGAGAGAAAAAAGTGGAAAATGGTACCTCTAGTTTTCAAGATAGTCAAGAGTTGTGAAAGATGGTGAGGAGGTTGAGTTACAGCTACGTCTTTTACAAAAGAAACATGCTCTGCAACAACGGAGAAAGTGAAGAATGGAAAAAGGCAAACAATTAGAATGAGATGAGAGGGGAGGGGATAATAGTGTTACCAGGAATGGAGGAAGAAGACGAGATGCGAAGAGAAGCTGCACGGTGGTTGAGAAACAGAGGTACGGCGTTGCTGCGTGAACTTCCGCCACACAATACTCCGCCGCTCATCTTCATTTCTCTCAGTTTTTTATTCTCCTCCACACTCCCTATATCTGTTTTTCTTTTTTCGTTTCCCAAAGTTTTGTAAAATTAACAAATGGAGTATAATACAGTAAATAAAATTTATAGTATAGATTAATTTTTATAGCGAAAATTTATTTTCAATTTACTTTTATTTAAGTGTTTATATATTATAAACAAAATTTAACATGATAATAAATAATTATGTTTTTTTTAATGGACTTATCAATTATGTTTTTTAATGGATTTAACATGCATCACTTGTTCCTTTCTTCCCTTCGCCCCTTTGTTATATCACTGGTATATCATTAGTTGATCTAGATTCCTTACAAGATCATCTTGTTCAATTTATTCATTCCTTTGGAGGTTTGTGAGCTCGCCGTTCATCCTTGCAACTTATTTGGATATGTTGTATTTGGGCTATGTAGAAGGAGCGGAATAACAGAGTTTCAAGGCTAAGGAAACCATAATTCACCATATGTTAGATAAAGTCAAGTTACATTCATTTTCGTGGTTGAAAGCTTATAATGTTAATCTTGGTTTAAACTCTCATATGTGGTGGTCGAGCCCTTTTGTTAGTATGGGCGTCGGCTAAGTATTTTTGTTTCCATGTTTTATGTTTCGTTTTGATTGTATACTTTAAAGGTTCATTCTAGCACACCTTATACTAGTAAGAACTCTCAGTTGATGTTAATATAATTCATTTTTGCTTGTTAAAAAAAAGTTTATAAGTTAGTTTATTGGTCTGGCCAATGAAACCATGATAAAATACAAAATTGGTAATACCAAACTGTTAGGTTAAATATCTTCTACGGGGACATGCGTTCAAACTCGTGATCGTCCCGTTAACATATGTGCGTTTATAGTGATGCTTCATTTAAAAAAAATTCAAATTGTTGAAATCAAAATTATAGTTAAGTAGTATCCAAAAAAGAAAATTTATAGCCAAGTAAATCAAGATTCAAGGCCAGGGCGAATGGCTTCCTATGGATGGGGTAGCATAGTATAATTATGTACGTACCTATCCCATTAATATATTATTCGGCTACTCCAAACAATTTTATTGGCTTAAAGAGGGTGATATTAATAAAATATTGATAACCTATTTACTTTAGTGTCAATTATAGATAAATTTGACTTCTTAAAACTTCATAGAACTCAACTTTTATAAATAATTATTGTTAGATTTTAGTTTTTTCGTTGTCATTTCATTAAATATAAGTAAAAATTATTATAAATATATTTTACTTAATGATTAAGTTTAATATATTAGTTTTTAAAATATATTTTATTATTTGGCCACCTCGTAAAAATTGTGCTAGCTTCGCTGCTGTTCAAGGCTATAAAAATTATTATAAAATGGGATGACAATTTTCGTAAGTGGGATATAATGAGAGAACCAAATAATATTAGCAAGCATAAAACAGACATTTTTATCCAAAATACGCATCTCAATCCCTACTTTGTTTTGGGAGGAAGAAAAAAAGGTGTCCATATTACATTTGTATTTGCCTGAGGTGTATTTATTTATTTTTTTGTCAAGTAGTCTAGTGGTTAAAGCTCACACAATTAAATTGTGGAGAAGTGGGATGTCCAGGGTTCAAACCTCGGCTCTTGCATATAATATGCTATCCCTACCAATGAGTTAAGCTCACGGGGATGAGGCGTATTTATTTTAATCTTATTTGTTAAAATGTTTTGACCATAATATGTAATATATGTCAAAATTAATGTCTCTTTTTATATAAAATTTAGCTTGATATAGAAGCGGACACACAACATGGTGTGCTCTCGAAGAGTAAATGTAGATTGCTATGCTCAAATCATCGCATCGCTATCAACGTGGCTAAAACTCTGTCTTACTGAATTTTTTCGGACAAGATCTTGTGGAATGCTTTCATGCAAGTTTAAACGTTTTGATCACTAACGGATAGATACTAATTAATTACTAATTAATCATCAATCACTTCAAAGAGTTTAATGATCAATTTATTTCAATATTTTGGTGCTGTTTTTTTTTTTTCCAAGTTGGTACTGTTTAATTACTCCCTCCGTTTCAAAATACATGTCCAAGTTAACTACTTCACATATGTCTAGGCACAATTTTGACTGTTAATATCTTTAATTATCTAAAGTAAAAAATTATAAAAATTTAATATTTTGAAAATATTTGTCGAGACAAATCAAACAACATCT
>Ga0315913_1003569_pt1 | contig 18702 bp, 7 predicted proteins | sample MpolsnodulesMG_FD_207736 | JGI IMG/M metagenome (GOLD analysis project Ga0315913, IMG submission 207736) | Medicago polymorpha root nodule microbial communities from Los Angeles, California, United States - small nodules | ecosystem: Host-associated > Plants > Roots > Nodule | place: USA... | reverse complement strand
CAGTACGTAATGTTAAATTTCCATGCATTTTGGCATCAAAATTGAAGAACAAAAACCGTCAAAGTTTACAAATGCGGTGGACGGTGGTTGTTGATGTATTGCATTTATAATGAAAGTATCATGAATTTTACAAGCCGCGGTTTGCAACACGCCCACGCCAAATAGCATATATATGACTACCTTTGTTTATTTATTTTTATGAAATTATAACTATAACTTTGATTATTTTTTTTTTACAAAAATAAAAGATATTTATTCATTTAAATTAATAATACATCAATATAATACAAATTCAATGTCGCTAAAAACAAAAACAAAAATCTGTAAACAAACTCATTGCATCTATGCAGGCTCGACCCTTAACAAGCACAAGGTGATCTACGGTGTTGGGAAATAATAACTATAACTTTGATTTATTTTTTTTACAAAAATAAAAGATATTCATTCATTTAAATTAACAATACATCAATATAATACAAATTCAATGTCGCTAAAAACAAAAAAACTCTGTAAACAAACTCATTGCATCTATGCAGGTCCGACCCTTAGCAAAAGCAATGTGAGCTACGGTGTCGGGCCTCATAATCTTAGGAGCCTCAAAATATTTTTTATTTTAATATAGCACCCAAAAGTGTTAGGTTTATATAATAAAATATTAAAAATCAATAGACATCTTGTAATAGTTTAGTGGTAAAATAGAATGCACTTGAGTCTTTGATCTTGAGGTTCAATCCTGAACATTTATGTGAATTTGAACCAAATATAAAAGTCTCGATTACATACACAACAACTAGGACCTTACAATTTAATATTAATTTCAGAGTTATCTGTGAATGTAGAAAACTACTATATATCTTGAATTTCATTCATCTATTTCCATTAACAACACAAATTAAATCCGTTAAATAAATAGTATTTTTTCTGTTGTTTTAAGTTTAACCATGCATGCTAGTACTAACTTGCTATTTTTTTTTTCCCGATATTAGTACTAGTTTGTCACTATTTAGATAACAAAGACACTTTTGTTAAGCAACATCAACCAATATGCTTAAGATCTATTTTGCCGTAAACAAAGTAATGATTCTTTTTATGTTATTGGGGTTTCTTTTTAGGCTTAATAGCAGTTTTAGCCCCCTAGCTATCCCAAAGTTGCGATTTTGTCCCCCTAAAAAGAAACTACAAAACCGCTTCCTAAGTTTTCCATCTGTGACAGTTTTAGTCCCGAAGACCAATTTTGACTCGGTCTACACTGATGTGGCACCCTAAGTGAGGTGCCACGTGTTATTTCTTTTTACCAAAAATTGGCCTTGAGGGGCCAAAACTGCTACAGTTGCAAAACTTAGGGGGCGATTTTGTAGTTTTTTCTTAGGGGGCCAAAATCGCAACTTCGTGAAAGTTAGGGGGCGAAACTGCTATTAAGCCTTCTTTTTATTATGCACCCAATTTTTAATATTAAAACATATAGTTGTTAGTGAAGTTCAACACAAGTTAATTAGTTCCTCCAATACAAACTTACTTTTACTTGATAAGAATGACTATTTTTTATGTTATTTACAACTTAAATAGATGATTACTATTGCTTAAAAGATCTTGTTTGTCCACAGGGACCCATTTTTAATATTTGAACATGGCCTTCGATTTTATCCGAACGAACGACACTTCATCCAGGTTAATAGCCTTAAACAACATAGTACTTATGCCCGGGGGCTAGGTATGTGTAATAGAGGGGTAGCTTTTGTAACACCATAAACCCTTAAAGCGATAAATCACACAAATAATCAAAATCATATGAAGGATTTAGATGCTATTTCTTCTATAAGTCCAAACATGCATAAATAATTTTTCAAAATATCGCAGCGGAATAATATCATGACATCTCATCAATACATCATAAAAATCTCCAAAGTAGCCATGCCACATATCTTATAAATACATCACCAAAATAAATCTAAAATCTCAACATACTAGGTGATAAAATCTCGTAAAGTCCTAAAACGTAAATAACCGACAGACACCTTAATCTGAGCCCGACACGAAGACTCCAAAAGCAAAAGACAAGGTAGCTCCAAAGCTAGCCTCCAGATACTCACAAGCAAAGTGAAGGAACTAATCATGCATGTCGTCTACTCATCCATACAAATAAGGTAAGCGGTCAACCAAACATCCACTGGGGTTAGATAACATTTCACAATTAAATTATAATTAATTGAAAGTAAAACGACATAATTAATTTCAAATGATTTGAATAACACTTAATTAAGTCATTCACAACAACTCAACATCATTAATAGTCATCAAGCATACAAGTATAACAATACAACAAGTATTCTTTAACATTTGCACATATTCACCAAATTTCACCAAGCACATATATCCCATAAACACATAATGACACATATGTTGAAATAATCCACACTACATTAGCATGAAAAAAAGAAAGAGCAAGACTAAATATCACAACATTACAACAGATTGCCAAAACCAAAACGACGACATAGTATCAGTATACATATAAAGTGGATACAATCGTTCCTAATCCACCCACCTAGAGAGACCCCAGTTAAAAAATTAACAATAATAAAGATACTGAAATAAATGGATATATAAAAGAACATAAGTATGAAGTGTAACAACTTGATCAATTAATGGTCCCATCACTTTCATATAAGCTTTCCTGCAAAGAAATATTGAAAATACGTATAACCAAATTAGAACAATTCAACATAAGTTACCTCAAAAAGAAAATGTACATAAGTTGAGCAACATAATTTTTAACCACCACAAAGAAAATGTACATATATAGATTTTATTTAAAAAAACATTAATTAAATATGAATTCTTAACACCAGAAATATAAAAATTCATGTTTTGTTAAAAAAATTTAATTTTTATAGAAGAGTCTCTTATAATATTATAAATTTTTCTGTAATTCTTTTTCAAAAATATGAATTATATGAATTCTACGTACTAGATTACTTAAATAGAGAGACCAAAAGTGAAGATAGCAAATTTTATAGGGACTAGAAGTTGAAGTAAAATTTTAGAGAAATTAAAACAAAAAGCTGATATATTTATAGGAAATAAAAACATATTTAACCCTTATGTCCAAAAAATTATCAACTGATATGCAATATTCCATCTCTATTAACAAATTATTTATCTCTCAACAAACTAGTCTAACATGTCTCGATAATAAAAGAATGAAAACATCTTTCTTTTATATTTTTGTTGTCTCTTTTATATAAAAATAAAGAATAAAGAATATGAAAATCGATGGATAGTGTATCGAAATTGGCTATTCGTTTCCAATCTTTTTTCTTACTTCTTACCAACAAAATCTCTCTGATCTATTCCTATTTTCTTACTTCTAATATTTGAACATTCCAAAATGGCTAACTTGTAATTGATAACAAAATTAAAACAAAGCAGAGAAATTCCTTATGAATAGAGCTCATAATTTCCAAAGCATTTTCTAAAATAAATGGTACTACGAACTAAATATATGATGAAATGAAGAGAAATGATGCAATTTAACCCTAATTTACATCATTTTGACTCAGCTTATAGCTTTCAAACCTTAACTACAATGAAGGGTATTATAAATACCAGGCCTAAATCACATATCTCCAAAGAAAGAAATAGAAATAATAGATTATCATCTAAAACGTTTTGCTTGAACCTAACATTTGTATCAGCATACTAAAATGGGTAAGAAAAAAAATGTGTTGGAAATTGATACGGGCTACTCTAATCCTCCTCCTGCACATACTACGAATTCGAGAGATAATAAGGAAAATGTGTTGAAAAATGATACGGGCTATTCAGACCCTCCTCCTGAAAATACGAAGCCGAAGGATAAGAAAAACCCAATCTCAAACCAGGAAGGCTATTCGGATCGTCGTCCTAAGAAAAAATAGTCTTATGGCTAACAGGTATATCAAGACACTACAATTGTGTTTGATTTTTCTCTCATGTTTATATTTTGAGATTTTGTCTAAGGTGCAAAAGTAAAATAATTCTGCGACATGCACAAGTGTTTTCATCTTTAAATTGATACATCTCATTATATATCTCCTCGATCCAATGGTAGGATTTATTAATCACAATAATATAAACTAATTTTTATGCATGATGCAAGGCTAATAATCTTTGTGTAGTATAGAGTTTACCTGTTTTTTAGATGTTTTAGTTATTTTATTAAAAGATTGAACTTAAGAATCTTACAAACTTGTAATGTTTTGAAAATGAGTCCCCAAAGTAGTGACGTCTAAGTTTTGATTCGTGTGCTACTAACAAATCACATTACTCAATGTCAAAATCACTTTTATTTTAATCTATAACAAATGACCCTAAAATAGTGTTTAGGATAAAATCTATTTTTTAACATATTAGTTAAAAAAAAACATACACATAAATATAACTAAAAGATCAAAAATAATTTTAAACAAATGGCATAAATTTGATTGGTTTAAACAAAAAATTAAAAAGTAATTATATGTTCAACAAGCAGTTATAATTTATTTTTATTTTCTTTAAGTTGAGTAACCTAATAAAAATTCAACTTCTATTGAAAAAAATTGAAAGACTCAACTGAACATAACATTTTAGTTTGATTTTTTTAATAGATTCTCAAATAATTTAAAGTGTGCCTTTTTATTTATTTATTTATCCTTTATATTTTGCATCGGGACATTCATCGTTGATCGTTTCATAAACTTTGCAGGACCTTTTGTTTGTGAAAATTACAAATGGAAGAAAGTTTACAGCAACATATTTACAAAACATATTTACGTAATGTATTGTTTGTTAAAGATTTACTGTTTGTTTGTAATAGTTGTATTATGATATTATTTCAGCTTTTTTTTTTTTAGAGATATTATTTCAGCTTTTGTTATTGGTGTATAAATTTGTATTGTGATATTAATCTAGCTTATGTTACATGTGTATAAATAAAACTCAATGTATTGTTTAAAGTGTGCATTTCAATATTTATTCACTAAAATTTCAGAGATAATTCAGTCCATTGTCAAGTCGTAAAACATGTTTCATTCTCTAATCCTCTCTATTACGTAGAGCTGTTAAAATAGAGAGAGAGATAGAGAGAGATACCACATCTCTACTCAAAACCTTCAGATCTGACCTTAGATATATGTGCCACCTCTCTTAAATATAGCATATTTTACCCATTCATTGTCAATAGGAGATTAACAACTCACACGTATGCCCAACATAATACCAAGACCAAAAGAAATTAGTTTCCATCTTTGTCATTTAGTGAGAGGATTGAAGACATAAATTTTTTTGTCTAATTTTCATTAAATTTCAACAGATATATAAAAATCATAGATTATCTAATGTTTTTGTTTGCTAATTCGTTCATAGTTAACAAATAATAAATAGATAAAAAATAAAAATATAAGTAACCATGCATTTTTTTTAGAAATAATTGAAATAGTTCGTTTGCCATTTTTCTTTGTTTATGGGAATTAATATATTCTTTATTTTAAGAATCTTCTTTCACTTTTTTTTTGTAACGTCTAAATGAGAATGCACAAATGATATGATTGAGTCTGCTTTCTCCTCATTATTAATAAGTAAAATTGACATAAATTTTACAAAATAAAAATAAAAATATTTTCACAAAGAAAATAGACTATAAGCTATCATATAACTTCAAATACAAATAAATATATATTTCAAAAACAAATTGATATCAATGAATTAATGAAATTACATAAGTATATGCTGTAATTAAATAAAATCTTCTATTAAACAAACTTTCTTTGACGATACTATTAAACAGACTTGTAAAAATATTATGTGATAGTTGCAATTTTAATCCTCCAAATATTGTGATTGTGGAATTTAACTCCCCATTTATATAGATGCCAAAATCTCTAAAAATTATGGGGGTTAAAATCGCACAATCGCGATCAATGGAAGACCAAAAGTGCAAATAAATCAAATATTTTCTAATTTCTAATTCCAAAGATCTTGTCCATGGTTGGATGTTTAGGCCCGGAGGGTTTAGGGGCAGTTGATGTTGATGATGATGATGGCCTTGTAGTTGGGTAAAGAACCTTCTGAATGCTTGGCTGTTTAGAACTCATGGTGCAATTCAGCAATAACTTATAAATTTCAAGTTTAAAATGAGAGAGATGAATAGTAAAAAAAGCTTGTTCCTGAGAGGAAATTAACACAAATATTCTTTTTCTTGGAGTTGATAAGTATTGAATAAGATTTACCAATGTTATGGATATTTATAATAGCTGAAGAAACTAAAGCCATATATAGGCGCAATTCAAAGAAGAAAGACATTGTGAATTTCTGCAAAATTTCAGTTTAATTATTTATGAAATATTTTTATGAAGATCCTTGGGTGTTACGAAATGTTAAATTTCCCTAACAGAAATGAAAATGAGAAACCGTCAAAGGTTTTTATATGCTTGCATGTGGTGGTTGGTTATTTGTATATTGCATGAAATTGAGTCAAAAAAATGAATGTAACATGAATTTTACAATCCGCGGTTGCTACACGCGTTACCTATACAACTTTCAAATTTTATTTTTTTTCCGTCAGAAAACTTGAAAATGTTTTGTTACACGCTGCTGAAATGAAGAAAAAAAATATATTTCATGGTTTTTCTCGTAAATTTAAATATTAATTTTGGAAATAAAATGAAAATAGGATACGGTATGGAGAAATGTAAAATAATTGTACATCATCGAATAGAAATAGTTTATTCCCCCAAATCATCACACTACATAATAGTCTCTACGCTTTATTATTATTATTATCCCAATTTATATTTAAGCTTAACTACGGATACTTTCAAGAATAGTGTTATTTAGGTTAATGTAACCTCATGATTAAGTCTCACTTATTGTTTCATTACATGAATTATCTATTCTAGGGACTTTATTAATCTTACGCATTTGTGTGTTTTAGTAATTATTATTGGAGCATACTATTGATGCATGCATAGGGAGAAGATGAATAATTATTATCAATTTTAGGGGCATTTTGCATATAATTGTAAAAAAAACAGTCCATATTTTTTTTTCAATTTTTTTTACCCCCTGTCACGTAGCATGCCACATCAGACACGTGGCAGTGCCGCATACATAGTCAAATGCCATGTCATTTTGACTAACAGATTAAATTGATGGAGAGGACAAATTGACTAACGTTCGATAATTTTAGGGGGGGTGGTGTTGAAGTTTTGCAAAATTCAGGGGATTTTTTACGAAAGTTGCAATTTCAAGGAGGTAATTGCCTATTGACTCAATATATTGAGTCTTTTCATGTCATTTTAAGACTTCCTAACTGTTTTAAATGTTGGAATATTTTATTAGTTATTTATCAATTGTGAGCATCGATTGATTAGTGATCAAATTAAGTTATCAGGCTATTGGATTTCTATTAAGTTAATTAATTAATTAATTAATTATTTAATTAATTTGATATGGACTAAATAAATGGATGTTTAGATGGTTCGTTAACAGAATAATGGAAAACCCTAATGACCATCACACTATAAGAGGTTATGGTCCTCAATATACTGTACACAACAAACTCCCTCTTCTCCATATCTGAAGAGAACCTGAAGCATAACGGTATCAGTTGAGGGAAAACCAAATCAGCCGCCGCTAACCTTATGTTTGTGTGTTTCAAATCACATCCTCTCTCTGTATCAGATCCTTGTTGTTGAGAGGACTACCATCAAAACTACATCAAAGTATTCATAATGCCTAATTATTAATATCCTTGATCAATCAAATATGTCGTATTAGATCCGATCATATCCATGTTCAATGTATTTTTTGCTTACGCTATTAATTCATAATAATTGAACATGTTTTATGAAATCTATTTTTATTTATACCTAAATTTTTAATATTAAAATGAGTTACTCATAGTTTGGAAAAGGTTTTGTAATATTTTGATTTAAGTCATTGTAATTTTCTTTCTTCCATAACTAGACAACTATATATGTGTTTTAAGTCTTTTTTTTTGTATAAATCTTGTAATTCGGTCAACCAAAACATCTCATGAAACCTATAGAAACCAGAGGATCAAGCAAAACCACAACCACAACGAGAACATGCATTGTAAAGTTATATACAAGTACCTACGTCTAACGATCATGTGACAAGGTGTATATATATATGAGGCTAGAAGGAGGACATAGATCTCACACTGGAGGATTCACTATCCAAAAAAATGCAGGACTCGTCCAGTTCTGCAAATGTGTTTCAAACTGATTATTCTAGTAGTGAAGAATATATTCTTTGTGCTGCATCTAGCTAGTGAAATATGTGTGGATTCTTAACTCTAGTTGTTCTTAGCACATGACGCGGCACCGAGAGTGGTTCGCCACATTTACATCTGGTAGTTTTGGATTTTTTTTATGGGTAATTACAAAGCATGTGCAATCAGGGCTGGCCTAAGGGCCAAGCAACTCAAACAAAGGCTTTAGGCCTCAAAATTTTAGGTGAATAAAAAGGCCTCTAAAAAATTAATTTGATTATAAGCATATTATATGACAGATAAATTACAGACATTTACATAGCTTAACTGATTACAAAAAGACCTCAATTATTTTTGATCATGAATTCAAATTTTGATCTCCACAAAATTGATTTTATATAAATATTTTGTTAAAAAACAATATTTTTAAAAGCCACATATTTTTTTTCCTTTAGGCCTCTTAATCTAAGGCCGACCCTGTATGCTATCATACGGATGGGAATTGAAATTGACACAGGCGATGGTGGTGTCTATATTTTGAATGATGTCAGATTTGTTCCGAAATTCATAAAAAAATTGATTTCCCATGAGTTAATTTATTTTATTCTCTATAAATAGTATAATCACACCCCATGGATGGAAGTTCACTTTAGTTCTATAATTAGACTAACTAGATTATATGACTGCCCACATAGAATAAACATCTTATTGGTTGTTTGATCGAACGATGTATATAATTCAATTTTCCTTGCAATAATACCATTTTCTTTTACTTTTGTTCTTGTCCTTCTGCATTTCTACGTTTGTGTTCTTCTTCAAATATTTTCTTACAATGTTTACTCAGCATTACATGTTTCTTGAACTCCGGCTAAAACTTGCAACTTTGAACATATCAAGTAAGAACCCATTAGAGATCTGACTTGAGTTCTTAATGGATCATCAAGTTCATTTATTGAAAGAATATATTTCCACATCAACACTAATATAGGCTTCGGATGATAAAATTATAATTTAATGTTTGCAAAGTAATACACCCTAAACTTTCCTATTGCTCAAATACAAAGGAATATCCTCTAAAAAAATACAAAGGATATTTAAGAAACAAATTTAAATCAACGAATAAAGGAAATCTACATAAATATATTACACACAACTGTAAAAATATGTTGCTTAATTGCCCTTTTGGTATCCAACTATCGTGATTGTGAGATTTTGGCCATTACTTTTTTCTTCAACGATTTTGACCGCTTATGTTTTTCCCATTTGTGATTCGGCAGCCTCCATCCAATTTTCTCCAAAATTTACGTTGATGTGTCATCATTTACGTTGCAGTTATTGCCAAACAAATCAGACCTTTAGTGTGAGAGCGAACGAAATTCACTACTCATGTTTCAAACTTCTTGGCCTTTTTAAGTTTGAATTTTAAGAAAAAGTATATTTCGGCTACGAAAATTGAGTGTCACGTTAATAATTGATTACACCTCAACTTAAATTTTGAGAAAAGTTGAGAGGGAGACTGCCACGTCATCAAGAGAAAATCATAAGGGGATCAAAATCGCTAAGAAAAGCATGATGTCAAAATCGCACAATTACTCTTGGAGGGCCAAAAGTGTAATGAACTAAATATTTTCTAGTTTCTAATTCCAAATATTTGCCCCATGGTTGGATGTTTAGTCCCAGTTGATTTAGAGGTAGTTGTTGTAGTCGATGATGATGGCCTAGTAGTTGGATAAAGAACTTTCTGAATGCTTGGGTGTTTAGAACTCATGGTGCAATTTAGCAAGGACTTATAAATTTCAAGTTTGAATATAGTACCTATGCATATCAAATGACTATATTCATGTCTTCAAAATATTGCATATTTGCACTTGCTCAAAGCTAATTTTTCAACCTGAATCAAATAAACAAAGCACTAAGATGTGGAACAAAAAACACACCGCACAAAGACGAGGATCAAAACAAACAGAGTCATGCAAAGAATATGAAATCACAAAAACTAACAAAATAAGTTTGAAAATACGTGGAACAAATATGATTTTTTTTTTTTGGGGCTTTAAAATTCATATTTAGTTCATGTTTTGTATCATTTACACTGCACTAATACCCTTATTATTTCCTCCTGATAAAATAGAATTTTTTAACATGAATTAAATATGAATTTTTTTTTTTGGAGAGAAAATATGAATTTTTATGTTTTTAGTGCTTTAAACTTCATATTTAATTCATGTATTGTATCATTTACACTGCACAATAACCTTATTATTTTGAACATTTATGCAAAAACTCATCCAAAAAGTTGAAGGGTGCATATAACCTGACTTAAAAGAATGGACCAACAATATGGACGAAACTTTTTTTAGGCTAAAAGTCGAAAAAAATTCAGAGCCTAAAACGAAAGGTTTGACTGTTTACAGAGAAAAGAAATATTTAAATATGAAGTAGTGAAAATAAATATTTAACTCTAGAAAATATTGAACATTCAAATAAAAATGTATCGGCTCCTAATTTCAGGACAATAACTATAAGGGAAATGTGTTTTCTATCTTACAACATCTGGATCAGCAACTAAAGCAAGTATTCGATGTAACTCTATGGAGTATATGGAAGCATTGAAACAATAAGGTATCTAACAATGTTACTGAAACAGCTCAAACTATTTGTGATCCTGCAAGTTCTCTTCTTACTAGCTAGAGGAATGCTCAGATTATTTGTCATCTTATCCCTCAACATATTACACCGAACGATTTGAAGTGGGTGAAACCAAGTCCCAACAGGTTTAAATATAACGTAAATGCGTCCTTTTGTCAAGCTTTAAATAGGTTCGGCATTGGTGTATGTATTGGAGATGATAAAGGTTGTTATGTTTTAGCCAAAACTCTGCTCCTTGATGTAGATTTGGGTGAGGCCTTAGGTTTATTATCAGCAATGTATTGGGTTCGTGATCTGCAGCTGGTATTGTGAACTTTGAGTTTGATTCCAAAACTGTGGTGGATAGTCTTTATAGTAGTAAAAATGGTCTTTAATTTTAGCGCAGTGATTAATGATTATAAACGCATGTTGGTTTCTGATTTAACAATCTCTGATGTTACGTTTATTTGGAGACAAGCCAATGAAGTCCTCATAGCTTTACTAGGGTGGTTTCGCGTCATGCTAGTTTCCAGATTCATATTAGGATTATGTCTTGTATCTATACTATTATTATGAATGAAATGCAATAAGTTTCTTGTTGTAAAAAAAAACTATATGAAAAATGTTAATGAGTGCCCCAAGACACTTTTTAAGGGTTTTAAATGGTAATTTTTTATGAAAAGTTGTGTGTTTAATGTATTGAGAATTGAACTATTTAACTTTTTTAAAGTATAATTTTCTAATTTAAAATGCTTAAAAAGTACCCGATGCACTTTAACAAAAAAATTGGATGATGTGGGTATCGAACAAACAACTTAATGGTTGCAAAATGGAGTAAACCACTTTCTACTTAATGAGAAATTATCATAAATTCCACTCAATGTATAATTACAACTTATTTAATAAATAAATAAATAAGTGAAAAATATACTCTATCCGTTCCTTTTTAGGTGTCGTTTTAGAATTTTAACACAAAAATAGTGAAGTGCATTTTTGCACACTTTTTTCCTATTATACCCTCATTCTAATCCGCTAATAATTTCCTATTTTTTTGCACACACTTTATCTTTCCAATAAATTTAATATGTAGCAAACAATTGTTAGTTACTACTCTATTTCTCCAACAAATTTCTATTTTTTTGCGCGTTTTATCTTTCTCTCATAACAAACAATTTGCAATTTTCTAAATATTGTGCATATCTCTTGAAATTTTTAACAAGTACTACTCATGTTATTTATAGAATTTTAACTCTTCATGGAACTATTACATAGGTAACAAAAATTTTGTTTAAATTTGAAAACAACAAGAAACAAACTTTGTTTTAAAACAAAACAAACAAACTTTATTTAAAAAAACAAACTTTCATTTTTCAAATATATAGCATTAATTAGTTTTATTGAAAAATATAAGAATAATTGACAAAGGGTATAATTGACAAATCATACCTTTAAAATACCAAAACGATAACTAAATAGGAACGAAAAATTCACCTTAAAAAAGACACTTAAAAAGAAACGGAGGGAGTAACAATTACAACTTTTTAAGACGGAGCACAGTGTACAGTAGAGAGATTCAACTACAATTAATGAAAAGTACTTCCAAATGGAAAGAGTAGCAATGTTATAACTTCCAATAAAAAAGAATAAAAGTATAAACATAAAAATAAATTGGAATAAATGTATACAAGAAAATAAAGGTATATACGATATCCAACATCAGCTCCATATTTGCTAGCCTGCAAGAGATTTAAAATAGAATCCGAGGAGTGAGTAAAATATAAATTCATGTTTTTGAAGTAAAAAAAGTAATAAAAGGGTGCAATTATCAAACATACTGTTGAAAATATCCTAATATCTGCTGCATAGTTGGATAAAGAACTTTCTGAATTTTTATGTTTTTTGAACTCATGGTGCAATGCAACAATGGTTTAATTAAAATTAACTCAAATATCTTTTAGAAATGAGTAATGGATAAGTTTAACGATGGTATATGGATATATTTATAGTCGTCAAAGAAACTAAAAATAGGTAGTTTCTAATCAAAAACAGTATAAATATAAATGGTGATTTTCTGCAAACTTTCAGTTTTATTTATCAAATATTTTTCCTATGATACTTTTCCATTACGTAATGTTAAAGATTGGCTTCATAATATTATTTTATTATTATTGTATATTACATACATAGTTCTTCTTAATTTCCAGAAAATCACGTCTTACCCAAGCACGGAGGCGATATGGTCAATTTTAAGCTGCTGAAATGAAAACAATTAATTTCACTTTTTCCTCATAGATTTAAATAATGATTTCAAGAATAATTAAAATATATCATAAAACATATTTTTCATAAAATATCAAAAGGCCACGTCAACTAATGATTAAAATAACTTTAGACTTTGTTAGTCTAAACAGTTCAACTAGTTTGTAAATTACCAAGGATTATTCTTAGATAATCACAAGCCCAAATAGAAATCTTTTAGGCACACTCACCAAATTTAAATTCCACATCATATTCTTTTAATTATTTCAAAAGTGATGATATAGTTAATTTTATATTTTACTTTTATGTGAGCGTGTTTAAACTTGTGTTCATAGTCTTGTGACTATAGAAGACTTGCTCAATTACCCATTTCTTTTGGTTTACTTTTTTTTTTTAAAACAAGAAATAATATTCAATTGGACACTAAGTGTTTTGACTCCTCGCAAGCCGTAAAACGAGAAAGTTAAGGTTGTTTTTGTGTTAAGAAGGCAAAATGAATTATATTAAATTGAAAAGAGCTCTAAACATATGAAAGAAGTATTAGGCTAGGACTCATATTAAGTTACAAGTAAGATGAATAAAAAGAGAAAGAAAAAAAAAACCAACCACTGGCTAGCATCGGAAACGAAACACAAGCTAAATTACATGATCAAAACATTGAAGGGGATTTATCCACGATCAGTGAAAATCAAAAGTTAAGTATTTGTTCCTTGCTTTCAACCACCAAGAAGATAAAATGTTTACTTTATCAAATTCTTGTTGTAGAGATATTTCATTTTGCTGAATAATATGACAACTCATTTTCTTCTATATAACTCTGACACAAGTCAACCAAATCAAATGAAGCGAAGACCGGCTTTTCTTGGATCAGCTCCTCAGTTTTCAAAATGGATGAAATGATCAATAATATGCATCTTGTCTGCTAAACAAATGCCCAACCATTGGCAAATAAGAGGCCAGATTTGCCCAAAAACTCCAGAACCTACGAACAGTTGATCCACACTTTCCTCCTGCCCGCAACCACTCACACATAAACATGAATTAGCTTGAATAATTTCACATCGAATCAGATTGTCTTTCATTGGTAAGAGATTTTGTAACAAATTATGAGCAAGAGAACCTTCAAAGGAGCCACTTTATTTCAAATTATGTCATAGATGGCAGATCTATGGCTCGGCACCACCGAAGAAAGCATGTGAAAAACACTTCAATGACTATCAAAAAGAGAAAAGAAGAAAGAGGGACACCTCTCTCTTTCCAAATTAAATTCATCGATTAACCGCCAATAACGAGGACTAATGTTGTTGCCGTAGTCACACATTCCATGATCTATTTATGCCACAATCTTAGAAAATTCATTTTTCTCACAACTTGTTCCAAATATTTTCAATCCACCGGAATCTATTTTCCCTTAGCAATAACTGACTGTGATTCATAAATGACACTACCTATAACCTTTCTAATTCTATTGGCTAACACCTTACCTAACACTTTATACAAACATTCAATCACAAATATTGGTTGAAAGTCCGCTAAGCCTTGTGGGTTCTCTACTCTATGAATTAAGACTATAAAAGTGCAATCATCACTTTCACAAGATGAAAATTGATGTTCACACATATTAGATGGCTAAGAAATACCAATAAAATACAAAAATACACCCTCGGCATTTAACTGCCGCAGAAGTAAACCGGCGGTAGTTAACTGTCGAAATCCGTTAAGTGTCGTAGAGCATTTTCTTCCATCGTGTAGCCATTAATGCATTTTCCTTTAATTCCGCCCCCATTGATTTGATTGTAATTAAGATTAAAGATTTTTAGTTAGCACTATACACAGTGAGAAAGTCGATGAGAAAGTTTTATTAAAATTAAATGCTATATTTAATTGAGCAGGTCAGTGATTTTTTCTAGATACGAACCAAGTGAATTTTTTTTTTTAGAGGAGCAAGTGATTTGTTTTATCATTACAAAGAATTATTCCCGACTTTCCAACAAAGATTTCTTGCAAATAAAACTGGACAATTCCCCTAAAATAATCTAGACCATTGAGCACATTAGCAAATCAATTACTGTTAACATCAAAAAAAAAAATCAATTACTGTTGTAAAATTCAAATGAACTAAATAGTACTTCCACAAAATATTATACTTTAGTTGCTAAAAAAAATAATATCATCCCTTAAAAAAATAGTATATATTAGTTTATTATTTTAATATTATATATATTACTATTAGTATATTAGTTTATTGTTTTATATTATATAAAGGTGAGTGATAATCTCTAGTTACAGTGGGGTGGCGAACACTGTGTAGAAGTATATGTGTACTATAGTGATACATATAATGATACACATAATGATAAAATATTCTAGATTAATTGAGAGATATGGTGAACTGATTCTGATCATTTTATTTGCAAATATATTGCACCATCAATGACAAAAATATTACATCTTAATGAGGAAGATATGGCTCCTTTAAAAATATTTTATATCCCTAGACCAAAAAAATATATATATTATCACCATTAATGCGTTGATCCTCTTTCTTGTGTTAATATTTGTAATCAATGTTGACTTTCCTCTTTGAGCAACCAAAATTTTGCATTTAAAACATAAAAATGTGATCGGCACTTAATTGCCGACATATATAACTAGATTTCGACAGTTAACTACCGCCGGTTAACTTCCGCGGCAGTTAACCGTCGAGGAGGTATTTTGGTCATTTGCTGGTGTGTTTCAGCCTAAACACATGTGTCAACAACAATTTTCTCACAATATTGCAATTTCTATGAAATTCAAAGATGACCCTCATAAAACTGGACCTAATTTCTCCCTAAAAATCTTTGAGGATTACTTTTTCCATCCTGTGACCTTCTCCCGCACCCTGTAAAATTTTCAAAAATGCCCTTGTGCAGTTCAAATTTTAAAATCCGGATTCATGTTTACTATTTCGGATTTTATAATCCGGACAATTCTTATGTATAATCAGCCATCAAACTCTCACATTTCAGCAGTTTTGAGTTTTGTTTTTAAAAACAACAAAAAACCTAAATAAAAATGATAAAAACCTGTCAAATAAAATCATAAAAATATAAAAATACCAAAAAAATTCTAAAAATCAAATAAAACTAATGCAAATTTTTTCGGATTATTCTGAAAATATGAAAAAAAATTTAAAAAAAATGAAAAATGGGTATAAACGATCAAATTTTGGATTTTGAGGGGTGGAGTTCCGTAAGAAGTCCTTTCTACGGGAGTCATGATCCTTGAATTTTTTATGATTTTCTAGGGAAGTTTCGGAGCAATCCAATCAAGTAGCCCAAAAACCCGATTTTTTACGAAGAACAGGTAACAATGACTCAAAACAGAAGGATGGGAGTTAGGAAGATTAATATTGTTACCTAAAATGACTATTCATGTTACAAACATGTTTAAAATTTGTGCTGATACAGTTCGGATTATATAATCCGAACTGTGGATTATATAATCCGAACTGTTTTTCCCTTGAAAAAAGGTGTTTAGGGGGTGTTCGGATTATGTAATTCGGAAAAATCATGTAACGCGCCCTATTTTTTGAAGTTTCTGGAGTACAAAATCCGGAAAAATCCGTAACTCATTTTTCACCTTTTAACAAAGGAAAACACCGTTCCGGATTATTAAATCCGGAATTTTTAAGAGCAATTTTGAAAAAACGCAGGACGCACCATAATACCGTAAGGTGGAATAGGTAATACTCAAAATCTTCGACGAAGCCAAAACTGCTTCCATTAGGCCCAAGACTCTTAAAATTTTAACAATCCCACATTGCATGTCTCCTCTTCACTGAACATTCTAAAGAAACCCCCACTATCATTCCCGTTGAGACACTTGACAATCAAATTATCCAAACAAGGTCTTTCGATTCTATCTACTTTAAAATGAGTTGCAAAGTGATCATGGACCGCTGCTCTAATATTAGAAACCTCATTCATCTGAACACTGTTAACATTTAAAGTAATAATAATGTTAATCCTCTTTTTATTCGACATCAACCCATGAAAATTTTTGTATTAGCATCGCCTTAATTAAGCCATTTTACTCTAGACTTCTATACCACTACAGGTTATAAATGGTTGATAATGAGAAGTAAGTTTTTATGAAATAGTAGGCAATTCCTCCCTCTCCTCTTTTAACAATTGGGCCTCCTCTCCTTTTATATCCAGCTTTGAAATTCGACTTTTCACTTCTTTCAATCTATAATCCATATTATGAGAATCAATTTGATACCAACTTTCCATCCATATTATGAGAAAATGATACTTTGGCTAAGTTATGTGGTCTTGTTGGCACTGTTCATGATTCATCGCTAATGATAAGAGATCTTAATTAGATTGCGAGAAAAACAAAATCTAGCTAAACACTTGAGAAAAACAACCTTGATAATCACAAGTCCTTGAAGATCGATAACTTTTTATTACATGATATACTTGTACACTTGTGGGCGTATTAATAATGGAAGAAACAATCTCATCAATGATGAGGGCACATGAGGCAGTAACCATTGATCAATTAAAAATATTATTTTTAATCGGGCACATTGGAATAGGAACCGTTAAAAATATTATTAATATGGGGTGCTAATATTTTTAATTGGGCACATGATATACTTCTAACACATAAAGTGAATACAACGGTTCCTATTCCACCCCAACTAAAAATATTAGCAATAATAAAAATACTGAAATAAATGGATATAATAGAAGAACATAAGTATGAAGTGCAACAGCTTGATCAATTAATGGTCCCATTAGTTTCATATAAGCTTTCCTGCAAAGGAATATTGAAAATACATATAACCAAATGAGAAAAATTCAACATGTGCATAAGTAACCTAAAAAAACAACATGTACATAAGTTGAGGTGTCAAAAAAAAAGTGCATAAGTTGAAGAATAGAAGGATTTTAGATTAATACCTCAATTTCGTCCTTGAATTTTAACGCATCGGCCAAATTCGTCCTTGAATTTTGCGAAATAGCTATTTAGTCCCTGAATTTTACAGGCGTCCATCAAAATGGTCCCTCCGTCCAAAAGCTCCGTTAGTGGTGATGACATGTTGTCATGCATGCTGTGTTGTCTTGTACATGTGTTAACAAAGCAGCCACGTGTACAAGGACTAAATTGATGGAAATGGTAAAAATTCGAAATGCAACTTTTAAGTGTAATTTTTCCTTTGTTTCCAATTATACCCCTCTATTACCATTGTCTTTCATCCTCACATTTTCACTCAAAGCATCAAACAAGTCCCTAACCTTTCACCTTCCCGCCTAAACCGTCACCCTCTTCCCTTCTCCAAAACCATCATCATCACCGGCGATCAACCTTGGAAAAGATACGGTTTTGAAGTTAGATTTCGTGGTTTGTCAAGGTAACACCATTCAACTTCGTTTTCCATTCACAAATGATGGTATGCAAATGTCTGTCTTTTTATAATCAATGTGTCTGTCTTTTACTTTTTACTTTGTTCAGCAAATGTATGCACCAAGGATCACAGTGATATCTGTTGTGAAAATTTAAGGACCTGTTTG
>Ga0315913_1003567_pt1 | contig 18704 bp, 6 predicted proteins | sample MpolsnodulesMG_FD_207736 | JGI IMG/M metagenome (GOLD analysis project Ga0315913, IMG submission 207736) | Medicago polymorpha root nodule microbial communities from Los Angeles, California, United States - small nodules | ecosystem: Host-associated > Plants > Roots > Nodule | place: USA... | reverse complement strand
CTAATCTTAATGCATAAGAAAGTAAATGCAATTACTAGAATTTTCTAGCTAAGTAAATACCTAGATGGTGCTAGATTATTCCTATAGAGGCGGTTCATACTAGATTTTTCTAGTGACAATACTAGATTATTCTAGGTGGTGCTAGTACTTAGATATTTTTACTTCTTAATGGTTAAGCAAATACATAGGCGGTGCATCATACTTCTAAAGTCTTCTAGATTTTTCTTGATTTAATTTCTAATAGATTTTATTATAATTTACCATCAACAAATAAAGTTTACGGATTTGAAAAATTTATGAGATCATAGTTTACATAACAGATCCCCACAGCACAGTTTCACTGAACACATTCAATTGAATAGAAAAATTAGAGAAATTATTTATTATCATGAATATTGCTTTGAAGGCTCTAAAAGAGTAATGATTACTTGATAGAAATCACAATTCACTGGTAAATAGAATCTCCATACAACTCACCCACAATATGGACACTATTATGATCTTATCCTTCATTGTCAAATTACAATTAATACATATATATTTTTGTACAGGACTATTATGACTACTAAGCTACATAATTGCAAGTATAGCTTAGTTGATAGTTAGCTATCAGAGATGATATTTACAAAAATTCACGTTTGAATCATAAATTTCCCACTTCTTCGCACTTAAACGAGTAAATCTAATCAATAAACTACTTAAAAAAAAGTAATTCCCATACTACAGTACCTTATCCCTTTGTTATAGATGAACTATAAGAAAAGAAGTACCCCAAAATAAAGTTTTATGAGGAAAAGGAAAAAAATTATGTTTGTGCATTAATCAAATATTTTGTTAACGAGTGTCACCAGGGCACTCTTTGAGAATTCCAAATTTAACAATTTTTTTTCTTAAAATCAACAATTACAATTTTCAATTCATAGAATACACAATTTTTTTTATAAAAAAACTTACTATTTAAAGTGCTTAAAAAGTGCTTCGAGAGCACTCATTAACATTTCTATTAAAAAAATATATTATTTTTTAATTTTGCTTTTAACCCTTGTAATTTTTTTTTTATATTTTTAGTCCTCCAAGTATATTTTTAATTATATGGAAAATGCTAACAATTGTCCAGAAGATACTCTTTGAGGATCTTAAACCTAAATTTTTATAAAAAATTATATATTCAATGCATTGAAAATTGAAGTATTTAACTTTTTTTTTTTTAAATTTAAGATCCTTAGATAGTATCCCAAAGACGTTCGTAACAGAATCCTTTTTTTCTTAATGAATCATTTTCTCTCGTCTAAATAATTTATTTAAATTATTTATTCATTTTATAGATACACTAAAATCACCAACCTTCAAAGTCACTAAAATCCCAAAAAATGGGACTTCAATTTCATATGATAGCACTTCAAACATAAGTGTAACAAATCATATCAATAAAATATAGACATGAGCCACCACCATCGTCATCATCCTACATAGAAAATGTTGACGCTTATATGTTTTTCATGTTGACATACTCTTGCATGGTTGCAAGATTTTAGATATAATTCAGTCACACACAAAAATGATAAAAGACTGAAAGAGAAAATAATAAAATACAAGTGCAATATTGTACTCGAACAATTATATATGTTTTTATGTGTATGTTAAAATTATTAAAAAATTATATATTTAATATGAAATGTATAAATTTCAATACAAATTTACTTTTTTGAATTTTTTAACATGTGTAAATTTGTACGTAATTAAAATACTCTTTTAAAATAATTAAATTATATATATTTTGGTGTCTATGTTCAAATGTTGTGCTCAAACTTATTTTCTTGTCAAGTTAGCTCTTTGGATGGAGAGATGTTGTTGAGGGACCAAAAACAAAGAAATCCCATTTGCTATAGTTGAATCACACATGTCTCATGAGCATAATAATTGAAATAATGTTTGATGGTGGAGACTGGGGACAACGTGGAAATCACATAGAAGAGAGATTCCTCGAATAATTGGACAATTGTACTTAAGTGCAAGTTTCACGTGCCTAAGCATACTTGTCCAAACTCAAACCTAAATAGTTTGAGCTAGGTTGACTCCAATTTTCACTTCCTTATTTAGAATCCTTTGACTACACAAATATCATTGTTACTTGTTGATTATTAGTACTATAAAAGTTTGGAAATTTCTCACAGAATCAAGTACAACACAGAATTGCAATATGTTACTTTCTCTAACCATGGCTACAAGACAAGTGCAATCACCACACACATTTCACTGAAAGAAAAGAAGATAAAAGCTGAAAAGACTAGACCATGTTTGGATAAACAACAAAATTAATCACTTATAGCATAATTACATATCATACAAGTGTATTTTTATAACAAAAGATAAATAAAACTCAAGTACTAAAAAAATTATGAAAATAAGCTGAAAATTTCGTATTGTTTCATAAACAGTCTCACAAATGCTTATACAAGTAGTACTAGTAGATAGTAGCTCAGATAAACCAATCCAAATAAGACCTAATTAGTAGCAGGATCAACTTTCAAATTACCACAAAAGTTACACTCAAGAACATTAGATTTCTCACCATCTTTTGGAGGCAGAGGAGCCATAGTACCTGCACAATTTTCCTTATCACAAACAAACTTAGATAAGAAAATCACATGTGGCAGATCACTGTACTTGCTCTCTCCATCATTCCAATTTGCTTCAATCTTGCACCTATCACATTCACAAGCAAAACCATAATCCTCCATCAAAATCTTTTTCCTTGTTGAATAATCCTTATTAATTCTAAAATAGCTTATACAAATCTCACTTCCAACAGCAACATCCTTAATCAATCTAATAACAATATCAGTATTATGTTCATCACCAGGCTCACCACTTTCCACATTATCAAACCTGCATGCATCAGGGATACAACCATGGTTAAAAAAAGTAGCTTTTTCGTAAATTCCATAAGCCTTAATGGATCTTTGAGGACCCTTTTGGGAATAAGGTTCCATTAAGCAAAAAGAGTTTAATCTTTCTTTGGCAATGACTTTAGCAGCTAGTTCAGCTGAAAAATTCATGTGGGGTGGACAAAAAGGTGAGATAAAAGAATGAATAAACTTAGCATTATCAACTATGGAATCATGATCATTAGTACTACCATGAAGTGAAAGTAAAGTTTGAAGTTTTGAAGGGGTGTGAATAGCAAGATTGTAAGCAGCAACAATCAAACGAGCTTGAACTTGAAGTTCACAAGGTTTTTCTGATAATGGTGAAGTGGGGTTTTGGAGATGAGAGAGTGTTTGACATGACCAAGATGAGTGAGAGGAATTGAGGGCAATGGAGAGACATTTTTGGCTGCAGAAAAGGTAGTTTGAGCAAGAGGGACAAGGAAATGTTTGTGAAGGTGGTAAGGTTCTGAAGCAGTTGTGACAATAATGGGAGGGTGCATGAGAGAAAAGAGGTGTAGCAGAATAGAGAAGAAGAGGGGATTCAGTGAGGATTATTTGGCCAGCTTTGAGATCTTGGGTTGCAATAAGGCCTCTACCTTTGTTAGGTATGTGCTCTAATCTCAAGAGAGAGGTTGAAATTTGAGTAGCCATGAGTATTGTTTATGGATTAATTGGCTACACTTCACAAGCTTCAAAAGTTTTAAGATTTAGTAATGTAATAATGTCCTCCAAAGTGGTGTGGCTAGTGGGATATGATTGAAGATGGAGAATAGGCAAGAGAATGAGCATCCACCGATCTGATAATGCAACAAAGAGATTTAAATATTGGAAAATGCTGACTTTGTGCATAAAGCACAATATAACGATCTTAAAATATAATTTAAAAAAAAAATATTGCATTGAAAAAATAAATTTTTAAGTTTGTAATAAGATTATAAATACACAATTTTTAAAATTAAATTTTTATATTTATTGAAATCTTTAAATATTTTCTTAATAGTATCAGGATAAAATATTTTATTCATCTATTATTATTTATTGATTTTTTTTTTTGGTTGTCGGAGTTCGAATTTCAAAACTTGCATATATTACGCATTGTCCTCTTAGCAACTGAAAACAATTGTTTTTATTTAACCACGTGGCGGTGGATTCAATTCACACCAATAATACTAATTATTTTAAGTTAATTAATTGAGTGAGGAGGAAGTATCCTATATGATCTATTGTGGATCAATGCGTGAAAGTTGCTTGAATCTTTAATTTACGATAGTAAATTTGAGCCGAAGTTCATACCCCTCTACATCTTTATGTCTAAGACATAAGTCATTTAAGTGATGTTGATTCGAAAAAAAATAAAAATAAATATAATTTGAGTTTTGGTGGCACTAATGATTTGTTTTGGTCAATCAACACCAATTGAGTAATCTGAGTTGTGAAAACGAGTATACGAGGGATTTTTACCTAGGAGAAACGAAATCACTTGTTGTTATAGTTTTAACGATTTTCAATCTTTCTCTTTAAAAAATAAAATAAAATAAAAAATGATTCAGTTTTTCTTTTTTATATTTTTTTTTCTTCTTCTGCACATGATTTTCAGTCATTTATCCATAAAAAAAACCACTTTTCCATCTTGAAAACCGTCTTATTTTTAACATATTATTTTGTAATACAATTTAGGCTTAAATGTACTTTTCACCTCTATGTTTCAAAAAGTTGTGATTTTTGCCCCTTTAAAAAAAATGAATATTTTGACCCCTAACTTTTGGCCCTCTTTTGATTAGCTGATTTTGATGGAGATTATGACAATTTCTCAGTCTCTGATGGTGTAAACTAGCATGGGGATAGAAGGATGCTGATAAAAGGAGTTCAAACTGGCATGGTGTAACTTTTGACCCCTCTAAAGAAGGATCCACTTATTAATTTGGACTCCACTTATCATGTCAGTTTGGACACCATGCAAGTTTGGACTCCACTTATTAGCATCCTTCTATCCCCATGTCAGTTTACACCATCAGAGACTGAGAAATTGGCATAAAATCAGCTAATCAAAAGAGGTCCAAAAGTTAGGGGGTCAAAATAGCCATTTTTTTAAAGGACTCCATTTTTTTAAATTGGCAACTTTTTGAAACATAGGGGGTGAAAAATGCATTTAGGCCTACAATTTAATATGCTAACAAGATTATTGATATTTGATTCTCAAAACTCTCTCCCTTCTCTCCTTCTCAAACCCTAGTCGTCACCCCTTTCTTCTTTTTCTTGTGAGAGGGGTGGTTTAGGGTCAGTTTAACCTAAAAATCACCCCTCTGAGTTGTTTTTCCTTCCATCCTAATTGAATAAGTGATTTCACATATTTTCTGTTTTCTTTCGTTTGTTTTTGTGATTTCGCCGTCTCTGCACGACTTTGTTTTGATTTTCCGTCTTTGCGCGGTATGTTTTTGATTTCCCGTCTTAGTGCGGTATTTATTTGATTCAGGTTGAAAGATTAGTTTTGAGCAACTGCATATCCGATCAATGACTTTGACGTCGTCAACATTGTATTCTGGATACTTGAATATAGTCATATTAGTCATATTTGTAGGCATAAGTACATTGCCGTTTTATGCTATTAACATGGATGTTGTGAGTTTGTTCACTGATTCATCCTTTTTGTTTTTAGCGAATTTGGATTTATATTATCAATTTGAATGAATGAATATTGTTTATTTTTGTCAAAAAAAGATTATTGATATTTTTTTAAGAAACAAAATAATTGATATATTTTTTTTTACAAAAAATAATTGATATTTGTTACCTCACAATTAAACGCAATATTCTTTCAAAAAAAAATTAAACGCAATATTAAATTTTATTAGGTTCTTTTGATTATAATATGTTAGTCAGATTTAACCGTATTGGATCAATTTTTAAATTGAATTGAGTTGCATTTTATGTTGTCTCAAAATCAATTCAAATTGAATATAGAATACTCTTCATATTTTGTTTAACCGACAAGATTTTTTTACCAGAGGTTCGAACCCCAACTGTTGTTTACGATAATTAGAGGTGAGAATATATTAGATCGAGTTAGGTTTTGTAAGACTTAAGTTTAATTTGTCAAAAAATTATATCGAATCCAGACATGCGATTTGTCATAGACTTATTTCTTAGCCACGAGTCTGACCTTTTTTTTTAAGGATGAGTCCGACCTTTTGAAAGCTTAATATAATCTACTAATATGTTTAAAAGGTTATTTTATATGAACATCGTTAAATATGTAATGTAATCTAAAATGAAATAGATTAGCAAATTAATGAATCAATGAGATTAAATTTCCTTTAGATATTTAACTTGAACTTATAGAGAATTTGACTATATAATAAATCATATATTTCAATTTTAGTTATAATAAACTATAATTTAATTCAAAGTAAAAAAGATGCTTGATTTTGCTTCCATTTGAATTTAATTAGAGTACGGCATCGTTTCAGAGATCGATAGAATCCTTCACAACCTTATCCTCTGGAGCACCTATTATCATCTCACTCTCACTCTCACTCTCACTACTGTACTTGGTTTCTACTCAAAAATAAACATGCCACCTATGTAGTAATCTTCATCCATCAACTCATACCATGATGACCACTACTCCTCCCCCCACACTTCTCAATCCACAGTTTCTTCACAAGGTTTTTTCTCTATTCAACTTTGCAATATAGTATATATTATTCACTCCTTTCAAGTTCTCATAGGACTCAAAAATTTATGCTGTTTAATTGTAAAATTTAATTATAATTATATATATCTTGTCTATCTATGATTCTGATTGCTATATAATATTATTAACTGCAGCATGTTAGGCACAACAAGTCTCACTTCTCTATTCATAGATCATCACAATTTCACTTCTCTCACATTGTACCTATACAATCAACCTTAAAGGGTCCAAAAGGATTTGGACCTTCCCCAAAGAAAAAAAACAAGACAATTAAGAACCTCAAAAAGAACAAACAAGAAGAAGAAGAAGAAGAAGATGAAGATGATGATGAAGAAGAAGAAGAAGATAGAAGAGAGCAAGGAATCATTCCTGAAGTAGTGACAAACAGAATGATAGGTAGAATGGCATTGTCTGTTGGGATTCCATTAAGTGTTGGTCTTTTGTTCTTTCCATTTTTTTACTATCTTAAAGTTGGTTTGAAAATTGATGTGCCAAATTGGGTTCCATTTCTTGTGTCTTTCTTCTTTTTTGGGTCTGCTCTTTTAGGAGTGAGTTATGGGATTGTTTCTGCTAGTTGGGATCCATTGAGGGAAGGCTCACTTTTGGGATGGACTGAAGCACAAAAGAATTGGCCTGTTTTTTGGAAATCACTTAGAGGTGATTCTCAGAAGGATTAGATCATTTTATTTTCCTATATATTATTTGTCTTACCATACTTCATTATATTAGTTAATCCATTTGTAGAAGGAATCAGCTTATTTACATGTTTTTTTCTTCTCATGATGCTGGATTAAGACTTTGGAGTTTAGATTTCATTCTTTTTGACAAAAATGTTGACCATTGCAAATTGAAAATGAGCAGCAATATTATTGGCTTGGATTTTGGTAGTAACTCCCCTGATATGTTTAGCTTAATTTTTTAGAGAAACTTATTTTATCTCTAAGGTCATGTTTTGATAAACTTAATTAATTGCTTATGTCATTTTTATATACTAGTGTATGTTCCTATTTTCCTTCTTTTGATTATGTATTCAGATGAACCTTTGTTGGATTTTTCTACAAGAGCATGATAATTTCCTTCATTCAATATTATTTGAATTATATTTATTTTATATATCAGTCGTAATGCCCTTTCAAAATTCCCAGAAGTTGAATTGATCCTATGTTAGAATTTATGTGTTTCGCGTCATAGATTTAACTGGAATAGTTATATAATTTGCTTGAGTATTCGTTGAGTGAGAGATTGAGAATTTCTCTTCTGTGATTAGGTTAAACGTCTAAGACGTCCGTGAGAGTATAAATCTCAACTATCCCTTGTGTAGTAATACGACATCTGATGTCTACAACGTGTGTGAGAGTATAAGTCCCTACTCATGCAGCGGAGTAATATGACATCTAACGTTCATCCTTGGGTATAAGTCCTTACCCGTGTAGCAGAGCAATAGGACATATGCCTTCTGTTGTTAACTATCGTAAATACAAACCTTAGGTAGTAATTATGCACTAATCCAACAAATACAAAGAGGGAATTAGAAGAATTCTAATCATCGTTAAAACTCTGAATCAAAACTCTTAATTTTCGTAGCAATCAAACAACCTCACAAACTCCCCACAATTTACAATTTTTAATCATAAGTTTAGTAAATTACTTAGTAGAAAACGACAATCTCGGTGTAAACGATAACTTACTACTTTATTACTTGAAACAGTTTAGCCTACTTAACAATTTTATCATGTTTTTAAAAGGAATAAAAATGGTTTATCAGAATTTAGATTTTGTTGATTTCTTTGGATTGTTGTTTTTGATCTGCACTCTTTCCATTCTCCAGATTTTATCCAATTAGATTTTTAATAAAGTATAGATTATTTATGTTTTTTATCTTGAGTTTTGGTTAGTCCCCAAGTTTGCATCTCTTTTATCTTTTCTTATTATTCAACAACATTTATTGGATGAATAAAATTTAAAGGGTGTTGTAGATGATACGTGAGAGGCCTGAGGTGTCAATATTGTTCCATCATATCATATTGATGCTTTGCACTATATTTCTTTTGTTTTAAAAAGAGATTGTCTAACTTTATTCGATCCCAAAGAAAAAGGTGAAGATAAGAGTGAATTAACTTTTGCAAGCATTAGATTCTATTCCTAGAATATCCACATAATCACACAAATGCGAACATAGCATTTTTTTTTCATGTTATTATCTATTTATAGTTGCACTAGACCATTGTAGCGAACCACATTAATATTAATTCCAAGTTTTAATTCATGCAAATGGCTCAAGTGAGTTCTCATCTCTCTGTTGAAATGGAGACACTCAATCAAGTTCTGTCACTGATGGAAGCATTCAAAGCGTTCGACGGAGACAACGATGGGTGCATTAACGAGGCAGAGCTAGGAGGAATCATGGGGTCACTTGGGTACAAAGCTAGTGATCAAGAAGTGAGAGCAATGATGCAACAAGGTGACAAGAACAAAGATGGATTATTATGTATAAGTGAGTTCTTAGAGATGAACACAAAGGGTTTGGAGACTGGAAATCTTGCAAATGTTCTAAGTGCAGCGTTTGAAGCTTTGGATGAAGATGGGAATGAGATTTTGACTGGGGAAGAGCTACATGAGGTGATGGGAAATTTTGGTCTCTCTTTGTCTTTAGAGAAATGTGAGAATATTGTTGCTTCTCTTGATATGGATGGTGATGGAGCTGTGAGCTTGGATGATTTCCGACTCATAGTGGAATCCCTAATTTAAGATACATTGCATACATAGTCTATGGGTATGATCGATGTACGATCAATCAATAAATAATATGGCCATTAAAGAAAAGCAATAAATGATATTTGTATTTTATTATAAGCCGTTTTGACATTTCTATACATATTAAGATATTAAAAAATGTAGTTAATTTTGTATTGAAAAGAGAAATTATGAGTGATCTTACAAAATTATCCTTCATTAACGATATAATAAAGAGATATCAATAAAATTGAAAGAAGAATAACTTAAGATGAAAGTGTGTGCGGTTTTTTTTAGAGATGTCACATCATCATAATGTTAGTTAAAGAAAAACTCAAGTTTACTTTTGTGTGTGTTTGGGGTATAGATAGATTGATATATTCATCTTTGCCATTCAAAAATAAAAAAGTGAATATTTTATAAGTGCTTATATGTAAAAGTTCTTTTTTTGACTATATATATAAGCTATTTCTATAATAAAATAAAGACAATGTTAAAGTATTTTCATATAAGTTCACAACAATTTAGGGATATGGCAAAGTTGTTTTCAAACACTCTCACAAATCATCTCACAAGTACTTATACAAGATAAACTAAAAAAAAGACCAATTTAAACAAGTCCTAAACCGATTGAATATTCTTGCTCAAAAAAAAAACCGATTGAATATTCATAGAAGAGTGTTACTTGTGTATTATCATAAGGTTTGATCGAGAGCTCAATCGGGTTGATCTGATTTTCATTCATTTTTACAACCATAACTTCTATTTAAAATTGTGGGTATCTTCAAAGGTGATTGTTCATCGAAACCCCCTAAAGTGCGACATTTTATCGGAACCAAGCTTTTGGTAAATATATTTCGATAGATTTAAGCATCCAAATCACCATCTTCAAACCTGTTTTAGGAATGTTGAGACTTGAGCTCTACTTTCGACCTTCTCTCCTTTTTGCATACCAAAAGGGACGGCAACAAGTTAGGCTGTTTCCTTGCCAAGTTTGTTGTAACAAATCTTAAAGGGGTGTGGATAGAAGAATTTCTACCCAATTAACCCATTTGTACAGTTTGGAAGACGAAAAAAATACCATTTGTACTTCTCCGAATTGGGCCTTAGTCCTTTTCTCATTTGTTGTTATTAAAATAAAGCTTTACTTTTCCCACCCTATCAACTTCTCACGAGTCCTGTAATTTTTAGAAAAATGTCCATGGGATTTCGGATTCTAAAATCCGAATACATCCAAACTAAGTTCGGATTTTATAATCTGAAGTATGTTTATATATAATCATAAAAATACTACAAAAATGCTAACAAATCATATGAAACTAATGCAAATTTTTTCGGATTTTTCTGAGAATATGAAAAATAAAAATTAAAATGAAAAAATGAGTCCAAAGATGGAACTTTGGATTTTGAGTGGCGGGGTCCCGTAAGAAATACCTTCTAAAGGAGTCGTGATCCTTGAATTTTTTCTGATTATTGGGGGATTTTCAGAGCAATCATGTCAAGTAACCCAAAAACTAGATTTTTGACTAAGAACATAATGACCTAAAATAGAAGAATGAGAGTTAGGAAGATTAATATGGTCCTTAAATTGGTTATCCACGTTACAAACAGACTCAAAATTTATTTTGACACAGTTCGGATTATAAAATCCGAACTGTTTTTCCCTTGAAAAAGGGTGTTTATGGAGTATTTGGATTTTATAATCTGAAAAAAGAAAACAACGCGCTCTATTTTTTGAGGTTTTCGGATTATAAATTCCGAATTAGTGAAAAACACGTTTTTTTATCCCATAACAAAGGAAAAACTCGATTCCAATTCTAAAATCTGAAAACCACATGGACATTTTTGTAAGAAACTTAAGGCGCGCGAGAAGGTGATGGGTAGGGAAAGTAAGTTCCTAAAAATAATTGAGGAAATCAACCTAAGTTTTTTTAGTCAAGTTTAATAGACAACAAATAAATAAGGTTACTCATGTCTTTGTAGAAGAGATCCTCTTATCACATAGTCTCAACATTTATTTTGATATATGTCTCATAGTATTAACGCTCTTATTATTAATGGAATGTTATAAACAATTTTCCTTAAAAAACTTAAGTATTTTTTAAAAGGTATGTTTTAATTTCTTAACAATGATAGAACCAAATGAGCAGAAGTTGTTCTACTACATTATTTTTTTCTGTCGGCCAGCCAAAGCATACACGAATAATTTAATCAAATTAATTTCAAAATAAAAAGTTGTTTATAGTGTATCACTAGAAGTTTGTGTATTTGGTTTTGAGTTGATAAAAAATGATTTTTGATGAATTGATTATGTAAAATTGATTAAGATTAAAATTATATTGGATATAAAATAATTTATGTTTAAATAAAATGATTGAATAATAAACTGCTAAAATTTATTCTAGAATCAAAAACTCTGATTTCTAATTTCGAAGAAGTCAAATTCATTATACATGGAAGCAACCAAACATCAGAACTAGACTGGTATATGTCGACCGGATAAAAAACAAACGTCTTCGTCTTAAGAGACTTGACACTTGGTGGACTTGTACATGTCATTCTAAATTTTGGTCATTCTAAATTTGAAACTAAAATACACTTAATTCAACATGTCGATCGATCCCCGTTGATCAAAACTATTCAAGGGATTGATGACCAATCAATATGGTGTAGACTGGAAAAGGAAAACACGTGCAATTCTATACTGAACATATACATTGACTCATCATGTCTTTATGTTGCATATGCAGGTGAATTACTGTGTCCTTTTCCTTCATTGTAAAGTATGGTACATAAGAAGTAAACATTCAGAAATAGCATGCACCTTTTGCAAATCAATCAAATTGCTTTAGCATAGGAATTTGTAGCAACTTTGTTTCTTTTGTCTAAAGGGATTAATTAATACATACATGGACAGTTTAAATTTTGTCTCACTAAAGATAACCAATATAAAAAAGAAACTGATTTATTGAAGTTTTCCCCTTTGTTCAGAAGAATAGTTGGTACTTTTCTCTTTTTCAGTGATCCTTTTCTCGTTTCTAAGCATTAACCTTCAATGACTTTCTTATCATGAAGAATCAATGTAAGCTAAATCGTGCGATTAATAAGCATTATGAATCCTCTTGCTATAAATAATGAAATAAAGAAGTAAATGCATGTTTGGTACCGCCGTGGATTGTGAAAATCATGGCTAGCTACTATGATCTTATAAAAGCTTCTTGTAAATTCGAACAAACTCACACCAATATTATAATGTGTCCAGCAAAATTTGCAGCAACCAATGATCAATGTGGCCAAACAAACCACAAACATTAAAAATAAGATAAAGAGAAGAAAAATGAACACCACGATATTTGTTTACCAAGTTCGGTTCAAATTAACCTACATCAAGGGGGGGAGGAGTTCTTCAATCCATTATCAATGAATTTCTTAAAAAGAGATACAATAGTCGCATGAAATAAGTCTTCAACAATAATCTTTGATCTCTACCCTTTTCTCAATTCTTTACTTGAACAAAAGACACAATAATTTCACTCTCTAAGGTGTTTAAAATGTTTCCGTACCCAATATTCTACCACAAAATGTACTCAATTCTTAGTCTTTAACTACATAAGAATTTTCTATTTTGATGAACTCTAGTTTGCCTCACTCTCACCTCATACCAGAAATGAAAACATTGCCTTGTATATAGGTATTAGTATGTTTGTCTTTCACTTCGAGAAACAACGCAGTGGACTACAAGACTTCCCAAGCAAGAAATTAAAGAAAGGATGCAACCGCCTTGCTTGTCTTGCACTTTAAGAAATAGAGTTGTGGACGATATGTCTTTGTGAGAAAGAAAAACGTATGGTATTTCCGCTTTCTTGTGAAAAAAGTAGCTTTAGAATAAAATAATTTTGAGTCATGCACAACAAAACTATTGTGTATAATGTTCTATGGTATTAAATTTGATTTTAGAGGTTTAGAAATGATTTTGATGTGTATGAATGTTTTTTAGTAAAACTGATTTTATCTTTAAAATTTATTTCAATAGATCTTTTCTAAGCATTAAACTTCAATGACATTCTTATCATGAAGAATCAATATAAGCTAAATCGTGCGATTAAGAGGCATTATGAATCCTCTTACTATAAATAATGAAATAAAGAAGTAAATGCATGTTTGGTATCGTGGTGTATTGTGAAAATCATGGCAAGCTATTATGATTTTATAAAAGCTTCTTGTGAATTCGAACAAACTCACACTAATATTATAATGTGTCGAGCAAAATTAGTAGCAACCAATAATCAATGTGACCAAACAAACAACAAACATTGAAAATAAGATAAAGGAGAAGAAAAACGAACACCACGATATTTGTTTATCAAGTTTGGTCCAAATTAACCTACGTCAAAGGGGGAGATGAGTTCTTCAATCCATTATCAATGAGTTTCTTTTAAAGAGATACAATAGTTGTATGAAATTAGCCTTTGACAATAATCTCTGATCTCTACCCTTTTCTCAATCTCTTTACATGAAGAAAAGACTTAATAATTTCACTCTCTAAGGTGTTTAACATCAAAGGTTATCAATCAGATCAATCATCATTTATATCAATTCACCAAACTCAATAATGTTTAAAAAAAACTCAAGTTCCATATTGTTGAAATTGCCTTCAATTTGGATTTCTGAAAAGTTCACAATCGTGACACGATTTGGGTAGCGTGTCACGATTTCGCAATGCCGAGAACATGTTTTGCAGGGTGTCCAATCGTGACATGATTTTGGGAAAACGTGACACGATTTTCGACTTGTTGGACACATTTTATGGATAAGGTTGGTCGTACCTTGGGTTGTACGCACCAACCGTTTCACGATTTGGAAAAACGTGACACGATTTTGACAGTTGCAGGGTACTATATAAGTGTTTCTTTACATATTTTGAAGGAGAGATAGAGAGAGAGAGCTCCAAGAGAGGAAAAGTTGGTAAATTAAAAGAGGTAACTTTAGGGTTGAGGGTCTTTGATTATAGTACTCTTGGGTTGGGAAACATTGTAAACACCTTGAGTGAGTGAAAATCATTGAGTGTCTTGTTCTTTGGTGAGATTGGGAAAATGGGTAGAAATTAGGGTTGTTCTTTGTGAGCTTGTTGAAGCTAATTTCTTGTAACCCATTTGTATCTCTTTGTAAGAACTCTTTGATAGTGGATTGGAGAGATCAATCTCTCCCCCAGATTAGGTCAAGTTGGACCGAACTGGGTCAACAATCTTTGGTGTGTTTGTTTCTCTTCTCTCTTTATCTTTTGCTTGTGGTTTTGAGCTTTTCACTTTGATTACTAGATTAGATCTAGGTGTTGTTATTATTGTTGTTGCTTGTGTTTACTTTGAAATTGGTTACTACTTTTCTTTGCTCCAGACATCATAGTTTCATTGGTGTGATTTTGTCCGAATTCACAACATACTCCCTATGTAAAGGGTATTGCTACACTTATTCGGTGCTCTGAACACATCTATTATTTGACTTATTTGCTTGGCCAAATGTGATATGAGGCAGTAGTATTTTTTATTACTCGATGAAACACGGTAATAACTTGGTGAGCAATCATATTCATCATTTTGTTGTTCGTCGATTTGTCGTCTAAAATACCACAAAGTAGTGTTGGTAATATGGGAAGAAATGTTATTCCTCATTAGTCCATGAAGAAAACCATCATTACTAGTCCTTATATGGTTCATTCGAACTTCAGGATCTCCCATGCTAAATGGCCCTAAAAGGTTAATGGTCCACAAAGCTTGCCGGTTGTCCATAAATTAGCATGAAGGCATTTGTCCTTCAATTTGGTGAATTTTTCACATTAGGAGTGCTAGTTTGACTAATCACGGGGTCTCATGATAATTCCCCTTGAAAAATTTTATCAACATTTTGAGGTATATTTTTCTCTTGATCTTCCTCATTCAAATTGTTATTTTCGACGTTTTTAATTGTGTTCCTTCTTCTTTAAGGGTTAGACTTTTTATGCTTTGTTTGGTATAAGCTATTCATTGAAGAGCGAGAGAAAGAACATAGAAATGTTGCACTTTTCTTGTTTGGAGGACGCGAGAAATATAGAAGCGAGATATCAAAACGGTGGGCCACATACCCTTGTTTGGTGCATGCGAGAAATATAGAAGCGAGATATCAAAACAGTGGGTCACATACCCTTGTTTGGTGCACGCGACAAATATAGAAGCCAAATATCAAAATGGAAGAACATACCCTTATTCTTTCTTCACAGAAATTAGAAGAGAAATGATATTTGTACAACCATTTTATGACAACTTTCTCTTTCATACTCACATCATGTTTTACTTTATCTCTCTATTGCTTTGGTTTTCATGTCAATACCTACTTTTTCTTTGTATATCTATGGTTGTGCCAAAAGTTATCAACAAAATGGTTGTTCAAATAACACAACTCGAAAAGAGAAATGATATTTGAACAACCATTTTTTGACAACTTTTGTGACAACTTTCTCTCTCATACTCACATTTTATTTTTACTTTATTTCTCTATTGTTTTGGTTTTCGTGCCAATACTCATATTTCTTTGTATATTTCAGTTGTCCCACAAGTTATCAACAAAAATGGTTGTTCAAATAACATTCCTCAAAAAATAAAGGTTGAAAATAGTGAACTTTGAGTTGCATGAGGGGTGGCTCGGTGGGTGGCTGAGTGATTACAAGAAGTAGTGTGAGCAATTGGTTTTGAGATTATTATTTTTTTTGAGAAAATTTATTTTGGGAGTTTTTTTTTTAGGACGAAATTGATTTCAGGCATTGATGATGTAATTAAATATAATTAATTTCAAAAATTCAAATTCACCATTTTATTTAATAAAAAATTCATTAATTTATTGAATTAATTCTTTGAATTAAATTATGCAAATGAATTAAAAATAAGTTAAATTTCTCTCTTCTTTATTTCTTTTCTCTTTTTCTTGTAACAAACAATTCATCAGATCTATTTTTGTAAAAAAAGAAAAAAATCATCAGATCTATTCAATCTCTCTCTCTCCCTCACTCTCAATACTTTCTCTTACTTATTTCTCTCTTTAAAAGCTTCTCTTTAAAATTTAGAAAACCTAACACAAACTATCTCAAATTTGTCCCATTAGACATGCTAAATTGTTGATAGGAAAATACATCCCTTCAGCAAATGAACACGATGATCAATATAAGACTCAATTTAGATCTTTGTTGGGTTCTAATTAGTAGTTGATAGATTTATTTTCTCAAGTCTATGATTGTAGTGCAAGAAACATACGAAGTTGATTAAAGTTTCACTAAACATAAAAAATACATAAAAAGTAACAACGAAAGTGAAAGAAAGTGATATTATTATTGATAACGATGGCATACATGCTTCATTTGATCAACATCCAATGCGATAATTATCCTATGTGAGCAGATATGCAATCTAGTAGGCAAGTTTATAGAATGAAAGAGAACTCCTGGGCATAACATATATCCTATTTTTTTTTTTTTTTCAAGTAGCCTAGTGGTTAGAGAAATTCACTTTTTAAGATGAATAAGTGGGGTGTTCGGGTTCGAACCACGGCCCCTGCACAAATTGTGCATTATCCCTTACCAAATGAGCTAAACTCATGGGGACACAAATATCCAATTTATATCAAGAGAAAGAAACTATCTCGAGCTTGCATGTATGACATATGTTTTTCTAACTACGTATTTAGAAAAAAAAAACTTTTGCAACTTCTTCTTGTCTTAGAACTCTAACTCTGATCGATTCTTAGACAAAACTACATTTGTTGTGACTAATCAATGAGCTTCTCTGGCATGCTTTGATATGGTAGATTGGTAGTTATTTTGAATTTTAATCTTCGAGTACCCTAAAAAATATCATTATTCAAGCAATGTTTTGATGTTCGAGAATATTCTTCAAAAAGCTATGTCAAGATGAAACATCACCCTTAATTTAATATGAACTCCTGAAGTATGCCCAAAATGTTATGCGTCAGCTCATTGGGAACTATGTATTCAAATTTTACGTATAACATGATGGCAATTCAAAATGTGCACAAGTAAAACTGTAGTACATCATGCACAAGTGTGCTATATATTCACCATTGAATTATGATAAATCACAACATATTTTATTTAATTTAATGGCATGACTTATTTTTTCAATGGTAAAAACCAATTTATATATGATACAATATACTTATATCTTATTTATGCACAATTAAATAATAAATAGCCTTCAAAACAATTAAGTTGCAGCCTTGCATGTATCTTGCTTTAATATCCCGCCATTAAATACAATAATGAAATATCCACATGGTGGATAACCAGTAAACTACACCATCATACATAGGCTAGATGACGACACCTCTCTTTCAACATAAGCAGGGAAAAAAATTGTAACGCGCTCGAACGCTTAACCGCATGTCTTTTAATTGTATTATTTGAACAAATATTTGTATAACAATTTATGATATAACTATAAATTTACAAAGAAAATGAAGTAACGACACAAAATATAAAACAATAAGGAGAAATAAAAAAACATAATATGAGTATAAAAAATAAGTTATTACAAAAATTATTAAAAAATATTATACAGATATCATTTTTTTGTCAAATTCTACTTTCTGCTTTCCATTAACAGCAAGTCTGCTACTGACATGTGAGCGTGACAAATACACGTTTCATCTGACATGCATACTATTCAAACTCAATTTTCACGTGCCATAGCCGACAAGAATATTTATATTTTGTTCACAATTTTGTTGACGAAAAATACTTGCTTCATATGGAAATATTTGGAAACACTGATACACTTGAGAAAAGTTACAAAGAGTAGATACTAAAAGAATTTTAAAAAAAAAAATTAAGTCCTTAAATACAAGACTATCAACAAATTTTTAAATGTATTTATTACTTTTTTATCTAAATACAATCCTAATTAATATTATCAATATACCTTGAAATATGTAAAGTTAACATTAAATATCTCTATAGATAAAGAGTAATTTGATAGTAGTAATATACATTTATGATAAATTTATTACTATAAACATTTATGATAAATATACATTAAATATCATATACATTTATGATAACATTTACCTTCTTAATATTTGCAATTTTTGTAAGAGTAATGCTATATAACGCGAAAGATTATCTCCCGAATCTCTCACGAATGCGCCCTTGGTTATGCTTTTTTTAAGGCAAAGTAAAGCTTTTTACTTACAAACCCAACCTTATGATTTATTGTCTTAAAAATAAAGTAAAATCATAATATCTCATTCACCTACCACAAAGTGCAAAGTGTATTCTAGGATAGGAACCACCGCTATCACCAGTGTCA
>Ga0315913_1003564_pt1 | contig 18725 bp, 9 predicted proteins | sample MpolsnodulesMG_FD_207736 | JGI IMG/M metagenome (GOLD analysis project Ga0315913, IMG submission 207736) | Medicago polymorpha root nodule microbial communities from Los Angeles, California, United States - small nodules | ecosystem: Host-associated > Plants > Roots > Nodule | place: USA... | reverse complement strand
ATGAAAAACATATTTTTTTTCTATAAATTTTGTGAATTTACTAAGACTCTAAGAGGGTCTTACATAAAGAGATGAATGTAGTACCACAAATTTTTTTTTGTCTTAAATATGAGAAACATAATACATTAATTTTTTAAATGCATTAGATTTTTTTTTTTTATGAATAAATATTATTTTTTAATACTTTATTTTACCTAAAAACTCATAGTTCATATGCAAGTGAGTTTCATTTAATAAATATTAATGTCACTTTCTTTTTCAAATAGAATTATCTCATTTGAAAAATTACCATTATGGTTATTTAAAATATTAGGCTCTTTTTCTTTTAAATAGACTTGAGAAAGCACTTTTGTGAATCTTGCCGTAAATTCTGTTTGGATAGCACAAACAAATCGGTCCCATATGCGTTTCCTTGTTTTTATTCTTGCTAATTATTTCATGCATAGTATGAATGCTTCTTCTTCTTTTTTTTTCTTTTTTTTTTTCACTTTTCTTTTGATCCTGTAACAAGGAATTTCTTGCAACTTTACTTTTTCCTTTCACTAAATGTCATCGATGTAAAATCTAAAAGTTTCAATAGGTTACTTGTCGAACAAACTATTTTAATTAAAACCTAATTCATAAACTAGTACTCTATAATCATACCACATACCAACAACAATGTGTGAACTTCACATCTTTGAACTTCAACCTTGTTATGAGTTAAGTGCATGATGACACTCAACCCAAAATATTAGTTAATTAAGCAAGAGAGTTTTATGATTTAAGTATCGCATTGAACACTTTTATATTTATTTAATGTAACGTTCTTAACATTGTCACGCCTATTAAGTTCTTAACGTCTAGAGATGCTTTCACTCTATCAACATTAACGAGTGAAGGTAGTCATTTCCTTTTCGGAGGCTTAACTCACATATCGTTATTCAGTGGAACACCTTAATCCAATTTATAGACAGCTCATTGTGTGATCTACTATCAATGAACGTACAAATTATTAGAACTTAAGCTTACAAGATAAGCTCAACGCACCCAAAGAATAGTACATTAAATAGGAGAGGCTCAATACCTAAATACCACATTGAGAAATTTTATGTATTCAATATAAGACTCCTAACAATCATCTTTTTAAGTATATAGCGTAATTTAAGAATTGGTCATGCTACCAACATGTTAAGTTATTAGCAATGATGAATTAGAGTGTTAGAGCGACGACCACTCTCTCTCTCTCTCTCTCTCTCACACACACACACACACACCAAAAATTAGGGTTGTCCTCCTTTTGTAGAGCTTCGACCCTCTCCCCCCTCTTTAGGGGTCTATACTACGCAATTTGAGCTTCCCCACTTTCGTCATTGGAAATTGCCCCCCTCCCTTTTATGGAGGCTTGCTTCTTTATATCTTTTAATTTTCATCTTTTTTTCGCACCTATTAACCTATTAAGTCTCCACCTCTATTGTTTTATCCCCCATCAATGCCACCAACCTCCATCATGGCTTCTCTTCCTCCGCCATCAACCACCATGTGATATTCTTTCGTAATTAGGCTTTTTGTTGCGCACTCAAATCTGAACCTGACTTAACTGGCCAACTATTTGCCAAAAAAATGGACAATTTTGAAGGTACCCACTTCTGCTTATCCACATTCAGATGTGGCTCATATCTCTGGCCTCCACCAAAGGTACCGGATGTGCATATACATAATTTTAGCTTTGTTAATGTTGCTATTAGTGTTTATGGGGCATGGGTGTAACGATTCATTTTGGTTTGTCTTTCGATAAAAAAGTATTCAATCCAATCAATCGCATTTCTCCCCATTATCCTAAGACTCTAATTAAGTGATTATCAAACCAGTTTGAAAATCCAAAACCATTTCCTCTTCTAATACTCTGTAAATCCTTCCCCAAGCCACAACCTTAATAAAGTTACTATTGAAGCTGGTGGACGAATATTGTTCACTTTTAAAAATAGTTTTATGATGCACAAGTGAGATAGATATTGTATTATGTACAAATTTGTTTTCATTATTGAATCAATAAATTTCATCATTAGATCAAGTGAAATATGATAATACTTATTGATCTAATGTCTCTCAAAAAAAAAACTTATTTATCTAATAATAAAAAAACGTTCACACACTATTCTACTTTTTTTTTTTTTTGAGGAAACACACTGTTCTACTTGTGTACCATAAAACTAGGCCACTTTTAAACATGATCTTAATAAGATTAGACACACCCAGTCAAAAATAAGATTAATTTGAACACACATACACATGTTAAATTTTTCAATTTTTTTAAGCTATCATATATGATAAATTACAATTTTCACTTTTGAAATTTTCTGACAAGGACACCATCTAATCAATAATAGAAATGAGACAGGGTGTGGCCATTCATATTAATTTCTTGTTCTTAATTAGAGATTGAAATTTCGAAACTGGCCATGGCCGGGGACAACATGATTACCACTTATTATTATTGATTACAACTACGTTAGTATTATTATACTGCATTCAACAACCGGTATTCTATTCTTCTGTTTATTTCATACATTTAGTTAATTAAAGGTATAATATAAAGCCAAACCTTTTGTCAAAAAAAAATTAAAAATCCCTCCAAAAAAAATTAAAAAAAATAAAGCCAAACCTACTAAAAGATTGATCACAATGGTAGGAACAGAATAGCGCGTTAATGTCTTTTTTTTAGTATGTCTAACACAAATTAAGTTAGTGACTTTACGTCTAATACTTGTTTTTAATTAAGTACTTCACTTGTGTTTTAAAGATCTAACGTAACACTATTGTGACAACTAAGCAAGATGACTACGTGACAATGTAGATCTAACTATACCGTAAACATTTCTATCTGCTTATGTCATAGAAAAATGATCTTATAAACTGCAAATATTAAGATGAAAAATCCTTTTTTTTTTTAATAAAAACATGAAAAAACCTTAAAGTATGTCACTATGTTTCCAACCTCATTATCCAAAACTTTATAACAGTGAAAAAGATTTGCAATCGTTAGTATGAAAAAAAAGAAAAAGAAGAGAGATTTACAATTGTTTTACAATAGGACTCCAAGATGACATTAAAATAACCAAAATTGTTAATCCATTTCAAAATTTGTAAGGGCTGAAACCCTTCCATTTGGAGAGGGGAGAAAGAGCCACTATAATTCCCGTGACGCATGTCCAAACCAACATGATAATTATCATTAATTTTAAAAGAGACTCTTCAAAAAAATTAATTTTTTTTCCTTAAAAAAAAATTTAATTTTAAAAGGAGTTGAATTAGTAACCACCACCACCGTAGAAACAAAATTAATAAATTCGGATCCAAAGAAATTTTCTTAGAAAAAATGCAATAAAATTTTGAACCGAAATTAGTGGGTGCACCTAACCAATGCAATAATACAACACAAGAGAAAATTGATAGTAAGTTATCGCAGTAAACTATCTCCTTCAACAAATTAATTTAATATCATGTGAGCCAATGACTCGCATATCAAATATCAAATTGATAAAAAAACATATATTACACTTGATATTAGTCAAAAGGCGGAGACATGTATGAATTGAAAACTTACTAGCTGCACTACTTTTATATCTAACAGAGGAAGGAAAGAACATATGGAAGAAAAGAAATAATAGGATCTTCAACCAGAGGAGCGGTGAATTGGATCAGTTAGCAGACAACATCAAACTTTTGTCTTTTTCTTGGCTAAAGGCCAAAATGCCCACTCTCGCTTTCAGTTATAATGACTAGTGGCAGCATCCGTTGATTTGTATGGGTGTTCTTGTGTAGTTCTTTTTTCTGTTCGCTCTTCTGTGATTTGTATGGGTGTTCTTGTGTAGTTCTTTTTTCTGTTCGCTCTTCCGTTGTGTTATTTTGTGGGAAACAGACTTACTTATAACTGTGTATTTTGGTGGGTGGTTCTCCTTTGCATACCTTGTGCGAGGTGAATCATCTCTTGTGATTTAATATATTTCATTTTGGCTTGTTAAAAAAAAAATCTAACATGTGTTCTATTGCTTGCTTGACTTTACAACCTGGGACTCCTATGTATAATGTGTATGTTTAGTATCATTGGTGTGTTTCTTTGTATGGTGTATAGTCCAGAGGGTGGTGGGTACACGTGTCTTGTTGTGATGCTTGGGGCGGAGTTTTTAATAAGAGTAGTGATATTTGAACAACTCTTTTAGTACAACTTTTGGAACAACCTTGTTGTTCTCTCTTCTCATTGGTCAAAAACAATAGAGAGAGAAAAAGAAAGAGAGAGAATAAGAAGATAATGTGAATATGAGAGAGAAAGTTGTACAAAATGGTTGTATAAATATCATTTCTCTTTTAATAATATTTCATTCATCGATAAAAAAATAGTATGTGTCGTTAGCAGCTCCAGCTTAGACTCATTTCCGTTTTTTTCTTTCTTAGTTTCAGTGTTTGCAGAATGTTGTTGATTCAACTCTCCAATCAATCAGAATCAGCTTTATTTTCCTTCCTATTGGTTCTATTTCTTCTTTCTATAGTCTATGTTTTATCACAGGGTATTCACCAAAAATAATATTTCATTTCATCACATAAGAACTTCAATGGCAGCAAAAGAGGATGTATGATCAATGAGCAACAAGATAATGGAGAAGTGATGTTTTGGTTTCAATCTCATATGACTATTTATATAAAAAATTAAAAGTGCTACACAACTCCCTGAAATTTCCGGTGGAATTTATTCCCTAAGTTGTGTTTGAACTTTTGTATTGAATTTATGTATGTATCTTCATTCTTCATATCAAAACCCGAATAGGAAACAAGATAAAATATTCAAGTGTCTTTGTATAATCTATAGCATGTGATAACATTCTATTGTTACATCATATTTCAGATTCAATTTCATAGGCAGCATCACAGGCCTAAAATATCAGTGTGTGTTTTGCTGCTCTCTCCATAGATGCCATTTGTAACCTAAGCAAGCTGGCTTCTAAAGCAGAATCCTCCAGAGAAGAAATATATTAATAATGCTGTCATAAATACCTGTAAAGTAAATCCTCAAACAAACTCGGAGCAACCAGCCTGGAAAATAGAAAAAGAACAAGATCAATTAAAACAAAACATACCAAATCATATGTAAAGATTATATTCACAATAATGTCTTCATATGCATGCATTATACTATTATAGACAATATTTAAGAAAACCCATAAGTTCCGAATAACAATGTCCTTGCAGGTTAACACCCCAAACGGATATTATTTTGTATCCTATAAATATTGTTGTTGTAACAATGGATAATTACAGCTAGATATAGACCAGCAAATGAAAAGGTTGGGAATAGCATTAGGATTTTTATATATCAGTTAAGTTATATTGGCAATGCTATACAGTCTTTTGATAGTTATGAATGATTATATGCTAGGAAGGGCAAGGCATGGGCAAAGGGAGAGAATTCCCTGACTCTTAACGTATTTGGCTTATCTGTGAGCTGGCAAGAGGGAATGATCAAATAGAGTGAAGTAGACTGAATTTGGCTAATTACCTTTGGGAGATCCCAGACTTCTTGAACTGCCTGGTCATTACAGTCACATTTATATTTTATTCTCTTTGTAGCTCATACACTGTACCTCATCAGAATCACTCTGATTTTGCTTGATATCAATAAAACAGTGTTTTGTTACTCTTTTCTACCACTATTCTCCCTATTATATTGAACTGGTATCTATCATCTATGCAGAGGATTGGTTTAAATAGTGGAACAGAATAGGTGAAATGTGAATTGAATTTTTAAGGGAAACTAAATACTTTTCAGAAGGAAACAATGTAGAGAATTTTTGTTTTAACAGATTGCTTAGTACTATAACCTGAGAATTTTAGTGATGAAGACTATTTTGCTCTTTGCCAAACAACAAAGAGTTCATGTCTCAACAGATTGTTTGGTTGTTAGTACAACTTAAGTGTTACATCAGTTAAGATAATAGATACCAATTCAGTATAATGACAGAAAATATTGGTAGAAAAGAGTAATAAAACACTGTTATATTGATATCAACCAACATCAAAGTGATTCTGATGAGGTACAGTGTATGAGCTACAAAGAGAATAAAATATAAATATAACTGTAAAGGCCAGACATTTCGAGAAGCATGGGGATCTACCAAACATAAATAACCAACTTCAGTCGACCTCACTCTACTGATTATTCCCTATCTTATACCACCAGATCTATTTTCTCTCTCTTCCCTCTTGCCAGCTCACAGATAATGCCAAATAGTTAGTCGAGTCAAGGGAATTCTCTCCCTCTGCACGTGCCTAGCCCTCCCTAGCATATACTCTCTCATAACTATCAATAGATCAATAATCTGCTTATGAAATAGAAGGGCCTAGCTGCATGATATAATTATCAAGGTCATCTTAATTGATCCTCTCATATGAGTACTTCAATAGGCATTGCATCATATACACCAAACAATTATGGAGGACACCAGAAATATTTTATGCATCCTAACTAAGAGACGTCTTCCTCACTAAGCGCTCCACACCGACAAAGGATTACAGATACATCTTACTAACTATACTTTCAATTTCAGAAATATATAGATCATTGCAGATATCATAGTTTAAAATATGTACCAATTCAACACTTATAGGTTTATTCAAAAGAAAAGGAAATATGAAGTTGTTGGTAGCTAAAATGTTTAATTTTCAAGTTACTATTTTCATTCTTAATTTAAAAGATTTTTTTATTTCAAAAGATATCAACATGTATTAAAACAGAATTCATTTTGTTCTTTTGAATTCCAAAATTGAAGTCATATTTACATTGAATATCTGCCAGGTATTTCAGTATCATGTGACTATTTATGTGGGACAAAACTTGAGCTTCAAAAAAGTCTACTGAAAAACTGAGTCAACGGAAGAATCAAGATATATAGATATACTCTTTAGGAATAGATTAGCATTTACTTTTCTGTAGGGTCAGGGAGAGTAAAAATCATGCTCAACATCACCCTAAATCAACTATCTTATATTCCCCTAAATTAAAATAATAAAAGCATTTTACATAGAACACAGTAGAGTGGAAAGGAAATAAACTTAAACTCAAACTATGATATCAAAAACCAATCTATCTTTATTGTTACTTTATTTTTGGATCAACGAATCTATCTTTATTAGCACAAGGGTAAACACACTGCACATGTTCTTTAAACTTTGTTTTACATGACCACGCGGAAAGGAACTATTTGACATTGAACTAACAATAGCTAGTATTCTTGCCACCTCACAACCTTCTATAAGCCTGATTGATTCAAATGCTAAGTCATAGATCCTTCTATAACTAATTGAGTCATCTTTTTCCAGAATCATAACAATGTAACAACAACAACCAAGTAGGGTCGGCTACATGTTTCAAACTATGCTATAAAGTTCTACCACATACCATAATCTATCCAACTCATTAACCTTTAGTTTTTCCATAATAATGAACATTTTTTTATTTCTTCATCAAATTAACATCATTTAATAAATGCACCTCTAAAAACAGAGCAAAAACACAATAATTTCCTACGACTTTCATGTCACAAAATATTCAAGTAACTTGCATCACAAAAATAACAATACACAAAATTGAAAACAATGAGCAACGTACCCATTAATTAATCAGACTTCGAATCGGAGGCCATCTTCTTTCTAGCAGCTCTAGCTTGATCATACTCAAACTTCAACACATTAGAAATATGAGAAGTATCCTTAACATAAAACCATCTTCCAAAAGCACTTTCTTCAATAACAGGGAAAAAAGGCGAAAAAACTGTATTCACAACCCAGAACCAAACCGCCCCAATAAAAACCCCCAAACTAGTACCAGCAAAAACCTGAGAAACACTATGATAACCCAAATAAACCCTAGAATACATCGTCAAAATCGCCAAAGACCAAATAAACAGATTAAAAATAACATTTTTAAACAACCCATTTCCTTTAGCGTACAAAAGGGTCAAATAAGTAGCGAAAAAGAACATATATTGGCAATGACTCGAAGGCCAACCGTGAGAATCACACATTTCAAGACGCACACATGTTTCGGGGCGAGCTTGTTGAACGGAGGTTTTGATGATTTCGTTGATGAACTGTGAAACGATGAGGCCTAAGAAGAAGAAGATTGTTTGAATTTCGCGACGGAAGATGAAGTGAGAGAAGAAACCGCCGAAGGAAATGAAGACGGGGATGAGGGAGATCCAGGCGAGGAAATGGCCTAAGGGATCGCCTCTTTCGTAACGGACGTGGGTTAGTGTTACGGCTTTTAGGGGTGATGGGATTGTGGGGATTGTTGACATTGTGAAGGTTTGAGAATTGAGATCTGAGCTAAGGTGTGGTTTGAGATGAAGATGATGATGATACTGGTGTGGTGTTTTGTTTTGATGATTTTTATGTTTTTGAAAATGATAGTTGAATCGTGAAATATTGATGATTTTTGTTTTGAGGAAATGAATTATTGATGCTTTTTGTTTTTGACGAAATGAATTTTTGATGATTAAAACCAAACAAACATATCCATCAAAAAGCCTCTAAAGAAAAATCCCTTAAACAAAAATAAAATGAACCAAACAAACATATCTCGTACTAGTTTGGATTAAAACTAAAAATCGAATCAACAATAGATTAATCGAAGTGATAACTGATAACCGACTTCGACCTTAAGTAGGTGGATAAAGTTCGATCTATTAGCAGGAAAAAACTGACTTCGTGTGTCTCACATAATCAGTAATCGTAAAAACTTCGTATCAATATCATTGTAATGCAAAAAAAAAAATATCTGATATAGCACTCATGTGCGTATGAGTTGTCTAGATGTACAAATAGGGTGTGACCATAATAGAGAGGAGGAGGACATGTTATGTTGTAGTAAAAGTAAGTGGTTAAGGTTCGATCTCTTTGACTCTTGTTTTTGGAGAAAATTCGTCTGGAAGGAGAAAATCATAGTAATCTATAAAAAAATATCGTGTGTGTTTGTGTGTGTGAGTGTGAGTGAGAGAGAGAGAGAGAGAGAGAGAGAGAGAGAGAGAGAGAGAGAGAGAGAGAGAGAGTATGACTACGAGCTCTGTCGGAGTTTCTCCAAACCCTATGATGGGGCATGATTACAATAGAGAGGAGGAAGACATGTTATGTTGTAGTAAGAAGAAGGTTCGTCTGGTGACATAGATGATAAGATTATTGAAAATAAGGAGACTATATGATGTGAACAACGACGATTACATAATCCTAAAAATAGAAGTTGCTAAATTTGATTTGAGAGGCGATCCATGAAAAGTTTGATCATGAAACTAAGAAAAATTGGTTGATCATTGATTATTACAATATTGTAATGGAAAAAACTAATACTCAATTCGTTGGGATTCGACTTGAAGTCTCTTTTGAAGATGGTGAATGGTATGACTGACCTAAGTCGTGTAGAAATCCTTGTTTACCAGGATTATGGGTAAGAAGGTAAGTTTCAAACATTTGAAACATATACTTCGTGGAGACAGATAAAGGTTTCAACCTAGTTTATTTTTCCTCTTATGAGGATTGTAATCATACATTTTATTGTAGATCATTATCTTTTGGTGCAACATTGGAGACAATTCTTTCTCCATGAAAATAAGATGTCGAGCAAAGTGGCGGTTTAGTTGATTTCTTTGACAAATTGGTACTCGAGTAGGAGCAATGCTCAAAGTGAATATTCATTTAAGGAGAAGTTTGCAAGAATCTATTTGAGATAGATTTAAGCATGCCCTTTTTTAAACTTAGAAGTAATAATCTAAGTTTGTGAATGTTACAAATACAAATTTAACACAAATATCTTCACAAATTTTGGTTTAGGGTTTGTTATGATTTAACACAAATATCGTCGTTATAGGTCATAACATAAAGATCTTCACAAATTTGTTCAAGTGATTAACGACGAACTTTAGTTAAAGACTGCTCGAAATAACTTAAGTTTGAATCTCAACTATAACAATCCTTATCATTTGAATTTTACTTACTTCTAATCGAACTTTACATTACCAAAGTTACTCATCTTTTATCCTAAAAAACTAAAGGGTTAAAAAATGTATGGATGCGTTTGATTTTTTAAAAGCACTAGTCAGAACATCACACGATAGAACAACGCAACACATGGTAGAACAACAAAAGACACACATTATAATTTTTTTTTTTTACAAACATATTATTGTTACTTTACTCTGTTTTTACAAGCATAATATTATTATTACTTTACTTTTTTTGTTGGTCGAATATGATTATTTACTGGCAAATAGATATAAGGAGAATTTCAGACTTCTAAAAAATATATTATATATTTTCATTACTTTTTACTATATAATACTGTAAAATAAATTACTTTTAAACTATTACATATTTATAAATGTCTTTAAATACTTGCTAAAGAAACAAAAGTAAAAATATTTGTATTTTTTTTTAAAGGAAGTAAAAATATTTGTATTAAAAACTATAAATTTTGAATATACACATTTTCACTATTTTTCAAGAAAATATTTCTATTTTAATTTTTATAACAAGTGGATTAATTACATTCCTCAGCATTTTTCCTTTTACAAATGCCCAATAATGAGGAGCTTATTACCGCCGTGGATCGCATTTTCATGTACCCCGTTATAAAAAGCAGAACCACCGCTAAAACTTTTTTCAGCGACTCCAAACACTTGCATTCGTTTCACCTTCATCTTCAATGGCCGATCCTGGTTTCGCTTCCAACAAAAGGGACCCTATTAAATCATCAGGTACACTCTTATTCATTTCTTAGTAATCAATTTTCTTATATATTCAATTTCATACAACATAGCTTTAGGTTTTTGCTTTCTGGAAGCTAATGAATTCATTCAATCATCGCTTGTTTTGATTTCAGTTGTGAATGCGGCGGGTACGAGAAGACGACAACTTGCAGTTACAGTTGGGAAAGAGAGGAGGGAATCGTTGGTTCGTGCGAAACGACTTTGTAGAGTTGGAGTCAGTGATGCTGAAGTTAATGTTGATGTTGAAGCTGAAATGATGATTGATGAAGAACAATCTGTTTTGGAGTCTCAGACTTTATTGGCAGTTGAAAATTTGAAATCTGCACTTGCTTATCAGTAAGCTCTCTTGTTCCAATTTCGATAAGCAACTTATAAGCTATAAGCTATTTCTATAACAAAAGATAAAATAATTCAAACTGTATTTATATAGTCTATAAATTGTTTTCATAAGCTATCGTGGTGGTGTGCTTATGAAAATAAGCTAAAAAACAACTTAAGGACATGTCATAAGCTATTTCCATAAGTTCTCTAGAACAGTCTCTCAAGTGGTGATGCCAGTAGATAAACTCAAGTTGGGCAATCCTAAGAGGCCCTATGTGTTTTTTAATAATAGTTTCTCGTATAAGTTGAAACTAGTTTATGTATCTCATTTGTTTTTATAGGTTTTTTCATTTAACTTCTCAATAAACATCTATGAGCTTATAAGGATTTTTTGGTAGATGAAGATTCCAAAAGCTAGAGGCCAATCCAAATTGGTTCGTAGTTTATGTTTCTGCTATTTAGCCTCATGTATTTGAATCAGTTAACAGGTTTAACTAACTCTTGACGTGAATAGCTCTGTTAGAGTTCAGTTACCTGTTAGTTCAGTTCTTGCTACTATTTAAGTACTGGTGCAGTGTTCATCTGAATTAGTTTTCCCATTCTAATAAAATCACCGGCATATTCTTTTACCCTTCTAGATTCTTTCACTTTCACAAAACCCTAGAAGTTGAACTCCAAAACTCTTGAAATTACTTGCTGTTGCTTTCCATGTCATTATTGTATTCGAGTACCTAAACAAGATCTTTCATGGTTTGAACTGATAATATCCTATATTGAACCTCCGTGTTTTCCTGTTTAACTTGCTGGGGGTTTAGGCTATTAACATAAATGGTGGCTGTCTATATGCAACATGCTACTGCAATCGTGACTTCATGGCCACTCTAGACTAGTTGTTTGTGGGTAAAGCAGATTTCCAGTAAAAAATTTAGTTTAAGACTAGTGGCGGATCCATAAATTTTCTTTGGTGGGGGCTAGAAAATATTATAGCAAATCAAAATATTTTACTAGATGATGCTTGATTTATTTTGCTAACAAAACTAATTGAATATCTATACCTTTTTTTTTGAATAAAAAAAACACTAAGCAAAAAAATTATTCCTAAAGTTTTGCAATTGTTGAAGAGAAATAGAAGACAAAAATAAATTTGATTCAAGTAAATAATCTAACCTTTAAATATTGATTATGAGGGAATGGTCCAGTCGATAGAATTTAGTTGATGTTAAAGTAAAAATCTAAACTTTTAATATTGTAGGGGAAGTAATAGCAAGAAGAATAGAAAAAGAACGGTTTATGTTGATGTTCGGAGGAGAGACCCGTGTAAAAATTAAGAGAATGGGGGGTAAAGTTAAGAGAGTGTGTGAAGAATTTGATTGAAGGGTGGGTGAACCTACACACATAATAATTATGAAGGAAAACCAAAAGAATTACATGATAGAAAAATATTTATGCGCGTATGCTCAAGTAACTGAACACATAACAAAGGATTCAACCACCAATAGTTAAAGTCAAAACTGAAACTGAGAGATGTGAACTTGTGATGAGTGTGTAAGTTTAAGTTAGTGTCTCTAGTTTGTTTGATGGGGCTGAAAAATCTATATAATAGTATTATTATAGAAAAAAATTGTTTTCTTGTGGGGAGGGGGGGTCTCGTGAGCCCCCAATGTAGTAGCCCCGCATGTGCCCCTGTTTACGACGAACAAAGATTAGAAGACTAGTGCTAGCCAATGAAGGTAAGGCTATTCAATCATGTGAAGAGTTGTTTAATTGTAATTATACAGTTCATGTCAATTTTTATTTTAAAACCATATTTGACACATGATTAGCAAATAGTTTTGTGTTGGTCTGAGGAAAAATAAGTCACCAAGTGTTCTGGTTTAGAGGGGGAAACTTTTAACAATGTGATATTTTCATATGCAGGCAGGATTGTCCAATTAGGCACTAAGATTGATGTTGTGTTGTTTTCTTTTCAGATCATCTTAGTGTGTTGGGCATATTTTCTCCACAGACTGAGAAAATTTTCAATTATGTCAATTGCAAATTCACATATTCTTTTAACTTTGACAGAAGTGTTACACTATATATTTTTTGATTGATAGGGGGAAGGGTGCAGTGCAGAAAAGAGTAGGCGCCCTTCAAGAATTAAGGCGTTTACTGTCAAGATCTGAATTTCCTCCTGTTGAGTCTGCTGTTAAAGCTGGAGCAGTTGCCATACTAGTGCAGTGTCTTTCATTTGGTTCTCCAGATGAACAGGTCTAAACGCATATATCTTCTATGCATGTTATGCAGAGCATATAGAATCATTAATGGCAAGAAAATTTTTTACTATTTTCATTTTTGTTGTTGTGAATGTATCCTGCAGTTGCTTGAAGCTGCTTGGTGTCTTACAAATATTGCTGCAGGGAATCCAGAGGAAACAAAAGCTTTGCTTCCTGCATTGCCTTTGCTTATTGCTCACCTTGGGGGTGAGTTATCACTTTGAGATTCCTTTTTGACCTATATTTCTATAGATATAAAGACTTAGAGGAACTCTTATAGCCTTAATTGTTAAAGCATTATAAGATATCTACATTCTAAAGAAAGAATGGGATGGAGGGAACTTAGACCTACTTGCATCTTATTCTTTTTCTAAAATGTCCACCTTCATTAATTTTGCAACTATATCCAACATTATAATGAAGTTCTTCAAGGTTAAAACTATTTAATGATTTACCTTCAAAATTCATAAGTAGTCCTGTTCTGCAGAAAAGAGCTCCTCACCTGTTGCTGAGCAGTGTGCTTGGGCACTAGGAAATGTGGCCGGTGAAGATGAAGAGTTGAGGAATGTTCTTCTAATTCAAGGGGCCTTAGTACCTCTTGCAAGAATGATGCTACCATACAGACGTTCAACTGTTAGAACAGCGGCCTGGGCTTTGTCTAATCTAATCAAGGTTTCAAATCCATCAAATGAATATTACATACAATTTGTCTGAGTGATTGATTTGTATCAGTTCTTTAATGATCACTCTCATTCTATATAGCTGTGTTCATATCTTTGCTTGTACTGTGTGGTCCGTAGATTTTTAGAAGTGTTTTGTAGTCATCAGCTTTTGTGGTCTCTTGTGCGTTATGGTTTCTGTGGAAGATGGAATATTCCACATACATGTGTTTTTATATGATTTCAGTATGTTTGCATATAGGGTCCAAATCCTAAAGCTGCTAACGAACTTATACGTGTTGATGGAGTATTGGATGCAATTGTTCGACACTTAACGAAAGCGTGAGTATTTCCTCAGACTTACCTATGTTATATCCTCGCAAGCATGTTTCACTGTGGTTTAGACTCGCAGTTACTTTATAACATGCATGCTTAATATCATTATGTTGCTTTATTGTGCATGGGTGACTCATAACTTCTACTCTTGACTTTTATTGTTTAAATTGCCACTACAGTTAATATATTTCATGTATTTAAACTATTCTGTTCTGTTTTTGGCACAATGCACATCATCAGAAAGATGAAATTTACAAACATGTCAATTTATAAAGTATATTTTATATTTTATTTAGATAAATTGTTAGGAAAGCCCAAACAGGTTTGGCTGGGTTTTGGTAGTTGAAGAAGTTAGTGTAGTTTGTGGTTGTTGATTGGAGTTCTAATAGATTTGGCAGAAGTAGGCTATAAAGAGAGAGTGGGAGAAGATTAGGACTCTGGATAGTTGGGATTTGTTTTGGTGGGAGAGGTCTCAGGCTCTTGAAATCCTGAGAGTAATATCAATAGCCTGTGTTTGTCCTTCCTAACTTTGGTTCATCACTGATATAGGGTTTAGGGAGGTTTCATCTATAAAATCACATCTTTTCTTTTATTCTTCTGATATTTGAACTAGCAATTATCAACTAGTGTTAGAGCTGCGTGTTGGATTGTGGTATTGCATCTTGAAGACGATTCCAAAGTTTGGCGGAGAGAAGGCTTATTGGTTGCTGATCAATGAGGAGTTGTACTTTGAGGCCAATAGAATACCTGAATATAAGATGCATAGAGCTATTAAGGCTCTAAGAGGAAGTGCTTCCATTCAGCGTTTGGGTGGAAATGACAGCATCCAAATGCGAAATGGTGGGAGGTCACAAAAGTTTTATAATCAAAGAGGAAGTTCTTTCCCTCCATTAAACCATTTCTTATTTATTTTGACCAAATTTCTAGATGATTTATTAACTTATTTTGGATGAAGTACATGAAATTATTGTGGCTGTAAATGTAACCACTATAATCATAAAGTTCACTTTCCTATAGATTTCTGAGCTATAAATCAGAAGTGATGGTAGTGCAAATCCTCTTGTAAAATTATGACCACATGGAAATATTATTTCTCAGAAATATTACCGATTTATCCAGCTATACCAATTGACATAATATCCCCGAAAGGCTACCCTGATTATTGTTATATTAATTTTATTTTATCAACTTAGGGATGATGAATCAGCTACTGAAGTAGCATGGGTAGTTGTTTATCTATCAGCACTTTCAAATTTAGCTACCACCATGCTGGTGAAGAGTGACGTACTTCAATTGCTTGTAAATAGATTAGCGACATCAAACAGTCTGCAATTAATGATTCCGGTAAGAATCTCGAGAACTTTCTTGTGATTATTAGCATATACCACTGCACACAACCACAATTATTCACATTGATTTTTTGTTTCTAATAACAATGGGAAATCCCTGTAGGTTTTGCGAAGTTTAGGTAATCTCATTGCTGGTGATTCCCATGCAACTTATGCTGTTCTTGTACCTGGACTTGAAGTTACAGGCTAGTGATTTTTTCAATATTTGCCAAGATAAATACCCACACAGTATGGATCAATTTCTTATATCTGATTATTTAATGACGATTTCAGATACTGCCATGCAAGCTCTGATAAAATGTCTGAATAGTGAACACAGGGTCTTAAAGAAGGTATAAAATTTAATATTTGGTTCAATAATTTGGATCAAGCTTGATGAGAGCTTTTTTATCTTATGCAGGAAGCAGCCTGGGTGCTGTCTAATATAGCTGCTGGTTCTGTTGAGCACAAGCAATTGATATATTCTAGTAAGGCACTGCCTTTGCTATTGCACCTTTTTTCTGCCGCCCCGTTTGATATAAGAAAGGAAGTTGCTTACATATTAGGCAACATTTGTGTTGCCCCAACTAAAGGTGACGAGATACCAAATCTGATCATGGAGCATCTGGTTTCACTTGTTGAAAAAGGATGCTTGCCAGGTTTTATTGATTTAGTTAGATCTGCTGATATCGAAGCTGCCAAGCTAGGGCTTCAGTTTATAGAGCTGGTAAGAGATTTTGATGAATGTATAAATAACTACTTGGTAGATTATGGCTAGATCAGTTCATTCGTTTGTAATAATCGAAATTGAACATGGCAAATTATACCACACTCTTTGAGATCTAAACCCTGTGTTGTTTATGATTTATTTTGTCTGTAGGTCCTGAGAGGGTTGCCAAATGGAAAGGGCCCAAAGCTTGTAGAACAAGAAGATGGGATTGAAGCCATGGAAAGATTTCAGTTTCACGAAAATGAAGACGTGAGAAATATGGCAAATAGTCTTGTTGACAAGTATTTTGGAGAGGACTATGGGCTCGATGAGTAGAAGGGGTGAGAATAGCTGAGATGCCAATCGTTTTTGTTCGTGTAATGCATTCCCTTGCCTCAACTCCATGTCATATGTAGCAATTTTAGTGACAAACATGGCTGAACATTCTTCATCGAAGGTCAATAGAATCTGTATTTGGAATTGAGAGGTTTGATAATTTTATGCGGCTTGTGGTTATACTCTTTTCATTGGTCTTGTGATAGACTGGAAGTGTAATTTTTAGTAGGTTAATTTTTTGTAGTTCAGTTCAAGTTTTCTTACTTTGTCATTTAGTACTGTAAAGAAAAAGATACCAGTTGGAAGATATGGAGAGCGAGGGTGTGTAACGTGATTAAAAAATAGTGTAATGTTACCCATAGTAAGTGAAACATTAAGAATATTAAATAAAATATAGTAGTTTGGTTTGAACATTGGGTAATTTGTTTTTGAATTAGATATTCCAATTAATCGAGATCATATTTTCATTGGTTTGGATTTGAACTGAACATAGACACAAAATAGAAAATTATTCCTCTCACTTCTCAAATTGCTCTTTTTTTCAATTTTGGTTGGTCTGACAATAGTTAACTGTGATTCGTTTTTCAACAGTAGTTAAGTATCGTTCGCTGGACCACTCTAAAAAGGAACTTAAAAGTGATTGAACCGACTTAAAAGTGGTTAAACCAACTTAAGAGTCCGTTTGGTGTGCAAGATAGAGATACATGATATGATACCACTATCATATCCTACTTAAATCCGTTGTTTGATGCACCAATATAATATGATGAATTAAACCTATTACTAATCCTATCCTATTCATCCTTTGTAATTCTTATCCTTAATTTTTGATGGGTTAGCAACACTTTTTTGAAACAATTCTATTCCAAATGCTATTATTTTTTAAACGTTTCTTTCTGGAACAAATTTATTCCAAATACGATTTATTTTTTGTCTGCATTCTTGTGTTTCTTCAATTTTTCAAACGATCAGTTTCTTTGTTTTTTTTTTTTTTAACATTTCTTTGATTTATTGTTTCTTTTCTTCTTTCTTTCTATAATTTTTTTGCTTCGATTATGTTCCTGATCTAGATCTCTAATTTTCATGCTTTCATTTTCCTAATTTTGCTTCCCTTGGTTTTTGTTTCTTTTGCTTCTTTTATTTACAACTTTTTCCTAATTTCTTTGATTGCTCCGATTTAAAAAATAATAATTTATGTATTTGTTTATATGATGATTTTGTCATTTACAATATCATATATATTTTATTACCTAAAAAAAAATACAATATATATTTTCTCATGACACTATCAAAGGAACCACCAAACAAACGATATAATAAAATAATGATATCATGATTCTTATCATGTGTGCACAAAACATATGATAGTATAAGTGACTATCATGTCACTGTCCAATCCTATCCTTATCCAACTTTTAATCATATCTTATCTCTATCATATCATGCGTACCAAACGGACCCTAAAAGTGATTGAACTGTTTTAAAAAGTGACCAACAATGCTTAATTGCCACTTGAGAGCCGAACGACACTAAAGTATATTTTTAAACAATTTGAGAAGTGAGAAGAGTAATACTACATCCGTAGCACCCTTTTGTAAAAAACACTGGAAATTAAGAAAATTGATTATTGTATTAATTTCGTTGACAAATTTACCCTTTAGGGAGAGAGTTTGTTAATGTTTTCAAGAGTATTTATTACATATCAAAGAAAAATATGTAACCTAAATATAGATTATTATTTTTTTTTGACAAAAACAAAATGATATTCATTCATTCAAATCGAGAGATTACATCATTCAACACCGCTAAAAACGTACAGGACGAATCTGCGAACAAACTCACAACATCCAAGTTAATAGCATACAACGGCATAATGCCTACAAAAATATATGATAAAATTAAAGTGACCGGAATATCCATGACCTCCGGATTTGCAACGTTGACGCCCAAATCTTTGATTGAATAATCGATCTTCAATAAGAATCAAATGA
>Ga0315913_1003563_pt1 | contig 18727 bp, 9 predicted proteins | sample MpolsnodulesMG_FD_207736 | JGI IMG/M metagenome (GOLD analysis project Ga0315913, IMG submission 207736) | Medicago polymorpha root nodule microbial communities from Los Angeles, California, United States - small nodules | ecosystem: Host-associated > Plants > Roots > Nodule | place: USA... | reverse complement strand
CGCAACATAATAAAGGTTATAAACAAATAAATAGTAAAACTTAATGGATAGACTACTAATTTAAAAACCTAAAAGGGTCCAATAACATAAACCCAATAATTTATTATCTATCAAGCGTAAAATAATTTATAAATTAAATTATAATTGATAAAAATAACTAGTATAACCTGACAAACAATTTGTTGGCATGGTGGTATTTTTAGATTAATTTGTGCCAAAAAAAGAAAATCTTTCAATTTTAAGAAAGGACAAAATAATAATAATAAATAGATTATGTATATAATTTTGAAGGATATATATTAACATTTGTTTAGCTTTTAAGATAATTTGTTTAGTAGCTGTTTATGTTATCTTGAAAGAGAGAAATAGACGTATTTATCAGCATAAGGATGAGCATTTCCATTTCATCCTTGAGCAAGTTAAACTTCTAGTGTTTTGATGGTTTAAATAGAAGATTGTCTCATTCGATTTTAACTACAATGTTTGGAGGCAAAATTCTTTGATGTGTCTCACTGCTGTAATTTAAGTTTTATTCTTCTCCCTTGTTAGCCTCGGTTTTTCACTCTTTTTAAATTGTTTTTTGGATCTTTTGATGTCTTTTTAGACACTTGACACTTTTGTTGAGGTAATATATTTCATTTTAGCCTCTTAAAAAATAATTAATATTCAGTTTAATTTATATAGACGGTCATTAATTTTTTGTTTGTTCAAAAAAAAAAGTAGACGGTCATTAATCGATAATAATCGTCTCATCATAAAAAAATATTTGACTTTAATCCATATATATTTTAAAAACACTCATATTCGTTATTGCACTTTAAACATTTTACAAGACAATATATACAATTAGATTCAATATCAATTGAAAATTTTGGAGATTAAAAAAATGTTAGGCCCACGTGATTGCACAACCTCGTCCTCCAGAGACGTGACTCAGTGATAGTTATGGATTATGGTTGAGGTTGGGGTTACCCGTGCCGAACCTCCAAATCCAAAAATGCAATGTTGCTTGGGGAAGAAACATCACATTAATGAAGAGACCAAGAGGTTGAGTGATGCTAACTTCTCACTGATGCTTTTAGGTAGGTGGAGTTGTGCAAAACGGTGGAAGAGTTAGGGATGTAATCATGTGTTTGGGTGTCTCTATTTTTAGGGAAGGATCCTAACCTGTAATAAATTGGGATTGGGAGGACAACTATAGATATTATCATCAAAATATTAATTTTTTTTTTTATCAATTTTCTTTTCATTATTAAAAAAATACTTGTTTATGTGTGTGTGACCAAATCCTATTTGTTTGGTCTTATGACCATATTAGAATTTCTCATGCAAAATTTTGCTAGTAAATTAATCCATGTATAATTGTGTAAAGAAGATATTGATAATTTGGGATGGGAGAACAACTATAGATATAATTTCATCCATGTACATACATTCAATCTGCTTGAGAGACACCTAAGCTATTGTTTTTTTTTCAACGGATAAACTAGTTGGATGTGGACATAGCTAACTGTTATTTTTTTCTTCTTCTTTTCAAATGACGGAAAGAAAGAAAAAAAAATGAGGAAAATAAAGAAAGATAAGAGGGAGATTAACGTTAAAGTACAACAACAATGTGCTATTATGATTGTGTGCTTAGCTTTTGGATCCGTTGCCAAACAAATGCATGATTGCTCGTGGGCCAAAAATTGGTCACGCATAATACTACTAAGTACTAATAATAACAATAATTTTTTTATGATAATTAGAGTGTAATCAATTAGTTAACCAAGCTATATAAACGATCTAATATAAAATTAAAATCATTACAAGGTCACTGAGATAAACAAAGCATAAGTTAATTGAGCGTGGGTAGAATTAATTAAATACTAATGAAGTAAAAAAGATTATAGGACTGCCCTAAGCAGAAAGTAAATTGTCCCGCATGAGAAACTTTTGTGGTTAAAAAACATAATCTAATCTTCTCATTACCGTTAATGAAAGGACAATTGTTTCTTGAAGGAGCCGTTGTTCAACAGCTGTTGTCTATTGATCATAATATCATGTCATGCTTTGACTTATATAAAATCAAGTGCTTATGCTTTGCACGTTTGGATTAACTTATTTTAGAGCTTATATAAAACAGTTTATGCAAATAAATAAGTTTTTATGTATTATTTATAAGTTTTTAAGGTAGTTTATGAAAAATCCGTTTATGAAGATACAATTTTCATTAGTGAGAGTTTATAAATTAAAATAAAAGCTTATTTATTTACATAAGCTATTTTTCATAAGCTCAAACCAAACGGGGCCTAAAATCAAGTGCTTATGCTTCACATTCTGGTTTTCATCTACTTAGCACTTATTCTCTTATCTTTAATTCTTGTCATAATTCATAATTTTCTTTGTAACTAACTCTTTGTCATGAGACTGTCTGTTTTTCTTCAGCTTCTAACTCTTTTTGTTTGTTTTACTTGCTTCCATTTGTTTTTTTTAAAATCTTCACATTTAGGATTGAAATAAGTCGGATTGAGTGACTTATCGACATGAGTTTACAACCTAACTTATGCCATATACATATTATTTCAAACTTTTTTCAAAGAGAGAAGACTAAGACGTTTTTAAATTTTTTAAACATATGTCAAATCATTATACATATCCAATCATATTAAATAAGACTTCAAATAAATCTCTAGATCATTTCTCTAAAAAAAAAAAAAAAAACCAGATCTTTACATGCTTTTAAAAATGCGAGGTTCAAACATAAAAATATGGTTATGACTAATTACGTACCAAACTTACGCTTAGTCTATGGTGGGGGGGTTTGATAGGTCTCGCATCGTGAATGAGTTTGAATTTTAATGTTTAACCGTTGGATAGCGAAGTTCTATGATTATTATCATATGTTAAAAACACAAAATAGTTATCTCGCTTTCTCTATTCTCACCTATACTTAAATACACATCACATAGGAAATATATACTTACTATATCTATATACTTACACAATTGTTGATTCACACTATAACAAAAGGTGAAGGACCAAATGAGGAAAATGAAAAGAATGGAGTAATAAAGAATGACCAAAATAAATCAAGAGTAGAGCCCACACTTTTTGATGCTATAAATGAAGAAGCTTGTGTACAAGCAAAAGTCCCTCTCTGTCTCTGTCTCAGTCTCAAACTACACAAAACGCACCATTCACCTTCACCTTCCTGATACACCAAAAACTAAACACAATAAAAATGGTCGACGTAGACCGGAGAATGACCGGTTTAAACCCGGCTCACATAGCCGGTCTACGCCGCTTATCAGCCCGAGCCGCTTCATCTTCTTCATCCTCTTCCTCCTCAGAACGTAACGGTTTATTCTCATTCTCTTCAGTTGTAGATAAAGTCATAACCCAGCTCCATAACTCCGGCGTCGAAGTCCAACCCGGTCTCTCCGACGCAGAATTCGCACGTGCTGAAGCAGAGTTCAGTTTCGTTTTTCCACCGGACCTCCGTGCAATTCTTGCCGCCGGCATCCCCGTCGGACCTGGATTCCCTGACTGGCGATCCACCGCCGCTCGCCTCCGTCTCCGCGCCTCACTTGATCTTCCGATTGCCGCAATCTCGTTTCAGATCGCGAGAAACGCGTTCTGGTCAAAATCTTGGGGATTAAGACCTACTGAACCAGAAAAAGCATTGAAAATTGCGAGAAATGCTTTGAAGAAAGCTCCGTTACTGATTCCTATCTTCAACCATTGCTACATTCCGTCTAATCCTTCACTCGCCGGAAATCCGATTTTCTACGTCGATGAAAATAGAATCTTCTGTTGCGGTTTCGATCTTTCAGATTTCTTTCAACGCGAGTCTTTATTTCGAAGCTCCGAATCGGATCCGAAGATTCTCATGAATCAACGTTCTGTTAGCGAGAAATCCGCGGGTTCTTCAACGGTTTTTTCCCGGCGGAGTCTCGATGCCGGAGGAAGGACGCCGAGGTGGGTGGAATTTTGGACAGAAGCTGCCACAGATCGTCGTCGGAGAAACTCTTTGTCGTCGGAATCTACTTCGCCGGAGAGGTTTTTTGATATTCCACCACGGTCTGTTATTCCGGGTTGGGTTGATGAATATATTGATAAAATCGGGTCAGTTTTAAAAGCAGGTGGGTGGAGTGAACCGGATATAACCGAAATGGTTCAAGTTTCGGCTTGTGGTTTTTTTGAAGGGGAAATGGTGATGTTGGATAATCAAGCGTTGTTGGATGCTTTGTTATTAAAAGCGGATCGGTTTTCGGATTCGCTTCGAAAAGCAGGGTGGAGCTCCGAAGAGGTATCCGAAGCTCTAGGATTTGATTTTCGACCTGAGAAGGAAAGGAAACCGGTTAAGAAGCTGTCGCCGGAGCTTGTGGAGAAGATCGAGAAACTAGCTCAATCAGTTTCTCGTCCTTAGTCCATAATCCTCCTTGCACAATTGCAGAGACTTATAATACTTAAAAGTTGGAAATGAGATTAACATTTTTCTTTTTTGTTCTTTTATTCTAATTTTAATTTTTATGATCTTAGGTTTTGGTTTCCCCTTTTTGGTGTTAAAAAACACTAGGAATTGGGTTGTACTAGGAACAATGTGCACAAAATAGTTTGAAAAGGTTTTTTACATGTTTAAGATCATCTTGTCCTTTTTATATATACACTACAAAATTATAGTAAAGTTCATAATAAATAATCAACGGTTGAATATTGGTATTGTTTATGATCTACACTAGTGTGATTTTCTATACTTGCGTCATTTTTAACTCAATTTATGAATTATGATGAATTGTTTGAGCTGGAAATGGATCTAATTTCTTTCTAAGTAACCAGGTGCACGTGTGTATGTGCTTACATTTATACGTAGTATAATGTAGATTTTTAATTAAAAGGTGAGCCTCCAATGTTCAATCAGAATATGCAGGTAGTGTAGGACAGCACAGGATCGTATTATAATCATCCAATGCCAGACTAGGAGATGCAGGTGTTGTCGTTTTGTTACCAGCTAAACTGATTGTATGTGTCGTTTCATCACCACTTGATGGAATGGAACTATGGAAGGGAATGTGAAAATGAAAAGCATCATATGCAATGCGTGTAATGTATGAGTGAAGGTGATTCTTTTCAGTATAATTTCAAATTTCAATGTAATATATGACAGAGATACGTGATTTTCCATCCTTTTTTCTGAAGATCAAATTTTATTGGAATTTGGAAAAGGATAATAGGATATGCATGCAACTGACACAAAAATAATAATACTGTAATAATAGGCAATAGATCGAGGCACATTGTTGTTGGACTCAAAATGATTTTTTTATACTAGTATCTTAATACTAGTAATTGTTTATTCTTTGATCCTTACTTGTGGCTACTTGGTGCATACTTTGAACGATTAGTCTTACTTACATTTAAACATGAAAGACCGTTAAATGGGAATAAGGGCAACCATAGATGCATGAATGAGATCAAATGTGAATTCAAATTCTGGCATTACAAGTACATTTGTTTAAGATTAAGAAAAACAGAATAAGGGCAAATCTGGAATTGAAAGTCGGTGACAATGGAACAAAGATGGACCACGTGATTGGGCCCTAAACAAGCCCCAACTTCAAGGGTTCCGTACGACCAAGGAGCATGAAATTAGAGGCTTTCATGTTACCACTCTTTAATTTTGTTGTTTACATGTCACCTTCTTCGCACCTTCTTCGCTTTAACGTTGAACATGCCACTCTAGTTTGTTGGGTAATACACTAATGCAATATGAAGTTGATATTTTGTATATTTTTGGTCAGTGGTTTTGTCTTTGCTTGTTTTGTAAGCATTTGAGGGAGCATCTCATGTACACTACTGCAGATCTTTTTGTGAAAGGAAAAGGAGGATGCGTTTTTATTTGATTTCTACACTATTTTGGTAGGATTTGATTTCACTTTGTTTTGCTAGGATTTTTTTGTACATGAAAAGTTTGGACTAGTTGAGTTTATGGCCTCACTACTAGTACTAGGGTGTGATGAGAAACTCCAAGGCTCATAGAGCATAATATTGTCCACCAATAAATTTCTTGGATCGGTGACAAAATTCAAATTCTTGTGAAATATGAATTGTATGCTTACACATTGACTTTTGTTTAGACAAAATAAATTGCATTCCTTATTTGACATATACGAATATTGAAGGAAACTCTCCGAAAAAGTAATCAAAGTGGATTTGATTGATTTGTGCGATTCAAATTATTTTTAGGCGAATTTTTTTTAGTGGTGTCCGGCATTCGAACCCTAGACCTTGAATATATTATGCATTGTCCTTACCAATTGAACATACTAATATTATCATGTTAAGAATTCTATAAATAAAAAGTATTTAACGACAAAAATTAACTTTCAATTTCATGAGAAATAAATTGACCCAATTTCAAATAGATAGTTTCTTCTTTTGTTATACTAACATGTATCATATGACACATATTAACATTTCCCTTATTTCTAATTTTAGTGTCATTAATATCTCCTAGTTTAAGTATTTTTGTTACGGTATTTGTATTTTTGTGGTTTTCGGTCTTGTGCATTGTTATGCAATTTGGACTTAAGATTGGACCATGGTGTTTATGTTTATGGGAAACAAGTTTTTTGGCTAATTTGATATCACATTATCACTTATACTTGGAGCTAGAGATGAAGGTAGTAGGGGGACCAATTTTTTGGTATCAATTTTTTTTTAACCTTGTTTGATATTGTACAATGAACATTTTTTATTCAATACATCGTATCTCAAAATATTTATTACATCACTCTGTTCTATCCTTTTCTTTCTCAATATATACCCATTTAAATGGAGTGTACATCAAACATTTTCCTAAAATAATATACATGAAGTTAGGTAAAAAAACAAGGCTATCAATAAATGCATCCACCAAGATTATGGAGAAAAAAAAATACACCCCCAACGGTAACTGCTGCGCCGCATATGCCACATTCATCGATCCTTTCATGGTTAATTTCTCAACCAAACAATTTAAACCTTGTCATCTATCTTCTCTCTAATTCATGTGTTGTTTGTAAAAATCACCGCCAATGCTTCATAATTTTTTCTTCTTCTCTCCACGTGCTTCCCTAGTGGCAATGTTTCAAATGGAATGGCCTAAGCCAACCACGTAAGATTGAGACAACATCAACCCACCCCTTAGATCCTATGTGGGCTCTACCTTCAAATTATTTCAAATTCAAAGACAATAATTAAGAAGGGGTGTGTGAAAGTGATTTGATGTAGATGATATGAGATGAATATGGACGGTGCTTGGTGATGAAGCTGAAATCAAAGTTAATTTTATCTTGTCTGACATAGAGGGTGAGATTGTGGTACCCATTTCCTTCCCCACTCGTATTCATACTTTCAACTTTTGATCCCTAAACCGCTCCTGCTCCTCGTTTTTGTTCATACAAAGGGAGACAACAACCATTCTTCACATTTTGCATTGCTGACTATAACCCGATTGTTGTTTCAACAATGTCCTTTGTTGTATATGGTTCATGTTTTTATGTGTACCTCTTAGAATAGACTAAGAAGACTAGTGTGCTTTATTTTATGTTATTTTCAATGAAGCCAAGATACTTGATATGATACGTGAAAAAATTTTAAAATTTAAGATACGATACAACCAAAATACTTTAATAAAAAATTAAATTTACACTACAGATTAAAATTCAAAATACAAACTCTAGACTAAAACTCAAAATACAAACTCTAGACTAAAACTTAAAAGCAAAAAAAAGCAGCCGCAAAATTTAGACTAAACATACATTGCCTTCACATGATAATCAACTATAATAGCATTTTGAAAACCACCGCTTCTTTCCGCTAAAACTAACCGAGACGTATTAAACATTAGCATTTCCCTAAACATTAAATGAACACGAGATTTTCCAAAGTACGTGTTGCTGTTAAAACATGACTCAAAGGCAACACAATATTGTCCACATTTTAATTTCGGGTTTTGTGGAAATAAGGTAGGTAATGGATAATTTTAACTTAGTTAGAAAGCATGTAACTAAATGACACTTTTTGAGATGAATCAGTGAAAAAATTTGCTATATATAGCATTTCACTGTAAACCTTCCAAAGTGGGAATTCAAACAGTAGTGTGTTATGAGAATATATAGTCTCGGTTGAAAATTTAGGTCTTAATAAAAACAGATTTCATAATACATAAATCAATAGCGGAAGCAAATGAAACATTGAACATGATTATGATTGGATCTACGACATGTTTGATTTATCAAGGATATCAAGAATTAGGGTATTAGAAATATCTGGATAAAGCTTTCATGGCAGCCTTCTCAACAACAACAACGATAAGGAGAGAGAGAGGAGGTGATCTAAAACAAACATCAATATCAACACGGTTAGCAGCGGCTAATTTGGTTCTTCCTCAACCGGTACCTTTATGCCTCAAGTCCTCTTCAGATGGGGAGAAGATAGAGTTTTGCCGTGTACGATGTATTGGAGACCATAACCTCTTTTATATTGGATGACCATTAGGGTTTTCCATTATTCCGTTAATGGGCTATCCGGACATCCACTCATTGAGTCTATATCAACTAATTATATATTTAATTAATTATCCAATTAGAAATCTAATAGCCTTATTACTTAATTTGATCACTAATCAACTAAAGCTCACAATTGATAAGTAGCTAATATAACTATTGTTATGATATTTGCCCACATAATGATATTGAAATATAATAAATAATAAAATATTCCAACAATCTCCCACTTGAGCTACATATCTTAATAATTATATCATAATTCTTTAGGCGTGCGTCTGAATGCTATTTATTTTTAGATTTCAACTTTACAATCTGGTCCACCTCATACATTAATAATGGGACCACCGCGGCTGTCGCCACTGACTTATAACGTGACGGAACCCCGACGACCACCATATCAATGCACTTGATGACATAGATCAATATGGATGAGTGACATGGAAATTTCATGCAATGTGATCTCTAAATCATGTCTATTTTCAATTGGTCCAACTTAAAACTTTAGTGAGATCAAAACTGAAGTTTGCAAATTCAATATTTGCACAAAATGATACAGAAATGGTTATAATAAACATAACCTCATGAACTTTATTTCTGCAGAAAATCATAACATAAAGTCTGTATTAATACCAAATCAAAAGTATAGAACATAAAGTAAAAGAGACTCCCACTAATCGAAGACATCCTTAATGACAACAACCATATGAAAGACCTTATGTGTCATGTCTTTGATTAGTTGATTAGCTAACATAAAATTTGTCTCTACTTCTTCTATCATTCAACAACAATAATGTATAAGGCAATAAACTATATTTTAAGTGGTCTTTCATTACCTTTTACTATATGCAACCAAGTGACATAAATACTTACGGTCATTTATTGAGTTAGGATGGGAATTATCTACTCACATCCAAAAGGCCAGAGTCTGACACATAAATGATCTCCAAATTGTTCTCTTTAATAATTCTTATGGTTGTTTTTTCAACAATTCAAACTTTGAATTGCTCAAATATCTGCCAAACAATCTTATTATATACGCTATTTTCAAATGTGTATAATAAAATCATACATAAAAATCCTATAGGCAAAGTGTAGGAAAATACTTAAATTTCTGAATTCATAAATTTCCTAATGGGCGATATTTGAGACTGAAAAGTCTCTCTCGGTGATTGAGGTCATCCAAAAAATTATGTCATTTTATTTTCAACTTTATTGATATAACTCTTTTGTGATATCCGAATAATAACTTGAGAAGAATCTCTAATCATTGAAATGCCTAATACAAAAGAGGTGTCCACAAGATCTTTCGTCACTAACTTTTGTTAGAGATTTTCTTGGTTTCACATTACTAACATATATCATAGTTGACTAAATAAATAAAATCGACACATTAAAATAGGAATATAAATTTACTCCCACTAAACTTACTAAATCCACAACTCTACTTAATATTATCTCAAAACCAGATGAGACAATTACTTTATTAGAATTTGTGGTAACACTTAAAGAGACAAATTTCTTAACTTATAAGTGGATTTCATGACTTTGCAAACTATCTACTTTGTATCTATTGATACAAAAGAATTATTTGATTGCACCATATTGTATCATTAATGTCACCATCAAGATACACTGTATTGACATCCATCTTATGTAGGTCCAAAATTATAACAAGCAAACTAGTATCATGACTGTCTTAATAGAGTCTTTCAAATATACTAAATAGAATTTCTCTTATTAGTCAATTCTTTATGACACCAGATGCCCTAGTTCTTGAAGGTATTGAGTTTGATCTATATGAATTAACTTCTTAACTTGATGGAGAGGAAGAACAATAATGCCCTTATGAGGTTCCAAAAAACTATAACAATAGTAACTATATAAATTAGTTTAGAACTAATTCTTCCTCGTGTTCTATTACCATATCTCTCCCCAAACTCAATATCCTAAAGAGAACTTAACAATTTATGTCTCAAAATTTCCTTAATTTGTGGGACGAAAAACTTATAATATTCAAACTCTTAAATAATATAGAATGTCACAAGTCGTAACTGAATTGATTCTAATAATTTAACTTAAAAGACACATTGAATCATCATTTGAAAATAAAACTCAAAATATCTTGATTTATTCAAAGAGAACAAGAGTAGCCAAATGTACTTACAAAATTCCTAGTGCACTATCAATATCAAGTCTTTAAACAATAATATCAATTGCTAGCAGTATTTTACAGCATTGATCAAACAATGACAATTTACTTTGACAAAGAATAAATTCTTATAATTGTCAAATGTTTACCATCAGAGGTGTGGATGTAAACTCTTAAATACTTAAATGAGTTTACACTCACACAACATTAGTCGACATGTCAAAATTAATTAATTATAAGACATGCACAATTTATCTTTATTTGTAAATTAAAAGACAAAAAACAAGATACCAAGCGCACCATTGAAACACAATCTTTTGATTGCTAAGAATTAATTGCAAGCGGTACTCTCAGTGCAATGATCAAATATTGGTAATAAGTCCTGTCAGATAATGGATGCCTTTTGACATCTTCATTACCCACATGGAAAAACTTAATAAGTCTTGTCAGATAATGAGTGCCTTTTGACATCCTCATTATCCACATGAAAAATTTAAGAATTACCACATATTTATCATCACAAGTTGTAAATTAAAAGACCAAAAAACAAGATACCAAAGCACCATTAAAACACAATCTTTTGACTGTTAAGAATTAACTGCAAACGGTAATCTCAATGTAATGATCAAATATGGTAATAAGTCCTCTCAAATAATGGGTGCCTTTTGACATCCTCATTACCCACATGGATAAAACTTAAGAAGTCCGGTCAGATAATGAGTGTCTTTTGACATTCTCATTCTCCACATGGAAAAACTTAATAATTACCGCATATTTACCATCGCAGATATGTAATTATTCGGTCAAACTGTGTCTTCCTTTTGGCCGACTAAAACAGCTCGCATGAACAATTACATACTACATCTTTTGTAATTCCAACTGAATCAAATCTACGCAACAGAGGTTACTTTTACAACTTGTTGTTTCAACCAACTCAATCAAAATTATTAGACAATTCAATAAATGAATTTAAATGGGAATGGTCTTAATTTTACAAAGCAAGTGGGAAATGTCTTAAATTTACAAGGCACTACCGACATAATGTAGGCCAAATTAGTCCATTATGTTGCTAAGTAATCATAAGGTCACTTGACAACTCTTAAGTGTGAAGACAAATTCACGAATTTGAAAGAAGATGCAAGTCATAAATTACATCAATGTGTGTATGACAAAACATTTACATATATTGCATAAAAGCAACAACAAACACAACATGAAATATATTCAAAATGCATGATAAGTCAAAATGTTATTGTAGAAAACTTAATAACAATAACTCTAATATCACAATCATGCTATAAGCAAAATATTCAATTTCAAACCAAAAGAAAATTGAATCTTATATATACCAAAATATTCATGCCACGATTGATTCACGTATACCAAACGATTCTTTAAATAAAATAATGAATGACTCCAAATTAATGTTTTCCAAAATAAAGAAAACAAACTTATAAATAAACAAACAGTTTTAGAGTTCATATTTTTCAAAAAGTCAAAGAATCAAACTTTTATATTATAATCATACCATTCATAATATTTTGAGTAAGTCGCTAGGCAATGCATTTTCTATAGATATCATATGATAACTAGATATATGATAAATCTTCACTAGCCTTATTTCTCAAAACTTAAGGTGCATAATATAATCTGTGAATCAGAAATTCAAAACCGATATGTGCCATAATGAAAAAAAAAAGCCAAATAAAAAATTCATATAGCTGATTTCACACATTGGATCCAGAAACATGGTAATTGCTTTATAAAAACTCTTTAAGGATCCTTTTACTGAAATAAGATAAGATGTAGGCACACAGGACACATGAAATCCTTGTTTTCAAAACAAGCATGTATTCGCTATAACAGTGACTAAAATATATAGCGATACATCAAACTTTATGAAAATTGTACCGAATGATTTCAACTGAAAGTTTTGAAAATAATCCAAAAATTGAAGTTCCAAAAGATCCATAGTGTAATCAACTGTTTGATAGCAGATTAATCCAAATCAACAAAAATTGGCTGAGAAAATTCTACACCAATAAACAAAATGTTATCCTATGGTTGTCACTCCTCTATTACTTTAGTTTCAACACACATAAAATCACAAAAAAAAAACTTAAGAGTGAAAAATATAGCAGCAAAATTGTAAACCGAATGCTACATTTAAATCCCATATAAAAAAAAAAGGTTTCTGTATACATATGTGACTGCGATTTGTGCATCAAATCATGCTAATAATTAATAAACAAAACAGATATGTGTCAAAACCAATTCGACTTATATATTAAAAGAAAAAAAATATATAATTAGTCGATCGACAACATAATAAACAAAAGCAATCCTTAATCAATGAAATCCAACGAAGGCATAGAAAAATATATCCTTCTTTCGATTCATATAAACAAAGGCATAAAGATGAATGAAACCCAATAAAAGGAATGAGGCCGTCGTTTAATCGACTCAAACAAAATTCGATAAACAAAAAAAATAAACAATTAACAAAAATTAGGATTCACTCAATGGAACAAAGCCAAAATCGGTGAATTCAACAAATCCCAATAAATCAATCATGTAGATATGCATACCATTGTTGGAAATTTAGGTCTTAACAAAAACAGATTTCTTAATACATAAATCAACAGTGGAAACAAATGAAACATTGAACATGACTATGATTGGATATACGACATGTTTGATTTATCAACAATACCAAGAAGTAGGGTATTAGAAAGACAAAGCTTTTATATTGGATGACCATTAAGGTTTTCCATTATTCCGTTAATGGGTCATCCGGACATCCACTGATTGAGTTCAACTAATTATATATTTAATTAATTATCCAATTAGAAATCTAATAACATTATTATTTAATTTGATCACTAATCAACTAAGACTCACAATTGATAAATAGCTAATATAATTATTGCTACGACATTTGCCCACATAATAATATTCGAATATAATAAATAATAAAATATTTCAACATCTCCTACTATGCCCAACTCTCATTAGTACTATTGTGCATTATTATAAATAAATGTAGGACCAATTTTGGCTCATGCTTCCACACTCCTCCTTGCTCCTAATTTGTCATTGGGTTGGGTGGGTCTTTGTGCTTGTCAATGCCATCATACTTTGAAACACAAAATAAATCAGTCGGAGACCATCAACGTATTAATGTGTACTTATGATATGTAACCATCAAGGGACCTCTTCAATTGATTTCCGTCTCCATATTACAAAATATTAAAATGATCTTAATTTGAAATAATTTATCTTTTTAAAAATATTTTATAAATTAAAGATAGGATAAATATTGAAGATAAGAAATTCAGTTCGAATTTTGTTGTTATCTAGAGTTAGTTTCCACGTTTCATTAGTATAATTAATTACTTAATATTTAATTTAAATTCAATTTGAGGTTCTCCACCTTATGTTATATAAATGCAACCTTTTTGACCTTTCACTTTGGGTAATCGACTTAGTTCATTCTTCCATTTACAAGAAATGAGAATTACCTCTTTCTCACTCTTCGCGTTCTGATAAGAAATATTGAGGACTTGAGGCGATTATTGCTATATATTTTTGTGACAAATTGTTGTTTTGACATGTACCTTTTCGTAATCAACTGAGTTCATTCTTCCATTTACAAGAAATGAAAAAACTCTCTCTCTATATATATATATGTATAGGTTTTGCTAGAAGCCACCCATGAAGGTGTCTTTTAGTAACCCACAATTCAAGGTGTGATTTCCACTTTTTAGTTATAACTTTGCTAAAAGACACCTTCATAAAAATTAGTTGGTGTCTTTTAACAAATGCTCATAGAATAACTTGCTAAAAGACACCTTCATAAAATGTGTCTTCTAGCAAAACTCATATATATATATATATATATATACATATACATATATATGTATATACATACATATATATATATGCATTTTGATAAGAAATATTGAGGGCTTGAGGCGATTATTGCTATATATTTTTGTGACAAATTGTTGCCTTTGTTTGAATGACAAATGTTCATAAGTTAATTGTTTTATTAGTTTCTTCTTTTACTAGAACTTGAACCATGAACTTCCAGCAGCTCCTTATCCCTCGACTCGAATCGGTTGAGTTACTCAACTTTTTTTTTTTTTTTTGACAAATTGTGTTGATTATTTAATTTCAATTCTATCTTCAAGAAGCGGCATAGGCTTATCTTGTTGGATTGTTTGAGGACACTAACATCTATGCTATTCATGCTAAGCGTGTTACTATCATGCCTAAGGATATTCAGCTCGTTAAGCGTATCCATTGTGAGCGTGCTCAATCTTGTTCGTTGTGGTATTATTAGGGTTTGTATGTAGATAATATCATAAATTATAATGTAGTTAATCACAAATGGTTGCTATGAATTTCTCTTGTAATGTGCTTACGCTTAATCAATGAAATCAATCGTCTTTTGTTTTAAAAAAAAACTGTCGCCAACTATGTAGTTTAGTGGTATGGATTGAAACACTGAACGAACATGTGTGGGAGGCCTGGATATCTGACTTTGTTGCTAAAAGACTATCTCTTTAACAAATTAACCATTTTTTTGAACAAGCAAAAATGAGATATATATATAATCACAAACAAGCAGCCCCGATAGCACAAGGCGTGCCACAAAGACTACTAAAGATACACAAGTCAATTATACAAACAAAAAACCATTAGCCGATGTCCAGACATTGAAAAGGGCCCGACCACCACCTATGAGTGCCAAACACAAACGTGGCTTTTTTAGCTTTCAGCCAACCTAGAGACAAATATTTAACTTTATCCAACAACCTGGGAATGAGAGTTACAGAATTATTAAACAACCGGTTATTACGCTCGTTCCACAATACCCAGGCACAAATAAGCCAAATGAGCTGAATAAAAGAACGCCTAGCTTTACCACCACATGTTGAGTGAACAAACTGCAAAAAATGATCAAATAAAATGTGGGAGTCCACCCCCAGAAAACCAATCCGATCCCGCACAAGCAGCTATAAAGATGCAAAAGTAGTGCACGTTAAAAATAAATGTTGCGCCGTTTCTTCAAGATCACATCCAGAGACACACGAAGAGGCCTGAGAAGAGATGACACTTCTAGATATCAAATTTGATTTAGTAGGCAATCTATCACGAAGCAGCCGCCACACAAAAACGAAGACCTTCAAAGAAAGCTGATTATGCCCAATTAACTCGGCTGCTGAATTCGCAAGAGGAATATCCTTCGTCGTTAACAAGTGATACGCGCCACGAACTGAATAACCCCCTGCTGGGTCAGGAAGCCACAAACACTGATCTAAAAAATTATTTTGCAAAGAAACATCAAGCAGTAAAGTCCTACAATCCTCTAACAACTCTTCCTCCCACAGCCTACGCCTCCCCCCCAAACAACAAAAGAACCATTATTTATTGAAAAATAAATATTTAGAATTTTATTTTTAGTCCCTACAAAATAAAATCACATTTTTTAGTCCCTATGCCATTTTCCTTTAGCATTTTAGGGACCATAAATTTTTTAGAGGGACTAAAAAATGTTGACATAAAATTTTATAAAGACTAAAAAATGCGATTTTATTTTGTAGAGGCTAAAAATAAAATTATAATTTATAGGGATCATTTACTTAATTAACCCTTAAAAAATTACCACTATAATTTATTTATAAATTCCTTTCAAATATAAATTCCCTACAAAATAATTTATTTATTCCTTAAATTTTTTTTTTACTAATTATGCGAGATTCGAAGACCATTCAGTTCAACTGAACAAATTTTCGTGTAGAGGATTTACATGTAAAAGCCCATGTAATTAGCATCAAGACATACATGTTACTACTGTTACTTGATGTTATTTTTTTTTAAATAAATGTATATGTCTAGACATACATTTATTTAAAAAAAAATAACATCAAGACGAGTAGTAACATGTATTATGTATATCAAAATAAGTTTTTTTCTAGTGTCCGATATTTTTTTTGAAAGGTTCAGTGTTCGATATTGTTTTCGTTGTTGTTGATTGTTTCTCTTATTATTACGTTATGTTGATATTTCAATGAGATTTAACTAATTTGTTAAACAAGAATTTAAATTAAAATGATAAACAGTTTAAATAAATGGGTAAAATTGGATGCTTGGGTTAGGTTTTGCTTATAAGTTTGTGAATGGGGTGATGACTTGTATTACCACTGCAAACTTCGTACACTCGCAAACCAGGATCATGACCGCACTCTATATTTGGAAGTGCATCTGCATATGCATTTGCCTCATGATAAGAATAACAAACTTTAATTTTCCACTTCATAGTGAGCAATCTATGGATTTCTTGAAGAAGTCGCCAACCAACAGGACTCCCATCCTTTCCAGACTACAACATATGCACCACCACACTAGAATCAACATGTAGTTGTGGGATATAATGACAATTAAGTGACTTTGCTCCCACAATTATTTATTCTTACCATATATGTATATGGTTGGACCAATTCCTATGATTATTGACCTAAGCAAAGTAACCAAACGTCTTTCTCTTTATTGCCATTAGTATTATAATTATAATTATAATACTATTTATTGCTTGATTAATTTGGCTATAACCGAAAAGTAACATATGAAACGGCTTTCGCATAACCTCTTATTCTGGTATCTTTATATATGAAGATATAGATATAGGAACAAGTGACGAGAAAAACATGTTGTGCATGGTTCAACTTTCTATTCTTTTATTATTATCTTGGGCATTGTTTGTGAAACTCCATCGTGTTTGGCCTCGAATGCACGGGTTCGGACACACAGTTGTGTAAACTTTGGGGAGCAAAACCGGATATTGGATTGCATCGGAGGTTCACCGAAAATTTGCTTTTAGGACAGTGATTTTTATCACAGCATAACAACTTTCTTCTATCTTTCCTAACTCTCTCAATTCTAGTTTACTCTTAATATTTCCAACGGTTGTTCCACCTTTGAAAAGCCTTTATCTAGGAAAATTTGAAGACCGTCAAGGATTCCCCAAAACTTAGCGATATACGTACGACATCGACCCAAATTTCGAGAGTAACTGACAAGCCACTTCCCATCATGATTGCATTTAAGCCCTAATTTTTTCCTATGGAGACTCACACATTTTCAACTGCACGTTGCTAGGCGCGAAAACCCTAAAATATGAAATGTGATGCAGCATTTACTATATTACCCATAAATTTGAATCCCTTCATGTTCCATTCGTAGGGCGCCATGTTGGAGAAATGAAATTAGAACCCAGTTGTTTCACGTTATATAATGTTTGACTTTGATAAGCTTATAAACCATGTTGTGCAGAGTGCCACCGTCCACAACATATGTTCTTCTTTTCTAACTTGATCTTTCTACAAAATTCACAAGCCAAACCTCTTTTTACTCATCCTCCTCTCATTCCTCACTTTCTCTTTCTCTTTCTCTCTCTGTCTTTTCTCTCCTCTCAAACCTCTCACGACTCGTGATGATATTGTATTCTACACACGGCTCCAGAAATCGATAAGCACGCATCAAAGGCAAGGTCTTTTGATGGTCATCGATGAACAATTCAAGGTATGGAGTATGTTTGTTTATATCACTATCATTATGTAATAGTTTCATTCTAATTTCATTTTTTTGGTTATTTTTGTGTGTTTATACAGAACCATTTCACTGTGCGGCTCCAATTCTGGGGCGTGGCAGTTTTTTCTCTAATATTTGGTGTATTTTTAGTTGTTAATGTGTTAGATTTTGTTTGTTTTTTTTATCAAATTCTGTGGGCACTGACACAAGGTATTAAGGCAGTTTTGTGGCCATTGACACAAGATTTTGATCAACTTGAAGTGATAATTAAAAAGTCCTTTGATTGCAATGTACATTTGTTATCATCACTATATCGTTCTTTACTTTTAATAGCAGGTTGAAGAATCTAGGATCTAGATGGTGGTTGCAATTATGGAATTCCAACAATGTTGTTCAAGCCTCATTCAACAAAGAGCGATGCACTTTTTTTTATTGAAATCAAAGTGAG
>Ga0315913_1003561_pt1 | contig 18730 bp, 12 predicted proteins | sample MpolsnodulesMG_FD_207736 | JGI IMG/M metagenome (GOLD analysis project Ga0315913, IMG submission 207736) | Medicago polymorpha root nodule microbial communities from Los Angeles, California, United States - small nodules | ecosystem: Host-associated > Plants > Roots > Nodule | place: USA... | reverse complement strand
CACCCTCCCTCCTCCCCATACCTCACCTTTAGGACTCGATACCATAACCCCTCTTTATCAACTAACATACGCCCAACACCACTTCCCTAGCAAAGCAACATTAAATTCCCCCAACCTCCTGCCACCTAACCCACTCTCCTCCTTCGTTAAACAGACAAAATTTCAGTCAACCCAAACAATTTTTCTAATATCCTCACCACCTAATTTTTTTTAAAATAAAGATTCGATAGAAGAACTTATACCTGTGGTGTGGGGCCTTGAAGAAGGACATAAAAGTTAATTTATTACGATTAAATAATTTTTAAAAACCTATTGTAATTTAAGCAATTTCTTCTTTTTACAGAGGGAAAAGCTTAAGTGCACGATAGTATTTTCGTCGCAAACGCACGAATGACTTTTTTATTGTCATTTGAGTTTTTATTGTCATTTGACTCCATGTTAGTATCACATATATGTTTGTTTATATGAATTTGAGACATTACATGCACCTTTTTTCTGTAGCAGTGCTTTTTCATATATATCACTCTAACTTCTGAGTTACCTCTCCAATGTTGTGTCAAAAAGTTGATATATATTGGAGTACACAATTCAAGGATGTTTCCACTTCTAAGTGTTTATTTTATCTTCTTTTGTCTTTTATATTGAAAAAATTAGGGTTAAATAAGTTTTTGGTCCCTATAAATATGTCAACTTTTCATTTTAATCCTCTAAAATTTTAGTTTTCGTCCCTATAAAATTTTCAATCTTCACTTTTGGTCCCTCTTTTAAAGTAAATTTATATTTAGAATTCATGTTTTTTAATAAAAATTTTCAGAAAAATTCAAAATATTATAAGAATCACTCCAAAAAAAATTTAGATTTTTTTTAACAAAACATGAATTTAATATGAACTTTTATTTTTTTATGCTTAAAAATTCATATTTATTTTCTGTTTTGTTAAAAAAATTCTAATATTTTTTAGGATTTTTTTTTAGAATATTTTACACATTTCTGGACAATTTCATTAAAAAATACAAAAATTAAATTAAAAGTAGGGGCAAAAGTAGTGATTGAAAATTTTATAGGGACTAAAAGTTGAAATAAAATTTTAGAGAGATTAAAACGAAAAATTGACATATTTATAAAGAGCAAAAACATATTTAACCCAAAAAAGAATCTCACATGTAGATCAACATGTCGTGCAGTTCATGTGCATAGATTCTCTCGTATCATATAACAAGCCTCTTTTACAAATCCTATTCCTTCGGGACATAAAAAGCCTAGGTCGGCCTAATCGATTACCTCCCAAATATCAAACCGTGCCGCACTTGGGTGACATTGTGGTTGGTGACATTGACCAACCACAATGTCACATGTGACTTTCTTCTTTTTCTTTCGTAATGTTTTTTTTTTGTTTTGATACTCAATCACATATGAGATGTCTTCTCAGCAGCGTTCGATTCCAAATGTTGATAGAATCAGTGATTTACCGGCCACATTCTCTCTTTTCTCCCAACCAAAACATTTGTCACCACAAGCATCGGAATCCATTATGGCTCTCCGTTCTCTCTCTGACTACAACGGTCAACCCTGTTTCCAACAATTTGTCAACTCTGTCATGCTCAGGCGTGACCCCACCTTGCCCATCCGATCATTCCGTATCAAATGCACCGGATGTCATTATAATCGATTTGTTCCTGTTGCTGTTCAACGAGGACTTGAGAGTTTCGTCGTAGACTTGAATCTGTTTTCAATTGTAGAAACCTTGTTGTTCTTAAGTTGAAGGCACTGATAATAAGAGAGGATGTTGTTCCTCGATTTCATTTTCCGCTACTCAAAACTCTCCATTTGAATCAAATCGTCTTTTTTTTGGCTATTTTAATAATTGTTGAGGATTTGCAAATCACTGATTTATTACTACTTGGGTCAGGGAACGAAATTAATGGAGAGTTTAAACGCTTATCCAATTTGGTCAAAGTTAATGTTTTGAATTTTCAGAGAGTTTATGACTCAGTATCACTTCAATTTAGTTAAAGTTACAATGTGTTGAACTTGATTTTTTATTTTTGTCTTTGTACATAACGCAGATGCACGAGCAACAATGTCACACTTTTCGTAACTTAACTCACCTCGAGCTTGGGCTTATCTTTGCGTCCAATTGGCATACCAATTTGAACTGCTTGATAGAAGTGCTCCAACATTGTCCCAAGCTTCAAAATCTTACCCTTCATGAGGTTTTTACTTATGCCAATGTTGATAAATTTTAGGGTTAATAGGTCTTTACCCCCTGTAATATAGGTCATTTCTGGTTTTTTTGGTTTTTTCCTGTAAAATATTTTTTTGATTTACCCCCTGTAAAATAATAAAATTGGTTTTTGTTTGGCCTATCAAAGGGTAAATCAAAACAAAAATATTTTACAGGGGGTAAATCAAAAAAAATATTTTACAGGGGAAAACCAGAAATGACTTATATTACAGGGGCGAAAGACCTATAAACCCTAAATTTTATAAATTCTACTTTTAAATTTGGATGGCAGAGGGTCCGTAGTACCCAAAGAACTGGAGTGGTCCAGTAGCCGGGAAGGGGCCTAGAAATGCCAACTACTACACCACACTACACTCGGCTCTACACATTTACAGAGCTAACTAATTTAGATGTTATTTTCCTGATTTGTTTATGTTATTTTGTCAGTTTGATGGACATGGAATTGGTGATGACATGTGCATAAAACCACGGAATGTATTTGTTCCGGAATGTCTTTCCTCTCAACTAAAAACATGCACTCTTATAGGTTTTAAAGGCACGTACTCTGGGATTTATTTTATAGCCTATATTTTAAAGAATGCGAAATTACTGAACACTGTGACGATCAAAGCATCACAAGGGGATTTTAACATAAAGAACAAAATTGTGATTCGACTATTGTGGTGTCCAAGGCGCTCTCTTACATGTCGAATTTTATTTGTTGAGGAAGGTTAGTGGATGTCTACTTTGGTTTCCACCACCTACTAGTTTCTACTGGCTAGTTGCTACTTAATATTAGATTTAGATGTGTAAACTTTTATTTGATATTTTTTTATCCTAGCTCCTCCCAACCTTTGTAAAAATTATGTCATATATTTTCTTAGGCCATCTATGTCATATATTTTCTAGACTAGTAAATATTTTGATCCTAGCTCCTCCCAACCTTTGTGAAATTTAAGTATGAGAATCATGTTTAGTATGGCTCTAACTGTAGTAGTTTTAGAATTTTATGACTAGTAACTTGTCAAATTTTGTTGAACTATATGCATCAACTTGATAAACTAATTGAATGAATTCATATGACAATTGATGCTTGGTTTTGTTTTCACTAATTTGAATATTGAGCAACAATGAAAACCATCTAGATTGTTTAACTCATTTATTAACATTACTGAGTAAAAGTAAAGAAAGTTGAAGATGGTTTGGCTCATTTATTGAAGATTAATGACACACTTTTCACTGGGCTTTTGTTTCATTACTGTGATATATGACCTTGCTTCTTATATTGACTTTTTGTTTAATTATGTGAGTAAGTGGCCCAATTTTATAGTCTTTTTGATAGACCTACTTGTTCTAAGGTCTATGCAACTAAGTTTAGGGAGGGATGTGAATGAACAGAAAGGGGTAGTAACTGGGAATTAATTCATTTGCAGCAGAATGGAATGCCTACATCCACTGCAGTGAGTTGGAATTAATTCAATATCGAGGAGTGTGATAAATTTTGAGAGCAGCATGTGCAGGTGTTAAGGTAGAAACAATATGGAAGATTTGAGGCTCTTTGGATAGGGGGTGTAGGCAAAATTTATAGCCTTTCTCATAGGCTCCTTTGTACCAGGCCTACTCTAGAATCATGGGAAGTAGATAATTTGCAAATATGAGTAATGTAGTACTTTGTTGAAATCCATAGGTGTCTCATACACGAGGCTATTCTCAGGAAGGATATGGGAAGTTTATGTATGTTAGTTCATTTAAGATTGTTTGACTTATTCATTTAAGATTAAATGGTTGGTAGTTAGCAGGACGGTTTTTGGTATTTTTGAACTGCATTTTTAGCAGTTTTTTTCTTCTTCTGCTGAAGGGATAATGGCTCTGCCACATTACTGTTTAAGAAGCTTGTGCTTTGTGTTGTTTGGTAATTGGTAGTTTTTAGGTTTGGTGCACATAATTGCTGATCTGCAGGGCTTTTTTGCTATTGAACCTCTTAGTTGTGGAACTGATGTAGTTTGTTGCTTGTGTTTGTTTTTGGTTCTTTTGGCTTTATTAGCTTATCAAGACTGGGTATTTATTCTGCTGGTTTGTTTATTTACTTAACCAATTTTAGTTCAAGTTTGGTAGGTGTTTGTGGCAGTGTGCATTTATTGTTCGATTGTGTCATATATTAGGAAGTTTTTTTGCCGTATCTGCTAGGGAAGACCTGTACCTTTTTTGCACATGCCTTCAAACAAGGAGGTCTATGCAACTAAGTTTAGGGTATGGGATGTGAATCAACACAAATTGGTAGTGATGGGCAATTAATTCAACTGGGGGAGTATGATAGATTTTGAGAGCAGGGTGGGTAGGTGTTAAGGTGGAAACAATGTGGAAGATTTGAGGCTCTTTGGGTAGGGGTTGTGGTTTTGTAGCCAAAATTTATAACCTTTCTTATAGCCCCCTACCCAGGCGTACTCTAGAAATATGGGAAGTAGATAATTGGCAATTATGACTGTATGAGTAAGGTAGAAATTTGTCAAATCTGCAGGTGTCTCAAAACGAGGCTATTCTCTGGAAGCATATGGGAAGTTTATGTAATTAGGACAGTATTGTGCTTTTAGCTTTGATGTGGTAATTATTTTTGAAGCAGAATAATTAAGTTGAGTTGGTATTTCAGTTACTACTCAATTCTAATATCTTTCTAAATGTAAATATCTATGTAAAAGTCTGCTCCAAAGAAGAGTCAAATTAATTCACAGTTTCAACTTTCAAATATGAATTTAAAGAAGGGTCCAGTTTGTCTTCCCCTGTTCTGTTCCCCTTCTTTCTTGTTCAAGTACTTATTCTTTTAACTTGAATAATAAAGTACATACTGTGTTGTTTCTTTCTTGTTGGCTTGTTTCTCACTGGTGATATTTTCTTCTATGGTGGTTCATGTCCAGACTATCAAGATTATCCTACAAGATCAGGCAGCCTATGGTGGTCAAGCTGCACAAAAACAGGCTTGGTGGTTGATGAAAAGAATTAGTTCCTGCAGTAAGAGGGTGCAGAAGTATTATCTATGGTTAATAAACGGGAGTTTGAATTTGTCCGATTGTCTCCCAATTGCAGATGTTGTTTTAAACTTTTTTTCTTTAACTCATTTAGTTGGTGGAATTGTGCTGTCTCGTTTAATTGCTTCGATTTATTCTTTCATATGTAGTCTCTAACTCTTAAAAATATATCTTGACAATAGATTATGGCAACAGTCCTTTTTGCAAGTTGCAATGTATATCAGTCCAAAAATTCTGTTTGCTGAAGACTGTAGGAACAACCATAGGAATGCTTTTACGTTGAACAAACATTTATCGTATTTTATAATTACAATAAGGGCTTCTGCATTTTATTTAACAGCAGAGGATCATAATCCTTAATCTACAGTGAAATTTGGTTGGTGCTGAAACCGTTCATGAGTTCAGATATACAAATCATAGTGCATGAAATATTGTAGTTTTCATCCTAAGCGATTCATAATGTGAAATGCTTTGTTTTACTTATTTTTAAGATAATAACAATTTTTTTTCTTCTAAGAAAGTTTTTTTTTTTCTTTTTTTGAAAAAGCTAATCAAAGCATAAAAATGTTAGGATTAGCACATGATAGTCTTTACATCGTAGGACAACACTGTCGGTTTCAAATGGACGCCAACAAGCATCTGTTTATTTTGCGTGTTTCTACTGCTAAACTAGAGTTACACTAAGACTTGCTACATATCTCTATATATTGCTGATCCTTTACATTAAGGAAGTATTGGAACTAAGGTGCAAAAACAGGCAGTGATTATCATGCGGATTGAATAAAATAACATGTCGTGTTATTCATTTTTCAAGTAAAATTAAAATGTGCTAGCAAAAAAACGAAACAAATTAAAATGTATTACGTTACTCCCTCTTTCTCATTTTAATACTAGTCATTTGAGTTGTGCACGATTTTTGTTTTTTGACATAAAGTTGTGCACAAATATACGAAGGCCTAATCACACCAATAAACATATTACTAAATAATCAAACAAATCATATGAACGTATAATTTTATAAAAAAAAAAAACTTCAAGAGTAGCAATAATAGAAAATGTATTAGATATAAATAGGCCGATCTCACAAACTCAAAAGTTTTTTTATTTTAAGGAAATCCCTAAAAAAAACTTGTAAGTGTTAGAATGACCTAATTAATTTAATAGATTTATAAAAAGATTGAATCTAACCTTTTTATTAAACGAACGAGACTGGACTTGGTGAGTATCATGTTGGGCGGTCTAACCAAATAACACCTAGTCACACTTTCTCAAGCCTTCTTCTCAAAATCAAACTCAGAAACCCTATTCCTCTCTTCTTCCTCAATGCTCAAACCCTCCCTCGAACCCTAGATTTGATTCTCATGTCTTCTAAGCGTTCGATTCCAAGAGATGGTATCCATTGTGGCTCTCCGTTCTCACTCTCGACTTTACAAACTTTGACACTTTCCAACATATGGTGATATCAATCCATTTATTGTTCAACGAGGGCTTGAGAGTTTCGTCTTAGACTTGTCTTACATTTGCTTTGAATTTCAAATCAGCTTTCGTCCTACGCTGGCAAGTGTTTTCAGTTGTAGAAGGCACTACTACTAAGAGAGGGCGTGGATTTTGTTACTCAATTTCATTTTCCGATACTCAAAACTCTCCATTTGAATAACATTGTATTTTTTGGCGATTTTAATATGCTTATCAAGGGTTGTCCCGCTGTAGAGGATTTGCAAATAAGTGATTTATTACTCGCGTCAACCAATAAAAGTAATGGAGAGTTTAAAATCTTATCCCATTTCGTCAAAGCCAATGTTTTGAATTTGCAGAGAGGAAGCCGATTGTTGGAGAGAGGGTTTGAGGTTTGACTGAGTAACAATGTTTGATAGAAGTGCTGCAAAATTGTCCGATGCTTCAGAATCTTACCCTTCATGAGGTTTTTACTTGTGTCAATTTTGATACATTTTATAAATTCTACTTTCAAACTAATTTAGATGTTATTTTCCTAATTTACTTTTGTTATTTTGTCAGTTTGATGGACATGGAATTGAAGACGGCGATTGCATGAAACCACAACATGCATTTGCTCCAGCATGCATTTCCTCTCAACTAAAAACATGCTCTCTTATAGGTTATAAAGGCACGTACGCTGGGATTCAATTTATAAAGTATATTTTGAAGAATGCAAAGTTACTGAACACTGTGACGATAAGCCTCACAAGGGGATCTAAACATAAAGAAACAAACTCTGATGCAATTGTTGTCGTGTCCAAGGCGCTCTCCTACATGTCAAATTTTATTTGTTGAGGAAGGTTAGTGTATGTCTACTTTGGTTTCGACTTCCTCATAGTTTATACTTGCTAGTTGCTATTATTAGGTTAGATGTGTATTTGTAAACATTTATTTACAAATAGTTTTAGTTCCTAACAAGTAGACAGTATTGTGCTCTTAGCTTTGATGTAGTAATTATTTTTGGATCAGAATAAATAGTTTTAGTTAGTATTTCAGTTAGACAGTTACTACTCAACTCTAATATCTCTCTAAAAGTAAATATGTATGTAAAAATCTGCTCAAAAGAAGGGTCCATAATTCATAGTATTTTCAACTTTCAAATATGAAATTAAAGAAGGGTCCAGTTTGTCTTCCATGTTCTGTTCCCCTTCTTTCCTGTACAAGTACTTATTCTGTTAACTTGCATAATAAAGTACATACTGTGTTGTTTCTTTTTTGTTGGCTTGTTTCTCACTGGTGATATTTTCTTCTATGGTGGTTCAGCTCCAGACTATTGAGATTAACCTACAAGATCAGGCAGCTAATGGTGGTTAAGTTGCATAAAAGTCGGCTTTCTGTGGTTGATGAAAAGAATTAGTATCCATGGTTAATAAATGGAAGCTTGAATTTGTCGGACTGTCTCCCAACTGAAGATGTTGTTATAAAATTTATATTTTAAACTTTTTTTTACTCAATTAGTTGGTGGAATTGTGCTGTCTTATTTAATTGCTTTCGACTTCTTTCATTTGTAGTCTCTAACTTAAAAATATATCTTGACAAATAAATTATGGCAACACTCCAGTTGTAAGTTGCAATGTATGTAAGTCCAAAAGTTCTGTTTGCTTTAAGGCTATAGGAACAACCATAAGAATGCTTTTACATGGAACGAAACGGAATGCCTTGTATAAAAAGCTGCACTTGGTGCCGGTATTGATCCATGGGTTTAAAGCAAACATTTTTCAGTATTTTATAATTACATTAAGGGCGCTTCTGCATTTTATTTAACAGCAAAGGATCATAATCCTCAATCTACAAGGTGGAATTTTGTTGGTGCTGAAACCACTCACGGGTTCAGATTCACAAATTACAGTGCATGCAATATTGTAGTTTTCATCCAAAGCGATTTTGGTTGATAATGCGAATTGTTTGTTCATTTGACAAAACAAATACTTTGTTTTGCTTTGCTTATTGTTAATTTCATAGGAATTTTTTTTCAAAGAAAAGTGTTTTTGAATGACAAATGTCAGCATGTTAATTTTTATTTTTGTTGAAAGGATTCAAACCTTGGACCTTTAACTTCTTTAATCCCTTACTTACGAGTGCACACTTTTTGTTAGTAAATAAAAAATCCTATTCCCTTGAGAAAAATAAATCTTTCTTTGGTGGTAAATAAATAAAAAGTTGTTTATAATAAAAAATTTCAAAAGATTCTATTGCGAGGACTTGAATCTGGATCTCTCAAGTTAGAACCAAGTATCCTGACGAACCAGACTACAAGAGATTGTTGATTTATTTGTGACTAGAACATTATTTTAAAAGGACTCAATCTTGTAGTTATTACAGAACGACCGTTCACTACGGTGAAGGTTAATAAATATTTTTTTTTGGGAGTTATTAAAGGAGACAGTATCTCGAATTTTCTAATGGAAGGGTTGCACAAAAAGATATGGAATCCATTGTGGCTCTCCGTTCTCACTCTCGACTTCCACGACCAAAACTCTTTCCAACATTTTGTCCACTCCGCCATGCTCACGCGTGACACCACCTTGCCCATCCAATCCTTCCGCCTCAAATGTGATGTCTCTCCGGAATGTGATCCTCATGATATCAATCGATTTATTCGTGTTGCTGTGCAACAAGGACTTGAAAGTCTTGTCTTAGACTTGTCCAACACTTATTGTAACTTTCAAATCAGATTAGGTCCTACACTAGAAAGTGTTTTCAGTTGTAGAAACCTTGTGGTTCTTAAGTTGAAGGCACTACTAATAAGAGATAATGTTGTTCCTAAATTTCATTTTCCTTTACTCAAAACCGTCCATTTGGCCAGCATCGTCTTTTTTGGAGATTTTAATAAGCTTATTGAGGGGTGTCCATTCTAGAGGATTTGCAAATAACTGATTTACTACTTGGGTCGAAGAATGAAAGTATCGGAGAACTTAAATGCTTATCCAATTTCGTCAGAGATAATGTTTCTAATTTAAGAAGGAATATTCCTTGTGCTTCGGTTTATCATGAAAAGTTTATGCATTTACAACCGGTAAGAGTATAATTGCTCTTTAGCTAAAGTTGCAATAAGTTGAACTTGATTTATAATGTTTGTCTTTATAATTGACGCAGATGTACAGGCAACAATGCCACACTTTTCATAACCTAACACACCTAGAGCTTGAGCTTATATTTGAGCCAAATTGGCATACCAAATGGAAGTGGTTGGTAGAAGTGCTCGAACATTGTCCGAAGCTTCAGAATCCTACCCTTCATGAGGTCAATGTTGATAAATTTTATAACTTCTACTTTCAACTTACTTAGGTATTATTTTCCTAATTTATTTATGTTGGATTTTGAAAGTTTGATGGACATGGAATGGGTGAGGATGACTGGAGGGAACCACAAATTGTTCCGGAATGCCTTTCCTCTTAACAAAGAACATTGTCTCATATAGGCTATAAGGACAAAGGCTGGGCAATTAATACCTCACCAATGGATTTAAATATAAAACACTACATTTTGATGACATGAGGTTCTTGTCGAAGGGGCTCTTCTACATGTTGACATTTATTTGATTGAGGAAGGTTAGGGATGTCTACTTTGGTTGCTACTTGCTGCTATTATATTAGAATTCTAGATATGTAAACTTTCATTTGATATGCAATAGTAGTATTGGATGGTTTGAAATATATGTGCAGTGAACATTATCACAACATTCCACTTGCAAGCTGTTGTGTATATTAGTCCAAAAATTGTTTGCTTAAGAATATAGGAACAACCATAAGAATGCTTTAATGTGAAACGAAACGGGATGCCTTGAATTATAGAGCTGCATTTGGTGCCAGTATTGATCCATGGGTATAAAGCTTGTAATGGAAACATTTTTTAGTATTTTATAAATACAATAAGGGCTTCTGCATTTTATTTTTAACAGCAGAGGATCATTATCCTTTGTCTACAAGGTGAAATTCTGTTGGTGCTGAAACCGTTCACAGGTCCAGTTTTACAAATTACAATGCATTGAATATTGCAGCTTTCATCCAAAGAGATTTCGGTTCATAATGTGAAACATTGGTTCATATGACGATAAAAATGCTCGGATTAGCAGAAGATAGTCTTTACATTGTACGCCGACACTGTCCAATTCAAATGGAGACCACTACCATATGTTTTCGATAGTCTTTTTTTAGCACAAAATTAGCACAAATACTATTTTATTTTGGCAAACAAACTTGTGTCATTTCATTAACAATAATATCATTAATACAACTTGGTAATGTCTAAAAATTTGAGGATTAGTTGAATATGCAGTCACTCTTGCTAAACTATGAGCCGCTCCCATTAGTTTAGCAGCCTAGCTCAAATACATCATCATTTATGCTATTGAAACAATCTACCACATTTTCAGAATCAAGCTCAAATATAACATTGTCCACATTTTGATCTTTCAACCAAAGCATAACATGATAAAGGCCATATACTTCTCCTTTCTCCACACTTAGCTTATTACAGATGTGTTTCACACATGATGCAAGCAGCTGAGGGCCAAAGCTCAGTTTTAATTATATTTTTTATGCATAATAAAGATAACTTAATCTATATGTTATATTGCAGGGAAGGGAGAGCGCATGGTTATGATTAAAGGGGTATTAGGATGGGGGGTGGAAGCATTATATAAGTGTGAGGTTTATGCTTGTAAGAACTAATGTTATTCTGATATATTTTTGCTGATTCAAAAAGAAACAAAGGCCATTTCACTTTGAATATTGTAAATTACTATAGTTACATTATGATTACTATAAAAAGATTCAAGACATGACTATAATAATTAGAAACAAAGGCCCTTTCACTTTGAATATTGTCCCCATCCCTGACTCCCTTATATTTATCTAATATCCTTCCCATATTCAATGGGGATGAGAAATTGAACCTCATCACTGTCCCTACCAGTTTGGGCATCCCCACCTCATCCTGTCTCCGCACTTAATCATTTCTTTAGTAAAAAAAATAAGTTTTGTTTAGCCTCAAGGACAATGTTGTAATTCATTATTCAATGATCAGGGTTGTTCTTACGAATCTGGAGGCTCGACTCTGTAAGTGAAAAGAGACCCGTAATAAAATAAAAATGTATTTTTTTAAAGAACAATGTTCTATTTAAAGTTTTTAAAGATAAATACAAGTCCCTATTGAATATGTATTGAGAACCTGTGGCAGACTGGTCGGAAATCGAATTGGGGAAGAAGAAAAGGGAAGTCCGATGGAGAAGTGGTGGTGATGTAATGCGTCGTATAAGTATCAAAAGAGAGAAAGAGAATAAGGAAAGAAACACGCTGGTATCAGAATTCTCATAAGAAATTAATTTTTTTTAATGGGGTAGTAGTTAATAGTACTACTCGGCTATAAATTTTATTTTGAGGCTCATACAGGCCCGGCTCCATTGAACACTTTGTACACCCCAAAGTTCCGGCCCCGTCAACGATATGATCAGTTTAACATTTCTTTTGACCAAATGAATTGATTGCTCATTTAAATATTAATTGTACATTTGTAATAAAATTTTGGATTGGTCTATATCCCATTTTTGATCCCTAAATCCCCCCAACTCAGTCAAAGTAGGAAAACCCTCAAATCGGGGTTTGTTTGGGCAGAAATGAGTTTTGCTGTGATAATACAATTTTTGTTACACTCCCCTCACTTCCCAAACCATCTCGCTATAGTCGGTCAATCCCAAAATCAAACACAGAAACCCTATTCCTTTCTTAGTCCTCAACGCTGGAACCCTAGATTTGAATCCCATGACTTCTGAGCGTTCGATTCCAATATCTTTTGACAGAATCAGTGATTTACCGGACTCCATTATCTGCCACATCTCTCTTTTCTTCCAACCAAAACATCTGCTGCCACAAACAATCAATCCATTTCTTCCTGTTGCTGTTCAACGAGGACTTACAGTTTCGTCTAGACTTGTCCTCCACCATTCGCTTTTAATATCAAGTCAGCTTAGGTCTTACACTTGAAAGTATTTTCAATTGTAGATGTTAAGCAATTCGGGTCAAAATCTCAGGGACAGGTGGTGACAAGAATATTCCGGTGTGCCAAGGTAGTGATTTCATTGAAACACTGTTTTTTCTACATTGTTTTGTCTCTTTTTTTAGTCTTCGTCAATTATTATGTTTGTAGGTGTCGACCCCGAACACTCCTTAGATTATAAAGAAGCGTTGGTGCTACTAAACCCGACCTCTATTTAGTTTTCTTTTTAAATTTTTTCTCTTACACATGGAAGAATGGAAAGTAAGCATCACAAGAATGTGGACAATCCTTTTAGTGAGTTTGTAAACACGGGAGATCATCTTAGAAAGAGTGAAGTTGAGGAGGATTCTTGGTCGTAGTTGGAAGGTCTCCAGATATTTTCAGAAAGTCGAACAAGAGTGTAGAGTGGAGCATCTAAGGAGGGTCCTATCTCCTTGTTTTCAGAACAAACGGAAGGATTCTGACGACGTTTCTAGAGATTTTTTAGGTTAGCTCGGAACATTTGAAAAAACTTGAAAATGGAAGAGGATTCTTGTCGTATCAGAAAGGTTTCGAAACTGACGAACAAGAGTCTATAATGGAGCATCAATAGAGGGTGGTATCTCCTTGTTTTCAAAACTCTTCTACGTAGAACTCTGAAGAATTTTTAAGCCAGTTTAAATATCATACTGAAAGTGTGCCAAGTCTGAGAGAGTGTGCTAAGAAGAGTCAACATGAAGGAACCGTTGAAGAAGATTCATCTCCTCTTCCTGCTAAGATTTCCAAAGACTCTTAAAAAGACTAAAAGTTGAAAAGCTTGGAAAATTCGAAAGAAAACCTAAACCTTCTCTCAGCCTTGAGAAAAGGTTTAGTTTTTCTTTTGGATTTCCTAGGCTTTTCAACTTTTTTTGAGAGTCTTTGGAAATCTTAGGAGGAAGAGGAGATGAATCCTCTTACAGTTCATTCATGTTCACTCTTCTTAGCACACTCTCTGAGTCTTGATACACTTTCACTATGATATTTAAACTGACTTAAAAATTCTTCAAAGCTCTTCGTAGACTAGTTTTTAAAACAAGGAGATACCACCCTCTTTCGAGAATTCTTGTTCATCTTTTTGAGAATATTTCGAAACCTTCATAATACGACAAGAATTCTCTTCCACTTTCAAGTTTTCTTCAAATGTTCCGTGCTGACATAAAAGATCTCCTGAAACATCATCATAATCCTTCCTACCCTGTTTGTTCAGAAAATAAGGAGATAGGACCCTCTTTCGATGCTCCACTTTACACTCTTGTTCGACTTTCTGAAAATATTTCGAGACCTTCCTAGTACGACAAGAATCCTCATCAACTTCACTCTTTCTAAAATGATCTCACTTATACGCAAACTCACTGAAAGGATTGCCCACATTCTTGTAATGCTTACTTTCCACCATTCTTCCTTGTGTAACAGAAAAAATTTAAGTTACAAAAGAAAACTAAAAAATTACTCGAGGTAGGGTTCAGTAGCACCGACATTCTGATCGAAGACGTGTTCGGTGTCCGATACCTACAAACATAAAAACCGACGAAAAAGAGACAGACCAATATTGAAAGAAAAAAAGTGTTTCAATGAAATCACTAAGAGAGGGTGTTTTCAACGACCCTCTCTTAGAGACAAACATAGTCACCGAGTTTTTGACCTGAATTTCTTAACGACCCAGGAATCACATGACTTGGGTGTTTTCAATTGAAGGCGCTTCTACTAAGAGAGGGTGTGGATGTTGTTCCTCAATTTCATTTTCCGCTACTCAAAACTCTGCATTTGAATAACATTGTCTTTTTTGGCGATTTTAATAAGCTTCTCGAGGGGTGTCCTGTTCTAGAGGATTTGCAAATAACTGATTAATTACTTGTGTCAACCAATAAAAGTAATGGAGAGTTTAAAATCTTATCCAATTTCGTCAAAGCTAATGTTTTGAATTTGCAGAGAGGAAGTTGATTGTTGGAAAGAGGGTTTGAGGTAGGACAGAGTATATTGCTATTTTGTTAAAGTTACAAAAAGTTGAAATTGATTTCTAATGTTTGTCTTTGTACCTAATGCAGATGTCCAAGCAACAATGTCAAGATTTTCATAAAATAACTCACCTTGAGCTTGGGCTTATATTTGCATCCAATTGGCAAATATTTCAATTTGAGTTGTTTGATACAAGTGCTGCAAGATTGTCCGAAGCTTAAGAATGTTACCATTCATGAGGTTTTTACTAATGTCAATGTTGATAAATTTTATAAATTCTACTTTGAAACTAATTTAGATATTATTTTCCTAATTTATCTATGTTGGATTTTGTCAGTTTGATGGACATGGAATTGGTGATGACAATTGCATGACACCACTGAATGTATTTGTTCCGAATGCCTTTCATCTCAACTAAAAACAGGCTCTCTTATAGGCTATAAGGCACATATGCTGGGATTAAATTTTTAATGTATATTTTGAAAAATGCAAAATTACTGCACACTATGACGATTAAAGGCTCAAAGGGGGATTTATACATAAAAGACGAAATGGTGTTGAACTTATTGTGGTGTAAAACGCACTCTCCTACATGTGAAATTTTATTTCTTGTGGAAGGTTAGTGGATGTCTAGTGTCTACATTGTTTTCCACTTCCTAGTTCCTACTAGTTTCTACTTGCTTCTGTTATAATAGTTATAGATATGTAAACTCTCACTTGATATGCAATATGCATTGCATGGTTTGAAATATATGAAGTCTATTCATTAGGTCCTCTATGTCATATATTTTCAAATGGATGTTTTGATTAGATATATAATAGTAGCATTGGATTGTTTGCAGTTGATGCATGTGTATGTACCTTGTAACATGAAAATGTTTATTGTGGACCTGCGGAAAGTTGTAAGCAAGCGTTCTTTCGATGGAAAATGGGCAGTATGACTATTAACTTGAATTTTTTTTGTTTAATTACATGCATCCACTTGAATAACTAATTGAAATCAATTCCTCCAACAATTGATGCTTGGTTTTGTTTTCATTAATTTGAATTATCGATAACAATGAAAATCATCTAGATTGTTTAGCTCATTTATTAACATTATTGAGGAATAGTAAAGAAAGTTGAAGATTGTTTGACTCATTTATTGAAGATTAAATGGCCAGCAGGATGGTTTTGGAATTTTTGGACTGCATTTTTAATAGTTTTTATTTCTGCTGAAGCGGTGATGGTTCGCCACAGTGTTGTTTAAGAATTCAACTGGGCAGTAACTGGTTATTAATTCAACTGCAGCATAATGGAATGCTTACGTGCATGGTAGTAAGTGGGAATGAATTCAATATAGAGGAGTGTGATAAATTTTGAGAGCAGGGTGGGCAGGACTTAAGGTTGAAACTATTTGGAAGTTTTGAGGCTCGGGGGTGCAGGAAGAATTTTATAACCTTTCTCATAGGCCCCCTTGTACCAAGGCCTACTCTAGAAATATGGGAAGTAGATAATTTCAAATATGGTTAAGGTAGAAATTTGTTGAAATCCATAGGTGTCTCATAAGGGATTCCACTTGTGTACCATTGAGGTACCAATGGTATATACCTTTGGCCAATTAGAGTGTGCCACTTATCAATGTTACTTTATAAATGTTTTATTTGATATATTTTTTTAAAGGGTGTGCCACGTGGCACATTCTAATTGGACAATGGTATATACCATTATGGTACACAAGTGCTATCCGTCTCATAAGAGGCTATTCTCAGGAAGCATATGAGAAGTTTAGGTATGCATGTTCAATTATTTCCTGATAATCTATTGTCGTTACGTGGCTCCTAACAAGTAGGACAATAATGTGCTTTTAGCTTCAATGTGGTCATTATTTTTGCACCAGAATAAATAACTTTAATCGGTATCAGTTACTACTCAATTCTAATATCTCGCTGAATGTAAATTTGTATGTAAAAGTCTGCTCAAGTAACTGTCCCCTCTTGTAGTAGCAGCTATTAATTCAACCAGCAATAGACGCGCCTCGGTTAGAACCTTACTTTTACTAATACCATTTCATTTTTTTTTTTGTGGTGGCTAAAGTTTAAACCATAAACCTTGCATATATTATATATTATCCCAACCAATTGAGATAAGCTCACGAGGACATTTCATATTTGTTTTGATTAGCTAGTTAGTGCTATAAGAATTAAACCAATGACTTGAATTCGAATATATAGTTCTAACCAATTAAATTAGTTCAGTTTTCTTCTTCTTCTTCTTCTTTATTTTTGCGTATAAATCAACCCAACCAAAAAAGAAAATTTGATCACGACTGGTTTGGATTTTGATTTTATGTCATTTAAAATTGATTATCCGGTAATTGGAACAAATTATTATATTTTGTTATTTCATTTAATTTACATTATAATTGTTTTATTTGTATAGGAATCACTCAATAGTTTTAGAGGCCTAAAATCGATTTCAACTTTTTTTTAAGGAAAAAATCGATTTTAATTTGAGGCCCTTTTAGTATTAAAGAATAATATGAAAATTACGACTTATAAATTGTTTTTGGGTTAACTATATTTTCTCTCCCTTATAAGATTTTAAATTATATTTTTAAAAGCTATACAAATTTTCTTTATCTTGTAGGAGAAATTCTAACTTGGACACAACCCCAAATTAATTTTATTTGGACACAAACTCATAAATGGAGAAAAATTAAAAAAGAATGACTTTGAATGATGTGACTAAATAATTTTTCTTTAAATTTATTACATTTGTGTGTGTGACCAAATAAATTTGATTTGGGCTTGTGACCATGTAAGAATTGCTCATCTTGTAGTCCCCAAAATGTCGAGCTCGGGTATGCTCCATTTACCATCAGCTCCATTTACCTCATTTAGGATTTTGAATAAATGACATGTGGCAAAAAAAAATTCATTGATTCAGATTAAAAATAAACAAAATATCAGTTTTTTTAATTAAAAAAAAAAAAGAGGAAATGGGACACGCTCTTCTCTTCTACTTTCCTATCACATTTCATCTTCCTCAATCCCCCTCACCGCCATGCCTCCCTCCTGCTGTCACCCTTGCCGCCATTCCTCCCAGCGCCGCCGTCTATCGAACACAAGAATAATTAAATCGGAATTGGAAATTAAAAGTTTGCTTGAGAAATTGACACAGACTGAAGAATCATATTCCCATTTAAAACACGAAGCGAAACGATTTCAAATATCATTGGAAGCTTTTTATTCAAAAAAATTTATCATTGGAAGCCATGGAGTTAGAAACTAAAAAGTTGACGAATGAAAAGCATAAGATGGAACATAATTGCAGAGATCAAGTTTGAGAATGGAAATTTGCTTCTAGACATCACAGCTTACAAAGTTATCGACAGAAAGGGAAGATATGTTGGCAAATATAGATGGCGGCGTCGGGAGGCATGGTGGCGAGGGTGACAGCGGGAGGGAGGGGTGGTGGTGAGGGGATTGAGGAAGATGAACTGTGATAGGAGAGAAGAAGAGAAGAGAAGCGTGTGTTTCATTTCTTTTCTTTTTTTTTTAAATTAATAAAACTAATGTTTTGTTTATTTTTAATTTGAACCATTGAATCCTTTTTTGCCACATGACATTTATCCAAGACCCTAAATGGGGTAAATGGAGCTGATGGTAAATGGAGCATACCCGGACTCGAGTTTTTACCATTTACCATCAACTCCATTTACCCCATTTAGGGCCTTGGATAAATGACATGTGGCAAAAATAGATTCATTGATTCAAATTAAAAATAAACAAAAGATCAATTTTTTAATTTAAAAAAAAAAAGGAAATGAGACACGCTCTTCTCTTCTACTTTCCTATCACATTTCATCTTCCTCAATCCCCCTCACCGCCATGCCTCCCTCCTGCCGTCACCCTTGCCGCCATTCCTCCCAGCGCCGCCGTCTATCGAACACAAGAATAATTAAATCGGAATTGGAAATTAAAAGTTTGCTTGAGAAATTGACACAGACTGAAGAATCATATTCCCATTTAAA
>Ga0315913_1003559_pt1 | contig 18731 bp, 10 predicted proteins | sample MpolsnodulesMG_FD_207736 | JGI IMG/M metagenome (GOLD analysis project Ga0315913, IMG submission 207736) | Medicago polymorpha root nodule microbial communities from Los Angeles, California, United States - small nodules | ecosystem: Host-associated > Plants > Roots > Nodule | place: USA... | reverse complement strand
AATAATTTATTGGAATGTGTGCAGCTCATTTTTATTTGCACTTATATTGTCCTTAGATTGACATCGACCATAATAGAGGGAAGTAATTCTAGGACCAGACTCAAAAAATTGTATCTAATGGTATGAAGGAAGGCTATGTCTACGGTGAAATAAGCAGTAAATAATCACTTTGAACCTATCTAATTAAAATGATATTATAACTTACGTAGAGCTGATTTCGTTGGCATTACCAAGACGTTAAAGTTACCCTGACTATCTAAATCAACATCTTGTGTCGAATTCCATGAATAGAATACACATCCAGTCAAATTATCATATAATTCTTCGAAACCATTGCAACTACAATTTCTCCAACATCTCATCTTGCAATCACTGTAACCATAAATCGCATTCCATTCATATGTTGATGCATTGTCCATTTTGTTTGGTGTTCCCACCTTTCTCTGAAAAACCTCACCAGGTTCCCTACAAGTTGGTAGATCCTCCCATTTTTGGCACCCTCCATTGCTATTATATCCATAACATATATCTGCATTTCCAATTTCTGCACTAGCATTGTCTTCATCACCACTTGTTAACTTGCCCTTCGAGGATAGCTCCCATCATATAAACTTCCCATCTTTAACTTCGAAAGCGAAAGAATCTTCATTCTTGTTAGAAACAATAATGTATTGATACATATGTTGAACATTCACTGGAATGCATGTTCTCGAACATTCCATTGCTTTTAAGTTTTCCACTTTTCCAATTCACTTTGCCGTGTTTTTTGATGTTCAATTCACCTTGTTTTGGTTCCCATTCAAGACTAAATTCACCTGAAGTCTGTAGCAAAGGAGTCAACCATGAAACCAATGACCAATTATGTCCTGTTTTTCGATTAACTCCCAACTTCATCGTTGGGATAAAAAAGTTTGTGGGATAACCAAAACTCTGCCATAATATACTCTTTGTCCCATTTGGGTGAAGTTGTTGAAGCACAAAGTTACCCGTGTCTAACATAGTCGGCACAGTGTTGTTGTTGGGTTGAGGTGAAGTGTAAATGATCATTGGTTTCCTATCTTGACATTCTATTTTGAGCACACCAGAGTAATCTAGTGATAAAACTGTTGAATCTTCTTCTGAGTCAAAGGGGTGATTTCTATCATAAAACCACACTACTGTGCCATTAACATCTATTACAATCAAGTATCTTCTCAATTCAAGACAATACTTGCCTTGTTTAGAACATAGCGTGGAATTGGAATTAAATGTATCACCTGGCTTCAAACTATCGTTTGTTGCATTAACATAAAGACTAGTAGTGGTACTCCACCACAACCATAAGTATATCAAAATAATTTGTTTCTTTATTCTAAAGCTTATCATGATCAATGAATATTGTTTCAAAAACAAGAGAAATGTACTCACCAGAATAATTTCAGCTCTTAAGATCTGCACCTGCACTGCCCAACTTTGGATTGGAAATTTGATACAAGTGATTTTAGGCCTAGAGTTCGTTCTGGTTCACACAATTGATTTCAAATCAACTTTATCTTTATTTTTCCACCACAAAATGTTGCACTATGGTACCTTTCTCTACATTCTTTTTAAAGGCAAAGGAAAATATCAGTTTACTTTAAGTACATAATAATTGAAGGATGAGTAATGTAAAGCTACTAACGTCCCTGTTCATGAGGTGCTAAGTAATGATTATTATTTTTATTTGTTCAAACTGTTCTGGGTCGGACTTCTGTCCATAAATGCAGGCCCAACAACAAAATACACCTCCTTAAAGATGCTTTGGAGAAGGAAAAAAAAGTCGTAACTCGTAAGCAGTTAAGCACCATAGAAAGATCTTGGCAAGGTTATGCTCCTACTATAAGTTACTCTAATGAAATCGTTAACTTTATAGTTAATCATTATGACTCTATGAATGACGTTGGTTATAGGGAAATGCTAAGTGGTTTTCCTTGGACACTGGTTAAGGAAGCTAAAAAAAAGTCTAAAAAGTATCATTTTTAATTTAAAACTTCATTCTTTAACTTCCTTAACCAGTTCACATTGGTTAACATCACCCTTGATGGTATATACTTAGTTCATCATATACATCGTTTTTCCAACCATTTCCACTCATAAATTTTCTATAATTTTCATTTTGAAGTATCACAGTGTCGGTATAATATTACATACACCACATATATTCTATTATTTATTCCATGTTTTACATATCCAAATCATAAACATGATATATTGTTCGGTAAGGGTTGAAAAGTTGAACCAGATGTTGAACCTGTATTAACAGTGGAAATGAAAATTATACTGACACAGTGATGTAGGAGCATAACCTTGTCAGTATTTAACTACCAGAAAATATTTTTTTCTTTTTCTTCCTGTATATACGAGCCTGAATTTGGAAAGGCAACGAACATGAAGAATAAGAATAACTCTGATCTAATGATAATATTTTGTTTAAGTTGATGATTTTATGATCACATGTAATGTTGATGTGATACAAGAAAGTTTAAGGAAATAGTGAAATCAGAGTTTAATATGTCTGGTTTGGTAATTAGCATATTTCCTTGGGTTGGAATTCATCAAAACTATAAAGGGAATGATGTTTTATGGGAGGAAATACATTTTGGATGTATTGAAGAGGTTTAATATGTAGAATTGTCACTGACCCAGCATCTTTTGAAGCCAACGTCAAATTGTTCAATGATGTTAATAAGATCAGGCGTATGATCATTGAGGTATATATATATGCCATAGCATACCAGGCATCTCTATTGGTGTAGGTGTAACTCGCAAATTTATGGAGATTCCAAAGCATTAATCACATATGGTTGATGCAAAACAAATTATGAGATACCTAAAGGGTACTTTAGAAGAAGCAACGTGAAGATGAATTAAAAGGGTTCTCACTCAAATTGATGCGGAGATATGGTAGATAGGTGAAACACAGTGAAGTATGTATTCAAATGTCTGGGATCACCAAGTTCTTGGTGCTCAAGAAAACAAGTTGCCGTGACACTCTCCTCACGTAAGCAAGGGTTCTCATACTCAAGCCCTACCCTCCTTGCTTGAGGAACGTAGTTAAAACTTAAAACCAAAAGGATCTATTTGAGTTATTAAAATCATATTATATATGATTATCTATTTAAGTTAGTTAAATTTTTGTTTGCGTACCAAAAAAACCTTTGTTTGAAGATTTAGACATTGAAAATAAGAGAGGAGAGTATTGAAATTTAACTACAATTTTGGCTCTCCCGAAAGAAAAAACCCTACAATTTTAGTTTAATCGAGCTCTCTCTTTTATTTTTTGAATTACAATTCTCTTCGCTCTTATTTCAAAAGTCTAAAATCTTCAAACAAATATATATTTTTCAGAACATGAGTCCAACAGTAATCATCATTTTTGACAACAAATTGATTAATTCTAACGACCATTCAGCACAGGGTGCAACTGGGAACATTCATCCTTTGTAAAATCCAACACTATATAGTAGATATATTACTCAGCATAGGTTCAAAATTAGGCAAAACTACTATATAACAATTAATAATTCTTAAAAAAACAATTATTAACTGTTTTAGCCGGATCCCGCTGCCTACCGCCGGAAGTAGTTTTATTTTAATTTTGTTTATTATCCTTTCACAAACCAGTGGCAAATAAGCAAATTTACAAAAAAAAATTCATAAAAAAACTTGGTGTGAATATGAGCCCGTTTGTTTCAGATTTTTTCCAAACAAAAATCCATTTTTTCCCTTAAAAATATCACTTTTTCATTTTTAAGTGTTTGTTTAGAATTTTTAGAAAAATTATTTTGTCAAAAAAATCTATTTTGACCCTAAAATGAAAAGTTATTAGGATTATCTTCTCAAAATCTATTTTTTTTAACAACAAAGAGATAACACATGTACATGTTAGAACTCATTTTTTTTTTAAAATGGATTTTTATGGATAGTAGGCAAACACAGATAACTTCAGATTTTTTTTTAAATCTATAAAAAAAAAATCTCTAGATTATTTTGACACAAAATCGATTTTTTTTAAAGCTGAAACAAACGCACCCTATATTTTATTAACCGTATAGTGTGAATATATTTTGTGATAATGATGATGTTTGCATTGAAGCGTCTTATACTTAATGTAAAAGTTTGTAAATCTCTTTGATAACTCAAAAGAATAAAGAGAACACATTTTGTATTCCACCAAATCAAGTGTTCATACAAGAGACTTGAAATTTTTTACACTGAGTATAAGATTCTTCAATGCCAACATTTTCGACAAACATTCATGAATTTAATTTAAATTCAACATCACGATGATACCACATCTTTGGGGAGAATGTAATGTAACACAACACTTCGTTTATTGTCCGATTTGAACATAGATGAAATTAAAACTAAATAAATTTGTCGTATTCTATTATTTTGGAATTGATTTTGCATGCTTGTGTAATTTTAGTTAAGACTGAATTTGGAAATGAATGGATTGAACTTTCAAAGGCATGCTTATCATTGAACAAATGAATGTTTTTAAAAAATGCAATGAATGATTGAGAATTAAAAAAATGAACATAAGATATTATGAATGAATTAATGCGGTAAATGAATGTAGCGACAATCGATTATAAATATTGTAAAAAATGCACGTTTAAGACTTAACAAAACAACATCTCTGTCACCTTGCTTTTTATGAGTGGAGTTGGAATCCTATTTTATGTCTTAGTAAGGAAGGAAGGAGGTAGATATAGAGCTACTGCCACTTTGCTGTGTGGTTTTTGGACCGTCTTCAGTCCTTCCTTGCAGTGCTGCTGAGCTGTTTCTGCTGTGCTGTGTTGTCCGGTTGCAGCAGCTGGGTTTTGGTGTTTCGGTGTTGAGGCAGTGGTATGCTTGGCTGCTTCAAGTATATCTCAGCCTCATTTCTCAATGTCGTTTATCGTGGTTGGGGTGTTTTTAATCTTAGGTGTGATGGTGTTCCGTCTATATGCGGCATTTTTTATGTATTCTTTGTCCCTTCCGCAAGTGTTTTGTGCTTCTTGCATTAGGTTCGTCGAGAATAATATTAGCCTTTTCAAAAAAAAAAAAATCCTCTCTGTCAAGAAATGTTGTTCTATTGACCTACCTAAAACCAACAAATTTTTTTTTTGAAGGAACCTAGAACCAACGGATGGTAGCTCACGTTGAATACCAACACAAATTAACTTAGACTAGATATCGAACATTGGTTAACTCACGCCGAGTTGTTTAAACGAGCAAAATCCAAAGAGAGAAAAACAATTTTCTCCCTTCAAAAAAAAAGCAATTTTCTAAATCTTCTTACATCGGCCCAACACTTCCACACGTGTGAGTCACTGCGTTGCGGATCTATGCATTTTTCGCTGACTCAAGACAAGATCTACGAACACCACACTTCCTTCTCTGAGTGGTAAAAACTCATAACAAACTCGATTACCCTGACGAAGAGTCCTCACTCGTTCTTCCGAGATGGCTTTCATGGCGGTCTTGGAATCTGACCTCCGCGCTCTCTCCGCCGAAGCTCGACGTCGCTATCCCGCTGTTAAAGACGGTGCAGAGCATGCTATTCTCAAGGTGCTGGAACTTTTCAATTGCATTTGCTTTAGCTTGTAACTGAAATTCTTCTGCATTGCGATTCGATTTTTCAAATCGGAACTGTGTACCGAAGTGTTTGGTTAGTTTATGAACTGATTTTAATTGAAGAAAAATGCGATTAACTGATTATAGATTTCAATTTTCAACTTCTAAGCTTCTCGATCATATCAATTGTTGAAACGTCAAGCGAATGAATTGAATTCTAGGTTTTAGTTTAAATGTAAATGATGATTGGATCAATATTTAGGAAAGTGTTAGTGACGGAAAATTCATCAACGTTCTTTGCTGGTAGATCATCACAACTATTGAAATGCAGGTTTTAGTTTAAAGGAAATTTAGCAATTATAAAATGTTGATGTCAATTGTTGAATGATGCTTGGATCAACATTTAGGCAAGTGTTAGTGACGAAAAATTCATTGCAATGTTCTGAATTTATTATGTTAGATGCAGGAAGTGTAATATTGGAAGCAGTTTTCGAAGTAGCACTTTTGTCCAAATTCATACACGGAAGAAATTCGATTCTATCGATTTCAATTTCAACTTATTTGCTAGTTGATCATCGCAATTATTGAAATGTCACTTGATTGAATTGAATTATAGGTTTTAGTGTAAAGTAATGTAAATGATTCTTGGATCAATATTTAGGAAAGTGCTAGTGACGGAAAATTCATTGGAAACGTTTTGAATTTATTATGCTAGATGCAGTAAGTGAAACAATTATATCAGAAGCAGTTTTTAAAAGTAGTGCTTTGTTCGAATTTTGATGATAAAATGAAAATGATAAAATCTTTACATGTCTTACTTGCAGCTTCGTACATTATCAAGTCCTAGTGAAATTGCGCATAATGACGACATATTACGAATCTTTTTGATGGCATGTGAGGTTCGAACCGTCAAGCTTAGCATTATTGGACTCTCTTGTCTTCAGAAACTGATATCTCATGATGCCATTTCTCCATCTGCTACGAGGGAGATTTTATCGACATTGAAAGACGTAAGCTTGAAACTAGTTAGATTGTGTAATGGTTTTGAAATTTGCACCGTGACCTTACTTTTGGCCATATCGATTGCGTCATAATGTTTATTTTTTGGCCTTGCTATGCTTGATTGCTATTCCATCTGGTCTCATGTATAAGAAAAAATTGGTCAAAGAAAGTGGATCAAATAGATTAGCTTTCTTTGGCCAAGTTTTGCTTATATTTGAGACCAGAGGGGGTACATTGATTCGATGGCTGAGATCAATTAAAGAGGATTTATGCAAGAGCCGGAATATGATATTTAAGTTTATTCAAGTAAGGAGGTTTACTCATGCATTGATAACCTACTGCTTAAACCCTTGCAGCATGCTGAAATGGCGGACGAGGGTGTTCAGCTGAAGACCCTTCAAACAATATCAATAATTTTTCAGTCACGTTTACACCCTGAAAACGAGGTTAGTTTCAACAGCATGAACTATGCGCGCTACTGTTTGCCGTTTCTAAACTGTATTATATCTTGGCTGGCCTTGGAATTTAGTAGGTAAGATAATTGTAGATAAACATTGTTCAAAACAAAACTACTAGATCTAAATAAGGACCATGTATTATTGTGATATGGATTGTTGATACAATTATGACATTCTGAATTCGACAATTTTACTTGGTAGAAGTATTGAACAATGCTGTACAAACTGTTAATGTCAAAAACGTAGGACACCAACTTTGGCACACACACACATACACAGAATATTGAACAATGAAGATCTAGAGGACTTTGAAAGGGAAAGGCTTTGGAGGTTCATTTTTCTTTATAATACAAAATCCTCCCAATTCTCATTGGGTCCAAATAAGAAAGATTGTTCTGAAAATTTCATTGAGGTTAAAACCACGTTGTTTTTGTCTGTTATCTGTTCGTATTCGTGGTGGTTGATACAATTATGACATTCTGAATTCGACAATTTTACTCAGTAGAAGTATTGAACAATGATGTACAAACGGTTGATGTCAAAAACGTAGGACACCAATTTCGACACACACACAGAGTATTGAACAATGAAGATCTAGAGGACTTTGAAAGGGGAATGCTTTGGGGATTCATTTTTCTTTATAATACAAAATCCTCCCATTTTGGGGGAACTCAAATTGTATTGGAGGAGGGTTTATATGAATTCTTCAAATTCAATCTATGTTGTTAAAATATTATTAAAATTAAAATTATATTAATCATAAACAATTATTCTTTGTTCTCTAGAAAAACACTCTTTCGAAAAATCTGAAAGTTTTCTCCATTTTCCTCTGTATTTCTCATCTCCAAAAGTCCTCCCCTCCCCTCAAAACTCCTAAACAAGGCCTTAAGGGGTGTGAATTATTTCTTTGTTGGTTATATATGAGACTGGAGGGAGTATATATATATATATATATATATTAAATAAAATATTAAATCAAGTTCTAAAACGAGATATGTTAGTATTTCACCTAAATCTATCAATTTCCTACCAAAAAATTGAAAATAATTTACTCCCTTTGTCCCAGTTTAACTGAGCCAGTTGACCATTTCACACAGATTAAGAAAAGTGTATAAATGAAAGAGAGAGAACAATGGTTTTGAGTGTCTTTGTCAAATATTGGTGCATTCTTCTTTATCATAAATGTAAAGTAGAATATATTGAATTGGAAGTGGTGAAAGTAGTATTAATTAGAGTTATAATTGGAAAAAAGTAATTCATGTTGTATTGAAAAGTAAAATGAGTCAATATTCTTAGACAATATTTTTTTACAAATGGCTCAGTTATTATGGGACGGAGGGAGTACAATCAAATTTAAGGTTTTTAACCCACTAAGTAATCACCATCCTTGAATATTGTAGAAGGTGAAGATGTTTGTATGTGAAAAGATGTGCACATGCAATAATTTTTCAAATACCAAATTAATATACTATTATATAACTTTTAAAACCTTTTCTGTTCTTATTTATTTTAGACGCGTCCATTATTACTGTAGATGAGTCTATGGTGTGTCTGAGAAGCGTTGAAGGTGTGTCGAACCAAAGAAAAAAGGAGTTTTTTAGGACACTCCTTTGAGTTATCTGACACGTGTTGTACAAGCGTCATACGAGTGCCGGACACTGACGTGTGTCCAACACTAGGACGCGCCTAATCTGAGGAGTGTCCGTGCTTCAGAATAGATTCAACCTTATCCTATTTTTAACTGACATGTTGGGACTAGTGAGTTAAACCTGCTTAGCTATGGGTCTCATTAGAATTATTGGTTAAGTCAATACGCACGGTATAGTTATGTACTCCCTCCGGCCTCCAATCGCTGTTATAAGCAAAAATTCACTTTTCAGATAGTACTCTTGAGAAAAGTTTATAAAGAGAAGGCACTCCTCACCTTACAAGCCGGTTTTGTAAGGATGAATACTAATTTGTAAATCTGAACTATTTAGTATTCATCTTAGCTCTATAGGCTGCCCATACCTTTCACCTAATCCAATTTAAGCATTATATTGAATAGTAATTCACTATTTTTGGTGCAGACTTGTATGCTTCTGTGACTAGAATGAGCAAATCTGATGACCTAACAATATAAAAAATGACTGATTAAATTTTAAGGTTAAGTTTTTTATACACTTAGGGCATTTGGGTCATTGGTATTTGGACAAACCATGTAATACAACATACAGCCAAATGGCCAAATCATTATCTGATTAATGAAAACACTGATAAAAATGATACAGCAGGCTAGTTTTTTAAATATTATGCAGTCCACATTTGGTTCAATTTCAATGTTTTCATATAAAAAAAGACCGACTGGAATCACCTTTACATGTGTCTGATTTTTTATTTTTATCACTATATCTTGTTAATTTCAGGATACTATGTCTCAAGCTCTTGGTATCTGTCTCAGGCTTCTTGAAAACAGTCGATCTTCTGACAGTGTGCGAAAGTAAGCACACACATGCATACCTATTGTATATACACTTAAGAGGAATTTTTATGTGATAATATGAGAGTAAATCTCGGTGTTTAGATTCTACTATAAATAGTTTTTTTTTGAACAAATTCTACTATAAATGGTTAAAATTAAAAAGTGTGACTTTTTAAGCAGTCGGGTGACCATTAAATAACTTCCAACCTTTGACCATGTATGATTATGTGACCAAGATCTATTCCTTCCACTCATATAAAAAGACCTCTTATAGGGACTGAATCAAATACACCAAGTATCAAACTCGGGAATTACTCTAATTGAGCACTTCATGTAGAAAATAAATCTTACCAATCTGAATGTTGTATTATGTGATATTATCTCCACCATGATGTATATCAAGTTTCAAATAATGTGGATTCTTCTAAGTGTGTTATCTAATAAAGAACATTTACTTATCTATTAAACAATATAGTATCAATCTAAATATAGTAGTGCGATGAAGTGTCAAATGATTTTTTTATTTGCATGAAGGAAAATTCTTATTTACCCATCAATAAAGGGTGGGTAGAGTTACCCATGCTGAGTTGGCACCAATCAGAATCAGTCATAAATAGTGGAAAGCAAATGACTGATCTTGATTGGAGCCAACTCAACATGGGTAACTCTACCCACCTTTTGTTGATGAGTTATGTAGTTGTCACCATTTTATAAATTTGACCTTGATAATAATTCTGAATTCAACGGTCGGTTTGGTAAATTTCACCTCCTACATGAAGTTATTAACCGGTGTAAGTCTCTAAGTTTGACACCTGATGACTGTTATTGTTTGGTCCTGTCTACCAAATATCGAATATCTAATGTTACAATCAGCTAGCTTTCGTGTCTTATGTGTGTTTGTATGCAATTGTTTTGCAGTACTGCTGCAGCTACCTTCAGGCAAGCAGTTGCCTTGGTTTTCGACCAAGTAGTTTTGGCTGAGTCTCTTCCTGCCGGAAAATTTGGTTATGGAGGGCAGCTCTCACGGACTAATTCAGTTACTGGTGATGTTAACCGAAGCATCAATTTGTCTGAGTATGCTTTCCCCTTTTTGAATGCAATTGCAGATCACTATTCCTTCATGGGTTTAATTTTCATTCACTGTCAGTGTAAAAAGCTTTATCCTGTCAGCACATTACAATAAGAGAACCGAAAGTGCATTTAAACGTTTTGAATTCTATATAAGACCCGTTTAATAGTGTTTTCTCATGTAGACTGTATATATCACGATTTGAAGTTGTATTATGTTAATAATCATGCAGCTCATTAGATCATGAATCTACATTTGGAGGGCCTCATGTGATGAGGGAGACGTTGACTGAAACTGGGAAACTTGGGCTGCGTTTGCTTGAAGACCTGACATCTCTTGCTGCAGGTGGATCTGTATGTGCTTATTTGGAACTTTTTTCTCCCCCTAGCATGATATCCATTTTGTTCAAATTTCTTGTCTATGTGTGTCTTAAGAAATCCGTTTAAGCACTCATATTTTATTCTTTCAATTGGTGGTGATGCTGATACTTCGTTAAGTGCCATTGCTTACTTGATGACATTAGCTTCCTGTCTATTATACAGGCAATTTGGCTGCGCGTAAACATTGTTCAGAGGACGTTTGCACTTGATATTCTTGAGTAAGAAATATTTTGGAACTTGTGCTTTGTGTTATTTTGCAGCTACTTTTTTATTGGAAAAACCAAGTCCCACATAGATTAAAGATAAGACCTGACTAGAGTTTATTATGAGTGGCACCCCTCACCTTACAAGCTGGTTTTGTAAGAATGTGTTAGGCCCAGTGTAAAATTCTAATATTTTTTGATCAGATATTCTGGTTGAGTTACCTCGATTCAACTGCCTGTTCCATTGTTTTCTTGTGCTTAAATGTCACCTGATTGAACCATGAACCCATGATCAGTATTAGTATTCTTTTAATCACAAGAAATGTCCAAAGTAGTGTTTATTTATTTTACCATGTCTTTCTTCTTTGGTTGAAAAAATGGAAGTTCTTGTATTTCTTATTCACTAAAGCAAAACAAGAATCAAAATGTGTTGCAAGATGGAAATAATTATCTACACTCTTCACCCTTCAAGATGTATTTTCTAACTTGCCAATCTAGTCATTTTTTTTTTTGTCAAAAAAGAGAGGACACTCTTAGACCTACTTAACACAGACCATGTAGTCCACGTTGGTATCACATTATATTCTAATCTTTTTAAATGATTTTGGTCATTAGAATGTGGCTTAATATAGATAATGTCTATGTGGCTTAATATTGATAATGCTCATCATACTCATTATGCATCATTTACTTTTTGGATGATATTTCAAATTATCCAATTTCATATGTATGTATAATTTGATTTGTAAATTAACATTTGAATTTTGGTGACTGGAAGCATTAGAGGTGAAAGTTAAATTATTGGTTTATCTGTTGAGTGTTTCTTATTATACAGTGATGACTTTTGAAATTTTTGCACTGTGATTGCTTTCCAGTTCCCCCCTTCATAATGGTTTATCATTATCGCAAGCCTCACGCAGATATTAATTCCCTAATAGAAAATGTTCTCGTGTATTTTTTGTATTACGTTATAGTCTACTAATGTATGAGGCTGATTATATTCTTTTGCTTTTAAATTTTGAAAGTCTAATAAATTGTTTTACATTATACATTAATTTGTTTCCACTTACGTAGCGTTCCAAGCCATAGACATGTATGTTTTACAAATCGGGTCACAACAGTTCTTTTGAATTTGTTTCACCAGGATGGTAGATTCTATTTAATTGTTCTACTTAAACACTATATTAATCTGCAAGATTCTGCACTGCTCTTCAATCTTCATGATAATATTCTGAAGGTGTTTTACAGGTTCATTTTGTCCAATTATGTGGCTGTTTTCAGAACCTTGATACCCTTCGAACAGGTGAATATGTTTGTTGTAATTCAGAGTGTTGTTGCTGGTCTTTTAATCATACCAGGCACTAGCATTTCTTTTGTTCATTTATTTTAATATATTTGCACAAAACTTGTCAGGCTTTACGACGGCAGATATGTTCAATTCTCATGACTTCACTTCGTACTAATGCTGAGGTACCCTGAACCATGTAGTATGATGATGATATCACTGTTGAGATTCTTTACCCGTAATTTTATGTGTAAATAGAACACTATTCATAATTTTTTACTATGTCAATCAGCTTGAAGGAGAAGCTGGTGAACCTAGCTTTCGTCGTTTGGTCTTGCGTTCAGTTGCTCATATTATAAGGCTTTATAGTTCTTCCCTTATCACCGAGTGTGAGGTAAGCTTCTATTTCCTTTTTCATCTTGCCACATGGCTCACCAATTAAGTTACAGAAATGGTCGGTGCAATTGTCTTTTTTTGTGTGGGTGTGTGGAGCAGGGGTAGTTGGTAATTGAATGATGTTAATTGTAATGTTCCGTGACTTCTAAGAGTATATAAAGCCATTCCCCAACCGAGATCTAATTTTAGTTGATAACCTAAGATAAAAAACTTTTGTTATGTTGACGTTTATTGTCAAAACCCCCTTTGAAATATTTTAATAGCATCTCACAGAATTGACAGATGCTAATATTTTCGATTTATGTGCAGGTTTTTCTCAGTATGTTACTGAAGGCTACTTTTCTTGATTTGCCATTATGGCATCGTATTCTTGTTCTTGAGATTTTGAGGGTAATGTAATTGTGTTGTATTATTTTTTATTTTCTTTTGTATGAGTTGTTGATTTACTCTTAAGTTTTTATTAATCTAACAACCAAAAATGGTGGTGTGTAGGGATTCTGTGTTGAGGCCCGGACATTGCGGATTCTTTTCCATAATTTTGATATGTAAGTTCAATGTATATCTGTGTAGGGAAATGCTAACGAATGCCCTTAGGGAACTCTTTAACAACATTTAAATAGTAAGTTTTTTTTATAGAAACGGACGCATTCAATGAATTGAAAATTGAAGTATTTAACTTTTTCAATAAACATTTTCTTAATTAGGAATCCTCAAAGAGTGCACTAAGTTAGCAAGACCCATATGGGTATGTGTGTAATAAACTCAACTATATTATGCTCAATGCTAGAGTCTAGAAGGCCTTGCTCTATGTTTGTGCGTGTTTATTCTTGAAGCCTTTATGGCGACATGCAGGTTATATGCAATTCTTTGGTGCATGTGGCTTGAGTTGAATGCTTGGGATCTTTAAGGGTGTCTTATTGCCCCAGTACTTGTTATATTGGGAAAAACCCAAGTCCCCACATTGGATAGAACTCTTGATAAGAGTTTATAAAGTGTAAGACACTCTTCTCCTTACAAACTGGTTTTGTAATGATGAGTTAGGCCCAATTTCAACATGGTATCCAAGCCTATCGATTTGGGCCACCCACCATTTATGTACGCACCAAGCTCAACAGTGTTGGGTGAGGGGTGTATTTGGAAAAAACCCAAGTCTCACATTGGATTGATAGGATTCTTGTTAAGAGTTTATAAAGAGGATGTACTCATCACCTTACAAGCCGGTTTTGTAAGGATGAGTTAAGCCCAATTTCAACATGGCATCAGAGCCTATCGATTTGAGCCACCCACCATTTATACATGCACCAAGCCCAATAGTGTTGGGCATAAGGGTGTATTGGGAAAAACGCAAGTCCCACATTGGATAGATAGAACTCTTGATTAGAGTTTATAAAGAGTAAGGCACTCCTCTCCTTACAAGCCGGCTTTGTAAGGATGAGTCGGGCCCAATTTCAACATGGTATCAGAGCTTATCGATTCAGGCCACCCACCATTTAAACATGCACCAAGCCCAATAGTGCTAGGCGTGAGGAGGTGTATTGGGAAAAACCCAAGTCCCACGTTGGATAGATAGAACTCTTGATAAGAGTTTATAAAAGACACTCCTCACCTTACACGCTGGTTTTGTAAGGATGAGTTAGGCCCAATTTCAACAATGTGCTCCAGTATATATACATGATTTCTTTTTGGTGCTCTACCGATGCATATTTTGAAGAAGCTAATTTTCTGATATGCAGAGAGATCGGGCATCCTAGTTGGTTTCTTTAATTTTGTTTTTTTCCTTCATATTTCTTGTTGTATGATAGAAAACATAGGCCAACAATTTAGAAGGACTCGGGGGTTAAACAGCTTGTCATTAGATATTTTTCACGACAGGATATTATTATCCATTAATGCTATCCATTGGCATTGTAGGCACCCTAAGAACACAAATGTTGTGGAGGGAATGGTCAAAGCTCTTGCTAGGGTTGTTTCAAATGTACAGGTATGATTTGACAGCTTAAAAATCCATTCATTTTCAATGTATCATGGTACAAAGAAAAATTGAATTGCATATATCTGGTTGATTGCTTAGAACACTGCCTACTTTCTTCAGCTGCCTTTAATTATTACCATACATCTTCTCATCCTGCCCTTACATACCATGCATAGACTTGGGGGAACAGGAGTCTGAGTTTCTTCCTTTTGTCAATATTTGAAAATAAAGCTTTTGGTTATTCAAAACTTTGTGTGCATTCTGTAGTTTCAAGAATCAAGTGAGGAGAGCCTGGCAGCTGTTGCAGGAATGTTTAGTAGCAAAGCCAAAGGTATTCATTTTCATATTTTGGTGGAACAATGCTGTTGAGATCTGTCTCTTTTGTGAAGTCAAATATTTGTTATAATTTCCTTTATTTGCTCAGAGGTTCATATTAGCTGAGTGGAAAGTCTGATAGTAATCCTGCTGCGGTGTTTATGTTCAGTCTATTTTGTAATTTGAATGGATGATACTTTGTTGATAATACCAATTCCTGTTTACCGAATTATTTTTTACTATATATTGGGCCAACTCTTCTTATTTTCCTATCTTTAGATGAAATCGTACATTTGTTACGTAGGTGTTTTTACTGTCCATTACCATTTTTTTATATCTTTAAAATATCTAGCCGGTAACTCGTTTGCTGACATTGAATGTTTTCTGCTATTTCTATCTTTTGTTGTTTGGCTTTTCAAAATATTGCATTTTTGTTTTCCATTCTTTTTCTTATTCCTTTTCAAGTACTTAGTTAAACTATCAACCCCTATTTGACATGATGATTTTAGAGCTCATATCTGGTCACGCTTTGATTAGTCTTTTTTTTTTGTTGAAGAATTTGATTAGTTATTTTTGCTCGACAGCTGGAGTGATTTTTGTACAAATGGGTCCTTTGTATAAAAGAAAAAATTCATTGAGATGAAAAGAAAGAATTACAAAGTGTGAGGAGGATACGAAATCCAGTAAAACAGAAGAACAAAACAATCAAACACTTGCAAAAGAGAAGATTAATATAATAGTTTCTCAATCTCTCAACGTATCTGTGAAATAGGTCCATGATTCTAGGACATACCCAACGTTGACTGAAAACACCAAATACAGATTGATATATAGAAACAGAAGCAGAACAATTTGATAACAAATTTAGTGCAGATTCTGAGCAAACACAATGCATTGCACACCTATCAGTGGAAGTAGTCTTATGTGGCCTATGAACCTGCAGCATGCCATTAATATTAGTTCTATTATAAAGTACCACACTCTTGTGTAAAAACAGGGTAGGCTGCGTACAATACACCAAAAATGGTGGGACCCCTTCCCGGACCCTGCGTATGTGGGAGCTTTAGTGCACCGGGTTGCCCTTTTTTTGTTTATAAAGTACCACACTCCAAATAATATGACCTGATCTTAGAGGGAGATTTCGATATCTTCATTAGTTTGTCATGAAGACAAATATCCCTACTCCATAGACGACTTTATTTTATCTTTTCAGATTAGAAAGTATCTTATTCAGGGAATGATTGAGGAATTGAAAAATCTTTAGAAAGATCAAGGGATTAACTACTCTTATTGGGGAAAGAAGATAAATGAAGAGTCTAGGTTTCGAGGACGCCCAAAAGGGACTCTGATTCAGAATTTCCCTGTCATTTGAACTTCCATAAAAAAAGGCGCTATAAAATCAGTATAAGAGATCAATATTTAGAAGAAAGTTGATACAAGCATGGAAAAGCACAACAAACAGAAATATCTCCTAACTGCAGGCTTGTCAAAATTTGATGAGAATTGTTACTGTCCTTGAAGAAAAGCAAAAACTTGAAGGTAGTTTAACCTAGAGCAAGAAATTTCCAAAGACTAAATGAGAGGCTTCGACGACATCGACGGCATCCTATCATATAAACTATGGATTTCCTAGTGCTAAAGGGAGTAATGTTCCAATGAAAAGCACCAAATCAATTTAGCATTCAGAGCAAAATATTTTACACTAAATTAACTAAGAATCAAAACTCCTACGGGAACAGACTGAAATATATTCCCATTAACATGTAGGGTATGTGGCGAAGAATGGAATAATTATTCCCATCTTTGTTTATGCTTGGTTAATATCTGAAGGCTGAAGCTTCATGTAACACGATTCATTGTTGTGAATTAGTTTATTTGAAGTCTTCAGTTATCTATATGATCCATCTCTTCTAATTATGATCTAAATTCTTGACAAAAAATGAAGTGATGAACAAGAAATAAATTGTTATTGATGTATATCAGGCTATATTTTGCCAACTGGAAAATGTTCCATAATTTGAATTAAAATTGGTCTTGCAGTTCTCTGTAAAAAAAATAAAATTAAAATGTATGACATGATATATTTGATGTGGTTGTCCATTCATTTGTAACAATTCTGAGCTCTTTCTGGATATTCATAAAAGTTACCTGTCTTCTTCTTCGTGGCTTAATTGTTTTGCACCTAGGGGTTGTTTAAGTTCAGTAGTAGCATGGGACATCATGATATTTGAGTGATATGATAACAAATTATATGCCATTCCTTCTGTAGGGGTTGAATGGAGTCTAGATAATGATGCATCCAATTCTGCAGTCTTAGTTGCCAGTGAAGCACATGCCATAACTTTGGCAGTTGAAGGACTCTTAGGAGTCGTTTTCACTGTTGCGACTTTAACAGATGAAGCCATAGATGTTGGAGAGGTAATTTTACATATTGCCTTCTTTTTTCTTTCTTTTGGTTATGTTGCTTAATGGCCAGTTGTCTACATCAATTCAGCTGGAGTCCCCTAGATGTGATAATAATCCACCTGTGAAATGGGCTGGTAAAACTGCAGCTCTCTGCCTCTCAATGGTTGACTCGCTGTGGTTGACGATACTGGATGCGTTATCCCTTATTCTATCAAGGTTTGTGTTCTAACATTCATTTTTTGTATAAATAAAAATTGATACTGGTGGAATGATCTTACACCATTTAATAACCTATTATAAAACTGACTTCGTTCTATCTCAAACTTTTTTATTTTTTGACTGTCATGTTAGTCTTGCATCTGATTTTTTTTTTCTTTCATCTGATGGTATTTTTAAAAAAAACATGAAGTGTACAGATAGAGTACAAACTTATTCATCCGAAAATTGGGTGTGGACAACATTTATGGTGGCCATATTTAATAGTTTGCTGGATTTTGAGAAACTTATTCGATAAAATGTTATCTAAGAATTATTTTATACTCAGCTGGTTTCAATTTATCCTACTCCTTTGTTGTTTTTTATGATTTCAGTATATTCTTGACATCTGACTTGTGGTTAATTTAAAGGTCACAAGGAGAGGCCATTGTATTGGAAATATTGAAGGGATATCAAGCATTCACTCAGGTACCTCCATTTTGGAGTTTTTTAGTGACATCTGAAATCAACTTGGAACTTTTAAAAACGTTATAGGGATTATATGATTTCACAGGCTTGTGGGATTCTTCGAACTGTAGAGCCTTTAAACTCATTTCTTGCATCCCTATGCAAATTTACCATCAATTTTCCCGTTGAAACTGAAAAAAAGAGGTATGGTGTTTAAATGTCGACTTATTTCTTTCTATTTACTATCATTTATTTGGCTGTCTTTAAAGAATTTAAGCTGACAGTACTGAGATTTTGGCTATAATTTGAGATATCAGCAGTGCTTTGCCGTCTCCTGTATCAAAACGGTCAGAACCATCAGTTGACCAGAGGGATAGCATTGTTCTTACGCCCAAGAATGTACAGGTATTCCTTCTGGTTATATGTATGGCTATGTGTATAACTTTCCTTGACTGTAATAATTTTTCTCCTAATAATCTTTCCTAGTGTATATTTTATTGTGTCATTGTAACTACTTATATATATATATATACATCCCTGG
>Ga0315913_1003554_pt1 | contig 18740 bp, 10 predicted proteins | sample MpolsnodulesMG_FD_207736 | JGI IMG/M metagenome (GOLD analysis project Ga0315913, IMG submission 207736) | Medicago polymorpha root nodule microbial communities from Los Angeles, California, United States - small nodules | ecosystem: Host-associated > Plants > Roots > Nodule | place: USA... | reverse complement strand
GGTTTTTGCCTATATACATCAAACCCCAAAATTGTCAAATACTTTTCCTTTTATGCTGCAGATGGATTCAATATATAAAACCAACATATATTGCATATTGTTGCTTGAGTTCGTCAGCGTCACTTCTACTTAGATGACACATTCAATTGCATTTGCTTATATGAAGTATGAAAAGGAAGACAATGTCAATTGAACTTTAGAAGACAATGTCAATTGAACTTTAGAGAAGTGTCATGATTTGTTGAAAACTCTTGATGATTATCCAAAGACAATTATGTCTAGATTGAACAATGCCTTGATGAATGTTGTTGCTAGAGTTACCCAAACTTTACTCCTAAATTTTTTGGTGTCACATTTAAAAAATGTTGATGTTACTTGGATACCAAAGTGAAATATCTCAAACCTAAGAATACGAATGCAAAGAGGTAAAACCAAAATAAGTATGAGACATCATCATGAGAAACACGTTCCCATCAAAAATCAAAATTCATGTTTTATGTTTTGAAATACTTATTTCAACTTTTTGGTGAAATGCAAAGTGATTAAGAAGTAATATTTATTTCAACTTGAAAACATAATATCTATTTTCTTTATTTTTTACGTGTAGGAATAATTTGATGACACACCGACATATAAAGCATACTAGAGTTACAAATGACTCTGATTTGGGCTTGAATAGAAGGATTTTTTTTTTTCAAATTATTTTTCATATAATATTTACTATCAGTATTACTTACACATGAATATGAGGCAAACATGCAATAAGCTGCGCTGCTAGACCTTTTTGGATGACAAAATCAATCATCGTAAACACCACATTCATGGACTTAGGAGACATAACATTGCTATGCATAACCCTTTGGACTCTATGTAGAAGGTCAACATCCTCTGATGCTAAGAAGCCGAAAGTGTCAAAAGCAAATGATATAAAAACATGTTGATTGTCAAATCACGCTTTCTCGTGTTTGGCCACTTTGCTTGACGCAACTTTTAGGACTGCTTGTCCTACGGTAAAAGCTCCGACCCCTAAACCCACAAGTGGTGAAACCCCAGTCAAGTCCACACATTCATGTTTTCCTCCATGATTTCATTTAGAAAATTGCTCTTTTCCTACACATAAACATGCAATCATCTAAACATAAACATTTACACAAAAAAACATTTAAGCAAACATAAATATGCAAACATCTAAACATTTAAGCAACATAAGTCATTTACATGTAAACATTGTATCATTTCTTGCCAAAAAAAATCAAAATTTAAAACAAACCCCAAAACTAAAAAAAATTATAATTTAAGAGGAAAAATGTAACATATAAACATAAAATATCAATGATACTTGATTATGAAAACTTACTTGTTATTGAAGTGTTGGTCGATTTGAACTTGAATAAATTGAAGATTTGGATGATTTGAGAGGGTTTTTTTTTTAGAGATTTTAGATGTGAAATGAAGAGGAATGAAGAAATGAGGAACTGTCTGACCTTTAAATGAACGTCACGTGACTTAACTCACGTTGGATGTACCAAACGTGACTTAAGTCACGTAGGTTATACCTCTACGTGACTTAACTCACGAAGGTTATATTCCAGCGTGACTTAAGTCACGTTCTGTTTGTGTCAGCAAGCAGAACATGCAGAATTGCTTCATCCATGCATTCATACATACATCCATTCATTCATTTTCATCCATGTTTTCAACATTCATTCAATCATTCATTCAAAGTTAAAATATGCAAAAATAAAACCGAAAATGTACCAAAATATCATAAAAATGCGCAAAGGCTAAAAACATCATATCTAAGAAAATCTAAAAACAAATACTTTGTCATACGCCATTACACAAATCTCTTTTATTCTTCCCCTCATCAATTTCAATAGGATTGTCCTCTGCAGTTCCCGGGGCACCTAAATTTGGTTGCGGACCAAAATAACTGGTCCTTCCACTCCTTCTCAGCTTGCTAAAATTGTATATTGGCATCTTGACATTGATTTGTTTTTGAAATCCTTTGCATTTGATGTCGTGGCATGTCATGATGGGTTTTGCTTTCTTTTTCAATTGAGTAACATCATTTTCAATTTCGCCCTCCTTTTTCTGCTGGGACTCACCATCCTTTTTGGCTCGTGCACCCTGTGTCATGCTCTCCCTGCCTGCTCTCAGCTTGTCCGGTCTCTCAGACATATCTACACAACATAAAATAATGCAAAAAATGATTGATTTTCATAGGGACATTGTGTCATTTCTAACTAATAAACAACATCAATTCACATTGTACCCAAACTACCACATTCTGCCATTTCAATTTTTAAACTAACACATTGCACTCAAACTCACTGTAATCAACATTAACAAATTTCTAACTAATTTCATCATTAACATTGCAAAAATAAAAATAAAAATTCATTGATACATTCTCTCAAACACCTAAAGTTCAACATAAAATCTAACAATTTCTAACTCTAACCTACCACATTTGAGTCAAACTTACTATAATCAACATCTAAACAACAATTTCTAACTTAATTAATCATTAACAATAAAAAAATTCTAACATGCAAATTCTACCCTAAAAACCTAAAGTTATGGAATTTCATCAAAAAAATCTAACTTTTTTTAAAAAAATCATTGCCAAATGATCATAATCACTTACTTGATGTTGGGTAGAATTTGATGTTGTTTTGATCAAAGTTGATGAAAATCGTACATGGGAGTTCTCAAAATCGCACTTGATGTTTTGGAAAAGGTATGACAGAATGGTTGTTGTTCTGTGTCTATAGCAGAACGCAACGTGACTTAAGTCACATTGGTATATATCAAGCGTAACTTACGTCACACAGGTTATACACCAACATGAGTTAAGTCATGTATGAGTATTTTGAGAAGTTTCTTTGGGAATGAGCAATTCTCTTTATGAGAAGAGCAATTCTCTTTCATTTAAGTGCATTTTTTTCACATCCCAAAGCTAGAACTAATGAAGATTAGGAAAAAAAAAGTCGTGCAAAATCACACTATGTGACAACATCATTTAAATAATTATTTCATGAATAATATTTTGTCCACCCCCAATTTTCTCTCTCTCAATAAAATTTGGTTGAGCATATCAGAAACTAGAACCAGACAAATATTACAGATAGATAGGGATTACAGTTGGTCATAAGAATTTAGCTTCTCATTGTGTCTACGAAGATATATGAAGATACAGTCCTCAACATTCCAAAGCAAATGCAATAGAAGAAAAAAGACAACAAAAAATAAAGAAGGGCAAGGACAATAAATGTGAAAATAATCATATGGCATTGTCTACATGCATTTGAAGGTTAGTGTAAGCAAAGAGACATCCAACAAAAAGACAATGGTTAATAAGCATTTCTGAGGTGTCATAAAGTACATTAAGACATATTTTCGTTATGCTGTTTGGTCCTTCTTTTGCATGCTTAAGTTAAAGGGGAGAAGCCAAAGTTGTCTCAACTCAACCTTCAAGTGTGTCAGGGAATGATGGCGTGCTTGCTAAAGAAAGTGTTTCCAAAGGCAAGTCAGAATTACAGAGGGCATATCACATATGGTTCTCCAACATTGTACAACAGCTTTTTTTGTTTAGTTGATAATTATTTGCCACGCCTCATTGCATCATGCTGTAGTACTACTATAACTACAATAGTACACGATATACTTATTTACTTCTCTCTCAATGCAAGTACTAGTTACATGATGGAATCTTATTTTCTTTTAGATATGGAAACCAGCACATAAACCATGAAGCTACCACCAGCTTAACACATACTAATATAACTCACGAGTTGAAGATGATGAAGATCATTAAGGTAGAATATGAAGAAAGAGAGAAAAAAATTAGTTATGGTTGGTACACCATAAGTTACAATAGACACGCATAATTCAATGATCATCTTTTTAAAACACAAATCAAATGGTTTAAATTAAAAAATTTAATAAGGTCTATGGTGGACCACTCTTAAAGTTGGTCCATCATAGACATTTGAGGTTACACTTAACGACCGGAGATTTATTTGAGTAACGGAGGCAAAGCAGAGGGACCAAAAACATGAGTTTTCTTAATTATGAGACCAAAATAAAAACTGGTAATTAATCAGATGACCAAATAACCTATTAAGCGTTCATTAAATAAATATGTACTTCTTTATAACTTTTATTTTGCAAAGGGTTAGCAAGGTATATATGTTACAAATGAGTTTTATTCCAAGTAAGTATCGATTTATCGTATTATAATATATCTATAGTTATTATAAGCTAGTTCATTGTGGATCAGAACTTATTTAAATCACATTACTTAAATCTTTGGGTTAATTAATTAAATGATAGTTATAAATATTTAAAATTTAGTTTTTTAGTCCTTAAAAAAAATAACTTTCAGTAAAATTTTCCGTCAACATTTTAGTCTTGTAAAATTTTTCATCACTAATTTAACTATTTGCAAAATTTTCATTAGTATTTTTGGTCTTAAAAATGCTAAAGAAAAATGTTACCTAGACTAAAGAGTAGGATTTTTTTTCTAGAGACTAAAAACAAAATTCTAAATATTTATAGTGACCGTTTAATACAATATTTCACTAATTCAAACCATAAAACTATATTCATATTCACATTCTACTTAATCAATAACTACAAAATTCCTAAACTACGTTCAAACCCTAAACAATTTTTACTTCATCAACAACTCAAACCCTAACCTTCAACAAAAAAAAAAACGAGAGGAAGTAAACATTTGATGGTTTTGAGAAGAGACGTCACAACAAATACAACGTCTTTGACGTCAGTTTGATAAAAATCAATGGTTGAAGTAAGGAGGGTGTTTGGAAGTCAAGAACTCAATTTTTTTATGCTTTGAATAAAGTGTCAAACATATGAGAAGAATGCTTTTGTTATGGTATTATTCTGGGTGACATTTACCATGGGAAAGGTTAATCCTTTCCCACCATGGAAAAAGTGACTTTTTGACCATTGATTTAATAATAAAAAATTGAATGGTTGAGATCTAAGACTTGCTACCCCTTGAATATAATAATAATTATTTTGGCAAAATTTGATTTTAATTTCATTTCATTAATTTTATTTTATAAGATACATCCAAGGGCCAATATCATGTCAAGTGGCAACAGAATTAATCTGACTCTGACTATACATTTCATTCACAAAACGATTCCACCTTCTTCTCCAATAACACACCATCGTGACCACCATCCTCCTTTCCGGCAAGCATTAACGCAGCCAAAATCGTGCTTTGTTTTGTTTCCATTCTACTCTCAACTTTTGAAACTTTTTTGTCAAAAATAGAACAGGGACCTTTATCTTTCTACACTCAAAAGCTACTTGCTTTGTTTTATTAACTGCTTCAAGTAAACAACTTGGTCGCTGTTAGTGGAAAAAACAGGTAATTGATAATTTTAAGGAATGGGTCGGGTTTGCTTTTGTGGGAAATTTAATAAGATGTGAGTGTTGTGTTGTTGAAGGTTTAGAAAAAATAAAAATAAATGATGGAATTATGATGTTTATATGATCCAATAAACAGGATGGAATGGTAGGAAAAAGCTTGTGCTATACAGATCTGAGCTCAATCTTTTCCTCGCAACATTGTAGGAAAAAGGTTGTGGCATAGATCTCACCTTAACTTTCAGAGATAATTGCAATTTTCGGTTGAACATGTGTGTGATTGTCATTGAATTTGAAGCAGTGAACTGAACTTTTGTTTCTCGTTGAAAATTGAGTTTCTAAAGAAGAGAAACACGTGAGTGAGGGTGGTGAAGTGTATTGATTTTGTCATTTTGATTATTGTTTTTAGTGGTGTAGATAGTAATGTTGTTTTAGATGGGAGGTGTAATTCAAAGTTTGATTTAATATTCCACTCAGTTTTTTTTTGTCAAAACCATCAAACAAACAAAAAATTGCAACCTGTTGACCGGTATTTAGAGGTTAAAATTCACATTTCCCATAGTAGGAAAGGATTAACCTTTCCCATGTTAAATGCACCCATTATTCTGATGCAGATTGGAACGTATTTCCGTTACATAGAGATCAGAAGATGGCTTCCGATACCATCAGAACGTAACACTTCAGCGTTATAAAGGACATTTTGGAATGTATATAACAATATATGATAAAATAAATAGTTTTGCGAGATTTATTAGTTTGAGCTTTTTATTTTAGAAAAAGAAAACAAAGCACTCCATTGGTATAACACCATATGTTGATGACCATTGTTACAAGTTACGGGATAATTTGCTCAAAAAAAAAAAAAAAGTTACGGGATAATTGTAGTTACACAACCTCCTCACTGTTCCTGCAGAGACCATAACTTTGACATCTGCAGAGCCTTCCAAGGCACTAATTTATTATAACTTTGATATCATTTGTCGATCTAAAATTACGAGATCCTTTCTTAAAATCTTTCCTGTGGGTGACTTTGGAATCTTCTCTATAAAAGTCACTCGCCGCAACCTTTTGTATGGTGCAACCTGCAGGAAGAAAATAAACTAATCAATAGTTGAAGAAAAATACCAACCTTCAAACTCTTTCATTTGTTTCGGCAATATTGTTTGGAAATGTTGGGAGTCTATGAGATTAAGAATGTTTGTGGTAAGGTTTGATTTAGTTTTAAAGTTACAAATCATCATAACTATAAGATAAAAAAAATATGCGGTTTGGTTTGGTTTGGTTGACTTTTAAAATAAAAACTGAACTAAATCAAACCAATGTGGTTTTGGTTGGGTGGGTTGTTGCAGTTTTTTGCGAAACAATACAATTTTTTATTTTCAACATTAAAATCAAGTTAAAAACAACTTATTTTCAACAATGTTTTAAATTTGATCTAATATTAAAATTTCATTTCCATCCAACAATGTATCCATCAACATAAACCAAATTAAAAGCATGAAAAAAACAACCCTCTTAAGTAAGTCACTGAATTCCTATAATTCAAGATCAATCTAACATAAACATATATGCGAAAGTGCAAATAGAACTAAATTAAAGCACAAAATTACATTTTTGAAATCAAAAGCATTGAAGAAACTTAACAAAAGAACAAACATATCTTAGTAATAAAAATCCGATTGAATTTGAGTACTAGGTTAGGTTACAAAAGTTTAATTAGTGTTTCTTTTATGTTTTTCCAAATCATGCGATATTGGGTCAAAAATTAGTTCAAATACATCCGAGCCAAATGTGATTTTCAGTTTGGGATGGTTCGGATTGTAATTTTCATATTGAGTTGGTTCGGTTTTGAACACTCCTATATGAGATCATCCATGTCCAGGCAAAATCAATCACACAAGTGCGAAATACTCTATCTTTGCCCAAAACTTTAATATTAGATTTGAGTCATCTCACTTATATTTTTTAAATGCTCACTTGCCACAACAACCTCTCTCTCAAGTGTGAGCTATCAATTCATTATGCTACCCTTCAAGTGGAAACTTTTTCGTCCACATACATTTGCATTGTCATTGACACCCATCACATCAACGGGACATGTCATCTGACCATCATTGTCAAGAATGCTTTCGACTTAATAAGTCGTTTGAATCCTGGGTCATGAGGAGCATTTGGGGATCATCCATATTAGATCAAAGAGCAACCACACAAGTGAGAGATACATCACATCTCAACTCAAAACATTTGAGTCATGAGGAAAATCCAAATATCATTCACATTAAATTAGGAGCAACCGCACAATCAAGAACAACCACACAATGAGTTATACACCTCATATATTAACTAAAACCTTAAGATTTCTATCTCACACTTACTACATAACAAATATTATATTCAAGATTTACACTTACTACATAACAAATATTATATTCAAGATTTACATAATGTTAATTTGTTTTATATTTTATTTTAGGGAAGTTGTTTTATATTCCATATAATCAAATTTGAAATATAGCTAATGTTAATTTTATTTGTAAACGAATTATATTTTCCTGAGTTTTGAGAATCATAAATCTTTACTTCAAAAAAAATAAAAGAATCATAAATCTTTATTTTTTTAGCAAATAAATCTTATTTATTTTAGGTAATGAATCGTAAAACTTGATTTTTGAGTTTTAACATTCCCTAAAACCAGAAAGGAAAAAGAAGTTGGGGCGAGGATATGAACCCTTCAAAAAGAAAAGTTTGAGGATATGAAAAATATCATTCACTTTTTAATTAGGTAACGAGTCATTTTGTTGTTTATTCACAACTGTTTTAAAAGACATTTTGAGATCAAAATTTTGATGTCAAATACCATATCTTTTAATTTTTATTTATACTTTTAAAATACATGTAAGTTGGAACAAAAATAAAGTAAAAGGAAGAGAAAAGTAAATATATACAAAATTCACATCTTGTTACCAAAACTAAGTTCACATTTTTCTAAAAGTTATTTTTAAGAGAAGTTATATCCAAAGGTAGCTTCTCATTGAAAACATTTTTTAGACCTTAGTTTATCATTTTTTGAAAGGAAAATTCTATGGTGAAGTCATTAAAATGACTTTTTTGGTGAAGTTAATCATATAACCAATCATTAAGCATTTGTGTATTTAATGCATGTCACGTTAAATCATATGGTGTATTGCACATTTGCTCATACGGTGTGTCACTATATCTTTACTTATTGCAATTGTGTCCCTAATTAAATTTAAATTAAAATTTTTATTATTATTTTATTTTTTAATCGTAGAGCCATCAAAATTAGAAACAAAAAACTCAGGACATGATGATTTAAACCATTGATCACAGATTAGTGAGCAAATACGATTGAAAATAGCTTATGTAATTTTAGACCATTAATCACAATTTAGATTTACAAACAAATAGTGGATCTGAATTTTGGTTCCAAGTCCATTCCCTCTTCACCTTCTTGAATCACACATCCACACCACACTTACCGTCATAAAACTGGTACCGGCGAAGGTGTCGCACCCACAATCATTGATCAAATTCAACCTTAATTGAAATGGAAAACAACCTAAAGGAACAAAACCTTCAGTGTCAAACCCAGAAAACAACGTTATGGTTTCGCCAGTGGATTGTCCGACGGAGAGAAAAATTAAAGTGGAAGTAATGAATAATCATGTTCTGACACAGAAATCAGCTTGAGAAAGAATGATTACAACATGGACGGAAGAACGGTCCCATGCCCATGGGTTCGATTTTGCGACGAGTGCTGACGATGAGATGCAGTGGTCGGTGAATTGAGAAGAGGGTGAATGAGTGGTACCCAGGAAGACGGTCAGAATTAGAGGTGAGTGGGCGGTGAGATGCAGTGGAGAGCGGCGGTCGGAAAAGAAGTTGTGATGGAAAAGAGATGAAGTGGATTTAGTACAAGCAGGTGTATGTGAGCTTGACAAAAATCTCACAAGTAATTAATATTTTCTACGAGAACTGATTTGTAAAAAAGTAAAATTTAGTCTTACGGTGGTCCATCAACAAGACACATGACATCAACAATTATACTATTGGCTAACCAAAATAACTTTTTCAAAAAAAGTCATTTTCTTGACCACACCATAGAAGCACCCTTTTTAAAAACCGTAACAAACATTCCAAAAGTAATTATTTTATGCAAAATAAGTTGCAACAAAACTTACCTCTTTTGCTACAAACTTCTTGATGTCTTCTTCGCTTATCGAGCTATTGAGTGAGCGAACAACAAAAGCAACTGGAACCTCACCAGCTTTGGCATCAGGAGACCTGAGATGGTAAATAGAATAAGAGGAAACATTGAATGTACATTAGTAATTTCTTGTTCTTGTGTAAACATGCATGCATAATAGGAAACATTGAATATAGATGAAAATATGACTTACGGGATCACCCCGGCATCAGAAATTTCAGGATGAGAAATTAGTAAGTCTTCAAGTTCAGCAGGTGCCACCTAATAATGAAAATGTGTATGGTAGATTTAGTTAACAATGCATATAATTTAGACCACAAAATATGACTCTTTGTTTTGCATATATCCGAAAGACGAGAGAAAGTATTTGAACCTAACTCAAAATCATATAGGGAAACCGTTTTCTTATAAAGGAAAAACATACTTGATACCCGTTGCATTTGATCAGTTCTTTTATTCGATCCACGACAAATAGTTGTCCTTTTTCATCAAAATATCCAAGATCTCCAGTAAGTGTCCAACCCTGGTCATTAATGGTCTGTTTTGTTGCTTCTGGATTGTTAAAGTATCCTGAAAAAATATGTTATATAAGATTAGAATCAGAGTCAATTTAAGTTTCATGCAAACTAATAGGTATGGATGTTTGATATTACCGTGAGTCGTCGTGATTTTGCAAAATATCTCAAATCTTACCTTGCATCATAACAGGTCCTCGTAGCCAAATTTCCCCTAATTGATTCGGTGGAAGGGGCTTCGATGTTTCCAAACTAACAATTTGGGATTCTACACTTGGAACTAGTTTTCCGGTTGAACCTGAATTCGAAAGGAAGGCTCCTTCCTTTGGATTTTCAAAGGAAATAAGTCCGCATGCTTCAGTCATGCCATACCCCTGCCACAATTACCCCATACCAAATCACAAACAATTCATTACATAGGTCATGTGTATACGATTCATGTGCCAATATCATTAAGATATGAAATGTAACATGATTATCTAAAAAAAGATGAAATATAAGAAGAAATCATGCATGATGTAGAGTATGCACCTATAATCTTTTACTTCCATATTATGCTTCCAATATAATACATTCATTTAGATCACTATTTTCATCCTAAGAAGTTGGATAATTTAGTGTCCTAAATTTATGGAATGATTTGTCAATTTAGCATATTTATTTATCTTAGACTTCCAGACAAATGGATTAAATTCAGATTTTGTTTGTTATCATTGTATTGACACGAAGTTTCCACCGCTGTATAGCAGTGAATCAATGACTAATCTCCATTGAGGACATTGTGAGACACATAAGGTGAGTTCTCCTCTTCCAACTAGAATTTTTCCTTATGCAAGAGACAAAAATCGAACTCTTAACTACATGTTTAATTAAGGAGCCCAAACCCCTTACTATTTAGACCATTCCATTTCGAACATATTCAATATGCAAATTATCAAAAACTTGGATACCCTCCCGTCACTTGCCGCACAAAGTCAAGAATCCGTGGTTGTCCGATTGAAGTCTCAAGTTCAAAAAATTTAAAGAAAATCAAAATGTGTTAAATTTTTTGGATTATTCAATCTTGATCAATCACAAACTTCTTGACCATGTGCTTGTGACGGTAGAGTATTCGGGTTACAAATTATCCTGTTGGCGGGGTCTTTTGTGTCGAGTCTTATTCGCTCGTGTAAATTTTATGTTTGGGCACATACAAATAAACAATATTAAAAAAAAAAGATAATTTAATCACATCATTTAATTCCTTTCGCTCTTAATCTTTTCTAGTGTTTGAATATTTTTGATCTGTGACAGTGATTAGGTATTTATTTCTTGCTCTCTCATTGACAAAACAACAAGACATTTAAATTCAAACTATTTTCCTTTCTTTACCTGAATGATTTCAATTTTGGGCAGAATCTCAGCACACGCTTGCATCAAATCTTTCCCAAGAGGAGCAGCACCACCGGCGAGCTGCTTCAGCGACGACAAGTCGTAACCGCTCACCACACCACGCCGTTTGACCAGCTCCACCATCACCGGCGGAGCAACAAACAAATGCGTCACCCTAAACTTCTCCACCGCCGCCAAAGTCTTCTCCAAATCAAATCTACCAGCCATGGACACCACCGTGTTCCCTCTCCTCAGCTGCGTGTATAATATCACCGCCAATCCCATCACATGGTGCATCGGCACCAAACACAAGAACGCATTCTTCCCCTCACCGTAAAAATCCTGATCCGCCACTCCTGCTATCGCCGTCGCAATGAAGTTCCGGTGAGTCAACATAACTCCCTTACTTTTCCCCGTGGTGCCTGAAGAATACAGAATCACCGCCACATCGGATTGTGAAACAACCGGAAATTCGCGGGAGCTTTCACACAACTCTCCGAAAAGATCTTCGTAGCACCAAACATTAGAAACAAACTCGTGTGATGTATATGTGCGAGTCCAAGGTTCATCGTCGAGCAATATATAAGTTAAATCAAAGCCCAATCCTTCAAAATTTCTGAAGAGTTCTGATACCGTTACAACAAGCTTAGGTTTGGAATCTTCAAGTTGCTTCCTGAGTTCAGAGACGGTGTATAAAGGACTACAGGTGGTGGCAATAGCACCTATGGCGGCGACAGCGAGGAAGCAGACGGGGAAACGTATGGAGTTAGGTGCGTATAGCATAACGACGTCCCCTTGTTTGATTCCGAGACTGAGCAATGAGCGGGAGAGGTTGGAGACTTCCTTTTCGAGCTGGCGGAAGGTTAGAGATTCACCGGTTTGGCTGTCGGCGAGGGCGATGGTATCGGCGGCGGAGGAAGTGGATTGGAAGAGGAATGAAGTTAGGGAAAGGTTCTGATCAGTGGGAAGATTGATGGGTTGCCTTGGTGATGAATACGTCATCGTTTTGAGGTTGAAGCAGTTTTTCGCCATTGTTGCTACTTTCTTAGCTTTGTTGTAAAATGTGTTTTTTTTGTTGTTGTTGTTTGATACCGTTTTCTTATTGGAAGAGAAGTGTTGACTTTAACATTTCTTAATTGGTATATCTTCGATCCAATCGTTCAAGCACTCTATGCTGCTATGCTAAAAAGTCAATGGCTTCACGATCGTTAATTTAGTTATTTGAATTACCGCCAAAACAAAGGTTGAATCTTATGGCGTAGAAATTGGTCCATTCGGATTTCCGACACCTTTTAGACGCATGCGATTAACACATTTGTGACTGTTAGATTGAGATAAGACAAATCAAATTTTATATTTGAATTGTTTGATTTCGTTCTAATATTATCGAGGTTGATTACTTGAATGTATTTAATAGTTGACTCCAGACAATCGCATTTGAAAAGGAGTAACATGTTTACTTATTTCAGTTCACACCTAACAAAAGTATAAAAAGGAAAGTATTTGGTATACCTTGAGAAAGAGAAAGAGATAAGAGGAAGTGATGTGTTGTGATAGATGTGATAGGTTGGTGATGTGATAGGAAGAATGAGATAAATATAAAATGAGATGTTTAAAAATATAAGGTGTGATCATCAGGGAATCAAAAGTAACAACCGAAGTACATGTGACATAGTGTGGTCGTTCTTGCTGGAACAGTGTGGATTCTCAACGAAGTAATGTAGGTCTTTGACGGAGAGGGATTATGTAACTACAAAGACACTTCTCCAACGACTAAAGTTACCAAGGTTTCAACTTTCAAAGTACTTTGAGGTTTTTCTCGAAATCGAAATGTGTACATGTTTTTACGGTGGAGGTGCACTATGTATAAACTATTGAGTGTGTCATATAAGCATGAACAATTTAGATGGTTGTGCCATTCTCGACGTAATGGTTGGACGACTGCTTGATCATTTAGGCGACTCAAATAGACTCTCAAGGCTTTATTACTTGATGCACAACTTCAATGTCATAGGTGGTATGTGTTTTGCCTTATGTGCCTTGGACTCAAGGACTTGGCCTTCTACCCTTATTGAGGTTTGGAGGTGATGTTGACACAGTCAAGCACACCACCATGGCCATGGCATGAGGCTATATCAAGCTAAGGCGGTGAGGCGGTTGAGGTTTGGAGGGGAGAAGGACAGTTGGTGATGATGGATGGTTGTGAGGTGATGTGGTTGTAAGGGAGAAGGGAAAAGAGGGAAGCGAGAGATTCTCTCTCTATATGTGTGGAAGAAAAAAAATTAAAATTTCTCAATTTTCTAAGAATATCAAGAATTTACTAAACACAGTTGTAGGAATAATATTCCCAAGCAGATAAGAATATCTTAGAAAGTTAATCTCAAAAATAAATTTTGAAACCATAAAACAAACTCATTTGTAGCAAAAAGTATTTCAAATGTTTGCATAAAGTATCTTAATTTCCTAAAACTACTCTCTCGATACCCTTTTTATGTGTGTGTGTTTTAACATTAGATTTTTTGAATTTTTTTATTTTAAAAATGCATTTTTTCAGTCAATTTAAAATGTGTGTTAGGTATATAATGTGTTATTAGTATTTCTCTAATTATATTTTTAATTCATCAGTGATGACCAGTGTGTATGTTTTAACATAAGACTTTTGATTTTTTTATTTTAAAAATGCTTTTTTTCAATCAATTTAAAATGTGTGTTAGGTATATAATGTGTTATTAGTATTTTTCTAATTATATTTTTAATTCATTAGTGATGAGCTGAAGTCAAAATAAAATAATGTAAGTAACCATAGGTCTTACAATATAAGAAATGATGAGCTGGAGTCTAAATAAAACAATGTAGCTAAACTAAGGAAGGGTTCTTTGTTTTTTTTACGTTAACTAGGGGTCGATTTTATAGACATTGACTTTCTTAAATAATATTATATAACATCATTGAGCTGTCTAAAAGAGCTCAATTGACAAAAAAAAATATCGAATATTAAGTTGAATGTCGTGATCAGGGTTTAAACTCCAACTCATTCATGTGTGTTTAGATTTTTAAATTCAATGACTCTTATCATTTCTTCTTTCAACCAAATAAAAAAAACATAATGAGTTTTTTCGAAAGGAAAACATTGAGCTAATAACCATTTTTCTTAGAAATAATGTTGACATTAAATTTTCATGTTTATTCTCTATAGTATTTGTTGATTGCGTTTTTTTTTAAAGAAATTACATTTTTTTTTGATTATTTGCCAGAAACTATTATAAAATGATCATTAGTATTATTGTCATTTATAATAATTTTTCTCTTTCCGAATTTTTTCTTGAAATATAGGTTAATTAGTGAGATTTATTAATATACTTTTGTAGGTGTTGGGTTTAAAAATACATGGAGTTTTGGTTGAAAAATGTAAAACAATTGTGATAAGTATTGTGTACATGTGATTGATTATGCTCTTAACTTTAATAATTTTGTAGACAAAGCACTTGTTTGCTTAAAAAATAGGTTTAATAGCACTTTTAATCCCTGAGTTTCAAGAAGTAGCGATTTTGACCACCTAAGAAAAAAAACTACAAAACCACCCCTTAAGTTTTGACTTTGTGGCAGTTTTGGCCCCCTAAGCCAATTTTGACTCGGTCAACGCACACGTGTATATTTTTTTATTTTTGTAATTAAAAAATTAATTTGTTTTAATTATTTAAAAAATATTTAAAAAATAAAAAAACTTTTTTTAATTAAAAAAAACTTATTTTTTAATTATTTAAAAAATATTTTTTAATTAAAAAATTGAATAAATACACACATGACGTCCACGTATGCGTTGACTGAGTCAAAATTGACCTAGGGGGCTAAAACTGCCACATGGTCAAAATTTAGAGGGCGGTTTTGTAGTTTTTTTTTCTTAGAGGGTCAAAATCGCAACTTCTTAAAACTTAGGGGGTTAAAATTGTTATTATGCCTAAAAAATAAATAAATAAACCATTTGAGGTTTTCAACATTTAAAATAATGATTAAAATTTTTGTCAAAAAATTAAAGATTAAATGTAAATGATGCAACTAAAAGTTGGTTTAAGATTCGGTCAACAAAGAATAGCTAGGAGTAAAACTATGTTATAACATCAGTTTGAATGTGCTACTATGGTTTTCACTGGACTATTACTCTTTTCAGGTTTATGTTGCAAATCAACTAATCAAGCCATGCTACAATAATAATATGAAGCTTCCATTTGCACTCAACTGATATTTCTAGACATTTAACATCATTATCTCTTTCGAGCTTAATAACTTAATCAACATTATATTAAGCTTTTTCCATTTTTATCCTCTCTCAAGCGCAATATATTAGCAATAAAACCTAGATTATCAAGTAAGCTTTAAACATTAGAGTTAAAACATATTGTTTAAAAGGAGCTAAACACACTTCAACATTGAAAACATCAATTGTAAATTAATTATCCCTTAACCATATAAAGGTTTATCTCATGGTGAGTTTAATAAACACAGAAAGATAATAGATCAAGAAAAGAGACATTACAAAGATATTCAAAAAGGAATTAAAGTTATAAGAGAAAAGATACAAGTTAAAAGGACCATAGTGAGCTTCTTTGCATCAACTCACTAAAATTCAACTCTACTAGCTCCAAGCCTTAAAGAATGGACTTCAAAAGCTCTAAAATAGTATGGATGATGGTTGATAGTGGTTGAAGGTGTAAGAACCAATTTGATTTAGCCACATAACCTCACAGTTGATGTTCTGGTGATAACAAACTTGCATAACAAAAGATAGGGTGCTCAAACTCAATCTAGGCCCTCTAAATGATAAAAGGTCGCTAGGTCATCAAGCCTAAAATGACATAACTGTCTAACCATTTATGCCTACGTGATACACTCAACAATCTATAAATAGATTGACCCATAGTAAAAATACACATTCTCATTCGAAGATAATACTTCAAAGCTCCTTGAAACCTCAATAACTTAAACGTTAGAGTGTCTCTGAAGGCGCACCACCTCGCTTTGGTTAAAAACAACTACAATCAGCTCCTTCGCAATTACTCCGACCATCCCTTCTTATCACTCCCCTAAATTTGACCATAAGAGTAGTAGTAACAACAATAATAATTTAATGTGTGTTAGTTGGCTGATTGTACTACTTTTGAAGTGCATACAAAAAATTATTCACTACAAGCAAGAGCACATTGCCCTACCCGAAAGACGTGAGAAGAGGAAAGTAGACAAATGATATAGGAGTCTTGATTTTATTTATGTCTTAATCTACCTGTTCATTAAGAGCTATGAGTCATGATATTGAGTCCAGTCAAAAGATAAATTTTCAATCATAAATAGAATTTAGGTGTTACTTGAACCAGGGGTATTCAAAACCGAACCAATCGAATAGAAAAACCGCAAACCGAACCAATCCAAACTGAAACCGTAAAAAACCGCATTTGATTCGGATGTATTTGGATCATTTTTTTACTTAATGTACCGCATGGTTTGGTTTGGTTTGCGGTTTTGATTTTACCAACCGAACGAAACCAAACCGCATATAAGAAAAACATTAATCAAATGTATATCATCTAGATTAATACTCATAGAAACTCAATGGAAACTTTAATAAAAGGACATATATATTTTTTTCTTGTTAAGTTTCTTCTTTTCATTTTAAAAAAAAATGTATTTATGTGTTACTTGAACTCTTAGAGAATGATAAAAAATTTAGTCTTTTGTATTTCTTACGAATAATGATTACTTTTTGTCTACGTTTTTATTTGGTTTACGTAGTTGGGAACGTTGTTGGATGAAAATAAATTTGTAATATTGGATGAAATTTAAAACATTGCTAAAAATATGTTGTGGTTGAAATTTTTAATTTAATTTTAATGTTGGAAACAAAATAAATTATTTCTATAAAAACCGCACCAACCGATCCAATCCAAACCGCATTGGTTTGTTTCGGATTTTATTTTGAAAGTCAACCAAACAAAACCAAACGGCATACTTTTTTATCTAGCGGTTTGGGTGACTTTTAGTCTCAAAACCGAATCAAACTGCACCACAAACACCCCTAACTTGAACAATTTGAAATCCATTCAAGACTTGATTTCAATCACTTGGTTAATATGAGTTTTATTTATCAAGGAAAGAAAAATTGAGAAGAAAAAAGTGTGCAAAAAGATTAATGAAGATAAATATTTTTTCCCACCCTAACACAATAACGGTTTAAATTTAAATCGATGGAACATATTTAATTTGAGTTTTTACTTTGTTTGGTGAGGTTTATTACTTTGTGCTTACATGATAATTTTTATTTTACAGCCAGAAAACAAAGCACTCCTTAGTGACAATATCTGCTTTATCTCCATATGTGGTAGCTAGATCAATGAGCTTTCCAATGCATTAATATACTATAACTTTGATGTATTTTGTCGATCAAAACTTACAAGATCCTTTCTTAAGATCTTTCCGGTGGCTAACTTTGGAATCTTCTCTAAAAAAATCACACGCCGCAGCCTTTTGTATGGTGCAACCTAGACAAAGAAAATATAACAAATAGGTAAAGAAACAAGATAAACAACCTTCATTGTATACGCTTGCATTTTTTACGGTAATATATATACACACACACTCATCTGGAATGAATTATAAAAAAAAAAAAGTTAATTAAATTACGCATACTAAGAAAGGTAATTGATTAAATTTAATCTATGAAATTTCAATAAAAATATTAATTCTTATTTCAGTGCGTGGAGGAACATAGGCCAAGAGAGGAGTTGGCCGTTGGAGTGCATCCATTGGTACCATGTCAAAGCTTCTCCCTCCATATAAAAAGAGGCCATTCGAAGGCGTTGATCCTCTGGTATGTTGTGAAACTCAAAAAATTGTTTTATTTTGAAAATCCAACCTAAAGGGTCAGATCCATCAAACCTTGGAAGCTCAAGTTTGATGGAGGGTGTGTGGTATGTTTGTGATGGTATGTCAAATCTCATGGGTTAAAAACCTGGGGGTGCTAAGCGAGTACGCAGGTTGGTCATTTCAGTGGAGAGGTTGTTGAGGTTTGATTCAAAAGTTTGTTGATTTTGAAGGATTTGGTGAAGCATAGCCGCAATATCATCATTGTTGGATGAGGCCATAGCAATGAAAGCACCAATGTAAAGGTGTGGAAGAGAGCAAGAAAGTTTGGGTGGAAAAAGACTGATAAGAGAGCTAGAGAATAAAAA
>Ga0315913_1003553_pt1 | contig 18740 bp, 8 predicted proteins | sample MpolsnodulesMG_FD_207736 | JGI IMG/M metagenome (GOLD analysis project Ga0315913, IMG submission 207736) | Medicago polymorpha root nodule microbial communities from Los Angeles, California, United States - small nodules | ecosystem: Host-associated > Plants > Roots > Nodule | place: USA... | reverse complement strand
CGAGTTCTTCTTGCTCGCCATGGCGAGCAAAGCTTTCTTCCCCATTGGGTTTGTGCCACGTCATCCTGGGGAGGCAAAACCGCCCTTGCTCGCCTCCCAAGTGATTTCACTCGCCATGGCGAGTAAGTAACTCGCCATGGCGAGTTGGTGGCGAGCTGGTGGCGAGCAAACATGCCTCTCTGCCTATTTTTTCCTTTGTTAGCTCGCCATGGCGAGCTGGACTGCTTGGGAGGCGAGTAAACATGTGGTTCTGCCTATTTTTGCCTTGTTGCACTCTGTTGCTTGTTTTCCATCTTTGCTCAGTGTCTTGAGTCATTTTCCTGCACAATTAGGTCAAGTAAGATAGATAAAGCGTGAATGGATAAAATTTAATTAACTCTCGACTTTTTCCTTGATAAATTGCAAAACAAGTTACAAAAAGTGCCATAAATCTTCATCAGAATTACTACTTCTTGGCACTTATCAGACCGCTTAAATAGTATCTACAATAGTATCTATGATACTTCAGTTTTATGTTGGTTGTTGAGAGTATAACACATAGCTCGTAATGGATGTCCTTGATATGATGCAATTATAAATGGAATTACAGTCCACTAGCAAGTATCTAACACATGATATTTCAGTTTTCTGTTGGTTGTTGAGGGTACGACACATAGCTCGTAATGATTGTCCTTGATATGATGCTCGAGTAGCAATAAACGTCGCAAGAAGGTTCTTGGGACCCTTTTAAAATTATGTCCTTGAATTGTGACCCTTTTAAAATTATTCCTGAAACTTAAATTAATTTTATATACTCAAGAAAGTTCTTGGTTCATATTAATCCAACAAGATTAGAGTATATAGTAATTGATTTATATAGGATCAGAATGTTCTGGAGAAGGACTATATAAGCAGAATGAGAAAAATGATGTCAAGCTGAAATGTAAAGTTACTTTAACAAGGACCAGAATGTTTTGGAGAATGATTAATATAAAAGCATAATGATAAAACAATATTATAAGCTGGTTTTAAACTTTAGTTAAATATCTTGGACCAGAATGTTCTGGAAGCAGTTGTATAATTAATAAAGTTATGATTAAATTAGGACCAGAGAACTCTGGATTAATTTGGTTGTGATTAATTAGGACTAGAATATTCTGGAGATTAATAAATATTAATATGAATGTGATAGTGTGTGTATATCGTGTAACTTAAATAAAAAGAGAAAGGGAAGAAGAATAACACAGGAGAATTATCCTGGTTCACCAAACCCGGCTACTTCTAGTCCCCACACTTTTAGTGAGATTATCCACTATAGTATTCTGCTAGTAGAAACTTCTGACTAGCACTATAAGGTCTTGATCACACCAGATCAGTCCGGAACAACTATATTATCAACCTCAGCAGACTTATACAATTCCTTGCTTTTGCACAAGAAACGTTGGAACTTTTCTATCTCAAACTATTAAGCCCAATAGACTTGAGACCTAGGTTACACTTTGTATGATGATTGGTGTTGTTTTGATCGTGATATCTCAACACATGAGACTTTTACAAATACAAACTCAAGAGATAATGATACTAAAAATATAGTGAGAGATTATGGAGTTTGCTTGTTTGTTAAAGATCTTGATAGAGAGAATGATTGCTTTTGCTTTGAGAGAGATAAATGCTTTGTATTTCAAATTCTTACTCTTAACCTTCAATGACCTCCTCTATTTATAGAAGCTGAAGACCCTTGGAAAGTAAGCCACAAAAGAGCTGCTGAGCGTTCCATTCAAATTTGAATATGCACTCCAAAGAAGCTTGGAGCGAAAGCATGCCGAGAACGTTCTCACCACTGCCCAGATTGTTCTCTTAGTTCCAGCCAATCTTGAGAGAATTAATTCACACGTGATTGCTTTGCTTTGATGAGCTGTGATCAAGCCTTGAGGAAACTTGTTGCCCACTTGTTGAACTTGGTTGATGTAATCTTGATGATGTCATGTAATCTTGATGACAAGGATTGATTCTTAGATATTTGTCCTCTTTGATATTCCTTAATGTGTCGAAACACATGGGGGCCCAAATGCTGATTTTATTCCTTTTGTATTTACATCACATGTACAACAGAGAATATATTTATTTGTATTTGATTCTTTGCCTTTTAATGCCTTATCAAGAATCTTGATTTCTTTCTTCTTTAAGTGAGACAAAAAGAATATTGTTTTGTTCTTGATCTTAATAATACATATCTTGACATTAACCCAAAAAACTCATATTTGTTCGTTGCTATATTTGATAAGCTTTTGTTATTTCTTGTGGGGCTAGAACGTTCTCTTACTTTGCCTAGAACATTCTCATGAAACATTTCTCAAAAAATACATTAGTAGATAACAATATAAATAAGAGAGAATATGTTTGTTATCTTTATTACATTAATAAAAAGATTTTGCTTTCAACATATGCAATTATAAATGGACTTGCAGTCCACTAGCAAGAAATGGACTTTGACTATCCTCTTACAGTTTTTTATGTGAAGGTTCTATCACCTCCATGTGCCCCAAGGACGAGTGCTAGTGCCGTTGAAACCTTAGAGATTTGACCCCGCGTGAGAGGGAAGATCCTCGTTGGACAACTGCAGTTTTTTTAAAGACATGTGCGTGTAGAGGCAAAAAACTCTGATGAGATGTAACAATTTATAATTATGGATAACATTTTCGTCTCGAAATAATCCGCTTACCTCTAATTGAGGATGGTGATGCCACGGGTTAACATAACCCCCCCTCAGTGGCCATGGCCACTACCAAGTATTTACCTTTGTTGGTGCTCTCTCTCGGGCCTCTCAAAAACCCCTCATGATCATGCTCGTTTTCAGTATTTATATTTCTTAGTTTCTTTTGTGTCAGCGACATGTACCTCTGTTGCATATCTCATCAATTTTTTGCTTTGGATAAGGGTTTCAATGACATCCTTAAGTTGACTTCAATCCTCCATTTTGTGTCCATTACTCATATGGAACCTACAATACTTGCTTTTACCTACCTCCGACTTTTCTTTTAATTGTTTGGGAAATTCTATTCCATCCCACTTGAACTCAACATTAAAAGAATCTTTGAATATGATCTCTCTTAAGGTATAGAGAGAAGTGTACTCAAAACATTTGCCCAAGAGTCATCGACCTTCTCGTCATTCGCCTTACTGATGGTCTCCACCTTGACGCTTGTCGATCTCGAACTTGTTTTCGCTCTTTTGTTTCTCATACTAGTACTATTTTTTCCTCATATTATGTGTAGTTTCTAGCCATGGCTAGTAGCCCGATTAAGGAAAGGTTGTCCTTGAGTCCAACTTTCAGGTGGAACTTGGATCCCTCTAACAAGTCATCCTCCAGCAAAACACTTCCATGTGTCATCAACTTCCATGACCAATACAATCTATTTCATAAATATGTCTAGGTAATCGTTGAGTGGTTCTCCTTTTTCACAATATATAGGTCATAAGGAGTTAGTTGACTTCAGTTACTTTCGAGATACAATGAAGTGTGTCATAAATTGGCTCTGCATTTATGACCAGAGTCAACGAAATGCCGATGCTGACTTTTAAACCACGCCATAATTTCCTTCTTCACAATGAGGATAACCAACTAATACTTTACTTCAACCAATAACCATAATCTTCTAACCATGTCCCTAGCTACAATTTTATTTCAAATACTCTTTCCGGTCACCATTATAATAAAAAAAGAGTTATGCTAAGAAACCCAAAAGTAGTATGTTTGCATTCGATTCAACAATATCTTAGACTTTTAAAAAGTTAAATTTAACATTTATTCAAAAAAAGAAGAAGTTAAATTTAACAGTATCTTAGACAATATTTATATTTTTATCATCTTAACCAATGCCCAATGACACTCTTTAGCATTTCCCATAAAAAAATCACATTAGATTCATTGAGCAACATACATATTTGTATTGTATTCAATAAATCTATTTTTTTTTTAAGATTGCTTTTTTGACATTCATTGTGTCTTAGTAACACAAGTAAATGACCAAAAAATCCAGCGGCAGTTAACTGCCGACATGTTTTTTAGTTATAAGCCAGCAATAGTTAACTATCGCTGGAAGTATTTTAGTCTTTTACTTGTGTTTTTAGGAAGTATTGAAAGTCAGAAAAACAATTGTTTTTTTTTTTTTTTTTTTACAATAATGATGTAATTTTTTTTTAATAGAATAAAAATTGATAGATGCTATAAAAAAGAAAAATGATAGAAACTAGAAAACATAGAAGCCATCAACATATAATCACAGCATAGTAAGTAACAAGACAGGATCATCATCATCGACAATTAGTAGTAAGTTAGTATAATTAGTATGCCAATTTCACCAGCAGCTGTGATTATCCCATTGGGTATTCTCTTCTTCGCTTCTGGTCTCATCGTTAACCTCATTCAGGTCAGTTCTTTCTCTTTTCATTTTACCGAAACCATCATCATAAAAATTCATTTTTTAGATTCAGATTTGATGTGATTATTGTGTGTTTCAGGCAACATGCTTTGTGATTTTGAGACCCTTTTCAAAGAATTTGTACAGACGGATCAACAGGATGGTGGCAGAACTCCTTTGGCTCGAGCTTGTTTGGATTTTTGATTGGTGGGCTGGTGTCAAGGTTTTTTAATTTATATTCATTCTCTCTTAATTTTCGTTTTCATTTTCTACTTTACTGTAGCTCTAGCTTAGTGTGGATTCCAGTGAAGCACTATGAAACACTCATATGTCAACACAATTTAACGTAATCACATGTGCTGTTGTCATGCTGGTGTCTGACATGTGTCTATGTCAGACACCGCCAGACACACACCACTTTAATCAGAAGTGTCAGTGCTACATATGTGAATCACTGTTTACTTCTTTTCAACTTTGTTTCTATTTGTTATACATAGTGTGTGACTTAGTATTTCTACTTTTTTTTTAATTGGTGTTAACCCTCCGGTTCCAAAAGGAAGGGGCCCTGGTAATCCAGAGTTGGTAGGTGAGGTAAGTTTAGTCTGACCAATAATTGTTCCACCCATGTATCAAACTCGAGTTATCCCAAACGATTCCTCCATTCGTGGAACTTTTTTTTTTTTTGTTTTTTTTGAAAGCTCGGTATCCGATCCAAGGACCGAATTTTGTGGAACTATTAACCACTTGAGCTCAATCACTTGGTTAACATAGTATTTCTACTTTGCTCATTAGTTATGTTTCCTTGCTATCAATGTGTATTGAAAAATTAGTGATCTTTGGGCTTGATCTTCAGCTCTACCTTCTTCGTTTGAGGAGGGTGGGATTTTAATGGATTTAACGTAATGCGTGTTAAGAATCACACATTGGCTAAGATGAGAGTTGAACATAAGTTTATAAGCGGGAGCAGTCGTCACCTTACAAGACGGTTTTGTTATGATGAGTTAGGCCAAGGCCGGCCCAATCAAGTTGGAGGCCTTGTTCAAATATTAAAAATGGACCCTAATAAAAAAAAGCGTCATTTTTTAAAAATGAGTTATTCTCTATTTAAATTGTAAATATCATCAATAACATAAAAAATAATCCCCCTTTACTTAAACAATATAAATATTATACTATCAATGCACTTTTTTTAAAAAATTATTAAAGCAAGAGCCTTTGGATAAAATCGTTTTTGCATACCCAAGATCAGAAGATCATCAGGTTCAAAGTCTTGAAAAAACAATTTTAAACTTTTTAGGATAGTTTTCCAACCATTTGAATTTCAATTTTTTTGTTGGATCAAATTTGAGTTTATTTCACTCGAAATGTTAATTTTTGCAACGATATGTTATTTATATAACAAAAAAAAGAGCATAATAATAAGTGTGTATCATACTTGATTCATAGTTCCGGTGTACTGTGCAATTGTTTAACCACTCATTGTTGTTCTGTGCAGTGATATGTTAAAAATGGATACCGTAAATTAGTCACAAAATTAACATTCCTCTAATTATTAATTATGACAAACGTGTATACCATTATGATCAACAATTTTCTAGAGTTATTTGGGCTAACACTTTTGTGACTAATAATGGGCTTGACATAAATATCTACATTTCCATTTGTTGGTTTGTTTGTTTGTTTCTCTAAAGTTACGAGGCACTCACGTGTTGAGGCCCTGTGCTGTGGGCCTTGCTGCAGGCCCTGGTTAGGCCTAACCAAAATTTTAAGATGTGCGTGTGTGATGTGACTACTTACAACGGGCTATAGGTTATAGTTCCGACTGAATTCAATGAAATGATATGTGGAAATCTAGGCAGTTATGTTTTCCCTAAAATTTTAGTAGAGCTCAATGTCGTCAAATTTCCACCACGACGTTATAGTATGGCAGATTTTGTTCCCTATATGTCTTAAAACCTATTATATCTGCCACAGGCCACAACACCATGTTTATATGGTCGATGTTTGGCTGGCTGCCATAATCTACCATTCACCATTGATAACATTGGTAGGGAAATGAAGTCACTTGGTCCTGTTGTTTCTGGTGCTCAAAAGTCAGTCAAATGTCAAATTTGATGTTTGAATTGTATGATCTCGACCTCATCCAATTGTAATAAGGATGTTCTAGGTTTTTCCTCTATCAATTTGAGGAATATATCTGAGGAGAGGGATGAAGCATGCTATTTTTTATGATTATAGCAGCAAGAATGCCCAAAATTATAAATTATGAACATTTCGTTGGTTTAAAGTAGTCTTGGCTGAAGGCAATTATGCTTTTTTCTAACTATGCGACTCGATTGGTAAAAAAAAAAATATCGTGCGACTAAAAGACAATTGGAAAGATTAGGACTTTGTACTATAAACAGATGGTAATTGTTTAGGTAGCTATGACAATATAAATTGAAAGGAAATTCTATGCATTTAATATATCTTCTGTTGTTTAGTACGTTTGATAGACCTGCCTTATGTATTATGATGACGTCCAATCTTTTTAAATTTTAACTACTCTGAATCATGATGCAATGCGGAATATCTGATGTTACATAAGAAGGAATATTAATCTTTTGAAAGTACGGTTATATATGAATTTGATCCAATTCAATAGTATTTATTGTTCCACTTGGAGTAATCAAAGATTTCATTTGACATATTTTTGCTGCAGATCCAAGTATTCACAGATCCCGAAACCTTTCGTTTCATGGGTAAGTCTCTTGTGCTATGCAATCTGTCCTAGTTTTTTCCCCTCTTCTTTGTGCTTTGCTTATGCGGTTGTGTTTTGGAAAGGGTAAAAGGAGTATTCCTGGGGCCATTTTTCTTCACCAAAGTAATATGATTCTGTCTAGAATTTTCCAGGTACGGAGCATGCTCTTGTCATATCCAATCACAGAAGTGACATCGATTGGCTTGTTGGATGGATTTTAGCTCAGGTGATTATCTTATGTAGTATGACCTTTTTCACATCTTTAATGCAAGCAAACAAATACACTTTTAGCTTATTTCATTTGATATTTTGGTATCAAACTAGGACAAAAAGGAACTTATACATCTGTACATTTGTAATCTGATTTGTGGTTCAACTACTCTTGATTATCCAACATTATTGTGTTCAACAGCGTTCAGGATGCCTTGGTAGCACGCTAGCTGTGATGAAGAAATCATCTAAGTTTCTGCCGGTACGTTTCATATAATTTGAATTTTTGAAAAGAAAAGATAGAACGGTGTTTGTTATTCAGCCTGATGGTTTAAATCGATCAATTATGGGTTTCAAACATAATATAAACTGATACATATGATTAAGAAATTCAGGGATGTGTTGTATTCTGGATTGCTGATTGATGGGATGGTCTATTGGCTAGAGTTATCATGTGAAACAGCTTTCTCTTTTTTTTTTTTTTTTTGCATTCACTGTTTATGCTTAAAATATTTTGGAACATATGGTAGAGTCCATTAACTGAGCACTTAAACGCAAAACTGTCAACTTGTGTTGGGCTTGTGGTTATTTGGTCAATGACTCAAAAGTTCTATGTTGAAATGTCAGTGTTGAAATTTTCACATAACTGCCATATTTTCTTATGGGTTTATTGGCAGTGGTTTATTGATTGCGATGTGTTTCTTGCAAATAGTCACTCACTTGACAGGACTGGACATGTTTTTAAAGTTTAGATGGAGTTCAATATAGATTTAGACATGTATAATATGTGCTCTGATTTTTGTAAATAAATGAGTATTTCTGTATATTATACTTATTCTTACATGTTGCTTAATTAAAAATGTAACACCATCAACACTATTATATTACACTTATTTTCATGTGCCCGAAACTCCAATTATAAGCTTCTCTAATATTATTTTCAACCTATATTATTTTCAACCTAGTGTACTGCTATTACTGAGTGAAACTTACCCACTTGGAAGAAACGAACATTATAAGTTTTTCTATCACCTTAATCATGTTAATTTCTGCTTGTATACCTATCACAAGTAAAATATCAAAAACTTGATTTTCTGCTTATTATTTAATGTTGTTAAAGAGTCCCACATCGGATAAGAGATGGCCTGACAATATGTTTATAAGTGGGGGCCATCGTTACTTCAAAAGCCGGTTTTGTGGGGCTGTTTTAGGCCCAACCACAATTTCTAAGAAATGTCAATGTTGATCTATCTTCTAAGTTCCAATATGCAGGTCATTGGGTGGTCAATGTGGTTTTCTGAATATCTTTTCTTGGAGAGAAATTGGGCCAAGGATGAAAGGACATTAAAGGTATGGACTAACTATGGGTTACTCGAGCATAATTCATCTGTACACTGAATGCTCACAAGATATTCATATTTGTACATGTTATATTAATATTAATGTATGTGCAGTCAGGCCTACAGCAACTGAGGGATTTCCCTCTTCCCTTTTGGCTAGCTCTCTTTGTAGAAGGAACTCGCTTTACACAGGTCAAACTATTAGCCGCTCAGGAATATGCAACCTCAACTGGATTGCCCGTTCCTAGAAACGTTTTGATTCCAAGAACTAAGGTGAAATTTAAATAACCTCTATCTTTTCTTTGTTTGTCTTTTTCCTTCCCCTGCTTTTCTTCCACTTTTTGAATTTGAAGCTATTCTACGTGAATTTTAAGCTATTTAGCACATTTTTGGCAGGTTTTTTCTATTCATTCTATGAAATTATATTACTGTGTTACTCCCTGTAATTAGGATTATACCCCTCTATTGGAGAGAAAATAACCGAAGTCCTACATTGGATAAAGCTTGGGAGTTGGGAATCCTTACTTTACAACCCTGTTTTATGGGATTGAGTTAGGTTGGCTCAAAATCTTAGATGGTATTGGAGCTTATGTTAGACCATCTTAGCCTGCGCATACCTTAGACCATTGTTGGTTTCGGGGGGTTGAGGCAATATCAAAAACTAAGAATATCAATTTTGATTTGTCAATACACTTGTGGTAGTTAAAATCATGAGCCAGCGCGTAGCAACCTACGATTCTGTGATCTTGGTACCCTTCCCCAATCCATGTTACAAACCCCTGATTCACAATCTTGTGACCCTTCTTGATCCTGCGTATGATCTCGACTCTGACTAACTTGAATGCATGGATAGTTTCTCACTTTGTTGATTCAGACTGGTGATCTTGTGGATAACAGTAACACCTCCGCCAACTGTATTCTAGGTTAATATGGACATTAGATCACTGATTTATGCAGCATTTTTGGACCTTCAAAATTTTGATTTTCTTGTCACCTGTAAGCAGACATGAGTTACTTAAATTCCCCATCCTACTCTAGTTCATCTATGTGGAATATGCTTTGACAGTTTTTTCATCAATTGGGAAGATACTTTATCCTCCTCAAAGCTTACTTTAACTCTTTTTTATCTTAAAATTACTTTTTTTTTTGTTTGCTTCAGTATGCAAGTACAACAGATTTTGTTTGAGTTTCCAGTTTACCCCCCAATAAATTACAAAATATTTCTTGACTTTATGTATATGTTTTGCTGTCTTACTCTGGCTCTTTATTCTTCCAAGTTTACATGAGCAACACAGTGTATCTTACTGATATAACCTATACACAGTCCAAGCCATTACATTTGGTTTCCTTGTCCTTTTCTGTTATTTGCTTTGAAAAATTTACTGAATTGTGTTGCTTTCAGGGGTTTGTTTCTGCAGTAAGTCATATGCGCTCATTTGTTCCAGCCATTTATGACGTAACAGTGGCAATTCCCAAGACTTCACCCCCTCCTACAATGCTAAGACTCTTCACAGGGCAACCTTCGGTGGTGAGTTTTGTTTTAATAAGAAAACTGCATCTACAGTCTTCAGTTTTTTCTTAACCACAGTATACAAAATGAAAATTTACTTCTTTTCTCTGTCAATCAATTATATGTTTTGAGTTTATTGACTTTTGCTTGCTGAATCTGTTGATGTGTGGGGAATTTAACTGAAGAAATTAATTTTGACATGCTGACAAATAGGAATTACGAGTGAAATAGTACTCTCGATTTATGAATTCTCACGTGTACTAGTGAATGTATCTCATTGTGAACTGAGGTGGAAGGCCCGGTTTGAATTAGCTTCTTAGTCATGGGAATTTCTCAACTTAGATAAGTATTTGATTCCTAACTTACAATAGGTGTTTATGGAGAAGTTAGATGAGAAAGCTTCTAAAAAAGTTTAGGCTTGATAAGTTAATTTCAACTTACCGAAAACTATCAATTAGAAAACTGATTGTAAGACTATTTCAATTTTTCTTTTCCGATAAGTATTTGTGGAAGATTTTATCCAAACTAACTCTAAGTGCACCTGTTTTGGGAAAAGGGAAGTCATGAAAAGAGCACATCAAAATTCAGAAGTGTAATGCAAGTGGATAGTTTTGATTTTATTTTTTGTTTTCCTAATTGTATATTTGTATGCTATTTCCCTAATAATTTATTCTAAATATGTAGTATAGAATTTAATTTACAGCTTCATTTCTTGATTTTCTTTTCTTTTCTACCATTTTTTTGGCATGGTCATATGGGACAACAGCAGATACTTTTAGAAAAATGAATCAAATAGAAGATTGTCTGATTGAAACAAGAAAAAAATGATCAAAGAAAAACTACAGAAGAAATTATTAAGAAACTCCTTTTTCTTTTTTGGTTTTTGATATAGTCCAAAAGGGTTGATTGATCCGGATGAGTCTTGGTTGTTTTGAAACTTTTTGTGTGATACATGATCATCTTGTTCTACATATAAATTTGATGTCTTGAAGATTTAAATAGGCTTATTGGGGGACTTTAGAGGAACTGTTGTTATTTGTGGAAAAAGAAGAGATGTGACTTTGGCAATTTGGTGCATGTTTTTACTTTGAGAATGATGGAGCTGTTTAGGAGCATTGTTTTCTATATAGCCACTTGGAATCTTTGCAAGAGGATTTCTTGCCTTTCTTACATTTTTAAGAACTATTTTTCTTCTTAAAATGTCATGTTTGATAAAACATTTACTATATGAATCCTAGGTTCATGTGCATATTAAACGGCATTTGATGAAGGATTTGCCAGAAGCAGAGGAAGCTGTTGCTCAATGGTGTAGAGACATATTTGTGGCTAAGGTTTGTACCAATTGAACCTTTCTATTAACAGGTTCATTTTTTTTTGCTTGTTTACACAAACCAAGAAAACTGATAAATTTTGTTACTTTTGATGAAAGTATGTCTTTTTCTTTAATACCCTTAAATATATATTATCTAATTTCACTTATTTTTCTCTTTGCAATAAATACTTACACTATTATTGACAAAACAATAGTCAATGTTTCACTAAACTTTGAAAACAAGTGAGTAGGAACAATTTTTCCCTACAAAAGCGACATGTTAAAAGGAATGGAAGGAGTATTATCTTTGCTTTCCTTTTTTCTCACAGGGTACTCGTGTCTCGGTTATTTTGATTCAATCTTCCTAGTTTTTAGTAAGAACTGATTTGACACACTTCTTTACACACCATGTAATGTCTATTTGCAAGAACGTCTTCGTTGATTTTGTCACATCTATGTCTATAACTTCTTGTGTTTCAATTGTTTTACAACTTTGCTCTTCTTTTCTCTCTCCCTTATTTCCTTGGGCATACCAGGATGCTTTGTTAGACAAACATACTGCTGATGACAAATTCAGTGATCACGAGCCACGGGATCTCGGTCGACCAATAAAGTCTCTTCTGGTAAGATATTTCGATTAGCCAACTATTCTCTAACGTAGTACACTACTTAAGGTTCATTAGTACAGCTCATAAAAATAGTGATTTTGATATACATTAATTTAGAGATTTTTTGAAAATTAGAAATAGTTGTGTTATTTTAGCATGAAGAAAATCACTTTTTTAATAAGAAAAATCAGCTACCGAAAATAATTTTCAAGATAAGCTATTGAAAACAACTTTTCATTTAATGCAGTTTTCTGTATTCATTTTAGATTCTCATTTCTTCAAAAGTCTGTAACAAACCAATGAAAACATTTAAAAGTGGTTAATGTGTTTTTTTAAATTGATTTTTTCACAATTTTTTTTTAACAAGCACATGTATATTGGTGATTATGGTCGAACTCCAGATTACTAGGGCCCTCTTCCCATTAGAACCGGAGGGTTAACACCAAAGTAACACATAATATTTGCATGATTAATGATCAACTTCATGTTGGGAACAAACAGGTTGTCGTGACATGGATTTGTGTAGTCATTGCGGGGACTGTTAAGTTGCTTCAATGGTCTTCACTACTATCCTCTTGGAAGGGTGTTGCATTTTCAGTATTTAGTTTGGCAATTGTCACCGCACTCATGCAATTCTTGATTAAGTTCTCACAATCTGAGCGTTCAAACCCTGCAAAGGTATCCCCTTCAAAGTCCAAAAGTAGAGAAGAATTGCAGGGTAGTGATGACAAACAAGAGTAGATCACACACATTTTAATTTGTATTTGATGTGTGGATCCTCTTGGTTATGAAATTCCAACACCTATGTATGCAATCTTGTATTATTATGCACACTTATCCATTCATTATTTTCAAACTAGGGTTAACATGTAAATACGATATAGGATAGGATGGCGTACAAAAATCTTTGCATTATTCTTGTCGGCACTTAAACATTAGAATGTTAATTTTGTGGTTATCTTAGGATCATCTTCAAAATGTCTTTTATATGCATGATATTCTCTGCTTTTGTATTATGTTCATGAGAAAAAATAGGTCTTATGAACAAGAACCAATTCCCAATCTTTATTCATCCACGAATTCCATAGCTCCGCCATGCTCGAATAAGGATGGGAGGGATCACAATCACTATTTGAAAGTTGGGCAACCAATTGAGAATCACAATGAATAAGGACCTTACAAAGACCTTTATCCCAACCAAAGAGCCATGATCAATCCTCGAAACACCGCCATCAATATTAGCCGAAATCCAGTTAGATTATGGGTGAAGAAGTTTTGTGGCAACTCCCAAATTTGCACCACCTTCTCACAATCCCTGGTTACAAATTGCATAGCGGACACAAACTAGAAGATGCACATTCTCTGATAGCTCTAGAATCATTAGTAGAAAGGCCATTTTTAAGAGTCTGTTGAAATTTGGGCCCTAACTCATCCTTACAAAACCGACTTGTAAGGTGAGGAGTGTCTCACCTTTATAAACTCTTCTCAAGAGTGCTATCTATCCGATGTGGGACTAAATCTACCCCCCTCAAAGCCAACACAATAAAGGTGTTGGAGGCTGCAATTAAGGCTAACCAAAGGTCGCAAATTAGGCGACTAGGGGCAGACCGCAATTAAGGCGGAATTTCCAACACACCCCCTCACGCTTCAGCCTGGCCCAATGGGCCTGAAGCGTGGATGATGCGGGAAGCCCGACGATAGGTCTACGATAGGCTCTGATACCATGTTGAAATTTGGGTCTAACTCATCCTTACAAAACCGGCTTGTAAGGTGAGGAGTATCTCCTCTTTATAAACTCTCCTCAAAGCCAACACAATAAAGGTGTTGGAGGCTGCATTCAAGGCGGAATTTCCAACAGAGTCTTCCACAAAAATATTTCGCCCTAGGTTGCCCCTCTCATTGCAAAATTGCATCATTTTCATGCAGGGACCTTTCAATAGATTATAAGCAGACGAGTAATAAACTGAACATAAGAGCTGAGTTTACAAATGAAGTTATCTTCCCCACCCTCATCTCTAGGAGGCATTACATTACTGATTTCACATAGCAACCATCCAGGTACATACTCCATCAAGAACATCACATCCCAAATTCCATCAATTAACACAGGCTTTTAGACACTTGTAAAGAATGAGCTCTGGAATTGGTTGTAAGGCATGATCATCAATGATATGGCCAAACGTTCATAACAAAGTTCATCTTGGGAATAATACCACTAACGGTGCTGTGTCAGTGTCGGATACCGACGCGTGTCCGACACCGGGACACACTTAATCCGTAGAACGCATGTGTTTCATAGGTCCATATTAATGGCTTGATTAATATGCGATGAGTGGTATTTGTCTTGGTGTTTATCTTATGTTTTATTAATGGTATTCTTGCCAATTATAGATTGAAACGAACTACAAACTGATCTTTGAGACAAATTGGTTTATTGACAAAGATTATGAAACATAAATTTCGAAAAATGAATTTAGATCTCATTCTCAAACGCTGGCTCAAAGAAAGAGAATATTCAAACACATACAACTTCATCAAGTTTCACCTACTAGGGGAGATGAATTATACAACTTTATCAATAACAGTAGAGGAAAACTATCATCTGAAAAAAAAGGCGTTTCAAATAAGTTTTTAATAGAAATCACAAACCTTTCTCGAGGCCTCTGGAAGAAATAAAAGGGGTTGATTGCGTGGAGAGATAACAAAGAAAGATATTCATACTAACTTGTCTTGAAATATGAAAAGTAAAATTTAATATACATACAAGCAGAGGATAATTTGTAATATTAATACACAAAACAGACACATTAATTACACTGACAACTTTTCTTAAGAAATGTGAAAAATGCAAAGGGAGCTTACATATAGGGACGGAAGGAGTATAAAAATCAATGGATTTAAGTGTCTATCTGGAAAGTTCTAATTGAAAAATGGGCATTATGGGCCTTATTGTTTTGAAGATTGCTTTTATTGTCCCTCAATGTCTCCCTAGCCCCTCAAAATTCCGGTTTTGCCCTTGCTAATATTTGTTCGAGAGATATGCCCAAAATCGTTTAGGAGTTAATCTCCCTTTCGGTGTGTTTCGGGAGTTATCTTTTGAAGAGATCATTTTATGTGTGAAACAATTGGTTGTATTTTAATTTTTCACTTTAACACTCGACCGTAATCTTCTCTAAAACCTTGTGATTTTTGGGCGATTCTTTCATTTCTTATTAGCCTCCTCAATTATTCGCACGCCCTTCTTATGGATTCTGAAATCCAAAAAACAAGAGGTTTGAAACGTATTGTATGCTTCCAAAATGCAGTAGAGTGTTTGAAAAGAGAATAAGGCACTCAAATACATAATTTAATAAGCCCAATTAGTTGATTCTGTTAGTTGAAGTGATTCACGACTTGTTTGTAATCAAAATAATTTCTCATTTTAAGCACTTTTATATTACTTTTATATTCATATTCTTGTCGTCCTCGTGAGCTTAACTCAGTCGTTAGGGACATTGCATAATATATGCAAGGTCCGGGGTTCAAACATCGACCACCACTAAAAAAGATTCATATTCTTGTCAAAAACTGTAACCAATTGACGAAAACTCTAAAAAGTGATTATTTTAAAAAAAAAGTTAGCAACCAACAAGGAGCTTACCATCGAACCCACTACTATAAATAGGGACCTCTCCCAGGTACAATCACCGTATTCATATTCTTGTCAAAAACGGTAACCAATTGACGAAAACTCTGAAAAGTGATTATTTTAAAAAAAAGTTAGCAACCAACAAGGAGCTTACCATCGGAACCACTACTAGAAATAGGGACCTCTCCCAGGTACAATCACCGCATTCATATTCTTGTCAAACACCAATTGATGAAAACTCTGAAAAGTGATTATTTTAAAAAAAAGTTAGCAACCAACAAGGAGCTTACCATCAGAATCACTACTATAAATAAGGACCTCTCCCAGGTACAATCACCGTACTTTTACTAGCTAAAGATGATTAATTGATTTTGATCACAAAAGAAAACTACTTGATTTTTTATATTTAAGTCGTGGTCGGTCATGGAGCTTTAAAGAAGGAATGGAATGTAGTTTATTTTATTGAGATTGAAGGACACAATTTCAAAGAAGAGGAGAAGAAAAGAGAGTGGGGTTTTCAAACAAGGTTCTTGTTTACTTGGAAGATGATTAGGTTACTTTGTGGTCAAATTTCCTATTTGACGGGGCAACTAAACTGTTAATTGGATCCATTAAATCGTGGACATTGGTTAATTACAAAAGATATGGTTCAGTTCTAAATAATTTTAAGATGGGTTAACTGAGTTTTTACAATTAGATAATCAGTTAGTTGACCAAAAACAAGACTAATAGATTACTTTGACAACAAAGTGATCTAATCAGTTAATATCATAAACCTAATCGATTATTTAGACAAGAAAATTATGTAATCGATTAATATAAGCTCATTGATCAATTATTTTGGTAGTAAATGTAATAGAACAGATGCAAATTGCACAATTTGAACAGTTTGATTTGGTTATTTTGAAATGATACAAAATTATGGACCATTATGCCAAACATCTATAAAATAGTACAATATTAAATTAAAAAAAAATGGAAGGTAGAAGTTTGACTATTCTTGTCTTCATGGGTGAGGTGGTGAGTCAATATGACTAAAATAAAGAAGACAATATAAAAACTTAGTATTATCATTATTTTATTTTTTCTTTTAACCATGATTAATTGGGTCACCGTCTCACTCATTAAGATGAGAAAGACCGTAAACTTCTACTTCTAACAATATTGTAAATTATCATTTCAAATAGTTTTCAAGTGTTAGTCTACGTGGACTACATATCAAATGACCCACATAGTATTTACCAAATAAAAGATGATAGGAATGTTAGACATGATGGTGTGGTAGCTTTTCTGCCACCAAAAAATAAAAAAGCCCCATTACTCCAGAGTGTCTTCTGCTACTGTTATAGTTCATCTCTAGAGTTAAAGTTTCACAATTAAGTATCTTGATAGAGCCTGGTTGAGGATAACAAGTGGACATTCCTACAACATACCCTTTCTCATTTCCTGCTTCCTTTCCATTTCCATATTTTGGGTTTGAATTACATATAACCTTCCCATCCTAACATTGATACAATCAGAATGATATGAGTTTCAAGAATGTAATTAATATTTTAATCTAAGTAATTACAACATATATATAGTCTAATTATAAAAGCTAAGTACTTTAATACAAAATAAGAAGATGCCTAAGATATAATTAGACTAGAAAAATGAAAATTTATAACTCCTTTTTAATTTTAAGGGACTCAATACTACAAATTTCTATGTATATATGCAATATGCTTAGAAGTAAAAAGTAGTATTGAAATATTAACAATGATTGCAATTATTTAATGTCACCTGTCCATATAAAGTTGATCCAAGTGAACCCGCATGCAAATGACCAACTCCATAGATGACATAACCTCCATTTTGCATTGGGAAGCTTGCACTCTTTACATCAACACAACCACTATCACTCACATTACTCTTGCTGCAAGGCTCAACTTCATATTCTATCTGCATGTAGCATAGAATCTATGTTACTCACACTTCAACAACTATTTTATATATAGGAGGCTGCTAACTTACTCCCAACTAAAAACTTGAAGCGTAAGTTAGCAATCCTATTTCCACTTGCTTTTTACTCATACATCTAACTATATCAAACCATATATTACAATGCGAGCACACAACATATGCATATATTATTTTGAGATTTCACTTACCTTGCAATCATGGTTCAGACTCATTCCTTTAGACTTATCCGATATCTTCAAAGTACCAGTCACATCAAATATATAAATCTTGGCAGGCACCATAAAGTTAATATCCCAATCGATCCACATAATCGTGTATTTCAAATATATCCTTTTTTTTGGCCCTAAAAACCCTTTCCTTAGCTTGCACTTAGTGTTATCATGACAACATTGCAAACCCCCTTTATAATTTAGATTCAAAGCCTTACCATTTTCATCTTTAGTAACATTATATAGGTCACATCTGCAATCAATGCATCCCATCCTATCTTCCACACCCCTTGTATCAATAACATGAATATTCATAAACCATTTCTCCACATAACCTTTTGGAATTTCAGTTGGATTACCAACTTCTATACCATAAGGGTCTGGAATATATGTATTTGTGCCTCTTGTTTCAGATCCAAGACCATAGTACTGTCCTAAAGTAGTCTGTCGGCAAAAGCCATCATTTCTTTTAATAATAATACCTGATTGGCTATTTTGTGTCACATTTTTAGGTTGGTGGTATCTAATAACAGCCTAGTGGTGTAGATTGAAGGTGAGAAAAACCACAAGAAGGGGGGTTGAATTGTGTTTTTGGAAACTTCTTCTTTTACGTTCTGAAGAACTGTTCTCAGGTTCAGAGTCTGAAGTAGTTCAAAGTCTGAGTGAGTTCAGAGTCTTTGTGCAGCGAATAAATGTAAAGAACAGAAGAAGAAAGAACACAAGCAATTATACAAGTTCCTTCCACAAACCGGAAGTAGTCCTGTCCCCCTTGCACTTCCAAGGAGAGTTCCACTAAAATGTAATCTCAAATTACAAGTTGC
>Ga0315913_1003549_pt1 | contig 18749 bp, 13 predicted proteins | sample MpolsnodulesMG_FD_207736 | JGI IMG/M metagenome (GOLD analysis project Ga0315913, IMG submission 207736) | Medicago polymorpha root nodule microbial communities from Los Angeles, California, United States - small nodules | ecosystem: Host-associated > Plants > Roots > Nodule | place: USA... | reverse complement strand
CTTCTTCTCTTGCTCTGAATTCTTCTTTCTGATCAGCCATATTTCTCTTCAGATTCTAAACTAGCATCTTCTGTTCAAGCAGTTCCCTTTCCAGCTTCTTGATCTTTATCTCTTCTTTAGAATAATGATTCAGCTTGTCAAGAATTAGAGTTTCTGCTTGTACCTTTAAGTTAGATACCCAGGATAAGTCAAGATTCTCATCAGCACCACAAGTGATGATTGAGGTAACATCCAAAAATAATGGAGTCTACGATATACAATCTGATGTTGGCTTTACTTCTGTTGACTTCCACTTCTTGCATGCTATTGACACCATCCTCGAACCAACTAATGCGAGACTGATATTGAGCTTCAATTGATTGCTTCTGAAGTTCACACATAACTGTGTCTATTCTTTCTCTCAAAGCAATCCACTTATCTTCATAGCTCACTGTGTGAATGGGATTATTTTTGGCCTTCACTAGTTTGTTCATATCCTCAAAGATGTTCTCACATACCTCTTTTAATATAATAGAATCTAGTAAATTGATAGGAGGGGATGAGACATTTGTGGTTTGAGATGAGACAACTTGGTCTAGAGTAGGCTGAATGGTGGATGAAGAAGGTATATCTATTGTTTGTTGAGATGATGTGCTGAGATTACTGTCATCATTGACATCAGGCATTTCAACATCAAAAACCATTGAACATAATGTGGTCCAATCTAGAGATGTTCTTGACTCAACATATGTATGACTGACAGAAGTTGAGATATTTGTAGGTTGAGTTTCAAAGGTTGGTTCAATACTAGAATCAGTTGTAGCTTCTAATGAGTTAACTGGTTTTGCTACACTGATTGGTTCAACAACAATTGCAATGTCTTTTGATCTAGATGTATCCGAAGCAAATTGATCTTTGGTAAATGTAGGTTGAGTGGTTTCTTGTTCATGTTCCGATACAGTAGCATCAGGAGCTGTTTTAGAGGCTTTTTCTGAGTTAGGGATATAACTAGGTAACTCCACTTTATAAGGATTAGGTAAATCATCAAGCATAGATAAATCACTAGTCTTAGTTGTTGTTGGTTGTGGTTGAGGTTGAGATGATGTTGAAGGAAAATTATAAGATGTTGTCCTAACTGACTCATCTTGAGATTGCACATCAACAAGTATCATCTGAAGTGGCTTTATATATGGAGGTTGAACCCAATGAGTAGCAGGCATTTTATGACACACATCTATTCTCCTTTGAGCCATATCAACTATTCTTTTTTGAACAGATGGATACATAGGCACATAAACATCATCAACAGGCTTTTTAGTGGTTTTGGTATATGGTGATGGGGCTAAGTCTTTATCTAGAGTTTCTGAAGAGTGTGAGGTTGAGGTAGAGTTTAGATCTATTATTTTATCAGAGATATGAATAGAATTGTTACCTCTGGTTTCAGCAACATCTGAAGTAGGTGCTTCTGAAGTGCCAGCTTCTGAACAACCAGCATTCTCCCACTTGACCTCCATGGTTGTCTTTAGCAAATCACCAGCTTCCTTAGCAATCAATCCTTGAACAGCTTTTGTATACTCTACCACCTTCTTAGTATCTTCAACAATTTTCTTCTTAACAAAATGAGCAATTGTTGTTCTCAATTCCTTTGCTAAGCATATATCAGTTTCCAGATCAGTTTCTTCAATACCAGCTGGATTTTGTTGAAACTTAGCAGTAACAGACTCTAACTGAGGTTCTGAAGAAGACTTTTCAGTGTTCTTGTCTTTCAGAACCTTTTTCACTAATGCATTTGCTTCTTCAATTTTTGCATTTTCCTCATGTGTATAGGTTGATTCCTTCAACTTCCTTATCTTCTTTACCTTGCCCTTCTATTTCTTCTGAACAGATGCTTTTGGATTAGAAGCAGCAGCTTTTGAAGTTCCTCCTCTTGTTCTCTTGTCTAGAACCCAAATAGGACCTAAATCATCAACCTATTCTTGAATGGTTGGAAGATTTGGTTCAACAACATTAAGTTGAGGAGCAACTTTGGCCTTCTTCTACTTCTTAGGCTTGGATTTAGATTCTTCATCATCAATAAATTCTGAATTGGTCTTCTTTGGTTTCCTCTTCTTGCTTGCAATCCTAAGAGGAACACCAGCTTGAGTGTCTGGTATAGAACTGTAATTGGCGATTTCTTTAGCTTTCTCATAATGAGTGGACACATATGCAGCAAGAACCTCTAGATTGTCTTGTTTGGAGATTGGGGGAAAATCTACGATCATATCAGACACAATCATTTATTCCTTTAAATTAGATTCTACCTTCTCAAAAGTTTTCACAATGCCCATGCTCCTCGAAGTTTTTCCATTTATGAATTTTTCAATCATTGTTCCTAAGTGATCATCAGAAACAACACCATACTGTTAGAGAGTAGTGAGAAGACCTCCTTGGTAGAAGAATTCTAAAAGAAGTCTACCATAGGGAATGAATTTCCTTTTATCTTCTTGACTTTCCTTCAGTGCCCAAATCATATGATGAAAGATGTATACTAGCAGATTCACTTTCTCAAAATTCACTAGAAAGTATAGAAAAACTTTGTGGTCCAATGACAGAGTGTCAGTGCCACCTCCCTTTGGTAAGAAGCATTCTTAAATCAGCTTATGAAGAACCTTGTGTTCTTTTTTTCATATCTTTGTACTTATTAGAAGCATTGTGCTTGTACAGAGCATCATAAGTCATTTTAATCTAGGAGCTGGTCTTATTGTTCAAATTCCATTGAAACTTTTCATCATTAGATCTTCTTGCAGCTCTTCCTATGATTTCCTCTATAATGGTAATAGGGACTCCCATTACTGTAGAACAAATCTATGTTCCTGTAAACTCCTTCAAACCTATTTCTGCTCTGGATTTACCTTTCAAACTAGGGTCACTGTTAACCTTTTCAATCTCTTCTAGCTTAGCAGCTTCTTGGTCGTAGAATTCAGCTCTAATCCAGAAGTACTTCACAAGATCTTCATATGTTGGTCCATTTAACATACAAAAGTAAATGTCCAGGTCTTGATGTAGAAGATAGTTGGAAAGATCAACTCCATGATGTGTTAACGACGCAAAATCCACCGGACTTTCAACTTGAACAATCAACTCATCTTCTCTAACTTCCATAGTTCTAGGCTTTTGCATGGGAAGAGGTTGACTATAACTTGTTCCAGCCATGATGATTGATGAAGATTTTAGGGTTATAAAGGTATGCAATTCAAAAAGGGGAGAAACGTTTGCAATTTAAAAAGGGGACAAACAAACACAAACATTAATGACAAAGGGGGCGTGAGATAGTACATTCAAATCTAAAAATTCATCATTGTCCTCTTAGTTATAAACCAATACAAATAAACCACGCCAGAGGTTCTTAGAGAAACTACTATGGTAGTGGGACAGGTGTCACCAAAAACTAACTTCCAACGTTTCCACTAACACTGCTATCAGAATGAAGAAATCCAGACTCTGGAGTCCAGATGCTGACGTAATCATAAGCATATTTTCCTCATAATCTCAGTGAAGAGCTTCTGATGGACTAAAGCTTCTGAAAAACTTCGGAACCTAAATTCCCATTTAGAGGCAAGCATTTATCAGACACAAAGTGCATGTTCAAATTTTTCTTAATAGTCTCTAATATCTGCCCATTGATGTTCAGTATCAATGAATTGCATATCCAAAATTCCTTTTTGAACATAGTCTCTAATAAAGTGGTGTTTGATTTCAATATGCTTGGCTCTTGAATGTAAGATTGGATCCTTTGACAAACAAATAGAAATAGTATTATCACAATAAATGGGAATAGTGTTTTCGTTAATCTGATAATTCTCCAACTGATGTTTCATCAAATGGAGTTGTGTACAACAACTTGCAGCTGAGATGTATTATGCTTCTGCGGTAGACATAGCAATAGTTGTTTGTCTTCTGCTAACCTAGGATATCAGATTCTCACTAAGAAACTGATAGTTTCCACTTGTTGATTTTCTTTCAATCCTGTCACCAGCATAATCAGCAGCACAAAATCCAACCAACTTATAATCTAAGGATTTCCTATAAAGGACTCCAAGATTAGTTGTTCCTTTCAGATATCTAAAGATTCTCTTAACAACTGTTAAGTGAAATTCTCTAGGATCTGACTGGAATCTTGCACACAAACATACACTGAATAAAATATCTGATCTAGATGCAGTGAGATATAACAAAGAACCTATCATACCTCTGAACTGCTTCTAGTCAACCTTTGATCCTGTATCTTCTTTGCTTAAAGTGCAGGTTGGATGAATTGATGTGATCATCTCTTTACAGTTCTCAAGATTGAACTTCTTCAGAAGCTCCTTAGTATACTTTGTCTGATGAACATACACACCGTCTTTGCTTTGGTTGATTTGAATTCCAAGAAAGAACTTCTATTCTCCCATCATGCTCATTTCAAATTCATCTTGCATTAACTTAGAAAATTCCTTGCAAAGAGATGCATTAGTAGAACCAAATATTATATCATCAACATAAATCTGCACAACAAGAATGTCTTTCTCAAGAGTTCTTCTGAAGAGTGTTGTATCAACCTGACCTCTTTTAAAATCATTTTCAATAAAAAAAATTACTTAGTCTATCATACCAAGCTCTAGGAGCTTGTTTCAGACCATATAATGATTTCTTAAGTTTATAAACATGGTGAGGGTGAGAAAAATAAGTTTTTTTTTGGGATGTAGTACCAATTTTATTTTATTTTTGGTGGAAGTGGGTACCAATTTGTTTGAGAATTTTGTTTTCTACAAATTCCAATTTAGCGTAATATGAAAATTTTACGAACTCTAAATTTGATTTTATATTTTATAAGTAAAAGTAATACCAAAACAGTTTTTATCGTAGCCGAAATAAACTATCAAAAAACCGTTTTGGTTTATTGTACGAGAATGCTTTTGGGTTGTTTTATAAAATTTATAACAAATTCATATACTACCACAACGGAATATGAAAACCATTGTCTATGACACTCTACCAGAACACTTCTTTTACCTTCCAAAAATCAGGCGTTGTTGTAGAGATAAAATGTTGTAGTGGATAAAGAATTAGTCAATCCTTTGACGAAAGGAATTACTAGAAAAGAAAGTCCTAAAAACATCCAATAGGATGAGACTAACCCAAAGGTCACAAGTGATGGTAACCCGGCCTACATGACTGGAGATCCCAAGAAATAGGTTCAATGGGTAATAACAAGTCATGAGTGGTAGAACATGCTTAGAGAAAAATTAAGAAAGCATGAATCCTGCAGCGACATGAGGATGAGATAATAGAAACTCTTAATGAGATATATACTCTATGTTGAGTGGAATACATAGCTACATGGGTACTCTTGATCGACTCACCTATACGAATGTGGAATGGAGGCCGGTTCCTATGGTATTCGGGGTAGAATAACTGCGTTCGTTAAAACCGGGATAGACGTGCAGGGCCATAAAAGCACGGGCTTTTAGAATACACCTTAAGAAAAGGTTTGTGTGCAGGTTCTATGTCTGATATAGAGTTCAATGTTGTAAGCAACTCTTGTTAAATCAGAATATTATCCTCTATGCAAAGGTTCAAGTTGTAGGCGACGCCTTTGTTTTTTAGCAACCTTATGAAAACGTTTTGACGTTATTATTGAAACCATTTTTTAAATTCAAGTGGGGATTGTTGGAACATTAGTGTGATGTTGGAAAATAAATTGGAAGATTAACCACCAAGTAATTATACTTTGATCTAATGTTGTGTGAATTGAAAAAATAGAGTGTAGGGGTCCCGCATAAAATAGAACTCACACATTAGTAGTGTTTAAATTGCGGTATTTAATTTTAAATACATTATTATTTTTATTCGTGAATATCACTTCCCATAAATTTAGCTTATGGTGGTTGTGATAAGAATAATAACTTAATTAAATTTCTTATATTTCCTTCATTCAAATCCAATAGTTTGTTTCCTCCACTTTTGTGGATTTGTTTCTTTTGATCCTATCCACAAGTGTTGTTGAATTGATTAATAGGTAAACTCCATTTTAATGTTATCCATTAGAGTAACTGTTGTCACAATTTTTGCTAAAACAGTTACAGAATCTCTATATAAATAGAGGACTCCACTCAGTTCAAAAAATCACACCAAAGAGTTTCATTGAGTTGTCGGGAACTCTTTCTCTCTTCTCCCTTTCTTGACTTGTGTTGATTAGTCTTTCTTCTCTTCATCTCCTTTTTCTGTCCCTTCAGAATTAAGAGTGTTCTTAAGACCATAGTCCCTTTTTCGGTTTAATGTCCCTTCGGAATTAAGAATGGTCTTAAAAACATAGTCCCTTCGATAATATAAGTCCCTTCAGAATAAAGAATACTATTAAGATCATAGTCCCTTTTTGGAATAATAATGTCCCGTCGGAATTAAGAATGATCTTAACTGTATATAAATATTCTTTCAATATTTTAATTGAGGAGAAATTAAAGTTAGAATGGTGGTACACCATATTTGAGTGGTCTCAACACCATAACAGAGTGGTAACAATACCATATTAAGGTAGTTTCAGTATTAAAGAGTGGTCTTAGTACCATATTTGAAGGTGTAAATCTCGAACGGTTTTCTACAGTGCAGTAGTTAACCGCACAGTTGTAGCTGGGCTTGTTTTATCATGGAGGCGGCGTGGTTGATAGTCTGTCTTGCACAATTTTGGGCAGTGCCACGAAACGTTTTAAAGAGAGCAACCTGGTCATGACTTAACCTAGTAACAACTTCGGTAGATAATAGAATTTAGAAATCCAAATATAATTGTTTGGAAATCCAAAAACAACAGAACCAGTATTAGAAGAAAAAGACCTCCCTTACCATTGAAATTGCCTTGATAAGAATTTACCTGTAAGGCTGTTGAAGTTTCAGATGAATCAGTTATGTTGTAAAATTACCAAAGAAAAGGCATTGTCTTTGTCAGAGAGAGGACTCGTCATCATAATCTGAGATTTCGAGTGTGCAAAACGCTCATTTAGCCCCTATAAAACATGATTACATGATGTTATTCTCTATAGGTCTTGGAAGAATCAATAGTACCACAAGTGCATGCAATTAAACATTTGCAGAAAGGAAGAGGACGATAATTTTCAAATTCGTCCCAAAAAACATTCAATTGAGTAAAATATTCAGATACGTCAAGACTGCTTTGGCGAAAAAAGATAAAGATCTTGAATATCTGAGATGCGGCGAGAAACAAATCCGTGTGTGTTTTTCAAATTATCGGCTGAAGTTCAACCATTGATAGTGTTCATGAATTAATACAACATTTCAGGACTCTTAAATTAATTAATCAGCAAAACAGCTCATTGAAAGTGTGTAGTTCAGCCAACATAAAGCTTGGCTTTCTAGAATCACTCTAATAAATTGCATGATAGTGTTCATGTTTGCATTGCCATAAGGTTATAATGACATTTTTAGCTTATGGCAATGCAAACATGAGAAAAATACTCTTATCAGTATGTGTTCTTTTCAACTGCTTGTAGTGTACTTTAAAACAATTTGAGATAAAAAAGTATGATATATTTTGTTTTTAATTTAATTCAGAAGTAGTTTTTTCGTATAGTACACGGATATACACACTAGTTCAATTTTGAAGTGACAAATCTTCGCTAATGAGATTTAAATCTTTTCTTTTGAACTGTGATTCCTTAAACATTTGGAAACTTTAACCAAAGTCATTACTAAAGTTTTAGTAAATTGCACTCTCCTTCCATGAGAAATGTTCATATTACACTACACAAATGCATTTCAAGTACATTACCTTTCAATGCAACATTATAAAGATTGCGCGGAGAATCTGAAACAATGGTCGTGGTGACTTCCATGTCAATTACAGATTTTTCAACCTATTTAATAATAATCAGTCACGGTGATACATTTAAGATATATTAATTCACTAAAGAGCGCACATAGAAAGAAACGATAAAAACATTAAATTAATCTCTTAATCCTCAAATCTTTGTATGTATAATGATCATCCAACAAGCTTTGCTTAGGACAGCAATCGAGCTTTTATTATTCTTAATCATTATTCATTAAACTTTTACATTTCCTAAATGAAACATACCTCGAAACCAAAAGTCACCTACAACTCGTTACCAATGTCGATCCAAAGAGATAAATTAAGTATCCGCAAACAAGCTTTTATTATACTTCCATGTATTGATAACATATAGTGAACAAGCTTCTTTTTTGTCAACATTAATGAATTTTCAAATATTGGTCATTCATAATTCATATTCATAGAACTTATTTCCTATTAATTAAAGGTTCAATTGATGTTAATTACTTCTTTTTATTTTTATTGTAGATCCCTTTTATTAGAAACATTTCAATTGGAGGTTGCTACTTCCAACATAGCAAGTCAAGGAATCATTTCAGTAGCATTTTCAAAAGTATCGCAAGCAATGAACATGGGTTGTTTCCCTAAGGTTAAATTTGTGCAAACTTCAATAACATTGAAACTGTTGCAGAAAATAATTGCTAATACAAATGTTGGAAGTAACAGCCACCAAAACAAATGTTTGTCAATAAAAGGGATCTATAGTGAAAAAAAGAAGAAGCAATAAACACCAATTGAACATATGATTGATTGAAAACAAGTTCAATATATATGAATTATGAATGACCAATCTATTTCGATAAAAAAATTCAAAGAAAAAATGAGTATGATTGTATGAATTAAAAACCAGAATATAGTTAGTAAATTTTAATATTAAAACTCTACCAAGATTAATGTTCTTGTATATTAATATGTATAGATTAATTTTAATTTAATATCGGTTAACGATATATAATGTTAACAAGTATATATAAATTAATTTTAATTTAATATCAGTTAAAGAACATGACATACTCTACAAGAGAAATAAAACACATGAAATCAGATGAAAGACCAAAACGCTTGCTGAAGGCACCGAAGATTACCGAACCGAATAAGTGTAATCCCCAACAGACAACGGCATCTGATCCAACACAACTAATAACTCAACCACTAATACTTGTTCCCCAACAAACAACCTCCGCCTACACATCAGATCTCACACCCACACTCCATTTACCAAGGCACCCGATTGTCCTACCACCTCAGATTTCTCGAAGGAAACCTGAGAAAGCCTTAAGTAGTAAAAAAGATATTAAATTTAACTAATAAGTATTATTGAAAAACCAACAAATAATATATTAATGCAATACATCATACAAATAAAAAGTAGTAATTACGTATGTGGTTCAGTTTGTTTCGGTTATGAAAAAGTAATCAAAAATCCTCTCTAATGAAAAGAGTCGGTCAATCCCATGAAGTAGTGCCAAAAAGGTTGTGACCGCGATTCTCGAGCTTTTCTGAAAAACAATTACCTTCCGGATATATGAGAATGGACTAGTTGTATGTTTAAAAACAAACAAATAGTCCATTTTTTTAGGAGGGTTCTAGTGTAAGGGTTTCTTATACCCCAAACATTCTAAAAACCAACTTTATTAAGTATATTGGGATGGCAAACCTCTAGAACGTTTGTAATAATTGATTGATACCTTCCCTTGTAGATTTTTTCTTCTTTTTCATGATTTCTAGAGACATTAGGTGTGAATGCCACCTCCTTTTTAATTACACTACTTGTGGCCCTATTTTTCTAGATCTTGCTTATATCTTTTTCAACACATATGTTGATTCATACTTTGTTGTTTTCTATGTGAAGGAAAGTAATTGATCCCCAATGGTGTTTCTGGGAAAACATGACTAGTAACTAAGTTAGCATCTGCCAAGCAATTCATTTTCCAAAATATCATGCCTTATCAATTGCACCCCATGATTCACTAGTGGTTAAAAAAATAGGAATTGCCTTATTTTCTTCATAAACTGATGGATACAAATTGTTGCAAGAGTGTACCGAATGACCGATTGTTTGACTGTTTAACACTAATCAGGAATCTTCTCATATATGATCTCCGCATAAAACACATAACCCTCTTTTTCTACCAAATTTTCTTCAAAGATACGTTCGAAAAGATCATGATTCACAAAAACTCAAACATAGTGTCTAAAAACACGATTCTTGATAGCATCATAAATTTTATTGAAGTACCTACACCACTTGAAATCTCAAAAAGGTTTTTGTTCTCCAATACTCTTGTGCTAAGTCCATGACTCATATCCAAATCTACACATCAGTTTGACGTTGCTTGTGATTGTTGATGATGTCAACTTGGATAATCGTGGTATACTTGGATTTAGATTCCAAGAAACCATAACTTTTTTTGTTTTTTGCTATTGATAATTCAAATTCCCTGAATCCATGACCTAGAGAGATCAATTTCTATAAAGTACCAAGCTTAGAAGTTAGATCACGTGTAAGGAGCGGCTTATCTCCTTTGTTTAGAATCATTCTACTATGATGATTTGTTTGCAATTTTCAACACCTCGAGAGTACTCCTCCTGTGATATCTTGATTCTTACATGATCTCCTTTAGTACAAGGTAGTGAGATCTTGAGAAAAAGAGCATTTTTTTTGTCAGGTTTTGCTGTTGGGGATTGAGTCCACATATGAAGGTCTACATATATTTAGCCTGACAATTTTGCTATGCTATAACACATGCAATTTTCAAATATACAGAGCTACTTAATTTCAGTTTAAAGTGATGTGTATTTTCAGGACATCGCGAAATGTTTTTCTTTAATTCAAAATTAGTACAATTGTTTTTATTATTATGTAGTTTTTTGTTTTGGTAAGTGATTCTTGAAACAAAACAATTGTTTTTATTTTTACGTAGTTTTTTGTTTTGGTGTAAATTGATATTTTCAAACACATCAACAAAGTATAATCACTCCAATTGGAAAAGACAATATGATCAGCAAAGTTTGTACAATTTTATTCAAGCACTCTTGCTGGAAACACTGTCACCAATACCAATGGCAGCTACTGAGGATAATTGAAGCCAACGTGTTGAGTATGATAAATGGTAATATAACAACTGAGTTCTACCATCTATCTTGCTTGTGTAACTTATGAGTACATACTGAATTAATTTTACAGGATACAAGCTAGGAGAAATAAAACAAACAGTCCAAATTTCCTTTAAAATGGAAAGAATACTCCATCAAAAAATTGTCGTAATTAAAGACAATAAAAGCTAGGAGCACAGAGTCTCTAAATCTAAAACAATACAAAAGTTGCAACAAGATTATTTCTTAGATGACTTGGATGTAGAGTATAAAGTTTTTTGTGGTCTTGAATATGTGAATTCTTCATCACCACTGCATCATCAATGTTATGTGGTTCATCTAGATGTTGAATATTTTTTTTAAAAGCTCAACAATTTTCTTGTTGTTCATTGTCCTTATCAGTTAGCTTACATAATTTCATTTCTTTTGTGTCATACACCTTTTGCACAATAAACCTAGGAAGTTGCTTATGTTTTGGAAGTTGTTTGTGTATCGGAATGAAATGTACCACACACATATGCATAACAATAACTACATGAACCTCGTCTCGTTGGAGACTATAAATTAACTATGGTGTTATTCGATTTCAATCTACCACTTCCCTTTTTTCTACTTCATCTGGATGATATAATTACTTTCCCTGTGAAGCAACTATATTGTCATGAGCGTTATTGTTATGTTTCCCTGTCATTGTCCATATCAGAATAAAAAAGTGAGGTGGTAGAATAAAATTGATTAACACCTGAGAGTTATTTTACAATCTCCATCAAGATGAGTTTTCTGCAATTACTGTTATGCATAAGTGTATGGTGCATTTCATTTCCGTACACAAAATAATTTCAAACTGTAAGCAACATCCTGGATTTATTGTGCAAAACATGTATACACAGAAGAAATGAAATTATGGAACCTAACTGATAAGGATAACAAACAACAAGAAATAAGTGAGCTTGTTCATAAAACTATTCAACATCTAGGTGAACTACCTAACATCGAAGCTGCAGTGGTGACAAAGAATTCGCATATTAGGATCATAGGAAACTCTATACTCTACGATCCAAGTCGGCTAAGAAATAACCTTGTTGGAGCTTCAGTGTTATTGTAGATTTAGTGACTCTATGCTCCAAGTTATATATTGTTTTTTTGTCTTTTAAGTGTGACATTTTTTTGATGGATTCTTGTTTTCATCATGTAAGCAATTTTTACTTTAGTGTTACCTCCTGGGTTTGATTCTTGTCCCCAACCTTGATGTAAGATGGAAAACTTTTCAGTGAAACTCCTCAACGTCCTTGCACTTTGGAGAAATTACCTTTTCTTTGAAGGTCTTGGAAGGCCAATAGATTTTGGAATATCAAGATTAACTCCTATTTATAAGACCTAGAGAGATCAATTTCTATAAAGTACAAAGCTTAGAAGTTAGATAACGAGAAGGAAGCGGATTTCTCGTTTGTTTATAATCACTCTACTATGATGAGTTTTTTGCAATTTTCAACACCTCGAGACTCCTGTGATATCTTGATTCTTATATAATCTCCTTTAGCACAACGTAATTAGTGAGATCTTGAGAAGGCTTAATTAATTACGTATTTTATATCAGAGATTAATGACGTGTTGAGAACATGAAAAAATAGCAACGAATAGAATTTCACCAAGAATATAATCAATTTATAGAATAGTTTAAAACGGGAGGAGGGGATACTCAAAAGGATTATCTTGCATGTGGAGAAAACTGTGTTTTTTGAAGGTGTAATAGGGGTTGTAATTAGGCTTACTTTTCCCTTGCAATTCTTGTAGATTTAATAAATCAAGGGATTATGGAACAAGAGAGGGTTACACTCAAATTTTCCATTTGGCATTAGTGTAATGGTCAAAATAGGATAACTAAATACATGATTTCCTTGCATTAGGTATCCTATTTGATGAATGAATAAGAACATGTCACACTGAAGTTTTCCATTTGCCATTAGAGCTCTCGATTTAAGAGACTTTGCTTTCACAGACAAACCTGAAAGCTAGAATATTTTTTACGTCAAAATGGAATGTGGATCGAGGTTAAAATGCCAAAGCCCATAAATATTGATTAGCCAATTTAAATGAATTTGCATTTGACTGGAGTTTTGAGTTTTCAACTGAAATAATTTTGTTATAAATCATAGGGCAAGATATAATGTCAGTTCAACAGTTTTCTAGTGAAACTAGGTCTGAATTTCTTGACTGATTTGAAGCTCTCTTCAAGTCATATTCACTTAGATACATACAAATTCAAATAATGTAATTCTATTTCTAAACATAAACATAACTAGCTCTGTCGGTAAGCTCTATATGTATAAATAAAAAACATTTTCATACAAACAAGACTAATCATAAAATTACCTTGCTTCTCGTAGATTTGGTTGCATCATAAATAAAAGACCTATTAATCCATTAATTCATAAAATGGGTTATGGTTATTTAACCATAACTATGGGTTATGGTTATTTAACCATAACATATAGTTGAATTTGGTGAAATGGGTAAGTTTATTTACTCTTAGTTCGCTCTATATAGATCACAGCGTTCTCATGCGCATGCAATCTCATCTTCTCAAACTCATTGAGCTTTAAGAGCCTTTTCCCCATCACTGATCAAGACTCTAGGGTTTTCAAACCCAGTGAAAATGTACTTTTTTCAAAAGTTAACCACATTGTGGGAATCATTAGCAACACAAGGTATCGCTTCAACCCACTTGGTCACGTAATCAACACACACCAGAATATGCAAATAAGAGTGAGAGGATGTGAAAGGTCCCATGAAATCAATGCCCCAAACAATCGAAAGGTTCAATTTCTCGAATCTCATTAAGGGGCATCTCATTCCTTTTATAATTACTACCTGTCCGGAATCATTTATCACATTGTTTCACAAACTTCTGGCAATCCTAAAAGAGAGTGGGCCACCAGAACCGACTTTGTAAGATTTTTGGTTACAGTTCTTTCACCGTTGTGGTGGGCCCCATAAGCTGAGTTATGACAATGCCGATGCTTTTGGCCTCATCGCCTACAACACAATGTCTAATTAAACTGTCAGTGCTTACCTTAAACAAGTAAGGATCATCCCACAAGTAGTAGTTTGCATCCTTAAATAACTTCTTCTTTTCTTGCCAGCTCAAATCATCAAGAACAAAGTTCCCCCAACTTTAAATTTAGCCATGTCAGCAAACCATGGCCTTTTCTGAATTTTCAAAGAAATTTTCATCAGGAAACTCGTCCACGATGACCTTTTCTTTCTCGGTCACCTCCTTGTTATCTAGATTTGAGAGGTGATCCACTACCACATTCTTAACTCCTTTCTTGTCCCTAATTTCCAAATCGAACTCTTGCAAGAGCAAGATCCATCTCAGCAATCGGGGTTTTGAATCCCCTTTTTGTTAACAAGTATTTTAAAGCTGCATGATCTGTAAAAACAACAACTTTGGAGCCAATTAGGTAAGACCGAAACTTTTCCAATGCAAATATCACATCAAGTAATTATTTTTTAGTTTTGGAAAAATTCACTTGATTTTCATTCAAAACTTTACTTGCATAATAAGTAGCATGGAAAAATCTCTCACGACGTTGGCCTAGGACTGCTCCAACCGCGTAATCACTCGCATCACACGTGAGCTCGAAAGGAGCATCCAAATTAAGAGCAATGATTACGGGCGCAATGACCAACTTGTTTTTAATCAATGTAAAAACATACAAGACATTTAGAATCAAACTTAAAATCATTTACCTTGACTAAAAGGTTACAACAGGGCTTTGAAATTTTTGAAAAATCTTTAATAAAACGCCGGTAAAAACCAACATGCCCCAAGAAACTCCTCACCCCTTTTACATTAACAGGTGGTTGTAATTTCTCTATAACATTTATTTTTGTTTGGTCCACATGGATGTCTTTCCCACTTATCTTGTGTTCCAAAACTATGCTTCCGTTACAATAAAATAACATTTTTCCCAATTCAAGACTAGGTTAGTTATGATATACCATTTTAGGGCGGCATCAAGATGAAACAAACAAGGATCAAAAGAACTACCATAAACAGAAAAATCGTCCTTAAATACCTCGAATTCTTCTCTATCATGTAAGAGAAGATGGAAAGCATACACCTTTGGAAGGTTGCTGACGCATTACACAACCTGAATGGCATCCTCCTGTAAATAAACACCCCGTATGGGCATGTGAAGGCAATCTTCTCTTGATCCTCTGGAGCCACTAAAATCTGATAATAACCCGAGTACCCATCTAGGAAATAATAAAACACTTGGCCAGCCAACCTTTCCAAAATGGTAACAGGAAGTGATCTTTTCGTGTTGCTTGATTTAACCTTTGGTAGTCTATACACATCCTCGACCCGGTCGCCGTCGTAGTGGGAATCAACATGATTTTCTCATTTGCAACCACTATTATTCCTCCCTTCTTTGGAACCACGTGCACCGGATTCACCAATGAACTATTTGAAAATTTGAAATGGGGTAAATCATACTTGCATCTAAGAGTTTTAGCACCTCTTTATTTTGCTATTTTTTTCATTGTTGGGTTGAGTCTCCATTGTGGTTGCACTTCTGGTTTAAACTCAACCTATAAGTGAATTTTATGCATGCAATAGTCGGGACTTATACCTATCAAATAAGAAATCTGCCAACCCAATGCTTTTTGGTTCTCCCTTAGTAACCTCATTAGTTTTTCTTCTTCAAGAGGTGATGAGGAACTGTTGACAATGGCCAGCCTGAAAGCATCTTTACTTCAAAAATACATACTCAAAAATACTAGCAAGTAAACCGCAGAGGGATATTTTGCCCATTGAAAATTTGAGCCAAGTTAAGGATGAGGAACAACCAGCAAAAGTTCCAGAATTGAAAGAAATCCCTTCTCATTTGAAATATGCATTTTTAAGTAAAGATTCTTTTAGGTCGGCCATTATCAGCAGTTCCTTATCACCTCTTGAAGAAGAAAAACTAATGAGGGTGCTACGGGAGAACCAAGGAGCATTGGGGTTGGTAGATTTTTGATTTGAAAGGTATAAGTCCTGACTATTGCATGCAAAAAATTCAATTAGAGGCTGAGTTTAAACTAGTAGTGCAACCACAACGGAACCACAACAGAGACTCAACCCAACAATGAAAGAAGTAGTAAAGAAAGAGGTGTTGAAACTCTTAGGTGTAGGTATGTAGTACCCCATTTCAGATAGTTCATGTATGAGTCCGGTGCATGTGGTTCCAAAGAAGGGAGGAATGATTATGGTCACAAATGAGAAAAACTAGTTGAATCCCACTATGACGATGACTGGGTGGAGAATGTGTATAGACTACCTCAATTTAAATCAAGCCACACGAAAAGATCACTTCTTCATGGATCAAATGTTAGAAAGGTTAGGTGGTCAAGCGTTTTATTGTTTCCTAGATGCGTACTCGGGTTATAATCTGATTGCGGTGGCTCAAGGGGATCAAGAGAAGACTTCCTTCACATGTCCATTTGGGGTGTTTGTTTATAGGAGGATGTCATTCGGGTTGTATAATACGCCGACAACCTTCCAAAGGTGTATGCTCTCCATCTTCTCTGACATGATAGAGAAGAATATCAAGGTATTTATGGACGATTTTTTTGTTTTTGGTAGTTCTTTGGATCATTGTTTGTTTCACCTTGATGCCGCCCTAAAAAGGTGTAACGAAACTAATCTAGTATTAAATTGGGAAAAATGTCATTTTATGGTAATCGAAGGTATATTGGGACACATGATAAGTGGAAAAGGCATCCAGGTGGATCAAGTAAAAATATAGGTTATAAAGAAATTACCACCACCTGTTAATGTAAAAGGGGAGAGGAGTGTCTTGGGGCATGATGGATTTACTAGCGTTTTATTAAAGATTTTTCAAAAATTGCAAAGCCCCTTGGTAACCTTTTAGCCAAGGAAAATTATTTTAAGTTTGATTCTGAATGGAGCTCGTCTGTGATGCGAGTGATTACGTGGTTGGAGCAGTACTAGGCCAACGTCGTGAGAAATTTTTCAATTCTATTTATTACACAGTACCAGGCCAACTGAAAAAGAATTGTTTGATGTGATATTTTCATTGGAAATTTTTTGGCCTTACTTAATTGGCTCCAAAGTTGTTTTTGCAGAATATGCCACTTTAAAATACTTGTTAACGAAAGGGATTCAGAACCCCGATTGCTGAGATGGATCTTGCTCTTGCAAGAGTACGATTCAAAGAATATGGACAAGGAGGTGACCGAGAAAGAAAAGGCTGTTATTGCTTCCTGATGAACAATTGTTTGCGATTCAGGAAAGGTCATGGTTTCCTGACATGTCTAATTTCAAAGTTAGGAACTTGGTTCCTGATGATTTGAGCTGGCAAGAAAAGAAGTTCTTTAAGGATGCGAACCACTACCTGTGGGATAATCTTTAGTTGTTTATGATAAGCACTGACGGTTTAATTAGACGTTGTGTTGCAGGTGAGGAGGCCAAAAGCATCATGTTGCATTGCCATAACTCGGTTTATGGGGCCAACGGTGAAAGAATTGCAGCAAAAATATCTTACATGGTGGGTTATGGTGTTCCACTCTCTTTAAGGATTTCCAAGAGTTTGTGAAACAATGTGATAAATGTCAACAGACATGTAGTATTTCTAAAAGGAATGAGATGCCCCTCAATGGAATTCTAGAAATAGAACCTTTCGATTGTTGGGACATTGATTTCATGGGACCTTTCCCATCCTCTCACTCTTATTTGAATATTCTAGGATATGTTGATTACATGACCAAGTGGGTTAAAGTGATACTTTGTGTTGCTAATGGTTCCCAAAATGTGGTGAACTTTTTTAAAAAGTACATTTTCACTAGGTTTGGAACCCCTGGAGTCTTGATCCGTGATAGGGGAAGCACTTTTGCAACAAGTATTTAGAAACTGTGCTTCCAAAATACAATGTAAAGCATAAAGTTGCTACCCCGTATCACGCTCAGACAAGTGGGCAAGTTGAGGTTTCAAACAGGCAAGTTAAGCAGATTCTTGAGAGAACTGTAGCGTCTTCCCGAAAAGATTGGTCTAGAAAGTTAGATGATGCCTTGTGGGCACACATGACTGCTGTTAAGACGCACTTGGGCCTGTCACCCTATCAGTTGGTGTATGGAAAAGCGTGCCACCTCCTAGTGGAGTTAGAGCACAAAGCTTATTGGGCCATCAAGACCCTTAATTTTGACCAAACTTTAGCTGGTAGGAAAAGGTTCTTAAAGCTCAATGAGTTAGAGCAGATGAGATTGCATGCGTACGAGAACGTTGTGATCTATAAAGAGCGAATTAAGAGTAAATATAAGAAAATATAAGAAAGTTCAATTAGAGGTACTACTAAACCTTTGATGTAGATTCAACATCACCAAAGCAAATATAAGAAACATCTGCATAAACTTGGCACCTAGCTTACATTGATTTGCTGTTCAAGAGCTACACAAACTCATATCATTAAGTGTGATCTCAACCAAGCTAAACCAACATATGAATTTATGACAATTGAAAAAAGTGAAAACGCGACGTCTTGATCACTACAAAAATATAACATAAATGTTATAGACATATCCTATATATACCTTTACTTTTTCAAAAAAATGAAAGACGACTTTGTTATAACATCCAACAGAATGAGCGTATTGGCCTCTAAGCATCTCAATGGTGCATTCAAATGGCTATAATATAGTCGAAAACCGCATGAACCTATTTTTCATCAATATCATATTTTCACAGAATTAGCCTCAAAGCTTGAAAATTTTCAAAGAATGCCAT
>Ga0315913_1003548_pt1 | contig 18752 bp, 6 predicted proteins | sample MpolsnodulesMG_FD_207736 | JGI IMG/M metagenome (GOLD analysis project Ga0315913, IMG submission 207736) | Medicago polymorpha root nodule microbial communities from Los Angeles, California, United States - small nodules | ecosystem: Host-associated > Plants > Roots > Nodule | place: USA... | reverse complement strand
GTGAAACTAACTCCCAGTGGTCGTTCGGTTGACCACCTGCCTATTTGTATGAATGGGTAGGCGGCATGCAGGAGTAGTTTGTTGCTTGCTTGGTGAGTGCTCGAGGATAGCGGAAGCTACCTCCGTTATCTGTTTTTGGAGTCTTAGTTTAGGGCTCTAATTTAGGATGTCGGTCTTTATGTTTATTTTTATGTGGACTATGTTGTTGAGATTTTACTCATATGTTGAGATTGGAGATTTATTTGATGATGTATGTACAATGTTTATGACATGGCTATTTGGAGATGTATGTTATTTATCCGCTGCGACGTTTTTGAGAAATTTCAGTATGCATGTTTTGAGAACTTTTGAAGACGTGATGTCTATTTCTTAAATATTTGTATTATTCGCGTGTTTTATCGCTTTAATAAAAGTAGGGCGTTACAAGGAAGACTCATCCCTTGTGCATTTATCATCGAAACTGTCATTTGAAGAAGAGTTTTTAGGGTTTCATGTCTTTGTGCTTTGTATACCTTTATATGTGTTGCCAATGATACATAGAGCCGGTTTGTTTAGTTGAGTTGTAATTGTTCTTTGTATACCACTCTAGTGCTTCTAGCAAGAGTTGGTTTGTGTTTGGAGTTGTTCTCTATAAATACAACTCCTCTCATTTAGAATTATACATTCAGAACGAAATGTTTCAAGAGGAAGGCAAAAGTCTTTATTTCTTTTGTAATTTGTCTTTAGTTACCATGAGTAACTAAACCCTAATTGGACATGGTTCTAAGACGAACTTCTATCTGTTTGTTGGATCTTTTTAATTCAAGTCTTTTTTTTCGTTAGGTTCTAAATTTATTTAAATTTTAAAAGCAAAAGTCTTTATGATCTTACAAATTCTAGGGAGTGCGACATGCCTATAACTTGTAACTGCACCCAAAAACAGGGGACGCAGACGGTGATTCTGAGAAGACTTCTTGTCACTCTTCTTTGAATGTTGCATTATAAACTTTCTTCTTTCCCTTTGGTAAGGTAAACGATATATGGCTGCCTATTTTTAGAACTACTAAGGTAAGAAAGGGTATGAGATGTACTTCTAAGAATCATAGGTTAGTCAGAGCTTTAGATGACAATTTCGGAATACAAACTAGTGTTATGTTTCAATTATCTCTGAAAGAGTAAGACCTCACTCTAACAACCTTACGTAGGCATACAACTTTTTCACTTACAACCTCAACCTTCTAATTCTTCTCAAATTCGTCCTCAACACCATCAAAAGTCTTTCGTTGTTCTCCTATATCATTCTCAGTCTCAGGTGCCTCGTAGATGATCTCCACATTTTCATCCTTTGTAATGTGCACAACCGTTGCAAGTTCAGAAACCGTAATAATAACAACATCAAGCTGCACATCGTGTGTCATTAGTGAATTATGCTCAACTAGTATCAATGGCGGATCTTCATGGGAGCCCATGGTAGCCATGTCTCCCCCCAAATATATTATAAATACTATATTAGGCGGAAATTATTAGAAGTTTTGAGTGTGTCGCAATGGAAAATATAGCTGTTTTGCAACATGTGGTCGCGAGTTTTGCTGCATTTTTAATATTATTGACAAAAAAGTGCAGTGCCAGGACTCGAACTGTGGCTCATAACGTAGAACTCAAGCACAAGAACCGCTAAAACCACATAACAATTTGTGTTTATCAAACGAAACAACTTAACTATATATTCTACAAATATTTGGCACCCCCAACAAAATAAGTCAAGATCCGCCACTACTAGTACTAAATGTGATAAATACTTGACTCTTCCGATCAATCACAATAGGTGCATTTTGGCTTGTTAAAAAAAACACAATAGGTGGAGGACATTAATAATTCTCCTTTTGGCATTGACGAGATGGTGGAGGACATTAAGTCGTTTGAATTTGCCAGTTTGTTTGTTTTATGAATAGACTTGGAATCCGCAAGAGTGTCTGTCTGGTGCGGTAATGATGGTTTTTTGGGACTGTTTTGTGGGTGGTGAGGCTTTTGTATGTTGTTGTTCTGCTATTTTGGCTAGGAGTATATGACAGTCTCATTGATGTCCTACTGCTGTGTGCTGTTGCTGGTCCTGCTGCTTGCACCTGTGTTCTAGCCTGCTATACGCGTCTGGTTTTTCAGCTGTTGGGGTGTTTTTTTTTGTTCTGTTTTTCCCCTCCCTGCGTGGTGTGGTTGGGTGTTTTCTGTTTTTTGGTTGTGCTATTTTGGGCACCTTCTTGCATCTCAGTTTTGGCCGCGAGTTTTTGTGCGTCTCGCACAATCTCAACGTGAATAAAATTTCGCTGTTTCAAAAAAAATCACAATAGTGATTATGATAACCATGGATAAAGTAGAATTAAGGGATGATACGATAATCGATGTAATTAATTAATATTAAAGAAATTGATGAATGTTGGATTATTTTTATTGTATCGTTGAAATTTATGTCTAACATTAACAACATTAGTTTGGTTTAGGTTTTTAATTCTTGGTATTGTATTTTGTTATAGAGTATTATTTTGTTTTCTTTAGGATTGCATTGTTATTATTACTTAATAAATTATGTTTCCATCAATTTCTCAATCTTAGTATGAGGGAGGTTGTTAAAGAATATTACCCAACTATTTGGCAAATGAGTTCTATAAATATGACTATTGTATAAATAAGTTATATACACAATATTCATAATTTCATATTAATCAGGTGTAATTGAGTTCTATAAATATGAGTATTGTGTATAGAACTCAATATATTTTATGAGTTTCTACTTTCTGGATATTCTTATAGTCTCTTTCTCTCTAATCTGTATAATCTATGATCCTATCATCCCATGATTCTTAACATCACTTGTTAGGACGACAAGAATCCTTTGTTTATAATTCGAGTAGACAGTGATTTAAGTATTTGAATGTGTGACATGTTGCTACCATAATCCATGATCATTATAAAGAAAAATGGTGAATTTCATGAGATATGAATCACGACTTTATCACAAAGGTGGTTTTTATAAACGTGGAGCAATAATTTATATTACACCTTCTTGTGTTTGGATGGAGGAATGTTTTGAGGGAATTCAAATACTTTGAAGTGAATTCCATTGTTTGGATAATAATTTGAAGAATTTTTAAAATGATAGAAATTTATGAAGTATTTTGTTCAAGTCAAATTTAGAGAATTTGAAATTACATCTAAAAGCTAAGAATTTAAAAAAAATTCATTGTTATAATTTTTCAAATTTTATATTTTGGTCCTCAAATTTTGCCAAAATTTTCAATTTGACCCAATAAATTTCCAAAAAAATTGTAAATTGGCCCCTCAAAATTTTCAAAAATTATAATTTGACCCCTCAAGTTTTTGAAACTTACAAATTGACCCCTAATTTCAATTTTAAAATTTGGCCCCAAAAAATTAAAATTTATAAAAGTTTTCCAAAAATGATGATAATGAAGTTTTTTATTACTCCATCCAAACAAAAGTATTGAGAAATGAAGGTAATTTAATTGAATCATTTAAATTGTCTAGAATTCTAAATTCTTTAAAATTTCTTAATTACCTTATCCAAACATATTCTTAGGTTTTCGGGCAAAGTCCCTAGTTAATTGAATGATTTACGATCCGTGAAGCTTTCGTGATAACGTCATTCACACTTGATAGAATCATTGTATATGAAAAATTACAATAATATTATTCAATTTGATCATCAAATGTATTTTCAATTTCTTTCAAAAACAAAATGTATCTATCTTAGTGAGTTTAATCCCTCAATTTGTTTTTGATCAAAGTAGTTGGTCCATAAAATTAGAGAAATGTTAACAACTGCTTCTGGGGTGCTCTTTAAGGACTATAAGTAGTAAGTATTTATGAAAATGTGTGTAAAATGTATTGGAAATTAAAATATTTAACTTTTTTTTAAAAGTAATTGTTAATTTTAGAATACTTAAAGAGTGTCCCAGAAACATTCGTTAACAAGACCCATAAAATTATTAGCATAAGACACGCTTGTGAAGTTTTTATAATTTTGATATATTCCTAAACTACAATAACAATATACATATATTTATCGACTAAAACCAACTATTTATTCTTTTATTATTATTTAAGAAATAACCGTGAATAGTGTGATGTTGAGTTACCAACAAAAATCGTATTTTTTTTTGTGGTGTTCGGAATTCGAACCACAGACCTTGCATTTATTATGTATTATCACTTTCAAGTGAGCTAAGCTCACGAAATAACAAAAATCGTCTTTATACATTATAACAATGACATATGTGACAAATGAAGAATGAGATGGTGTAATCGTGATCTATGTATATATAATATGTCTAATCAAAACATAGATGATAATGAATACAAAATAGTTGTTGAAATGATTTTAAAAAAAATTGGTCAAAGGGAAAATACAATGATGCACTTTGTGAAAAACCGACTCCATGGATGACATTTCTTATGCTGCCTAAATTTTATTTTTTTTGACAAATAATAAATAAATAAAATAAAAACATAAAAACAAACTTGAATGTGTTCTAGTTTAGTTGGTTCCACATGGCTACTTCCACCGAGATTGTCCAAAAGATACGATATTATTTTCCTTTATAAGATCCATAAGATGGGACCCATTAATTTTTTTATCATATACTTTTCTCAAAGAATATATTAAAGAAATAAAAAGAAGAAGAAGAAGAGTGTAAGAAATTGCAGATTCTCGTTTTTCAGATAAAAAATCAACATTATCTTATGTTGTTCTTTTTCTTTTGTGGCGTTCACGTCAAGAATGTGAAAATGTTGTTGCAAACAACATAACACAACACAACATAACATGTCTTGTTGGGTTCCTTCCATTTCTCACATTTCAGATTCCAAAGTTTGAACCTTTTTCTCATAATCTCTCACCCAGATAAGTTTTTCATTCATTTCAAATTCTGGGTCTTCTTTAAATTTCTTGTTTTTGATTTTCAACATTCAAATCTGAGTTGGGTTGTTCTTGTCCCCTCTCTGAATTGGGATTTGTGTCAGAAGAAACAAATCCTGATTTGGAGAGCTGGGTATGTTTCTGTTCAATGGTTTTGAGCTTGTTTCATTGTAGCTGCTACTGTTCTTATCATTTTGTTTATGTTGTTCTTGTATACAACTTTGAGGGTTTGAGCTTGTTTCATAGTAAATTGTCTTTTTTTTCTTGAAAACCTTTGTGTTTGGCTTTTGATTGGTTGTCTTGTGTATGCAATAGGGAAAAAAAGTGTTTTTGTTTCTTATGTGTTTGAGTTGAGTTGATTGAAGTATTGAACTGTGAGTGTTGTGAATTAGGAGGGTTTGTAATATATTGTATTGGATTGGATTGGATTAGTGTGTTTACTATTTGATTGTTGGGTTGAAAATGGGGAAGAAAAAGAAGCAAGTAGAAGAAACAAGTGAAGAAAATGGGAATCATAGTAACGACGGTGATAAAAGTTCAAATGCGTATGATAATGATACTTTGTTGTTTATAGCCACGGCCCAAGAGTTGAAGGAAGAAGGTAATAAGATGTTTCAAAAGAGGGATCTTCGAGGAGCTATGGTAAGGTATGAGAAAGCGCTCAAATTGCTTCCGAGAGATCATATAGATGTGTCGTATTTGCGGAGTAATATGGCTGCGTGCTATATGCAGATGGGACTTGGTGAGTACCCTAGAGCAATTAATGAATGCAATCTGGCTCTTGAAGTTACTCCGAAATACGGTAAAGCTTTGTTGAAGAGAGCGAGGTGTTATGAGGCTTTGAATAGATTGGATTTAGCATTGAGAGATGTTAGTACTGTTTTGAAGATGGAGCCGAATAATATCATGGCGTTGGAGATCTCGGATAAGGTGAAAAGTGCTCTTGAAGATAGAGGGTTAAGAGTAAATGATGAGAAAATTGAGTTGCCTCCGGATTATGTCGAACCATCTTTTGACGTGCCTTCCGAAAAGGCGAAAGAAAAGAAACAGAAGAAAAAGAGCAAAAAAGAGAAGGTGAAGGCTTCCGATGAAATTTTAGAGAAGCAAGCTGAGGAGAAACTAGAAGAGAAAAAAGAGGAGGACAACACTGCACCAAATAAGGCTGAGGACGATCATCTCAAAGAGAAAAAGCGTAATAAATCGAAAAAGAAGGCAGCTAAGGAAAAAATTGATAAGCAGAAAGAGGATGTTAAGGAGGTCAATGAAGAAAAAAGTAATGGTAGAAGTGTAGATGTACCTAAAAAAACAGCAAAACTTGTTTTTGGTGATGATATAAGATGGGCTCAATTGCCGGTTAATTGCAGCCTTTTTCAGCTAAGAGAAGTTATTTGTGATAGGTTCCCAAGCCTAGGAGCAGTTCTTGTCAAATATAGAGATCAAGAAGGTGACTTGATCACAATCACTTCGGATGAAGAATTGAAGTGGGCTGAAACAGGATCACAGGGTTCTATCCGACTGTATATAGTAGAAGCTAATCCTAATCACGATCCATTCTATGAGAAACTTCATCTGAATGATGTGGAAAAGGTTGAAATGGATAATGCTCCTAAGAACGGTTGTGTGGTGAAATCAAAGGAAATTGTTAGCTCATCTTGTGTTGAGGATTGGATAATTCAGTTCGCGCAACTGTTCAAGTATCACGTCGGGTTTGAATCCGACAGATACTTAGATTTTCATGAACTTGGGATGAAGCTCTATTCAGAGGCTGTGGAAGAGACGGTTACAAGTGAAGAAGCACAAGGCCTATTTGACATGGCAGGAGGCAAGTTCCAAGAGATGACAGCTCTAGCATTGTTCAATTGGGGAAATGTGCATATGTCTAGGGCTAGGAAGAAAGTGTATTTAACCGAAGAAGATTCTTCTAGAGAGCATATGTATGAACAATTTAAAAGTTCGTATGAATGGGCGCAGAAAGAATATGCAAAAGCTGGAGAAAAATTTGAAGCAGCCATTAAAATTAAGTCAGATTTTTACGAAGGCTTTCTTGCTCTTGGTCAGCAGCGGTTTGAACAAGCGAAACTTTCTTGGTATTATGCACTCAGTAGTAATATAGATTTACCGACATGGCCCTCCACAGAGGTTCTTCATCTTTACAACAATGCTGAGGAGAATATAGAAAAAGGAATGCTGATATGGGAAGAATCACAAGAGCAGCAGTTCAGTGAAACCTCGACTACCGGGTTGGATGGGTTATTTGAAAATATGTCATCAGATGAAACTGCTGAGCTGGCGGCAAACATGAGGTCACAGATAAATCTCTTGTGGGGTACTATGCTGTATGAACGCTCACTTGTGGAATTCAAATTAGGGCTACCCGTATGGCATGAATCATTGGAAGCTGCGATTGAGAAGTTTGAACATGCAGGAGCTTCTCCAACAGATGTAGCTGTAATGGTGAAAAACCACTGTTCAAATAACACTACTGTAGATGGTAATTTATCTTTCGTAGCTCAAAAGTTTTTACCTGAATAGATATGTTTTCATATATACTAACATTTCTTCTAACAGGTCTAGATTTCAAAATTGATGAAATAGTACAGGCATGGAATGAGATGTATGACGCTAAAAAGTTGCAGAAAGGAGTTTCATCCTTTCGTTTGGAACCCTTGTTCAGAAGAAGAGTATCGAAGATTTACCATGCCTTTGAGCTTGTATGAGTTGGTTCCTTTTCTTCAAGTTGTTGAAGAATCATAGAGCCAGCACTCACAAAGGTTGCTTCTGTGCCTGAATTGCTATTTTCATCGTAAGGTAATTGCATTCCTGTTATTTGCTTCTCTTAAAGTTGTTTTAATTGCCTGCATTTGTTTATGTGCATGATTTGTTCTCTGATATGTACATTTCTTAATAATGAGAAGCTATGAGTGCTTCTTGCCAAAGCTTCTTACAGATATGAGAATGATAAGTAGCTGTATTGTGTAGAATATTGGTGTTAGATCTAGCAAATGAAATTCCCAACAAGGACTTCAGTATATAGCATTAGTCTATGTAATTGTGGAAAGTTGGAAACTCCTTCTCAATCTGCTATTAAAACACCCATTAAGAGGGTTTGAAGCAGGAAGGGGAGGTTGATAACAGAATACTATATTCACAAGGAGTCGCTAAAAACCTATGAAACACTGACTCTGACACGGATGTCGGATACTGGGCCTGACACAGACACGCCGACAATGCTAATGTCAATAACATAGGACACCGATACATATACACACATATAATATAATAATTAATAAATATGAAGATCATTTATAAAATATTTAAATTTAGCAATTTGTTACATTACAGAAATTGTGATACAAGATATGCTAGTCACTAACTACTGCAGAAGATGCGCGTGTGTGAAAAGACGTGCATATACGAAAAATCTTCAAATGCCTAATTGAAATACTAATATATTTTAAAAGTTTTTTGTTCAAATCTGTATAGGAGAAAATTAGAAGAGGTATCCGTTACTATCATAGACATTTCTAAGTTGTGACTGAAGAGTTCTAAGGTGTGTCTAAGGAAAGAAATAAAAGTATTTTGAGACACTCGTCTTAGTTGGTAGACATATGTTATACGGGTGTCGGACTCGGAGACATGCCTAATTCTTGCTATATAGTTAAAAACAGTTACTGTGTCAAGTAGGCAATTTGTTGTGATTTGAGAATTTGAGGGGGACAAGATAAACTGGGAAGAGAGAGTTAGTAACTGTCTTGTTGACACTTGATAGTAAATTATATGAAAGGATCCATGGTTTTAAATTGAGGTTTGCAACCGCAATCTCAGATTTTGAAGTTTCCAGATTGGTGTCCCAACCACAATTTTGGCCGCATTTCCTCATTTTACTGCAATATAAAGGTCTGTAGTGTTAAGTGTAACCGCGACCACAATTTTAAACCATGATAGGAACCAAAATATATTGATACCAGAAATATGGAATAATATAGCTCTGCTCTTTACAATTTGAGGTCTATCCCTCTGTAATATGAGGTCTATCCATCTTAAACAGAAAACAATGATAAAGTGAAGAAAACAGGAGATGAACTCCTGCCTCGCACATGATGCTTGCCCATGCCTTTTCCAAAATATCCCTTACCCTCCACTTTTCCCTTTCAACTCCCTTTATAACCATCACACTAACCAATAGTCTACTGCCACCTGTCCCATCATTCAGTTATCTCTTGTGAGTGAGTATTTTCACTATATCCCCTAGTAGCTCCTTAGAACTGTGGGTCTAACATTATAATAAAACTGTAGATGATGAAATACGAAATGGAGAGTTAATGAGACACTTTTGATTTCAGATGGATTCAGTGGTAGAAGAATCTAAGTTTTTCTCAAACACCCGTGTGAGACTTGTTTTCTATTTGCGATATTTTCTATACCCATGTCATTTTGTGCATATCAATACACTACTGAGTTATAGAGTGGGGTTTGACTTCGATAAACTTTTTATTAGTCTCATTATTTCTTATCTAGTTATATTAGAATCCCTTTAGAGATGTTTTCCTGTTAAAAAAAAAAAATTAAAAATAGATTGCTTTGATTACACCACAAGAAATTTGGCAGATCTGTTTTTTTTAAGACTAAAGCAACCTTTGATACAATAGATATAACTTCCTTTGGATCAAGTTAATGGATTTCATTGCCCTAGGTCAATTATTGTGCATGTATCATTGAAAAATAATATTTCAAGATTGAATTTTCAATTGAAACAATAGGAGTTATGAAGCACACTGAATTAATGGAAATTGATTAAGTTATTTAATGTTTTCAAATGTTTGCTTCTTCTATGTGCCGCTGTGAAGATTAGTTAGAAAGATGATTGTTTTGAACATGTAGAGTTTGTATTATAATTTGGTTGGATTGAACAAACTTATTTATAACTTATTTGGACTAACTTAAGTGTTTCGGAAACTTATGAAAATAGTTTCTGATGTGCCCATAAGTTATTTCCAGCTTATTTCAATATGCTCTTTAGGATAGCTTATGAAAACAACTTATATGAAAACAAGGGGATATACGATTAGATTGGTGGTTGAGGGGAGGGAGTTAATAAATGGAGTGGTAATGAAGGAGAGAGTTCAACCCCCCTTGCATAATACCTGCATATGATTTGAATATATGAAATAGCAAATTAGTCCCTTAAATTTAAGAACACCAATCAATTTAGTCCCTCAATTCAAATATCTCTGGTAAAAAAAAGAGCAGCCTGGTGCACAAGGCTCCCACATACGCAAGGTCTTGGAAGGGGTCCCACCATTTTTGGTGTAGTGTACACAGTATTACCCTGTTCAGTCACGTGACAACAACTTTACCGTTACGTCAAGGCTCCCCCAATCTCTTTACTGAACATTCATCAAAATCAATAAAAGTCCTGGATATGATTTAAATAGCCTCTCGGTGTACTAATATAAGTATAAAACCTTTAAAATTGTGGTGCTAAAAATTGGAAAAATGACCACGACATTATTTAATTTAGGAGGAGACTAGATTGCTAATTTGCATATTTGAGGGACTAAATTGACCCATCCTTACAATTTTAAGGACTAAAATGCTGATTTGCTCATTTTGGACTTTAAATCCAATGAACATTTGTGTCACATCTGTTTGACATTTTGTGCATGATTGGCATTACTCAATGATATTAGCTTCTTGCGTTGGATTTTGTTCATAAAATTTGACAATTATCTTTGTTATGTATTCTGCAGGTTTGTTTTGCTATTTTCCGGGCTTTGGTTTCTAGTTCAACATTGTAGTAATAGAAAAGAAGAAAGGAAAAAAAACATATTCTTTGCAGTGTGATTGCTTAGGTGTTCCAGGAATGTAGGAGTTTGCGAGTTCGTTTTACAGGTTGGGAAGATAGAGATGCAGGAATTGCTTTTAACTCAATTTCTGCCATTGCTAACATTGCCTTCCCTTTATGGTTAGGTTTAGGATTGTTTTGAGTTTATACAGAAAGCATTGAGAGAGATATATTAGAATGCTTGTTTTTTCCTTGTTCTGTAATTTATCCATTGTAAACTACTTGTTGAGTTAGTGTTAATTCATGAGATTTCCTTGTACTAGATTATTGAACTTACCAATCTAATTTTATTTAAAGAAACTGGCTCAGTTTTTATCATTTCTTTTACACATGTTTGATATTCACACTCTTATGTGTTTTACCACACATGTACATAGCTATCGCGTCACATTCCCATTAATTCAATTCCAAGTTCTAATCATTACTACTTACCAGCCATTGACGCTACACCACCCATAACTACCAACTGTGTGTGTACAAATGGGTCCGGATCCTCTCCATTTCTTCTTAAAGTGGAGAACTCAAGTTCAACTCATATGGACCGGATACGTGGAACAAAACAAATCAATGATTGACGTTAAATTATTCTGAAAAAATGATAGACTCGAGTTCTTTCACCTTATCCTCTGCTAATTTCTAGTTCGACTAAAAACATTCATGTCTTGTTTGACTTCCTTTTTGTTATGATATTGTAGCCTGCGCCCATGCGTGCAAATACTCATGTATGAGACTGTTGATATGTGTGAGGTAGATAGAGAAGGTTACAAGAATGAAACCCATCAATCAATCTTGTTCCATCGCACCCAAGGCAGGAAGGGACGATGTATATCGTTCTACATCACCCCTCCAGGATGTCGCCCCGATGCAGCATCACCGCGAGGCTGTGTGCAGATAAGAGTGACTAGCCACTACTACACTTCCATGGTGCTGAGTGACATTAAAGACAAATATGACTTGGCCAACAGACTTAAACAGTACACCAAGTATAAAGTCAAAATTTATTTAGCAATAAAAGTTTACTCTTGCTTTGAATGTCATTTACAAACTTCTAACCAAGGATACACTTGGTATTATTAAGCTCTTTTATATTGATATTTGATATATTCAACCTCCAATCTAGTGATCACAAGGTTTGGCTAAATTGACTATACCAATATTATTAGGTTGGACATCTTCATCTAAGTTCAAATCTAAAATCTCACAATTATATGTGAGTTTTAGATGATGTTTGTCACTTTGTCTACGGACAAAAAAAACCTTCAATTTAGTTCCTTACTTCTTATTTTATCTTTATTTAGTTTCTAAAGTATATGAAAATAGTAAATCGTCTTTAAATTTAAAAAATAATTATTAAAAATACAAAAACAATCTCTTGAGCCCGGCGGTTTGTCCTTATATAAGGTTAGGGACTTGAGACAATTTTTTTTATACTTATGAACTATTTATTATTTTAATACATTAGAAACTAAATAGAAGAAAAGTGATATTTAAATAACTTAATTGACAAAAATATATTTTTTGTTTTGCAAAAGCAAAATTGAATATACCACCAATTAATCACTTGCACAAGGCATCCTAGGCTTATTGATTTTTTAAGACTAATATTGCATCTAGATCTATGTCACGTTTCAGTTACAACTTTAACCTATATCTATCTATTAATCTTTAATACGAGTTAAGTTCAGTTATCACTCAGAAAGCAAACGACCAATTATCTTATTTATGAAACAAGTAGTTATGCAGTTATTTTCACTTGTGTGGACTGTAAAAGCTTTAAAGGATCGTGCCTTACTTTGTGTACAAACCAACCATCTTTGTACCTTACTTATAAGGAAAGCAAACTTTTATCCTACCACACCAACCAAAATCATGTTATTCTAATGCTTCATCGATTCTTCACCCTGCAAAAAAAAAATTGAGATTCTTTCAAAAAAAAAGTGAGATTAACTTCATCATATCATAATCATAATTATTCAGAAAAATGAAGTCTTTTAATCAACCTTTAGTTAATGGCATAAAGCGGTAAAGTACATAAGCCTACAAATATGACTATATTAAAATATCCGGAATAGCCACGCCTCCGGATCTGGAACGTTGATGACACCAAAGTCATTGGTTGGATCTGCACTGGATCGAAGTTGATCTGACAATCTGAGCTGAACAAACACCTGAACAAGAGGGAAAAGACAAACAACGCTGCACAAAAACAACAAACAAAACAATGTCGCACTAAGACGACGAAATTACAGAAAAAAAACCTAATTCGATGTGAAAATCACTTATTTAAATAAAAAAAGGAAGGAGAAAACAGCGTGGAGGGGTGATTTGGGGTCTAAACACACACACACGGATGAAAAAGAGGAAATTAGGGAGAGAGTGTAAAATTAATACTCTTATACATAAAACTATTCTAACTTATTCCAAGATTTTACTCTATATTTCACAAGTTATAGGAATTTTTCCCTACAATCTAAATAAACTCCAAACTAGATTTCGTAGAAAAATCTCGAAACTCTCAATCCCGTATTTTAAAAGAGAGAGAATAAAGACAGATACTACTCTCTTCAAAAAAAAAAAAAAAAAATAGATACTACTCACACCCCAAATAATCCAAGTTACACCTCAAAATTGCCAATATATCCTCTGTTTAGTTTATGTAAACTGATAAGTTAAGTAAATTAGTTCCTCAAAAAAAATGAGTTAAGTAAATTAAGTTTACGTGATGTGTACATCGCGTGTTCAGGCACATTAGTTATATATACGTAAATTCAGTTTACATAGTTTATGTAAACTCAATTTACTTAGTTTATGTAAACTCAGTTTATGTAAGTTAAGTAAACTAACGTAAATTCATTTTACGCCAATTTATGTAAACTGAGTTTACGTGTACATGTATAAATTGAATTACTCTAATTGAATTACTTTACGTAATCTTAAACTACGCTACCCCTTTTTGAAATATATACGGAAATTAGATTCACATGTGACCTATATAAACTTAAATTGCGTTACCATGTCCACGTAAACTTAAATCACGTTATATCATGGAACAAACAAAACGACATCGACAAACATCCATGGTGAAATTAACAACATCGAATAAATCATGGGAACAAACGATAAATAGAAACTCGAAGAAATTTATGAAATTCACTTACTTGTATATATGAATAAAGTACGGATCAATGAAAAAGATGTTGATTTAATCTTTAATTTTGGTAGATATTGATTGCACATCCATGGTAGTTTGTGGGTGAAAAGGGATAAAGGTTTAAAGTGATAATGAAAGAAGGTTTTGAGAAATTTACATGAAGAGGGCAATTTCAGCATTACTATATAAAATTTTAAAAAATTGAGTGTAACTAGAACTATATGGGATGAAATTAGAAAAAATCGAGACAAAAATTTCATTTTAATTAAAATAGATGAACCAAAAATGTATTTAAGCTTATAAAATATTAACTATTTAAGATAGAATTCAGACTATGATCCTCTGATCAGAAACAATTCAAATCTAGAAACAAATTGAGATAACCTTCAAAATCAGAAATAATTCAAATTCTCTTGGGTAGGGGTGTTCGTGGGTGGGTTTGGGTTGAATTTGACCAAACCCAAACCCAAACTAAATAGGGTACTCCGGTTTGAGTGACGTAAAATAACCACCCGTTATACAATTGGGTGGTTTGGACAAACCCACTAATTTTTGGGTTGGATTGGATAATGGGTTACCCAACTTATTTTTCTATTTTTTTAATATTAAATGACTAAATGATAAGTCCTCATAATTTTGTTTTAAAATAGTACTCTATTTTTTAATTTTCTTAAAAAAAATGTTTAACTTATTTTACTATAATTTTATGCATCATAGAATATCAAATAATAAACTTCATCAGAAAATACTTGCAACAAACTAAAGTTGCATGACATAAAATTGCATTAGTATCAAAATAACCAAAAAGTGCAACATATTAATTTGTAACTCTAGTATGTTTTGATTTTCAATATATAGGGTACAATGTGTATGTTTTGGAAATATAACTTTGTATGTTTTGGAAATATAACTTTCTTTTACCCTATGAAAATAAAGATAAAAAATATTAACATTATTGGGTAAGTGAGTTTTTTGGATTTGGGTCTGATTTTATCTGAAACCTATTTATTTTTATGGGTTTTTCATTTTTAGAAACCATACCCACCCATTTACCCAACCCAACCCATTTTTTTGGATTTTTTAGGTGGGTTTGATCGGATTTTCTGAATTGACCCAACCCATGAACACCCCTACTCTTGGGAGCAATCGCAAAATGGTTAAAAAAATCTCATACCCCAATTTTTTCAAACAAACAATTGTATTTTAGTGGTAGTTGATTATAGACTATAAGTTATCCTCAATAAGCTATATAATTTGTTTTAAGCTATAAGCAACTAAGCAGTTCCGTCTTACTAAATATAGTGTTTGCGTTTGGATCACCATTTTGGACCCCCAGACCGACAAAGGTATTTTGCACTATATGTTATTTGCAAAATGCAGTTTTTTGTAAACATCTTGAAACAGAAGCAACCATGTTGATGCTTTTACGTCTTCCATTTTTAGAAGAAGATAGACGTATGCAAAACTAAAAGTAGAGGAATCCAATTCCATTGAACATAACCATATTGAAAAAGTAGAAAAAGACTTCCATGGGAAAAAGGTAGAAAAAGACAACAAAAGTTTGTTTTATATATTGGTGTTATAACATAATTTTATTTAATTATTTGTATATAACTATTATTTATTATTTTAACCATACAATATCAATCTATACACACTTATAATACAAATAAATAAATGAAAGAAAAACTTGTTTTAAGTCTTTTTCTCACTTCTTTTATAAAGAACCTAATTTATGATCTCTCATTTTTCCTACTTCAATCAACCACCACCACGCAGAATATCCATCACCATCATTGAAGATTATTCATCATCGACCGTCTAAAAAGTTTATTTGTGTTTTCTAACGAGAACAAAACTAATATCAATAGTAAATTATAAAACCTTTTTTGTGTGTAATTGCTTATCTAAAAATACTTTTATTTATTATCCAAACGAACAATATTTTGTAAAATTATGTTTGTGAAGAAAATAACCGGACATAAATTATTTTAGAACAAATTTACTTTCAACAAAAAGTCTCTTTGCAAAATCAAGTTTAATAAAAATGTCCATTTTCAAATGGTAATATAATTCCAACACAGCCTTATTGAGGGTTTTAGGGGAGATGAGAAGATGACTTATTTATCTTTTTAAATTAAAGAAAATATTAAACATGTTTTATAAAAAAATTAAGTACAATTAAATGGTATATGATCAAGTATCATGTTTTTTTAGTGAATATAGTATCATGTTATTCTTTCAATTTTGTTAGAATTTAAAAAAAAAATACCAATATATAGATTTAATTTTATGCACAGACATTTTATACAAAACTAAAAGTTGTATTGCTCTGTCAAAAAAAAAAAAACTAAACGTTTTATTGTCTAAAAGTTGTATTGCTCTGTCAAAAAAAAAAAAAAACTAAACGTTTTATTGTATCTCACTAAAATTTTTGATCAAATTGAATCTCACTAATTTGATTCAAGATGATCAATATATTTTAAGCTTCTTAAAAAAAAAAAATTACTAAACTACTTTTAGCTTAAAAATAACTTGGACCTAAAAAAGAATAATAATCACCAATTAATTTTAACTTTGACTTACAAATAACTTAAGACCTGAAAAAGTTTGGTCATACATAACTTTAGTTTTAGTGTAAAAAAAATTTCTTCCAATTATAGTATTGTATTACGACTTTTTTCTTTTTTATAATATTATTTAAATTTGTGATCAAAAAATTAGTTAGGGTTAAATATGTTTTTAGTCCCTACATTTTACGCTCCTTTAATATATAGTCCCTACATTTGAGTAAATGTTTTTAAAATCCTTACATTTTACTCCCATTACCAAATTTAGTCCCTGACGTTAATTTCCAAACGGAATGCTGACGTGGCATCAAGTGGGCCCCAATTAGTTTGTGATGTGACCAAAAAAACAGAGACACGTGGATGTTTATGTGGCAGCAATGGTCCCACACATTAAATGAATGTAAATTAAACCATTTTAGTGTTAAATTGCAGTTAATTAATGGAATAAATGGATTAACAACAAAATACAAATAAAATAAGAAAGAAGAATCTGAATGGACCGTATAAATAAGAAGAAAGAAATGGAAACCCTAAAAGTTTCACAAAGTCCATCGAAGAACACTGCTAGCGGCGCTATTCACTGAGTTCGAGTTATATTTCGATTTTGATATTGTTGTTCCCTGAGTTCGAGTTCGATTTCGTATTCACCGTACAAGTTTGATTTTCGAGTTTGCTTCTTGTTCACTGTGTTGTGGTCCAGGTATGTTCACTTTTAGGGTTTCTATTGTTTAATGTTTGTTTTTTCTTTCGATGTTGATGGTTTGGTTATTGTTGTTTACTGTTGTCCTAATAAACTATTGGGTTGATTTTTGTCCTTTGTTTTCAAGTTGGTTGTTGTTTTTCGATTTGTATATTTGTGGGAAAAGGGGTTTTTTTTTGTGCTTTCTTGTTGTATTGAATACATGTGGGGTAGAGCTGTAATGTTGGGATGCAGAGCTTTATGTCTTATTGTTGGGAATCGAAAGGTGCCTTCAATTGTGTTTCCATATTTGCCCTAAAATCATATTGTGTGTGTGAACTTACCATTTTGCCCTTTGTTTTGGCAGGTATGGCTTTTACAGCTGTATTTTGTGTGAAGGGCTTTTTTGTAAGTGAAAATGGAATGAAGTATAAGGGTGGTGTTACTCATGTAATGGAGGGTCTGGATGATGATAGGTGGTCTTTTTTTGAGATTGAAGGTATTGTGAAGGAGTTAGACAAAGATCCTAGAAGCTTTAGAATTTGGTGGAAGCTTACAACAATTTCATTGGATGCTGGATTGATCAAGATCGGTGATGATGAAGATGCTAGCATCATTTCTAAGTATGCTGTTGAACACAATGCTAAAGTTGAGATATATGTGGAGTATATAACTGAAGTTAATGCTACTGCAAATTATCCTGTTTGTTTGGACCATGAAAAGCCTGTGAAAGATAAAAAAAAAACGGCAATGGTGTGGCAATTCCAACATATGAATCTGGTTCTGATGCTGATTATAAAGCTGGTTGTGATTTTGATGATAGTCAGTATTCAAGATTGGATGATAGTGAAGAGGAGAGGGTCTTGAGGTTGGATGATGGATTTGAAGAAGAGCTAGTTGAATTTGCTGGTGAAGGAACTTCTGGAGCTAGAAAGTCGGATGTGCATACTAGTAATGGTGCTGATGATGGTAATGCTTATGAAGATAATAATTTTGATGAAAATGATTATGTGTCAGAAGAGCTTGATAGTGCATCTGATTCTGGGGGTGATGGATGTGTTGAGGTTAGGTCAAGATATCCAAAGTTTAAAAGTGAAGATCTTACAAAAACATTCAAGTTCACTGTAGGTATGGAATTCTCTTCATTGAAGCAATTTAAAGATGCAATTTTTGAACACAATGTTTTGAATGGGAAGCAGGTAAAATTTAGGAAAAATGATGCAGATAGGGTTAGAGTCGTTTGCAAGTCTTTTGACATTTGTAACTATATTGTGTTTGTTAGTAGGGTGGTAAGGACTCACACTTTTAGGATTAAGACTCTTTCACAAAAACACACATGTGGGAGAGTTTTTGATAACAAGAATGCTAAATCTGATTGGGTAGCTAAGGTTATATTTGAAAGGATGAAAAGCTCTAATGGTCTTCAAATTAATGATGTTGTTACTGAAGTCAGGACTAAGTATTCTACTGACATAACATTTTCATCTGCATTTAAAGCGAGACAAATTGCAAGGAAGCTTGTGGAGGGTGATAGTGTCAAACAATATTCATTGTTGTGGTCATACAGTGAGGAACTACGTAGAGCATGTCCTGGAAAC
>Ga0315913_1003546_pt1 | contig 18763 bp, 14 predicted proteins | sample MpolsnodulesMG_FD_207736 | JGI IMG/M metagenome (GOLD analysis project Ga0315913, IMG submission 207736) | Medicago polymorpha root nodule microbial communities from Los Angeles, California, United States - small nodules | ecosystem: Host-associated > Plants > Roots > Nodule | place: USA... | reverse complement strand
GTAAAAAGGTGAAAACTACTAACGTATTCTCCCTTCTCTTGTGTGTGACATAAACAGGAAATGAATGGACAGCAAGTGCACACATAATCACAGCAGTGATTGGTTCTGGAGTGCTGTCTTTGGCATGGGCTATTGCACAACTTGGATGGATTGCTGGACCATCAATGATGCTTCTTTTCTCGTTTGTTACTTACTACACATCAACTCTTCTCTCTGTTTGTTATCGTACCGGTGATCAACTCAATGGCAAAAGAAATTACACTTACACTGATGCTGTTAGAGCATACCTTGGTGGCTTTAAGTACAAGATTTGTGGAGTTGTTCAATATGCCAATCTTTTTGGTGTTGCAATTGGATACACTATAGCAGCTTCCATAAGCATGATGTAAGTTTGTGACAAAGTTGAATTAAAATTTTAAAGATTTGTTATTATTAAATTGTGCTAATTGGTGTTTTTTTTTGTTAAATTTGATTAATAGGGCAATCAAGAGGTCTAATTGTTTCCATAGCAGTGGTGGAAAAAATCCATGCCACATGAATGGAAATATTTACATGATTTCATTTGGTATTGTGGAAATCTTTTTCTCTCAAATTCCAGACTTTGATCAGTTATGGTGGCTCTCTGCTCTAGCTGCTGTTATGTCCTTCACATACTCAACTATTGGCCTTGGTCTTGGTATCGGTAAAGTTATAGGTAAGAAGTCTTTGGTTTGGTTTTCAAAACTTTGAATAAAAGACAAAACTTAGATGTTGTTTATTAAGTATAACATGCTATGTGAAATAAAAAATTTAGTTAAATTGAAAATGGTTCTATTTAGAGGTGTAACGACTCGATTTGATTTTTATGACAAGTTAAAAAAGACCAATTAAAAATAATTAGTTTTGTTTGGTTTTTTTCGATGCTTTCTCACAAAAGTAGAACCAAACTAAACCGATAGAGAACGTGTTTGTTTAGTTCGGTTAAATTTGGTTGATATTTTAAAGAATAGTACATAAAGAATTGCACTTGAGTTTTGTGCATTAATAGTCCTTTGTTAAGTGCTGATTTTGATTTGATGTGGACATTTTACAGAAAACAAGGGCTTTAAAGGAAGCTTAACTGGTATAACAGTTGGTACTGTGACAGAAACCCAAAAAGTTTGGAGGAGCTTCCAAGCTCTTGGTAACATAGCCTTTGCCTACTCCTACTCAATGATCCTTATAGAAATTCAGGACACAATCAAATCCCCTCCATCAGAGTCCAAAACAATGAAGAAGGCTACCTTAATCAGTGTTATAGTCACAACCATTTTCTACATGATGTGTGGGTGTTTCGGATATGCAGCTTTCGGTGACTCAAGTCCTGGAAACCTTTTAACCGGTTTTGGTTTCTATAATCCTTTTTGGCTCCTCGATATAGCCAATGCTGCAATTGTTATCCACCTTGTTGGCGCTTTTCAAGTTTACGTCCAACCCTTATACTCAGTAGTTGAGAAAACCGCAGCTGAAAGATTCCCTGATAGTGATTTCGTCAACAAAGACATTGAAATTTCGATCCCTTGCGTCGTCTCTCCTTTAAAAATCAACCTCTTTAGATTGGTTTGGAGGTCAATCTTTGTGATCATAACAACTGTAATATCAATGCTTCTACCATTCTTCAATGACATTGTTGGACTTATTGGAGCTATTGGATTTTGGCCTCTAACCGTGTATTTTCCGGTGGAAATGTACATTGTTCAAAAGCAAATACCAAAGTGGAGTACAAAATGGATTTGTCTACACATGCTTAGTGCTGCCTGTCTTGTGATTTCTTTAGCTGCTGCAGCTGGTTCTGTTGCTGGTGTTATTGCTGATCTTGGAGTTTATAAACCATTCCATGCTATGTATTAATTATGTAACATTACTACTTAATGCTCACCATCATCAAGGATTTAAGTAGCATTACAAAAAGAAGCTTCAATTCTTGTTCATTTGAAACCTCTGGGATGGTGTTCCTGTGTTATTCCATAGTGGCCTTGTAATTTTTTTCCCCTTATTTTGTAACTTGCTATGTACTCCAATTTCCAATGAGAAATGGAAGAAATGACACAAAAGCTTACAAATATTCAAATCTTTCTTTAGGGATGGAATTAGGTAAAATCAGCACAAGTAGGTATTTGATCTCTCAGTGAGGCAATGTATAATTTAAATTCAGTTACTATGAGAGTAAAAATCGGTTTAATTGAGAAAGACTATTGTATTTTCGAAAGGAAACTATAACTATTATACAATATTATAATGGCTACAATAATTTACCTTTAAAATGATTCAAAGTAGTCAATTATTTTCACAATCCTTGAATGGAGGAAGAGGAGAATAATTCCTCCCATTTCTTTTACAATACAAAACTTTGCCCTTCAAATTCAAAAGAGAATCTCGAGCCAATAATTCCCATAGCTAAACTTTCTTTGAAAAAATGTGGAAGAAAATTAAAAAAAGTTTAAATTTGTTCTTTGTGGCTGCAAATATCGTCTTTTTCACTTTTAGTCCATGTAAAATAATTTTTTTTATTAGTCACTAGCGAAAAGACGGGCATTCACGTGTCTGTCTTTCTGCTTTTTTTTATTGCGCTGACGTTTGAAAATTATGAACTGTATTTTTTTATGAAATTTTAATTTTGATTAAAAATGAAAATATAAAATGTTTTTTGTTTTCAAATTATAACAAATCAAACTAACCATGATTGTCTATTTTAATGAAACCAACGATATAACAAAAAAATATAATCTAAATTCTTATTTTTTTAATGACACCAACAACAATCTTTATTATAGAAAAAGTTGTTGTTTAAGGGTATAATTGGAATAATAAAAAAGTAAGTATAGATACACTCATCTAGATTGTTACATTTTATAAATGATAAAGGAAAAAATTGAACATTCGTGTTTGCTACACTTTTATTTTAATATTTAAATTTATTCTTATCTATTTGTTTTTTTTCTAAGCCAGGATAAAGGACAGACATCAAGAAGGGTCGTCGACATCCCAACTAGGTTGGCAGCCATTGAAGCCAACCTGTTGCATTAAATATTTTCCTTTCTTAAGCCACATTTGAGCCAATAGGTTTGATCACTTTGTTTCGGTGACAAACCACGTTACAAGTCTAAAAACCTTAGAAATATTTTCCCAATTTATTTTGGAGTTAGCGTTGTTTATGTGTATGTCAAAGTCAAAGATTGGAGTTGCTCATGGGACTAGCAACAACCTAAGTTTGGGGTAATGGAACTAGAGAAAAGATCATTGTGGTCTCATTATTAAAAAAAAAATAATAGAAAAACAAGTTGAATTCACTAAATCAACTTTAAAAAAAACAAATTGAATTGAGACTCAAGTTTATAAAGCTAGTGATCTATTGTTCTTACTTAAATTCTCTCTAGTTCCCCAGTTGTGATCTTGTTGTGGTGTGGTATGTTGATTTTTCAAGCGAGTAGGAATTGTTTGACTCGAAGTTGTTTTATTAAGCCTACTTCTCAAATAATCCCACATGTGACATTAGCCTCATTTCACCCTCAAAGTCCTCCAAGTATGTATTATAATGTAACTTCGATTGATGTTTAGAGATTTTTCAAATTTTGGTAATATAGTGATTAGCATGTCGACTGTGTACACCCTTTGTTTATTCAGAATGTTGCGAGAAGTTGTGAAATTGATGTTTGGCAAGCAAGTTAGCTCGTTAATCGCTAACAAGGAGATGAACTTTTGATTATACCATTGATGAGGTAAATGTTATTTTACTGTTTAATTTCATTTTAAAGTTTGTTTCTTAAGGACAAGTAACGATGCAAGTTTGGGGTTGTGATGACATTAAGTCATACATTGTTTTATTAGTACCTTTTGCACGAGTTTGAAGCTACAAAGAATATATTTCAAGTGTCCAAGGATAGAAGAAATCGTGCCACAATTTATGAGCATCAACGCACGAGTTTGGAAAAATTTTGAGTTTTTTATTCGCAAAAAATCGTGCTACGATTTAATGCGAACGTGCTACGATTTAGAGAGCGTCTGGCTTGGGCTTTAGTTTTAACGAACACATCGTGCCACAATTTGTTACGTTCGGAACACGATTTTTGCCTGATAAGGAAATTTCTATAAAAGCCAGATTGTTTTCGAAAGCAAGGGTTCAAATTTCTAAGGAACTGAAGAACAAGCACCGGATCTCAAACCAACTCATAGTTGGTCCTGATTTTTATTTTTATTTTTTTAAATAAGTTGGTCCTGATTTATGTATGTTCTATTATTTCTATGTTGTTAATTGTCTAGTTATTAGTAGCTAAGCTCTTAAATTGATTAAGCCATAGATGAATCTGTTGTAATATGTGATCATGTGATTTTCCAAGAACTCTCTTTTATATCAGTGGAAACCTAGTCTTTATTCAGAATTGTTTGTATTCAATGTTTTTCATATAATTATTGTATGACTATTAACCTTAGCATCTTAGTTTTATGAATTGATCTTGGATCTTAATTGACTACTAGTCCTATCTTTTAAACCAGAACTAATAATTCTGTTTAACTTTACATATGAAACTAGAGATAGAAAGTTGCGAGTTATGACTTTAGGATTAAAGAACTAAAACTTTGCTTCCGCAGTTAGGAATCGACTTAAGAGATTAACGAGTTATAACTTAGGAAAGGGTTATAGAAATCACCACCAATAGTAAGCCCTAGATAAAGGAAAGGCCAGTAGCTGATTTTACAATTCAGCGCCGAAGCAGCCTCAGTCGCCCAAGAATCAGACACGCTACCAACCAACATGTTTTTATTGAAATTAACCTTGAAACCAGAAATCGACTCAAAAAGAATAAGGACAAATTTTAGGGATCTAACATTATCCCAAAACTAAAGTATCATCCACAAATTGTAAATGAGAGACAAAAATATTATCTGATCGACTCACTTTGTAGCTCGTAAAGAGACTAGCCGATATTGTTGCTTTCATCATAACATTCAGACCTTCAAAATTTATATGAACATTAATGTAGTGTTTATATATCAGATCTTACGTATTTATATCTACGGAAGCAAATTTATATATACCGATATGAAAAAATCGATATGATAAAATTTTGAAAACTCACTATTTTCAAAATATCAACAACGTTAACATAGTGTTTCTATTAAATGACGAAGAATAGTTTTTCCAAAATTTGTTTTTCATTAAAATTATTTTGATTTTAATTAAAATTATAGATATAGATATTATACAATTTTATATTGTAACAAACTATACTTATATTTTTCAATGACATCAACAATATAGCAAATATAATATAGATTGTTATCTCTTTGAATTACATCAATAACATAGCATTCTTATAGATATAATTGAAAGTAAAAAAATCATTCCAAAATATAAATATAAATATAAATATGGTATAGATAACCTTGCTCAAAAAAAATATAAGTAGGTAAGGAAGTTAGTATTTAAGGAAGCAAATGGAGACTAGAAAACCGCTAACAAATATTTAAAAGATTTGTTTTAAAAATAAACTCAACATAACCCTTATATATCAAAAGATTTGTTTTAAAAATAAACTCAACATAACCCTTATATACTAAGCCACCTCTTTACTTTGAAGGATAACTCAACCCTATTTACGAGCTTTGAGTATTCGGTTTGTTTTGGTTTGATGACTGTGGAAAACGGTAGCAACAACATGAACTCCAACACTGGTGATTCCAAGTTCTTTGATGATGATGGCCGTTTAAAAAGATCTGGTAATTACTCATACGTAACCCATATACTTTTTCTTTCATAGTTATTTTATTAACATGATTGAAACATGCAGTAAAAAAGGGAAAATACTAACGTATTCTCTCTTATGTGCAACAAAAACAGGAGATAAATGGACAGCAAGTGCACACATAATCACAGCAGTGATTGGTTCTGGAGTGCTGTCTTTGGCATGGGCTATTGCACAACTTGGAGAAGTTTCCAAGCTCTTGGTAACATAGTCATTCCATGCCATGTATTAATTATGGAACATTACTACTTAGTCTTCACCATCATCAAGGATTTAAGAAACCTCTAGGATGGTAGTGTTCTTGTTAAGTTTATTGCATATGGGCCTTGTATTTCTTTGTTCCCCTACTTTTGTGTATTCTTACTTTGTAACTTGCTATGTACTCCAATTTGGAAGAAATGACACAAGATTTTAAATATTCAAATATTTTTATACGGATGGAATTCTGTAAAATTGTCACAAGAAGGTGTTTAATCTCTCAATGAGCCAACTTAAAGTATAAATTCTAAATTCAATTACTATACGAGTATAAATAGGTTTAATTGAAAGTATACTTTTTTTTTAATACTGTGATTGGGAAAAAGAAATTCTCTATGCTCTCTGTATGAAATCCAATACCCACCTCAACTTTTGTGAGCTGAGTTTCTTATTATGTGACTTAACTTTTTTTAAATAATTGGTGAATGTGGAAGATTCCTAGAATCTAGTTATTGGTTGATTATGAAATGGAAAAATGTTACTAAAAATGATAGAAGTGCATGGGGTAGGGGGGACACTAGACAAATATAAACCATTGAAAGTGTAAAATAAAAATCACGTTGATGTTAGACCATCCAAAGCATACCAGTACTGAACCATATTTCAAATACTATATGTATTGATGACTCATTGAGCCATGTGCTCCATCAACTCAAATTTGCAAAGAAAATATATGTTATGTTGCTTAAAGCCAATGAATCTTGATAATGACCCTCTCCTATCACAAAATTATTTGGACGACTTATAAAAAGGAGTATGAATTTCATATAGAAATATTAGATCATGCTTGTTGTAAATATCTAAAGTTTCATGCACGTGAAAAAATGGAAAGGAGAAATAAAATGATGAGAGATAATCAATGAATATAGGGACTCATTTGTAAAAAAAAAAGAAGAAAATTGTCCCAACTCATTTGTAAATAGTTTAATGTTTTCGTACACAACAAACACACCTATTAGGCTTCTTTCTTCTTTTTTTTTTTAGAAAAACACCTATTAGTCTATTACTAATTGATTGTTTTTTTTATAGTAAATATGTAAATACTTATTTGTCAATTTCAAAGTTTTCATGAAGCTTGTATCATCATATTAGACTATATAAGAAACCATGTAAGTGAGATTAATATTACATCTTCATTCAAAATATCTAGGTACATATATATGGGTCATCTCATGTGTATTTTATTCACCATCTACTATTCCATCAATTGTAGAGCTTTAACTCATATTTGACATACTAACATTTCTCCCCAAGTGTGAGACTCTTTGTGTCTGTAATTATGTAACATAGTAAAATAAGGTCAAACAGAGGTACAACAAGATCAAAAAGGTGAGTTTGTGGTGATTTAATGGAGGAAAATTTTTGTTCCTTTCTTTTACGAGAAGAGAGAAAGAAAATTCGAAAAAGAAATAAGATGAAAAAGAAATTTGAGATTGAGATAAATGATACCGGTAAAAAAATTGTGTTTTGTCCATGAGGTTATAAAGAATAAAGTGAGTCGAAGGAGTTGGAGATTTTTGAGTGATTAATTTCCCAAAAATTAGACTTAGTTAAAAAACACAATAACATTTAAGAAATTCTAATAAGCACATGTTTTGTTAATTCAGCATAACACATTAGAGTTTTTCTATGGTTAAATCTCATTAAAGACACAAAGTGAAGAAATTTTAAATAACAGGGATTGATTAAAAAAATTGCATGAAAGCGAACAAAAACCAAAAATTAAAATTTAATATAAAAATTAAACATCTACTCTTATATTGGTCATCTCATTTATATGTGTCTCAACATCTACTATTGCATCTAATGTGGAACTATAAATCACAATTGGCACATTAACATAACTTCCTTAAGTGTGAGACTTTTTGCATCTGTGAACTATTGGCATAACCAAATAAGGTCAGACGAAAGCATAACATGTTACAAATGTAGATTGTTGGTAATTTCATGGAGAGATGTTTATGATTTTAACTTTCACGAAAAGAAAGAAATGAAATTATAAAAAGAAAGAATGAGAAAATGTAATTTGAAAATGAGAGAAATGATAACAAAAAAAGTAGTGAGTGTTCGTCCATGGAAGTATTGAAAATAGAGCGAGTTATTGATAATTTTATGTCGCTTTCACTCAGCAAAACACATGCATTTTTCCATTGTTAGATCCCACCAACAAACAAAAGTGAAGGGATTTTATAGAATAGAGGTTGGATAAAAATATTTTCATGAAAGTAAATGACATCCAAAAACGTATATTTAATATATAAAAAAATTAAGCAAATGAAATTTAAAAACTAACAAAACAATTAATTAATCATGATGCTCATAGTTCTTAGAGTGCCTATAATAGGGTTGATCATCACATTTGATCAAGAGAAACCTCACACGTGAAATTCACACCACATCTAAATTCAAAACCTTAAGACATTGGGTATACTTGTCATTTCAGTTATATGTTGCTCAATATCTACTCTTAAATATAATGTAGAAGTTTAAATGACACATTAACGTCTTTCCCTCAAGTGTGAGACTATCTGTATATGTGATATGATGAGATAATCAAATACCTTCAAAGGCACAACAAGGTAAAAAAAAATGGTTGGTGGCAGTTTCATAGAGGAATGTCTTTGTTCCTTTGTTTCAAGAGAAAAGATAAAGTAAATTAGAAAAAGGCTTAAATATTGCACTCGTCCCTGCAAATATGCCTTGTTTAAGTTTTGGTCCCTGTAAAAAGAAAATTGTTTTTGGTCCCTGCAAAAATTTTTGTTTTTTAAAATAGTCCCTGACCCCATTTTTGTGATGATTTGCATACGTGGCACATGATGACTGGACCCATTTTCTAGTTTTTGGTCCCTGCAAACTATTTTGTTTTTTTAAACAGGTCTCTACAAAAAATTTTGTTTCTGAAAATAGTCCCTGGAGGAACTATTTTAAAAAACAAAAAATTTTGCAGGGACCAAAAACAATTTTTTTTTTACAGGGACCAAAACTTAAATGAGGTATATTTGCATGGACGAGTACCATATTTTAGCCTTAGAAAAATAAATAAGGTGAAAAAAAAAATTGTACACGAGACAAATGATAAGGGGAAAACTAAAGAGTGTGTCCTTTATTTGTGAGAGTACAGGGAATAAAATGAGTTTGTTCCTTTGTTTCAAGAGAAAATATAAAGTAAATTAGAAAAATAAATAAGGTGAAAAAGAAATTTGTACACGAGACAAATAATAAGGGGAAAACTAAGGAGTGTGTGCTTTATTTGTGAGAGTATAGGGAATAAAATGAGTTTGTTCCTTTGTTTCAAGAGAAAAGATAAAGTAAATTAGAAAAAGAAATTCGTACATGAGACAAATGATAAGGGAAAAACTAAGGAGCGTGTGCTTTATTTGAGAGAGTATAGGGAATAAAATGAGTTCCTGGTAAATTATATGAATTTGTGGAAGGAGTTGAAAATTACTGGGTAATTATGATACCAAAATAATAGATTCATTAAAAAAAATCACATCAATTTAAAATGTCTAATAAACATGTATTTTGTCAATGTAACAGAACATGTCTATATTTTTCCATTGTAAAATCGGATCAAAGACCAAAAGTGAAAGAATTTAAAATAATGGAGGTTGAATAAAAAATTGCTTGAAAGCGAATGACATCTCAAAACTAAAATTTAAGATACAAAATTAAACAAATGACACCAAAAAACTAACAAAACAAATCGTCATAATGTTGAGATTTTCATGGGAACCTTTATTAGATTATATCATAACATTAGGCTAAAAGCAATCACACAAGTGAGATTGACATCACAACTTCACCTAAAATCTTAAGATATTAAATATACGAGTCATCTCACTTATATGTTGCTCAGCATCTACTATTGCATTTAATGTGTTATTTTAACTCACACTTAACACATTAACATCTCTCCATTAAGTATGATACTCTCCATGTCCGCTATCCACCACCACATACCACTTCCGCTCCCCAAAAAATGTTGAAGCGGATATGATATCATCATTGGGACTTATGGGGGAGCTAACAACACTACTAAAAAAACAAAAATTAGTGAGGGATATTTAGTGAGGGAAAACGTGAAATTCCTCTCTAATTCCGTCACTAAATTTTGCGAGCAAGGAATTTGTGAGGAATTTCATTTTTTCCGTCACTAATTTCCCTCGCTAATTTTGCATTTTCTAGTAGTGCAATGGTGTGAACCGACATATTGCAGAAAGAACAATCACACAAGTGATAATGATATTAAACCTTCATCCAAAACTTAAGTATATGAATTTATTTTTCACTTATTTGTTCTTCAACCTCCAATATTTTATCCAATGTTGAGATTTAATTGACATTTGATACATCACAATATTTTCTCCCTTAAAAATAACGAAATTTTAGTCTATACTTGACACGAGTGTCCATACTTGTTATCATACTTTCTGTAAATCCAATACCCACCTCAACTTTTATGAGCTGAGTTTCTTATTATGTGACTTAACTTTTTATTAAATAATTGGTGAATGTGGAAGATTCCTAGAAGCTAGTTATTGATTGATTATGAAATGGAAAAATGTTACTAAAAATGAAAGAAGTGCTTGGGGTAGGGGGGGCCACTAGACAGATATAAACCATTGAAAGTGTAAAATGAAAATCAGGTTGATGTTAAACCATCCAAAGCACACCACTGAACCATATTTCAAATGCTATATGTATTGATGATTCATTGAGCCATGTGCTCCATCAACTCAAATTTGCAAGGGCCAAGGAAATTATATGTTATGTTGCTTAAAGCCAATAAATCTTGATAATGACCCTCTCCTATCACAAAATTATTTGGACGACTTATAAAAAGGATTGTGAGTCTCATATAGAAATATTAGATTCAAGCATGTTGTAACTACCTAAAGTTTCATGCACGTGACAAAATGGAAAGGAGATATAAAATGATGGGAGATAATCAATGAATATAGGGACTCATTTGTAAAAAAAAATAAAAAAATGCCCCCACTCATTTGTAAATAATTTACAGTTTGCGTACATAAACACCAATTAGTTATTTTTTTAGTAGAAAAACAACTATTGGTCTATTTATTATTAATTGTTTGTTTTTTAGAGTAAATATGTTCATTGCATAGATAAAATTGCTGCAAGCAAAAACGAACTATCAAGAATTTAATTGCCAAAGGACTAATAATGTTAACAAAAACACCAAAATTTATTGATTTATTTAGTTAATGTAAATGACTTATAAGAAGGCAATTGAGAAGAAACAAATGAACTATCAACCGTAGTTCGATCTAACATAAGAGATTTTACAATGTAACAAACTAAAATTTGAATTTCAATAGAAAAAGATACTCATGTCAAACAGGTCTCAAATAAGATTGTCTCCACTAGAGAGAATTCGTATTAAAAAGCGAAAGAAAAAACTTGTGTGAAAGTCATCTAGACTAAAAAGTCGTTAGATGTCCAAAATAACCTAACTTATGCAAGCTAGGAACTAATAATCTTGTTTAGGTGTGCGGGAAGAGATTCCTTTACTAAAAAGTGGTAGTTTGCCGATGAGTATCATGGTAGCTTGGAAATGGAGGGCCTTCACCACACATACTTAATTAGGGTCAAAATGTGATGAATGCTTTTGGTTTAGTGCATAACAATAATGATAGAAAGTTTATGAGACCACTATCTTTGAATTGTGACTATAAGCAAGTGCAAGGAAGCATTATACCTAAGTCTAAAGTATTGTCCTTTTTGTGCATGTTTTGTAATGATAAAATAATTATATAACTTGTAATGGAGGATCAAAGAAAGATTCCAAAAAACAAGGGAAAGAAGGATTCTTAGTTTCAAACACAAGATTCCATTTCCACTACAAATCATGTCATGATTTACAACAAAAACAAATTGTATATTAATGAAATAATTTTATGGTTGGACTTTTTTTTGGAAGTCATGGTTGGACTTTTCTTTCACCCATTTTCACCTATTGTATATTAATAATTTGAGTAGGTTTGAATTGATTAGTCAGTCGTTGCATATTGTTGCCGTTAGGATCTACAATTTTTCATACAAGATATGGAAATTGAAAAGTGAGAAAAATTATTTGGTTACTAGTTCAATAAAATTGCTCTTCTCCCATACAAATTTTCACACATCCACATGAACTTACCAAAATATTTTCATGTGAGTTAACTCGCGTTCGATATAAGCAACGTGAGTTAACTCACGTTGGTGACAAACCATGCATTATGCAACTATTCTTTCATTGCAAGACAAAATTTGCTTTCTTTTGTGGACATTTGTGTTGAGGACAAGATGATAGAACAGTTAGGCCACAATTTTTAGACATTTGTGTTGAGGATAAAACAATGCATTAAATTTTTAAACCATATTATCATATCATCTATGATGATAAGATAAGGGCACTTACACTTTTATTTCTATGATGATATGATAATATGGTTTAAAACATTAATGCATGGTTTTGTCCTCAACAGATGTCTAAAAGTTGTGGCCTAACTGTTCTATCATCTTATCCTCAGCACATATGTCCAAAAAAATAAAGCAAATTTTGTCTTGCAATGAAAGAATAGTTGCATAATGGATGGTTTGTCACCAACGTGAGTTAACTCACGTTGAACATTCAACGTAACTTAAGTCACGTGAGGGGTATTTTTGTCAGTTTGTATGGAAGTGAGCAATTTTGGATGGGAGAAGAGCAATTTTGCTGGTTCAAAACCTAATAATAAATTTGAGTAATGGTCAAAAGTATCTGCATATGGTTTCAAACATTCACCAAACATGTATCCAAAATAACTTTGCAAACCCCCCAGCTGGAAAAAGGGAAGGGAAGGATAATTAAATTTATACAGTCCATACTCAGCAGTACAAGAGGTGATCAAGCTTTCTTTCCTTGTACCAATAATCAATGCCAAATTTTCCACAACTTTGTCATCTATCATAATTTCTATCCCAAGCTTACATCACATGAAAGACTCCAATAAACAAAATTGTTATCTTAGTATCTCAGGTAGCACAGCTGAGAAAAATAAGCAAACAAATTAACAGAATTGTGTATTTTTAAGAAGAATCTAATTTGTATGCTCTGACAATGTAAAATGATTGTACACATACATTTAATTGCATTTCACCATATAAATATTTGTATAGACACTTTAAAAAATATATTACATCTCTAAGTAATAAAATTTGATTGGATATCGATGTAAAAAAATTAAACTGTCAATAGATACACAGTAAGCTCTTCTGGTAAACCCATTAGTGGGGATTCAACATTGGTACGAAGTATGGAGCTAACTCTTCACCTTTCTGGCATTTTAGGGAGATCACCATTTTCTGTTTGCGTGAACCAGTATATGAATCTCTACGCTATTCATACAATTGAACTATAGTTTAGGTGAGTTGAGTCTCGGGAGATAACCAAGGTAGACCAGTCACATTCAAAATCATATTCTTGTATGATATGAGCCGAATCCTTACCAATTAAACCATGTTACATTGACTTCAGAAGCGTTTCTCACACCTTAATATTTTCCAGCTTGCATATGGACCCTCTCCTACATCATCCCGGGTAGTCACCCATCCCATTGCTTTCGCAATTTCTTCAAGTTCACTAACAACACGTACAGCATCACGTATATATACATAACCACCTGGTCTTAGCATCCTATCCATCTCGAGCATGATGGTTGAAATATTACACTTTTTCCTGAAAATTAAATTATAATAATTTGTCAAACATGGAACTTCATGTGACGATAGAGAAATGTAAAGCTTGTATGTTAGAATTATGATTAACCTCTTTTTTTCAACAGAGAAGAGACCTGCTGCATGCAGCAGATCATATGTTCTTGGGTATGAATCAAATGGCTCACACCTGTCAAGGTAAAAAAAAAGTTCAGCGTCACGATAAATTCACTACATCTAGTTATTCAGGGGAAACAAAAACATAGAAATATTTAGCATCTATTTTCTGAAGGAAAATAAATAGATAAAGTAAGTACCACCTAAAAGTAGGTAATCTCTTTCAATTACTAAAGTTTATGGTCATACACCAATATTAATCACATAAACTTGATAAACTGAAAATCAATCATGAAGAATCATAAAGCACATATGATATGTTTTGCAGATCTCTCAAAAATATATATATTTGCAAATAACAATCAGTGTTGTCCATGGCAGACCATGGGGGAGAGCCAAAATCCCCCCATATCAGTGGAAATTGACCGTGGTGGAGAGCCAAAAACCCACCGTCGATATCCGCATGGCCAATATTTAACAACACTGATAACAGTAAAGAGTATGGTATCAATCCCAGAACCTGTTCATTGTTAATTTATTACAAAGCTTAAAATGATGTAAATGAGCAGTAAATATAAGTCAAGGCTTGCTTTCCATGTGATTTTTAAATACAATAATCCAGAATATTGCAGCACTTGAGGGTTCTTACACAAGAAACCAAATAAGACCCTTGAAATTTCACATGCCAATATGCTAGCTTAGATAATTGTACTTTTTTTGATGAAAAATTACCAATCACATCAAATCCGAATAAAAATAAATTGCATAAAACATAAGCAAATTTCTCTTACCAATCATGCATAACACCTATTAACCCTCGGTCATATAGAACAGGCAAGGTATTGAATCCACTAACAGGAACTACATTCATAACCCAACAGTCAATCTGGAGATCATGCATTGCTGCAGCAAACCTGCCATTGTCAAAAGGGAAGTTACCTCATAATACAACACAGAAAACTGTAAAGGTTAGACAATCATTCTTTTTATTTTTGGGCTTAACACTCTTGTTCCCAGGGGAAGGGCCTCTGGTCATCCGGAGTTCAATAAAGTTTAGCCAATGAATGTTCCAGAATCATTTTATATCTGATAACAGACTACGGAATCAAAAATAAAAACCAAATCAAGGAAAAGCGCACTACCATACCCTCCAAATCCTGCTCTCATGTCCATTACATTTCTTAGGTTGTACTCCTTCCAACGGAAAGCTCGCACATAACTATCTATTATTTCATTCCAATATTTTGATTCAGCCCTAACGAGCTCCTGTCTGGATATAGAAGCATCCATTTTGATGCTTTGAAGCCTTTCTGGTGGTTGATGGAGGCGTGAAGGCCAGTTAGTAACATTCGCTCCATATCCATTATCAGGTAATTGAGTTATGCATGCCTTTAGACCAACATACCTGCAAAACGTTTCATAGTTATTAAAAATTTCATATTTGTTTAGTTGACATGATTCTAAACATAAAAGGCTTGTTAAGTTAATTGCTCAAGATGTGAATAGCATTGCATAAAATTGGAAAGAGAAATTCAAAAGAAAGAATAGTGATGCACTAGTGATGAAATGCAGGCCTCTATAGGCAATGCACAAAAGTGTGATTGACAAGCCAAACTACTATATTATGGTTCCATATAAAAGGCCAAAATCACAATAACATTTTAACTAAAACTTTTAAGGAAAATTAATATTTGGTTGGGACAACAATCAAACTCTAACATCTTTGACTCTTAGTCACTGTGTTCCAGTTCAAACAGTCATGATCACCACAAATGAAATATAGGTAATTAATGTAGGTGAATTGAAAATATGTAAGGGGTCATACCAAACATCGTCCGGATCATCATTGGACTCACATAATGGAGGATGCACAGAAATGTCACGACTAAGGTAGCAGCTGTTGTTCATAGGTTTCCGCCATATAGCAATATAACCCTCTTTCCGTACAAGCTCCCAACACATGCGAGCTGTCAGGTTCTCCATTTCTGTTAAGTTATAAATGCAAAAATCATGTTCAGAGCTGATATCTCACTATATCAAGATTTAAGTGATTTGATATGAAAGATATATGGTGAGCTACCTTTCCATTGCTCCTGAAGACTATCTTCATGTTTGTATACAGGCTGTGCGGCCCATACAAAGTAGCGACCTGCCCTCAGAAGCCTGTTGGCCTCGAGAAGCAAAATTCCATCTTTATCGAAGCCATATGAAAACAGGATATCAGTACAAAGAACTAAAATCATCAAAAATAATTATGATTGCGGTTTTATCCATGTTTTCTTAAACTCTTCGTGTTAAGATACAGAAAAATCTAAAATAATGTTGTCATCTCAAATAACAACAAACTGATTAATCATTATACTAGGCCATCGAGAATGGATCCACGAAATAAAAATCTATAGAAAAGCTATGGACAAAGTCAATTGAAATGAGTGATAAAAAGTTTAAACAGAGAGAAGAAGTACCATCACGAGTCCAGTTAATTCTGCATCTTGAACAATGGATGAGGTCAAATGCCTGGCTTGGGAACAACAAACGATGTGTAGCAAATACTGCGACTAGGGCAGGCACACCACGCTCAAGGGCAAATTGAATCTGGTTTTCGTGAACATCTTTTGGTGCTATTGAGAGAGTAGTCACATTACGTTGCATCAAAAATGCACCAAAACTTGCCACTCCACAGCCGATGTCTAAAGCAACTCTTGTGTTGTAACCAAATGCAATGTCAGGAACCATCTACACATTCAAATTCAGAAAACACCTCAGAATTTAGATAAGCTCTAACTCAATCTAAAAATCTAACACAATGGACGGGGATTGCTCTCTCGCTCTCAAGTCAAGGACACATTCAGAGTGTAGACAAATTTGATGGTAGATCGTAACAAAAACGAGTAAGAGACTAACCTCGGAAATCTGATCGAGGTATTTATCTGCGCCGTGTATAAACTGTGTTCCACCTCCTGGAAAAACAAATTTATCCTTCTTTCTTGATATCCAATTCTGGCCACCTTTGTCTTCAACCAGACGTGTATGGGGTACATTACTGAACCAAATCTGTCATTGTACATAAGTTAGCGAACCCTTTCTTCCTAGTCCGAAGTCTGAACCAATTGAAAAGTGTCACATTCAGCAATTTTAATGTGAAAATGCTTATACTAATCTAAATTTTATAAGTTTGTTAAAATCAAAATGCAGCAAGTTCACTATGCCATCATATTCTGCACCTATCACACTTCTTACCTTTTCTATCCCCTCTCCTCGAACTAAATTGTCAACAATTTCAGAGACTAAATAGACGATTCACTCAAAACAAAAAACAAACATTATCATCCTTACAGAATGAAACAAAACTTAGAAATTCAAAAACCCGAAAAGTAGTAGTACCTCACCTCATCTCTACTCTTGGGCCAAAGAATCGGCTTCCTGTAACCCTTAGGCCTAGGAACAACACAATTCAAACCCTTGTCTTGTTTCGGACAATGTCGTTCATATTTCTCCCCTCTTTCACTTCCATTAAACTTGACAATCTCTTCAAAATTATCCAAACAAGGTATATAATCCACCATTCTCACATCCTTACAAATCTTATACTTCTTCACTTTCTTCACCTCCTCCACCACAAAATCCGAATCACTATTGTTGTTGGTAATGTTCAAGTTCCAGTTTAACAATGTCTCATCGTCATCGTTGTTGCTGACTGTGAAATTGTCTGTCATGACGCCATTTTCGTCTATTAGACCAATTCTTTCTTGTGGCGGTGAGGGTGGTATACGGAAGGGTTTTGGAGTTGGTTGAAGAGGAGGAGGAGGAGGAAGTGGTGGTGGTGGTGGTGGTTGTTGACCCTCAGAAGAGGAGAAGGTGAGGGAAGAGATGGTGGTGGTTGAAGATGAATAGCGAGTGAAGAGGAAGATGAGAAAGGTTAAAGAGAAGATTGTGAGAGTGATGATTTTGACAGAAGAAGGTGTTTTCAGAATATCCAAAGACTTCACCATTGATAACATAGAGAGAGAGAGAGAGAGAGAGAGAGAGAGATGAAAATGGATCTATTTTTATATTTTTTTTGGTTGTTTGGTTGGTTTAATGTTGTCGTACAAGTGATGAGGTAATTATGAAGTATGGGGCGTGCGGTGTAAGCACGTGAAAGTGACAAATAGGATCTGTGAAACTGAAACCTAGTTTTTACTTTTCTCGGTAATTCCTAAATTCTAGTGATAAGATAAAACAAAAAAAAACAGAAGGTAAATTGTTGTTGTTGTACTTTCCTGCGACCTGAGATGTTGAGTTGCATTTACTGCTGCAATGCTGGTGTTTGTTTTGGCTCTATGTGTGTTTGTTTTGTATGGTAACAAAAAAGTTATATTGGGGGAAGATATGATTTCGGTCTAAAGTAGGTAATTGTGTGGATTTATTGAAAATTTAGAGGTTAATTAGGTTTACCACCAAAACGGTGAAGATTTGATTTGAATCCGAAATAGTTATAGCATGTGAAAGAAGATGGAGAAAAAGAGGTTTAAGATGATTGGGCAATTGTAAATTGACAAAAAATTAAGGGTTGTTATTATAACAAACTCATGATTTGTTATGATGTAAATTAATCGATCCTAATAAAGTCACGATTTTTTAGGATGTACATATAATATCTATATTTTATTTGTTAATTAATGGTTGATACTTGATATTACCCACTTTAGAGGAGCCAGATACAAGATGATCATGGACGGGTGAGATTGATCGAACTTGTTGAATCATTTGAATAACACTTTGTTGCATAGGTGAAGTTAGATGAATTTTTAGGAGGGCGCAAATATAAAAAAGAATCAAAATATATTTCAAAGACAATTGAAGGATGGAGGCCGATTGAAGGATGGAGGGAGGGATTGTATTGTGTGGTGGCGGATGATGCAGGGTGTGCGCGGTGTTGTGGG
>Ga0315913_1003545_pt1 | contig 18765 bp, 11 predicted proteins | sample MpolsnodulesMG_FD_207736 | JGI IMG/M metagenome (GOLD analysis project Ga0315913, IMG submission 207736) | Medicago polymorpha root nodule microbial communities from Los Angeles, California, United States - small nodules | ecosystem: Host-associated > Plants > Roots > Nodule | place: USA... | reverse complement strand
CTATTTATAAGTTTTTAAGGTAGTTTATGAAAAACCCGTTTATGAAGATACAATTTTCGTTAGTGAGAGTTTATAAATTAAAATAAAAGCTTATTTATTTACATAAGCTATTTTTCATAAGCTCAAAATAAGTTCAAACCAAACGGGGCCTTAATAAAATTGTCCTTCACTAATGACATGGAAAAGAAAAATTAAATGATTAATTAGAAGAGTGAGTAATAAATACACTACTAGAAAAAGCAAAATTAGTGAGGGAAATTAGTGATGGAAAAAATGAAATTTCTCACAAATTCTTTGGTCGCAAAATTTAGTGACGGAATTAGAGAGGGATTTCACATTTTCCCTCACTAAATATCCCTCACTAATTTTTGTTTTTTTATTAGTGATAGTAAAGAGTACTATAGAAGAAAAAGAAACATTAATAGACGAACAACCTGCACTTGCACAGCTCCCTTTGTATTGTGATAATAGACGATGTTCTCAATGAGCTCTTCAAGCATGTGTGACCTCTATCCTCTTACTACTGGACAACATACTCAAATCTCAACACCCTCTTCTTTGATTGCTTTATCCAATAGGCATAATCGTTTAGGACATCTAGGAGCAGCTATTTTAAATTCTCTTCATATAAAGAATTTTATTTTATGTTTTGTTAGTTGAAAGATATTTAGCAAGTGTACTAATTCTATCGAAATAATAAATAATTCTAAGTTCGTATCCATGAGGACTGTGTTAATCTCAAATTAGCAATATGGTTATTTTCTAGGATGTGTAAATGTTATAAGTGCCCTAGGCAGTATGTTTGATTGCATAAATAGTAAATAAGCTGATAAAAGTTGTTTTGAAAATATAAAAGAGATGAGATCAGGTCTATCAAATCCTCTGATTTTTACTGTTTGGTAAACTGCACCTATGTCTTATGAATGTTCCTCTAGTTTTACGATGGTTAACTAAAATAGTTCTATTCAATCCCTTGACTTCTCTCTACAAAGTTCCTCTCAGAATCGATATTGATTCTCTTCTTAAGCTTTTTTGGTTTAACCTCACAAAACATTGACTTATTTTAGGAGTAGGCATTATGGTAGTAAACGCTTTTAGATTATTTTTGTAGTTTTGCTCTTTTAAATAGAAAAGATGGGTCCAAAGAACTTAGTAAGTGGTTGAAATTGCGGGGATGTGCATGTAAACGGAACTTTGACAGTCAAGTTAGTATGAGAGAAAGAAAGGGAGTTTAGGGATAGATGGAATTGTACACCTTGGAGGACCGTGGAAGTCCTCTTTTATATGCTATGTTGTTGAATACTCGTATTGATGGCGAGATAATCGTTAGGTCGACGGTTAGAAACGGCAGGGTCTATAACAGTCAAACTTTTTACTTCGATATTTATTTAAATGTTTATTGGGGCTCGCCCCTTTTGCCCCAAATAAGAATGTTTAATTTTAAAAAATCAGTTAAATCTCGTTATAATAAAAACAATTCTACCACAATAGGAATGATACAAGTTAAATATTTATTTGATTGTGATATATTCTAGAAAATAATATAACCAAATATGTAAAGATAAGCATACTAATAAACGCAATAGAAAAACGGAAAGACAGACATGTTAATGTCTATCTTGACACTAAATAATATCAATGGGATTTGAATAATAGGGATAATTCTAATTTTGGACCCTGTAATATAGGATGAATCAAGTTTCGGTCCCTATAAAATTAAAATTAAAATTATACCCTTGTAATATCATATTCTCTACTTTTGATTCCTCATTTTATTGTGTCCATGTCAACATGCTTACATGGCATGCTGAATTGGACTATAACATTATATTATGTATTTTCTTTATTCCATGTGACATTTTAAATTATATAACCTAATAAAAAATACTTTTCTAAAACTAAATAAAAAGAAAATCCTAAATAAAAAATAAAACCCAAAATAGAATATCTTGTTGGTTTTTTCTTCCTCTAGTTCAACCAAATTTCTTCTCCATCTCTTTTTTTTTTCTTTTCATCTTGTTTGGCATCTCAATGATTTGAACCACATTCCCATCACAGATTTTGTTCATAAATTTTTATTTTGAGGAAAGAAGAAGAGGGTGTGTTTTAGGTTAAGTGGTAAGTTTTGATGAACGTGGTGTGGATGATGCAGGGGACAATTTTGGATTAAGTAGTAAGGTTTGATGAATAAAAGTTTCGTTTTGATCCCCTACTTAATATAAGTTGCGTTTTAGTCCTTCAATTCCATCTTTGTTTCGCAATTTAGTCTCATTATGTTAATTTTAACTCAAAATGTATAAGGTGGACCAACATTGTAGGTGATCCACCGTAGACCTTATTAATGTATTTAATTTTAACTCTTTGATCATTTTGAAACAAAATAAACTCTTAGATCATGAAAGACCATTGAATCTAACCACCAACATGTGATTTTTCTTTCTTTTTCCTCATTTCCTTCTTTCTATTTTTTCTTCATCTTCTTAATCTTCATATGAACTTCATACCATTTAGAGCATAAGCCAAATAAAAAATATGCACCACCTACAATAAACTTAACTATTTAATAAATATTATAATCAAAACATTAACTAATTCCTCTTTTAAATACCAATAAACTTGTAATGTGTAAAAATAAAATAAACTTGTAATAACAATATCAATCATTAATAATTTTAATATCACAACTAATAATTACTCCAAGGTGGGCATCTAGGTAATTCAATGGTCTTTGAGTAACAATCATAAGTTATAACACCAAGGTGGGCATCTAGGTAATTCAATGGTTTTTAAGTTCATATCTAGCGACACAAATTAAATTTGGTAAACATTAATAAAAAAAATGCTAATTTAAAGTGGCAATTTTATTTTAAAAATTGTATTTCCGACTTATTGAAAGATTAGGAAACAACTTTTTTAAATTGTGTTTCCGGTCATTATTATAAACAAAAATCTATTTGTTAGATTCATCAAATAATAATGTATGAGATCTATATTAATGATCATATACATCACTCATTCAATGAATCTAAAAAATAAGTTTTGTTTATAATAGTAACAAGTAGAAGAGGAATTACTCTTATGACCTCTGAATCCCAGATACTTCAAAATGAATTGCGTATCGTATCCCCTGTGTATCCTGCATCGATACCTGTCTGATACTTCCAAATACGTATTAGGATAATATCCGAAGAGTAAATTTTATTTTTTTAAAAAACAATTATCTGATATTTTTCAAATACATATGGGATACGAGAGATATGCGGTGAAAAACCGATATGTGTGGGCTACCTAATGTTTCTATTATATTTGGTATATATGTAATTGACTAAGCAATGATGTTTTCTATTTATGATATATCATATATGTAATTGACTAATTGATGTTTTCTTTATTATCAATATTATTTACATTTATATTTCTATTGTTGTCGTCGTTTGTTTTGTATCTCTTTGTTTGTTTGAGAACGATGATATTGTTGATTGTTGTGTGAAGGCAATTTCATTATTGTGCCTTAACGTTTTTCTATGTCTGATTGGTCTAGGTTTTGCGCTAATTTTTTTGCTTTTGATTTTTAGTCCATATTTCGTATTTTGAGTTTTAATATGTAGTTTAAATTTAATTTTTTTTACTAAAGTATCATAGTCATATCATATCTTAAATTTTAAAATTTTCCCGTATCAACGTATAGGTGTTGTATCGTATTTATATCTTATCATGTATGTCTCCTTCATAGCTTAAGACAATCAATAATAAAAGTACTGCTGCTCACCTTCCACCATCTATATACACATTTTCCAACCTCCTTTTCATTTATTGCACAAAAAGCAACAAATAATAACCCAATTCCCACTACACAAAACCCTGCCACAACCACTAACTCACTGCCAACACAGCTCCTACCACTCTTTCTTCTCTCATTTCAGATCTAAAACCAAAGAAAATGCAAACCAATCTCACACTCACTGCTCTCTTCCTCTACTTCTTCCTCTCAACATTCTCTACTTCCATCTTAGCCCAAGCCCAAGCCCAAGCCCAAGATCTAGTCCATTCCTCCTGCATTCACGCAAGGTACCCAAAGCTATGTCTTCGAACACTCTCCAACTACACCGGACCCACCAAAAGCCCACTAGACATAGCACAAGCTGCACTTCACGTAAGCTTAGCCCACGCTAAGAGAGTCTCCAAATATCTACGCTCGTCCAAAAGTGAATCCCACAGCAGAAGCAGCAGCTTAAGCAAACGCCAGCAGGCTGATCTAAGCGACTGCAAGGAGCAGATTGCTGACTCAGTGGATGAACTTGGAAGAAGTTTGGAGGAGTTGCAACATCTGCGACCGGAAACATTCCGGTTGCAGATGAGCAACGCCTTGACGTGGGTAAGTGCTGCACTTACGGATGGTGATACTTGTCTTGATGGGAATGTTAGGGCTGATGTGAAGAAGAGGGTTAGTGATGTTGCTAGGGTTACGAGTAATGCTCTTTATTTGATTAATCGTATTGGACAAAGTTGGAATGGGAAACACAAGGCTAAGGGTAGTTCAAGATCCAAAAATTGAGGTTGTGTTTGAATTTATTTTTTTTTGTCGATGTTAGTGCACCTTGATGTTATCGTACTCCTTTATAATAAAATATAAATAAAGAAGTACGATAACATCAACAAAAAAAATATAAACAAATGTATGTCAAAAAAATTGATGTGATTGATTAAATTTTGAACTACATACATCAATTATATTTTCACGTATTTTTGTTTATATTTTGTAACGGATAAGTATATGTAGGGAAAAGAAAGAAAAGAACGTGGGAAGTGCAGGTACTGTTTGGTTATTTAATGTTTGTAGTATGTGAACTTTTTGTTGTAATTGATATATAAATCGAGGTTTGTTGTTACGCTGTTTTGTTGTTATTGATAATGTTTATGGGACAGAAATTTAGTATTAATTAAAAGCAAATATGTAAAAATAAAGTGGATTACGTGATGGGGATGGGGAATGTCACTATGTAAAGAGAGTGACTATGATTATATGAATCATTTGTCAATGAAACCAGAAATGTGTTTGGGATTTTATATTTTGGTCCTGTTAGAATATGCTCTTAGCTATGATGTATAGGTACGGATATCGGCGCATAATACGGCAAATTTTAAAAAACGAAGGTATGGGTACGTTGTTGTAAAGTGCAACTGAAGAGTTTTATGTACACCCTTCAATCACAACATCCGATTTAAAATTTTTGACATTTTTATCGGTTGAGTTAATACTGCAAGGATATCCGTTATCATTTTATTTGTTTTTTTATGTGAGATGTGCTTGGGATATTATCGTATCTAAATTTGCAATTAGGTAGCCACGGTAATATAAAATAAATTATTTTCCTAACTTCAGAACTACGGTAAAAAAACAAGGACAGGAGTTGAAATGAATTAAAACCATAAAGTCCCACATTCATTAAAACCAACTACTATCAAACAATTATAATCAATTCCTTAAAGTTTCACACTCATTTAAAAAATATGGCTCTTGCATGAAGGAAAAAACATCACATATTCACATTCACTACCAAAATGAAATGGAAAAAAAACTTTGCATTGAATTGTATCAATAGATTTTTATTCTATATTGTCAACTTAGGGTATGGTCCAAGCATGGGCGTCGTCAATAATAGAGATGTCTTATGTTATAAGAGAAAGATAGAGAGATCTTCTCCAACACTATAATAATAACCAGATGGGTTTGTTCTTTTTATCATGAATAGCCGCATCATTCCATGACTTAAAATTCCATAATATAGTAGTCGGATAAATTTCAATTGGACACCACATTTTTATCAAAAATCTTAAGACATTGAATATATGAGACCTAACCATTAACATTAGATCTTTAACTATTAAGGACATTTTAAATAGGGTTGGTAAACCCCACTAGGTTCCTAGACGAAGCTTGAACTAAGTTTAGACATTGAGAAGTCTCGCTGGTTACATATCATTGTTGAGGGGTTAGTGTTGAGAGTATCTAATCAGAGAAACTATTTTCATAAACTCTTTCTCTCCTTCTGAGTTCCGACGCGTGAGAAATGTGAGTATGAGAGAGAAAGTTGTCTAAAATTTATACAAAAATAGTTGTACAAATCTCATTTCTCTATCTATATTCATATACCATTGCCAATAGTAGTCAGCCAAGTTGAATTTGACACCATGTTTTCATATACAACCTTGAGACATTGAGTATACAAGTTCTCTCACTTATGTATAATGTTTAACTTCTACTTTTTCATCGAATGTGAGACTTTTAAACACAGGCACAATACCACCATCAGAAAGACTTACAGAGAGTCTAGAAGAAAAACATCATAGAATAATCACATTTTTCACTCAACTAAGGCATTGGTATATGATCTTTTACTTATATGATGTTCAACTTTCATTGATATACCAAGAGAGTTTTGTTGTTCTTTGCAAGTAATGTTTCGCTATACGTTGTTTGTTGAATCATCACAGCTCACAACAATCAAGACCTCAACCTATCGCCTCTGCAAATCTACACATGACCGATCCCAAGAAACGAGTACAATATGAAGTTCCAAATGTTACACCACCACCTCTTAATCTGGTGTCTTCCCCATATTTGACTCATCTAAATTAAACAATTCACTTTAAAGAGTAAAATGAGTAATGCTAGTTGTTGATAAAAAAAAAGTGATGGTTGGTAGTACATTTGCATGCATAATAAATTATGTGTAATTACAATATCAATCATTGATTTTCTCACATCTCACTTTAGAGGGGGGCATGATTCAAACCAACCATGTTGATCATATGTGAGTGACAAAAAATAAGATCACAATAATCTTTTCATTTTTCTGTTTTTCTATATTTTGTTTTGAAAATCAGATGACCAGGTAAAATGGGTATAGTAGGTTTATGCTTATGCTTTCCAGCTCAGTGAGTGAACCCGGATAAGCCAAGTTAACCCATTTTGACAGCTCTATGATCCGCGCCACCATTTAAAGTGAGTTGACAAATATATTAAAGATTAAAATATCGATCTTTTGTCAAACAAAAAAAAAATCATCAATGTCTATTTCTGTATGTTCAAATGTTGACCACTAAAAAGGTTAGAACAATAAACAATATAGAGGACACAAAATTACCTGGGTAGGTTTCAAATGTTGGCCACTAAGTAGAAGTACAACAAAGATCTAATCTAATAGCCACTGCTATCACATATCTTCAGATTATATTAAAATAATCTGGTGGCCAGTTGCACGAAGCAAAAGACAAGATACTACTTAAATTGAAATCAACCTCAGGCATAAATTTCAATGAAAATGTCACCTAATCTTTTGTCAGCTCAAAAAATAATACAGTTAATTTAATCCACATTTTCTCCTTTAATATGGCAATTAAACAATGTCCATGTCCCCATCAAGTGATTGATTGTCTAACGGCTACATCAGTGTCAAAACCTACTACAGCGAATTCATCGTCTGACAGGATATTTTTTCAGCAGCTGATAAACTCAATTATATCTCACCAGGAGCACCAAACAATCTCTGGAAGTTCTGAATCTAGAGGGACGTCTCATCAGTGTTTTGGAATATATTGTTCATCCAAGTAAGCAATCTATAACACAGGCGTTTTCACTCAAGCACAGGAGTAGTATGAGTATGCAAATGCTACACATTGCCTGGTTACTCAGCAACTGCAAGATAAAAAAGACTTAAGCCATGTTTGGATAAACATCTTAACTAAGTGTTTTATAACATAAGTGTTTATCATATAAGTGCTTATTAAATATTTTTATAACATAAGATAAAATAAAGTTAAACTGTTTTCATATAAGCTATAAACTATTTTCATAAGCTATCATGGAGAGACTATGGAAATAAGCTGAAAACAGCATATGAACATGTCATAAGCTGTTTTCATAAGCTCTCCCGAACAGCCTTACGAGTTTAGCTTATGACAATAGATAAGTTCAAATAAGTCAATCCAAACAGAACCTTAAGATGGATCAGAAAAGGAACAAAGGGAATATGTTCTCGAAACTCCAAATACCTTGTTAATGATGATAGGAAGGTAAACACTTCGTCAAAAATCTGTTTCACTTAAAAGGGGCAAAAATGATTGAAGAATTGTGGCCACCAAAACCAAATGAATTAGACAAGCCTGCCTTAATGTCCAGTCTCTCTTTCTTTGATCCCACAAGCACATTGGTGTCCTGGTTTTTGTTTTCAATTAATCAAATTAGATAACTATAATGAACCCCATAAATGATACTACCTCTGTCCCTCATGTTAAGCCATTTTTGAAAGGAAAAAGAAAACCTAAATATAAGTTCAATTTCAAATTACTAGATAAATTTAGGCCAAATACCTCCCCGGGTCCTTTAAGTTTCATGTTTGTTTCAGATAGATCCTTTAAGTTTTTAAGGTTTCAGATAGGTCCTTTAAGTTTCGAGTTTGTTTCAGATAAGTCCTTTAAGTTTCTAAGGTTTCAGATAGGTCTTTAAGTTTCGAGTTTGTTTCAGATAGGTCCTTTCTATCACCCTTCGTTAAGCCAAAGTTGATCTGTTCGTTAAGCCAAAGTTGATCTGGTTGGAGAAAAAATTGATGCCAAGTGTCAGAGAGAACCACCTCACCCACTTTACGGACATATCAGCTTTGGCTTAACGGACAGAACAATTTTGGCTTAACGGAGGTTGACAGAAAGGACCTATCCGAAACAAACTTGAAACTTAAAGGACCTATCTGAAACCTTAGAAACTTAAAGGACCTATCTGAAACAAACGTGAAACTTAAAGGACCCAGGGAGGTATTTGGCCATAAATTTATTATTACTTTTTTATATAAACCCCATATTAATAAATTTGTCACAGATGTATCTGACTATTACTAAATTGCCCCTGTGCATAGAATGTTAACTTTTCATATTTCAAGATATATTGATAAGATTAATAAGGAGTATATTTGAAAAAAAAAATGTAATAAATGCATCTAGAAATTGGTAGATGGTCTTATATTTAGGAACAGAGCATTTTTTAATAAACCGTCTTATAATTAGGGATGGAGGGAGTATAAGTTTATCTTGGGTGATGAAAAGTCAAAGCTAGACACAACTATACATAAAAGGGTAGTTTAGGAACATCTATAAGCAAAATTTACACATTAAATACACTCCCTGCTTTTCTTGATATATGTGAAAACATAAAAGCTTATAATAAGGTACGGAGGTAGTAGGACACAACACATTTTCAAACATAGGAGAGAATGGTGCAACAAGTATCATACCACTGCTTCATCCGGGTTTTCTAGATTGATATTAGGATGAACCCACCCTGTCTTTATTGCCTACATGAAATCAAACAAAAAGAACAAAAATCCTCAACTTTTTGTCAGAACATTTAGGTTACTGGAACAAATTCATAAACAAGTGGCACAATAGTTGTCACCTGTATAGTTGCAACGGCTTCCACACCGCCAGCTGCTCCTAGTAGATGACCAATCATAGACTTTGTCGAATTCACTTTTAGCTGTATCATAAATTGAAAGAATTAAAAGGGCAAACAATTATAATTACCTTTACAGTGATTAGGGAGAATATAGTAATAAATACACATGAAAGAAAGTTTACCTCAGGATTTTGGCCAAAACAATGAATCAAAGCCTGGTACTCCTTAAGATCTCCAGCAGGCGTGGATGTGGCATGTGCATTTATGTAGTTCACGTCCTCTTTTGAAATTCCAGAATTAGCTAATGCCTTTTCAATGCAAAGAATAACACCAGCCCCTGTAGTTGTTGAATAGAGAAACATAAGTGCAAGCATAATCAAGACATGATTTGCAGGGATATGCAGAACCAAATTTTCTTTAAGAGATCTACAGATATTCATGATTCACATACTCACCCAGTACAGTACAGTCAACAAAGTGTATTTAAAAACCTATAAGAATGTGATGGGAAAATGTTTTACTTTGGAATCATTTGGAAGATGTAGTTGGCATAATCTCTAAATTATCATGGTCAAAGTGACAATGTCAAATTGCATTTCGATAGTTGTTATGAAGATAAGATGATAACTGTGCAAAAATTTGCAATCATGTTGAGAATTTGTAAAGATACAAATAACAACTATCACTATAAGTGACACAGTATGCTTTTGACCAAAAAGCTTTAGCATCCATTTCTAAAAAGTAATAGGACAACATAAATTATTTTCTATCAAAACATGCCTCGGCCTAATACATGATGATCATTGCGCCCTGTAATTATCATAGACGAAGAAAAAACAAGCAAAATAACCATGAAAACAGTTTTTACAATTTGCAAGAAGGGATTTGAGACCAATTACAGTTACTATAGCAACAGTAGTAGCCTTTTCATACTAAATGGCGCAAATTAGATAGATGACACGATGCCATAAAACAGGGAAATATGTCTTGGTAAATTTTTTATTATAAATAATCACTATTGAACACAAAAACATATGCAAAGAAATACTTATATTATTACAGTTTTGCCATTAATAAAATTATGAAAACATATTTAGTTCTTCGGTCAACCAAAAGAAAGTGGTATGATATCTGTTCTTCGACAACAACAAAACAGAAAATCATGGTCAGTTCTTAGTATTTGGGTTGCCCCTAACTAAACCATAGAAAACTGGATGGTAAAGTAAGGACTACCCAAGTTTATAAACACTACTTAAGTCATATCTCTAGGTGACGTGAGACTAAACCCACCCCCTCACACCCAGCACAATGAAGGCGCTAGTGGCTGCAATGAAGGGAACCCAAATATCGCCATTAAGGCCGCTGGGGGCGGAAAGAAAATAAGACAGAATTTTCAACACTTCCAACACCGAAACCATATGACACTCATATGATGTGTGTTGAAAACTCCTCATCAGATGTCTTGTTAAAGAAGAATATTTTCATCAGCTTAGACGCACGCCAAGCACTAGGACACATAGCCAACAATTTAAATAAGGCTTGGTATTGAAAGGCATGACTCAACAACAACAACCAAGCCTTATCCCACTAAGTGGGGTCAGCTACATGGATCAAATTACGCCATAATGTTCTATCATAAACTATATTTTGATCCAACTCATTAATCTCTAAGTTTTTCCTAATAGTTTCTCTTATAGTTTTTCTAGGTCTTCCTCTGCCTATAGTGATTTGACTATCCTTCATCTGATCTACTCTCCTTACTATAGAATCTGCAGGTCTACTCTCTACATCCCCAAACCACCTAAGCCTGTTTTCCACCATCTTTTCTACTATAGGTGCTACCCCTCTCTAATATTTTCATTCCTAATCCTATCCCATCTAGTCTTATGATAAAATTCACAATGTTTAAAATAAAAATCAGAAAAATTAAATTATCTAGTCATAGTAACAGTACTTCTCCCACGAGCTTATAGTGTTTTTTCACTTTTACCGTCATTATCTTAATTAAAAATATCTTTTAATGCCATTTTATATCTATCATTTGGTTCAACCGCTACTTATATCAAACACATCAAATTCAATTTGTTAGTTCATCCACTATCAACTAGGTTATCGACTATAAGATTCTTCACTACTAGCTAATGTATCTGTCATCCACTACTTTTTATCAAACAGAGCCTTAGTCTACAATCTCCGTAAGTTGTCACAAAACCCACCAAATATTTATGTTTTTAAGATCATCCGAAAGGAATTGGTCTTAAAGAAGATGTAACATTTTACCATCAGGACGTGGCTCAGTCACATGATAAGCATCACATGTGAAGCTTCCACCAAGGAATTCTGCATATATGGTTGCTCCCCTTTTCTGAAATATAAAAAGTTATTAGATGTCAATATCGGTTAGTTCACTTAATTGAATATGATTTGCCAAAACAATGTAATGTAATGAAAATGATAAAGTACTTATGGCAATAAGTATGGAGCATGATTTTAACAAGAAATACGACAATGGATACATCACTGTGGTGTTATGCCTTTGAAAGAAAATGAAGGACAGGATAGACAATTAATTGGGTAAATAAGCATCACATTAACATTCAACATCATGCTGTAAAGTTAAGTTGCGTTTTATTTTTAAATTGATAGAATAAAATAAGAGTACCTTAGCATGCTCTAACTCTTCTAAAAGCAAAACTCCAGCCCCTTCACCCATGACAAATCCATCACGGTTCTGTGATATCACACAGGTATGCTAATCGTTAACAACAGAAGTGCAGAATAATAAGAAGAAAGACTAAGGAATAAAACTGCAAGCACTATAATTGTTTAGTATCCTTTGTACTTTGCACTTAATGCATCTGCCACTTCGTCAAGAATTAAGTTGTTTATATATTTAAATTTAGATTTTGAAGCAGGTGCTGACAAATTTGCTCATTTTAGGAATAGAGTAAAGCTTTTCACTAATGTTTATTCAGTTGGATGCCTCCAAAGTTTCTCTTTTTCATTTCTCAAGGATTTTTCCACTTCAAATTATGGATATCATGAAATTTTTAAAACATTTTGCAGGGTTCAACTTTCATTAACGTCAAAAATGGTTAATGAAAACTAAGCAATAATAATGGGAAAAGAAAACAAGAAAGATCCATAATATTACAATATCCCAAGGGCGTGAAGCTTTAGTAGGATCATTATTTCTTTGTGAGAGGGCCCTGCATGCTACAAAGCCACCCAAGCCTACACCAAGATTGTTGGATTAATATTACATTGATGCCAAGATAACTTCATGCAAGCCAAAAAGATTTGGTGAAAATAGGATACCAATTGGTATTATAGCAGCATCTGAGCCACCACAAAGCATCACGTCCTGCAAAGGTAAACTCAAATTTTTAATGTCGTTCAATAAGATAACCATATAACTATCCCAAACTTCTTCTAAGAGGCAAATAGTTGGGAAAAAATGAGATATCCAACAAGCAAATGATGAAGTGGAATACTTACAGCTTCACCTTTAATTATATGGTTTGCAGCATTCAATATACAAAAATTACTTGTAGCACACGCTGTGGAGATCGAATAATTTGGGCCCATCCACCCCTACAATTTTCAAAAGAAAAATCTTTTGTCAGAAACATGAGACAAAAAACAAGGCACACATCTATGGAGTCGATAATATATTCTTGGTTTTTAATTTTATTTATTTAAACAGACCAGATCCATTGCAAGCATGGCAGAACCCATATTTGTTGTTGCAAATGGTACACAAAAAGGATTCATCTTCCTATATGAGATTCGTAAAGCTTCAATGGCATCATGAAAAACCTGTTCAGCACAAACAACAGAAACTAAATAGTCAATAAATCAAAGCAACCAACTTACATAATATTAAAGCCTTATTGCACCATCTTGAATCGCATTTGACAGTAATTTCATTTTACACGACAGCAGAGATAACCTCTGAAACTCAAATACTTCAAATATGGAAATTTATCAGTGTCCGACGCGTATCTGATACCAATACATGTCCAATACATTCAGATTTGTACCTAGAAAGTATCTAATATATTCTATAGTTCTTTAAAAAAATATTTTCACTGATACTTACCATCTAAAAACATAATTGACATCCGGATAAGATAAATCTTTGCTACATCATACTAATCACAGACACAAAATTGTATGTTTTTCCGACACAAATCCGTATATGATTTTTCACCCCCACCTGATCCTACGTAGGATCTCAAAAACGGAGTCGCTGTTGGTGGCGGCGCAAATACAAATGCTGTCGTAGGGAAGAGGAAGAAGGAATACTCCGCCCATTTCAGCAAGGATTGTTGCCAAATGGTTGGCCCAACGAGTGATCAACAATCCCACCACAAACTCACGACCCCAGTTCGACCACATTGCACACCTCCAGCAGTCCTGGCTGTATCACTGCACAGAAGCATGGTTGTGGATAGTAGAATCGTACGATCTATGAGCCAGCTCAGGATCTAGGCTACAGTAACAGAAATCGTATATTCTGATATAGATGGGGGAAAGATACGTAATGTAACAATCATTATGTTTGGAACGGTGGCCAATTGGACTTCGAAACGCACTCCCATTGCAAACCTACGACTAAAACCTTCAAATTAATACTTGGTGAATAGGTTGTGAACATGAAAACAAACATGTGGTGCCTACTTGTCCTGATCACAACTACATAATTTTGATCATCATATAGTGACTATTGATATGTTTATGTATAAATAAGCAATACGCAATTAGCAATGTGAACCTCTCTATACAAACATTGTGTATTTATGAATAACTTAAACATATCTCAGCAGTGTCGGTATCTTGATTTTTTAAAATTTCTTCATCTTCATATCTGTGTTGTATCATACATGTATTTTACAATATATTTGGGCTTCTTAGGAGATAAGTGATAGAAACTGGTACCAAAATACAAATTAATAATATAATCACAATGGATTCCAAGAAATCTGAGAGTCTCAGGTCTCTCCCTTCCAAGAATTAGAGAGATTGGTCTCTCCCTACCAATCCTTTATCCAAATAACCGAATTCCCTTCTTTTCCTCTGCATCTTTATTTATAACACTAACTCCCTATAGCAGTTACATAAAATTTCTGCAGATGAGTTACTGCACATGTAACAGTTACTAGTTTATAATATATTAAGTAAACAATTTACTAGTATTATATAACTACTGCCCATAGGTGGCTTTTATTACTAACAATAACACCTTCCTACAAACAAATGTTATATGGTTCTTCTAAATATAAAGTAAACTGCTGAATGGGACAACTACAACTGTCTCTTCTCTCAATGTGCTAAAGCATAATCTAAAAAATTCAAGAGAGTGATTACCTGCATTCCACCCATTCCGGAGCCAATCAAAACACCACATTTTGTTTTATCTAACTCGTCCATTACTTCTTCAGTAATTCCAGCATTGACCAAGGCTTTTTTTCCAGCTGTCAGCAGATACAACATAAATTTATCCATCCTCTTTGAAAACTTTGGTGCTACAAAGCCATCAGTTGAGAAAGATTTGATCTCCCCAGCAATCCTCTGGAAACAGAGAATACTTGATATCAAAAAACTACAAAAGGCAACGAATATGAATGAACTTCGGAAGAAATGTTGTTTACCGTTGGATATTGTGCACAATCAAAACCATTAATCTCGCTTATCCCACTAACACCATCAAGTAGATTATTGTAGAAGACATCTGGATCATGACCAAGTGGTGTGACCACGCCCATACCCGTCACAACTACTCGTCTTTGCTCTATAGGAGGTTTTTTCGTTGTTGTAACTTCTTGAGTAGAATCCAAAGCTACAGCCATTACTTTACCTTGAAATTTTACAAAACATGCGGCATGGGTAAGTAACTATTATAACAACAATTGACATTAAACAATAAATCATGAGCCAAATCTGTCTTCCTCCAGCATCAGCACAACTTTGGAGTTCAAATTTGGAGGTCATTCCTACTAAACATTCAAGAAAGCAATGCAAATTGCAAACAACCTTACAATATAAAGTGAATACATAGCTCCTACCATTAAGAAAGAAGTAATAGATATACAATTCTAATAGCCAGGGAATCATAATCTTAAAGGTGCACAATAAATTAAAGTAGAGAATGCAATCAATGTCTAAGAATACACCTAGGTTTAAGTAAATTATGTCACCATAAACCTAAGAAAAAAGATGCTTCAAAACATATATCATATGGAAGCAAACATATACTTAGAATGACAAGTTGATCACAATAGATACATGACATTGAACCAAACATACCAAGTCACAAAACATGCATGCATATCCAATGACTAAATTTACATTCCTAAAGCAAGACCACTCATGTAGTCTCTTACGTAACATCAACACTTCATATTTAAGACGTGTCCGGTATTGGACACCTAGACAGATGGTTGGTTACATTGTCCACATGTCATAGTCATGTCTGGTGTTTGTGTCCATGTGAATGCTTTATATGTAGTCTTTGTCGGAAATTATATATCTTGTATCCTTCAAAAATTTCAAACGTTTTCCCCAAAATGAAAAATACAACTTTCTTTGCATGCTAATCAACTTTTAACATACAACCATGATATGGTTAGAGGGGTAAAACTGTATTTTCATCTTTTTACTTCAGATGAAAATTGCAAAATAGTTATAGTACTATACAAAATGAAAACTTTAAATGACTACATTACAAGAAGAAAACAAAACAAATAGTCAATAATAATAAAATTAATTATCTGACTAACTAATTAATTCAAACAACCAGGAGGTAACAAGTCCTTATCTCTGAAGTTCTTAGCACCCAACCAACCATATTTATGTTCCATGATTCCAACCAATCAAACCATAAATTTAAATATGATTATGTTCCTTGCAATTATTTTTTATTTTAGTCCTTGTAGATATTTAGATTCAATCACTACAAATTCAAAAATCGTTGCTTCTAATCTCAGACGTTATTTCTAACCCAACAAACTCACGCTATGTGACCCAATAAGCTAACGTCAGAGACTAAAAACAAAAAAAACGTACAGAAACCAAAACACTATAGTTGGATAGACTAAAATCATATTTAAATCCAATATATACTCTGTGCTAACACCGAGACCTCTGATCAAAGACGTGTCCGATGACCGACACAACATAAGTGACTACATTCAAATAATTGACTTTCTCAAAATATTACCATGTCGAAGTGTCACTATCGTGTCTGGTGTTTGTGCTTCGTATAAGCAAATTAATTAATAAATTAAAACAACAAGCAAATTTACATAAAAACTAAAATCAAATGCTTATTGTTTCAAAACAACTAACAGAAAATTCATGATGATATAAAAATTTATAATAAACTATAAATAAGAAAATAAAAAATAAACATCAGAATTAACGAATAAACTTAAAATAATAAAATGAAATGAAAATTGAGTAATTAATAGAAAAGAAAAAAGTGTGAAATTACCAGAACGGGACATTCGATTGGGAGAAGAGAGATTAAGGTGGTTGTTCCTGCGACGACGAGAACGATGAGATTGAGAAGAGTGAGAGTCACACGTGACTGACATGCAAGCAGCAACAAGCCACGTGCAGAGAGGAGAGGTAAGTGAAGAAGCCATGAAGAGAATGAGAATGGTGTGAAAGAGATGAAAGAAAGAATGAAGGAAGAAAGGTTAAGAATTGAATTTATTAAGGTTTATTTTTTTGTTAGTTTTGATTTTGATTTTGATTTTAATTTTTGTGGTTGGTGTTTGAGTGAGAGAAGAGAAGAGAAGAGAACTGGGTGCGATGAGAAGCAGAGTTCTGTACAACTGTAGTAGTAAATCACTCACTGCTTAATAATAGTCCACCTCTCATTTTAATAACATTTTAATTTTAATAATCAATTAATATACTCTGTATTCAAATCTAAACCAATTCAAAATCAAATCAAATCGCAATCGTAGTTAGTTTATGCAGGAGTCGGGTTCAAACATCGAACATCTCATTTAATTATATTTAAAAAATTAATTTTTTTGTGTAAATCGGATATCAACGCGTGCGCAAAGATTAATTTCTCAAGCATTGTGGACCTAAATAGGTGGCAAACTCTTCTAAGAGTTTTAACGTTGTTGCATACCCAAAACTGGATTCGAACCCTGGATCTTGGTGAAAAAAAAATTATGACTATTAAAAAAGTTACAAGGTATAAGAGCTTAACAATCAAATGTGATTTTTATTTTAAATTGAATGATTCTTTAATGCTATGTCATAACAAGTTAAAAAAAATAATGATGATTAGAAATAATAGTCATCTGAATCGTATGTGATTTTTGTTTTTAATCGAATGATTATTTGTCTTAAAATCGATTCAAACTACACTGCAAACACCATACTCCCTCCCATAGAGGTTACATTACAAGAAACTGAAGAGACAATAACGAAATGAAAATTACGAAAGAGCTTTTAAGAAAAACAACGGATTCGGCCTTCAAAACAGATAATCAAAATGGAATGATACAGAATACGATTTTAACCACTAATAAATCTGAAGTTTAACCTTTTCACTCAAAGCCTGAATAAGATTACTCTGTTGTTGATAAATCCTTTCGTTTCTTTCCTTCCAAATGACCCAAAAAACTACAATCTAAATAATATTGAAAGTGAGGCGAGAATTTAAAAAAAAAACCCCTCTAAGTCGCCAAACTGTAAAAGATGATATGTTTCCATATAAAGTTGTTGAAATATCTAGCCAACCTGATATCACTAACTAGAGAGAACAAAAAACCTTGCAATTTATAAAGAGATGGTCTCTATCTTCTGGATAACCAAAATCAGCAGAGCAAATATTATCATATAATACTAAAATATAACGCCTAACCAAGAGATCCTTAAGAGATAACCAATTCAGCATCAATCTCCAAACTAAAATATTGAATTTAAAAGGAATCATTTTAAGTCACAACATGTGTTTAGAACCGACGCTAAAATCAACATCTACAGAAGCAAAGTTCTCATAAGCACTTTTAACTGTGTACCATTTGGACAAATGAAGATTCCACACCCACCAGTCCTCCATCTCCGCCCTCAAAATAACATTAGACAACATATCCACACACTCCCTTAACAACTCCTCCTTCCATGCAAACATCTTCCTACGTCACCTCTAAGTCTCCCCGGATTCACCCCAACCCATCACCTTCGCATTCGCAACAGTAACTAATTTATTTTCCACCAACTCAAAAAGTCTACGAAAACTAACCACTAACACAACCCCATTAAGCCACGGGTCCCTCCAAAATAAAGTA
>Ga0315913_1003543_pt1 | contig 18772 bp, 21 predicted proteins | sample MpolsnodulesMG_FD_207736 | JGI IMG/M metagenome (GOLD analysis project Ga0315913, IMG submission 207736) | Medicago polymorpha root nodule microbial communities from Los Angeles, California, United States - small nodules | ecosystem: Host-associated > Plants > Roots > Nodule | place: USA... | reverse complement strand
TAGAAATGGATATATCATATATGAAAGTATATGAGATATGAAATCGAGATAGTTACCTTTCCGAAAATTTTAATAAGAACGAGCATTAGTGTTAATGTCGATGCTTTATTCTTCGGAACGACCATACCTAAAAATTCTTTAAATTAGGAAAAAAAAAACAAAAAATTAAAACTACTAGGGTGCTAACTCAATAACAAAATCACAACTTATGAAATATTCTAAGTGTTTGTGTACTCTTTTAGGTATGGTTATAATACATAATCATGTAAGCACATAATATCTCGAGGAGAACACTGCTTTGCATTTACAAAAGGCTCTATAAATACATTTTGGTTTCAAAGGAGTTCGACAATACAGTAAATTTAAACAATCTGAATCTTTAAAGCATCTATGAAACTTTCCTGTAATAAATAAAGATATTAAGATAATGTAACCAAAATACGATAAAATATCATGTACGAAGTAAAAAAGGAAATTTGAGAACGATAAAATGGCTTACCTTCAATATTCGTTGCAACAAGAAACAGAGAAAGAAATATAATAATAACATAAACATACTTGACAATTTCAGCCATATTCACCCCCTTTTCATATAAGAAATAGTTTTATCACTAAATAATTTATATAACTGATGCTCTTCATACATCAATTAAGTATATATTAGCCTTTGTGGAGATTTAAAAGCCATCCTATTATTATAATATTTATTAAATGTCTCTTTAAGTATATTAACGTGTTCTTTTTCTCGAGTTATAAATTAAGTATATATTAGCATTTATGGAGATTTAAAAGCCATCCTAATATTATAATATTTATTAAATGTCTCCTAAGTATATTAATGTGTTCTTTTTCTCACATAAAAATGGACCAACCACAAGTAATTTTATTTTTTTTTTTACCAAATTTTCATGATTTTATAACCTTTTGTATAGGAAAGAGAAAAATCACAAAAGATGACTAATATTGTTTGAAAACATATATATGTATTAATGGAGTGTTTTCTGGACGGTTCAAAAGCCTACTCTCGCAGTCCAGGGTCAAACAACTACACCAAATTCACTTTGGACCAAACATTATTCACATTCTTCCATCACGAGGAGATTTGTTCGCTGCAATAAGAAAGCGACGATTTAAACACCGAATTGTAACTGCTTATGCCATCACCATTAAGTAATGCTCAAATTTTATGGATTCCACCATCTGTAATTGTCGACTTACAATTCTCAGCTATAAAAATCTAACAACCACCACCTCCTCTTTAAAAAAAGATTTAAATAGTTTTAACAATGTACAATATATCTAACTCTTAACCCCCCTTATTTTCTCAAACTCCGACTTGAGCGCCGGAGTGCATGCAAGTACACCGCCGCCCGCTGTTCTAACCATCTACCACAAATCCCTTTTAAATTGTTTTTAAATGATAAATAAACTCTTGTGTTAAAATTAAGATTACGATTTTATGTTGTTATTTAATGTGTCCTCTTGAATGGATCTTATCAAGGACATGAAATTCAAATCTAACAAATATGTTAAAGTCATGTGTCCTTTGATACTAGTCATCATGCTCCTCAAGAAGAATACGATGATAATTCAAGATTTATTGAATTAATCCAAAAGCATTGAAAAAGAAAAATGGATAAGCATGTTGGTCTATATGGCCAATAAGGTTATAAGCTGGGGGGTGAATAGATTTTTGAAAAAGTTTTACAGAGCATTATCAAAATTGATTTGAAAGGTTTGGACTAATTGAAAACAAGCTTGAACAATCACAACAATTACAAAAAGCATGGAAAAAAATGCCTAGAGCATGAAATTCACATCTCATGTGCCTAGTGGATCATTCATGGTCCTAGGGCATGCAATGTGATACACTCACATGCACCTAGGGTGTTTTGCATGCTATTTACCGGTGTTTTCGGTAAACAAATACCGACTGGTTTTGATTATAACAAGAAGGACCAGACTAGAAATCATAGGACATGTTGTGCATTCTGTTCTTGTGCGTTCATCGAGTTCGTAGGTTGCTTAACGAACGGGACGAGACTATGTGGTATCTTTCAACAGGTTTGAAAACTGATAAAGGTTCATATTAAGTTTAACTTGCAGAAACTTAAAGAAAAGGTGTTGGGTATTTGGTGTATTGGCTTCATTATTGCTAAAACAAATACTCTTGTATGATGTTGGATATGTTGTTCCAACATCCTGGCATCTTGTACGATGTTGGATATGATGTTCCAACATCCTGGCACGGTTCATTGTGCCCTGGATTTGTGGTTTGGATTTCACGCGCTTTATCTTTTTAAGGAAACCTCGCCTTATCTCTTGTTCACCATGTAGCGTATTTTTATCCAGAATCTTCTAGGTGATTTGTTCCTAAAGTATAGATAATATTTTAGGATTCCTTGGTGTTGTCTTTGGCAGTTCCTAAAGATGTTCCAACTTTTTAGGAGTTGCTATATTTGTTACGTGGATCAGCTGAAGGATCTACAATGTTCTGAAGCCCAACAAGCTTATCAAGCCTGTGCTGCTTCAGTATATATACAAGACTAGAAGACCTAATTATTCATTCAAGCCGTCATTCAAAGAATAGAGTTTTTAGGGTTTTTAGTCTTTGTTATTTGTGAGCCTTTTCTTGTATAGTTTTGATTCATGATAAGGACTGAGTTTTAGTTTGTTAATTGTGAGCCTTTCTTGTATCACCTTGATGCAAGCTTAGGACCGTTTTATTGAGTTGTAAGTTGTTGCTACTCCAAAGTTGTGAAGCACGTAGGTAATTTGTTTTAGAAGGTAACTTCACCAAATTGAGTTGTAATCTGATAATCACAAGGGATGTGGTTGATTGAGGAAAGTGAGATGGGATCTTAGATCTAGGAGTTCCTAGGTTGAAGTCAAGACGGGTAGGTCCTAGGTCTAGAGTTGTAAACGAGGAGTTTGCTGAGAACTTAGAATAAGGACTACACAAGTGGATTTCCTTCCTGGCTTGGTAGCCCCCAGAGTAGGTGTGTTTGTCACCGAACCGGGTTAACAATTCTCTTGTGCCTTTTATTTTCTTGTCTTTTACTTTTACGTAATTTGTGTTAGTTGGTACTATGTCGAAAAATTAAGTTCAATATTCGTATTTGTGCGTCTGGTGTTGGAACATCGCATAAAACATCTTAAAACTAACGTGCTAGAATTTCAATTGGCATCAGAGCAGGCACTCTGCCTGTATTAGGGTGAGCTCAATGGAAGACTAACGTTATAGACAAGGAAGGAGGATTTGTGAACAGACCACCTTTGTTGGATAGGACCAACTATGATTATTGGAAATCACGTATGAGTGCTTTCCTTAAATCCATAGATAGCAAGACGTGGAAGGTAGTTCTAAAGGGTTGGGAACATCCTGTGGTTCTTGATGCAGATGGGAATACGACAACTGTTCTAAAATCAGAAGAAGAGTGGTCTACTGCTGAAGATGTGTTAGCTCTTGGTAACTCCAAAGCATTGAATGCATTATTCAATAGGGTTGACAAGAATATGTTCATATTAATCAAAAAATGCTATGTGGCTAAGGATGCTTGGGATATTCTCAAAACTGCTCACGAAGCTACATCTAAAGTAAAAAGTGCTAGACTTCAACTTCTTACTACAAAATTTGAGAATCTGAGAATGATGGAAGATGAGAGCGTACATGATTATCACTTGAACATTCTTGATATTGCCAATACTTTTGACTTTCTTGGAGAAAAAATGTCTGATGAAAAGCTTGTAAGGAAAATTCTCAGATCTCTACCTAAGATATTTGATATGAAGGTAAATGCTATTGAAGAAGCCCAGGACATCTCAAGTCTAAAGATTGATGAGTTAATAGGGTCACTTCAGAACTTTGAAATAAGTGTAATTAACAGGACTCACAAGAAAGACAAAGGCATTGTGTTTGCTTCAAATATTGATACTGAAGAAAGTCAAGGAAATTTTGAGGGTGATGAAAGCTTGTCAGAAGCACTAGTACTTCCTGGAAGACAGTTTAACAAGATTCCAAAACAAGTTGACTGGAGACCCAGGTCAAATGGTCAGAACATCAAGTTCAACATCAGTAAGTAACAAGATAATTTGAAGAAAACAAGAACTGGTCTATCCAAGGGAGTTCAGTGTCATGAATGTGAGGGATTTGGGCATATTAGAACAGAATGTGCTACGTATCTCAAGAAACAGAAGCAAAGTTTGATTGTTTTCTGGTCAGATGAAGATTCAGAAAGAAAAAAAAAGTGGAGAATGATTCTGCTAAAAATGTCACTGCCTTAACTGATAGATACATGTCTGGTGCTGAATCTTGTGATGAAGAATTAACTTATGAAGAGTTAGCCATCTCCTACAAAGAACTGTATAGCAGAAGTGAAGAAGTTTGCAAGTTTCAAGAAATGCAAAAAAAGGACATCAGTCAACTGCATGCTGAAAGAAGTGATAATCTGGCAAAAATATTTGAACTCATTGATAAGGTAACTTAACTAAACTCACAACTTGAGCATATCAAGAAACAAGTGAAAATGATGACCAAAAGAACTGATGTGTTGAAGAAATTTTAGAAGGCCAAATCAAAGGAAAACCAAAAGGTATAGGCTTTGACCATAAAACTCAAAACAAGAATTTTGCTTGTGCTTTGGAAAATTGTGGTAGGATAAGGAAGAAAGAGGAAGTTCATGACATAAAATTTATTGTTGCTGGTGGAAAATATGATCACACTATGAACAAATTAATGTTGCAACATCCTAAGGAACATCATTCTAACAACAAGAAGATATCACCACCTTGGGTTTGTCACTATTGTGGAAGAAAGGATCATATACGGCCATTCTGTTTCAAGTTGTATGGGTATCCTAATCAGTATCAGCAAAATTTACATGAACCAGTACTGAAGAATGTTAAGAAGGAGTGAAAACCAAAATCTAACAATGTAGGGTTAATGGCACTCACTTCTCTTTAAACATCTTTTAAGGAAGACTGGTATTTTGAAAGTGGATGCGTTAGACACATGATTGGAGATAAAAAAAATTCTTGACACTGTGGGATTCTACAATACTTGTTATGTGACTTTTGGTGATGGGGCAGAAGGAAATGTTCTAGGCATTGGAAACATAATTAATAATGAATTACCAAAACTAGACAATGTTCTACTAGTAAAAGGCCTAACCTTTAACTTGATTAGCATAAGCCAACTGTGTGATCAAGGGATGCATGTAAACTTTAGCAAGTCTGAATGTGTTGTGACTAATGAGAAAGGAGAGATTCTAACGAGAGGTATCAAATCTAAGGAAAATTGTTACTTATGGGTACCTCAAGAAAAAGGTCAGACTCGTGAACAAACTAGGAGGTTGCATATAAGACCATCTACAATGGTTTTTTCTTTCAACACCATTCAACATCCACTTTTTCAATTCCCAACACTCCACATCATTTTCTCTCTCTTATTCAACACTCATTCAACTTTTACCCTCTCCAATGGTTTTTCATTCAACACTCTATCCCACCACTTTTTATTTCTTTTATTCTTATTTAATTTTATATTTTTGTTTTTATAATTACATAAAATTACAATTATCAATTATAATTAAATTAAAATAATAAACACTTAACAATTTATTTTTTAGTTTTTTGTAAAAACAAAATTTATTTAAATAATTTATTTTTATTTTCTTAACTTAAAATGCAATAAAAATGAACCAATTTAGAAGAATAATAATAAGATTAAGATAATGAAAAACTTGGTTTTTTTTCTGTGTTCAAATCAAATGAACCAAGTCTCTATTTATAGAGAGAAAAAAATCATGAATTTTGGTAAAAAAAATTTAATTTTTTTTTTAATTTCCAATGAAATAATTGAGTTCAAATTATTAAGAAGAGAAAAAACCAGACAGCCAATCAGAATCAGCCAAGTGTCATCACTTATCCACAAAACAGCTTCTCTTTCATCCGTCCTGCAGCTCACACGCTTCTGTCGGCGCGTATGCTACAAGCGCCAGTTTTGGCAAACCAAATTTTGCCACGTGTCCCTCTGTTGCAGGTTTAAACAATGTTGAATCCATTCAACACCTCTCTCCTTCACGTCATTTTTCCCCCACCTTCAACACTCCATTGGAAAGGTCCCAAGTGTTGAATCATGCTTTCAACACTTCCATTGCACTTGGTCTAAGGGTGGAACATCAGGAGATTTTGAAATCACTTAAAAGTAAGGCTGGCAACTAGGAAAGGACCCATGCAGGAATGTTCTACCCAAGAAATATTCAAATCTCTTGGTTTAGTGAAAAACAAAATTGAGTATCCCAATATACTACTGAAGCTGAGTACACGGCAACTAGTAGCAGATGTTCAAAACTTGTGTGGATAAAGGAAATAATGAAAGAGTATAATGTTGAACAAGATGTTCCAACATTGTGGTGTGTCAATTTGAGTATCAATAATATTCTCAAAAGTACTATCCAGTATAGTGGGACAATACACAATGAGAAAAAACTTCACTCATTCAGGAATCTTGTTAATGAAAACAGAGTAACTATTGAATGTGTTGGTGCTAAAGAGTTATTAGTAAATATTCTCTCCAAAGTCTTGGATACCAAGCAATTTAAAAAATTAAAGGGTAAACCAGGTATTTGTGTTAAAAGGAAGTTATTGCAATTAATTTACGGAAGGCGGGTGCTGTATCATTCATTGTTGCATGTTAATTTAGGACAAATCTCTTTAACGTGTCCAAAACTGTCGGCCTTACACAATAACCATCACGTAATCATCATTGCACTTTCTCTTCCCAAGTTCAAATACATCCTTCTTTTTGCCTCTCTCTCTCATCTCAACCGTTTCACCTCATCATCAACCCTCATCAACTTCACCAAATCGCCATGGCTAGTAAATCAACCTCTTCTATATCCAAACAAACTATTGTTTCTGAATCGAAAGAGACCAGCGCCTCTGCTCCCAAGTTGATCGAACCCATGTCTACGGTTCCTTCCAGTAAACCTAAAAGGAGAACTTCCACAAAATCTACATCAAAGAAGAAGAAGCCCTCCAAATCAAAGAAAGGGAAGTAAAAAATTCCTCTCACTATGGGAGACTTGTATAAGAAAGAGAATCCCTTTATTTCCACTGTTGTCGAACCGAATATTGGCAGCTTTGAGAAAGATCGAAAGAATGAAGATGTTGAAGCAACCCCCAAGATTGCCTCTGAGATTCCTGCTTATGATATTGAAAAAGGTATCCCTCATGCAACTCTAACTCCTGTAGATACTAAACCTGATAAAAAAAAACTAGGGTTAGAAGACTTAAATGCTGTTATTGAGAGTACTAAGCACATGGATATGGATGACCCTGAAACTGGTGTTGAGAAAACTGTTGATGACTCTGTTCATCTATCTCCTGAGAGAGCTGATGTTCGAAAGAATGTTGGGCCGGATGTTGGAACATCCTTGGACCAACAGGATAAACAGGGTGATGATTCTGGAACCCTTGTTGAAAATGAATCATGCCTTAAGACTGCTTCTAAAAAGGAAGTCTCTTCAGATGATTCTGCTGAGAACACTACTTCAGAAGACGACAAACAGTTTGAAGCTGAAACTGATCCTGAAGAAGACCCCTCCGCTAAGAAGAATAATGAGGATGTGGTGGATGTTGAGGACATTGACTTTGATGATGTTCCTCTGGGACAAAGATATAATTAAAGTGTTGCCAAGAGGCTAAGAAGTAACAAAGGAAAAGTTGTTTCCTCTATGACTAGAACCCCCAAGAAAGTTGTACCATATGTTTTTGAGACTCTCTCCGCAATGGAAAGTCCCAAGACTAAGCAGCAACTGTTGAAGGAAGTGGTTCAGGTTCTGGTGTTGCAATATCATATGATTATGGTACTGAAGATAAGTCATCAGGTTCTAACAAGCCTCCAATTTTCAATGGAGATCCTGATACCTTCTCTTGGTGGAAAACCAAAATCTATAGTTACATTATGGGTATAGATGAAGAACTATGGGATATCCTTGAAGATGGTATTGGTGATTTGGTGTTAGGTGAAGAAGGAGCGGCTATATATTGATAGAAAGAAACACACTACTTCTCAGAAGAAGTTGCACAAGAAGCATCACAAGATCATAGGCATTCTTGTTGCTGCTTTGCCTCACAAGGAGTATTTGAAGATGAGTGATAAATCAACTGCTAAAACAATGTTTGCTTCCTTATGTTCAAACTATGAAGGTAACAAGAAAGTAAAAGAAGCTAAAGCTACCATGCTTGTTCATCAGTATGAGTTGTTTAGGATGAAAGAGGATGAAGACATTGAGACTATGTACTCAAGGTTTCAGACTCTAGTCTCTGGACTTCAGATTCTGAAGAAAAGGTATGTAGCTTCTGATCATGTGAACAAGATTATAAGGTGCTTACCTGCTAAGTGGAGACCTAAGGTGACTGCTATTGAGGAAGCTAAGGATTTAAACACTCTAAGTGTTGAAGATCTTATAAGCTCTCTCAAGTGTCATGAGATTGGTCTTAATGAACAAGAACCTGTTAGAAAGCCAAAATCTATTGCTCTAAAGTCTAAAGGAAAGTCAACAAAAGCTATCAAAGCTAATGAATCTAAAGATGAGTATCCTGCTGGTGACTCTAATGAAGATCCTACTGCTGAAGAGATGGCTATGCTTTCCAATAGACTTCAGTATCTGGCCTGGAAGAACAAGAAGTTCTTGGGCAGAGGCAATGGTTTCAAAGGAGCAAGAAAAGAAGATCAGAAAGGTTGCTTCAACTGCAAGAAGACTGATCATTTCATTGCTGATTGTCCTGATTTACAGAAACAGAAATCAAAGGACAAAACAAAGAAATCAAACTTCAAATCCAACACCTTCAGAAAGCAGATTAAGAAGATTCTGATGGCTACTTGGGAAGATCAAGACAATGAGTCAGGGTCTGAGACAAATTAAGAGGAAGGAAACATAGCTATGGGGTTAGTAGCTACAGTGACTTCTGATGGAGAATCTAGAACAGACTGTGGAGATGAAAATGAGGTATACTCTAAGATTCCCAGAATTGAATTTATTGAGTTTCTTAAAGAGCTTCTCACACACTTTGAAAACAGATCCAATGAGTTGAAATATTTAAAAGAAAAATATGTTGATTTATTGAAACAACATGAAAAAACTCTTGTGGATCTGAAGGAATCTGAAAAAGAACTTAAGAGCTTTGACTTCAATTGTAATGAAGGAAAACTCAAATATCTTTGTCATAAACTAAAAGAAAAGTGTGAAGAGAAACCTTTAAGTAAACAAGAGATTTCTCTTCAGAAGCAAAGTAGCTTCTATGATTTATAGCATATATCAAAACAATGGAAGATGACTTGGCTTTTCAGAAGGATTACCTAATGGAATTAGTCTACAATCATATTCTGAATGAATTAAGGAAGGTTTGAAAACTTACTTTGTGCCTGAAGCTCTTGAATCTGAAGTTGTGATCCAGTCAGAACCTGAAGCTAAGATTGTGAATGTTTCAAAGTCAAAGGATCCTAAGTCTAAGGTTGTGACTAACTCTGAATCTAAGACTCCAAAGATTCAGATCCTGAAGAGACCAGAGCCTAAATCTCAGGTTTTGAAGAAATCAGAGTCTGGAGTCTTAAATTCTAAGTTTCAGTGGAGGAAAACAATTGCTGCTTTATGGGATTCAAGACCAAATGGTATTAAACCTAAAATCTCTAATGACCATTTGTCTTTACAGGAATCCAAGTCTTTTCCTTCATCTTGAGGAGTTTGACGAGATTTGGACTTAACGAGAAAGGATCTAAAAGCCTTAGAGTTCGACGAGACGTAAGTCATGAATGCAAGACCGTCGAAGTCAAGCAACTTCCCTTGAGCGGGAAGATTTCAAATTTCAAAAGGAAGCGGTTTCTTTAATGGAAACGTGGGAGATAGGCGGTTGTCTACATGGAAGAAGTGTTGATCGTGGAGTTATTCTTTTTCCAGTTATTTCATTATGTATACGGCCTCGTCTTGTTCGTAAAGCAACCTATGAATTTGATGAACGCTTCATGAAAAACAATGCGCAACATGTCTAAGAATATCTAGTTTGATCCTGCTTGTAATAACCAAAACCAGCCCTCATTGTTTACCAAAAACACTAGTAAACAAGGGGCTACTGTTCTGGACCCGTCAAAGACCTAGGGCCCAATCACTTAGGCCCAATAACAATTTCAGCCCAAATACCGCATTTGGCATTATTACTCGCAACACACCTAAGCAACAGAGACCAGTTCAAACTGTAACGTCTCTTTCCCACGTTCCTGCGATTCTCTCCTCGGCGGTTACACTTTCTACGAATTCGTAACCACCGAGGACACGTGTGCCTTACAACGGACTTGCAAACACCCACCTCTATATAAAGGGGACTTCTTGCAATCCCCAAGGTAGAATCTTTCTTATCACTCAACCCCCATTTCTGACCTAGACATGGCAACGACGCGGATCAAGGGCGGGTTTAAGCATCCCCATCCCCGTCCCCGTCCCCAAACCATACTAGGTGTAAAAATTGAACACCCAACCCCGCCCCCAAAGGGGACGGGTCTCCCGGCCCCGCCCCCACCCCCACCTGCGAAAACTCTACTTTTTATAAAATATTTAAGAAATGCATATTTTTTCATTTTTTTTCATAGCAACAAAAAACAATAATTATATTAATAATTAAATATCTAATAAACTTTGTTCAAAAGAGCAAAATAATTAGAATATAATAAATATGTTTCTAAAGAGTAATAATATATTAAAATTTATCAAGATTATCAAATTTAATAAAGCGGGTGCGAGGCAGGTGTAAGCATCCCCCGCCCCCACACTAAAAATCCAAATTTCCCCCACACCCGCACCCAATTTAATCAGCTTTTCCCCGTTAAATTCGGGGCGGGGGCGGCAGGGTCTGACAGGAATGGGTTTTGTTGCCATGTCTATTCTGACCTCTACTGACTTGAGCGTCAGAGTGTGCAGGTACACACCCCCCGCCGTTCCAGTGCATAAACTGACGCTTTTCCACCACCTACAACCACCGCATTAAACAACACCAGCAGTCACCTTCTGATCAGGTACATCAGTTATAACAGACCTTTCAATCCAATCTTCACCGTGGCTACACCACCGTGTACACCGAACTGGTTGGAGGGTGAATGATGGTTTCTTGAGCCAACATAATAAATCAGGTCATTTTCATAATCATAGACACCATACTGATTTTCAAAACCATTCTTGTTTATAGTTCATCCGTAAACCATACCATATTGGTGTTTAGAATGGACATAACTCATGTGAACCATCACCAATCGTAAATTATTAAATACGAGAGTTGGGCACTCTGTGCTCCTATGTCTGATCTTTATATTGCGCTAACGCGTATAAATTACGAGCAATGGTTGACCTACAACAATATATCTTAAGTGATCAACCCATTCAAGTCCTGGCAGGAACAGTCTATGTTTTCTATATTCCCTCGTTTTGAAAACAACATTCTTCTTTTTTTTCTTTCTACAAGTCACTAATACAACCCCAGATCTAAACATCATAGATCATTGCATTAAACAACTAAATTTTTCTTAGACATTTTAGTTCATGTATGTTCTCTTTAGGACAATAATGATCATAAGATAATATGTACAGACAAGGATAGCAGAATTTTCCAAGATGAAGCGAATAGGACAAGAAAAAGCAAAAATCCTTGCTTCAGGTAAATAGGCTTGTTCAAAAATCAACATTCTCTATAAGCTCAGAGCCAGTGCTTCAATTGCAGATTTAGAGCTTCATAACAAGGCCAATTGGACAATGATCGCTCCCAATAACATCCGGTAGAATGTATGAATCGTGAACTTTGTCAGCTATGGATTCCGAGACAAGGAAATAATCAAGACGCCATCCTGTTTTAAATTTTGAAACAAATCACTGAGATTACAAAGAAGAGAGATTATTTGAAAGGAATTCAAAGTTCGTTCAGATGATTGATGATGATTAAGATATTAGTTAACTCACTACTGATTGAATGAGATCTACACAATCACATGTCAATGTCATGTGTGTGCTTCCTCAAAAGTAATATCTTAAACATATCACAAATTGCAATTAGAAATTTTATTTAAGCTAGGGTAAGAGGAGAAGCCAGACAATAGCTGGCATATGTGCTTGACTTTATAAATGTATAAATATCATCGTGAAAAAGATAAACATTAAGTGAAGTGGTTGAATTGGAATCATAGTTAAAACTTGTGTTTATATTTGCACAGAATATTGTATGCCAACTATTAAGTTATAAGTATGGAACGAAACAATTTCAGGAGTAAGCTAAAAATACCTCTGTTATACTTGCGCCCGCCATGCCGATAACCCCAATAAGTATATCCAACAACACCAGGATGCTGCTTTCTAAAGGTATCTACAAATCCGTTTGATAAAAAGTTTGTCTCAAATGATTTCCTCTCTTCATCTGTGAACCCGGCACTCCTTTTGTTACCCTGCGAATACATACATGCATGTAATGTAACTATCTGAATCGATTAAAACACATACTAAAACTTATACTCACATTTGATTATTCATGATGTTATCAATTTAAATTTCATCCTGTCATTGTTTTATACATGCTTAAACCAAAGTAGCTCCCTTTTCATGTTTAAACTAACCCAAGTTAAATTTGCCAAAAATGTTATGGCCATGAGACTCAGCAAGTTACTAGCCTACTGCCCTGTTCTAATTCTCACAACACTAAAAGGATGTCAGCTATTACATACTCGCCTAACATGCTAGGTGTCCTCATCAAGGATCTGGCATCCCCAAGATACTGCAAGGTAAAGTTGTTTCCTAGGAACCCGCATTACGAGTGAAACACACCATGGAGTTATTACTATACAACAATTCAAGAATTTGCCAAAAGAGGCCGATAAATAATAACGATATTGACCGGAGTACCAACTTGCAATCACTTACAGCAGGGTTGTATATGTCTATCTCTTCATGAGCACAATTCAGATCACCCGTCAAAACTACAGGTTTTGACTTTTCCAGCTCCTGTACCGACCAGAAAATGAATCATGAAATCTTATAGAAAAACATTTAACCAAAATAAATATTATAAAATCATATGGAACGAGGATGTACAGCATAAGGAATCACTCTGTACCTCAAAAAATTTGTTGGAATAAGTGATGAATTCCAAACATCATTTTAATATGTTGGACATACAGAACAACATTTTGCCTTTTCGAATATAAAACTATCAAGCCGAATTTAACCCGAAGATTGCTTACCACTAATGGATCAACTAGTAAAACTATACACAATTCATTGAAAATTGTAACAATAAGTAACCATGTACCAGATCCCCAACATCATTAATAACTTTACAATGAGTTTATAAGCAATATAAAACTACAATAAAATTAAGCACGTCTTTACTTTAGCGCCTATAAAATACCCTCCCTCCTATTAAGTTTAGTCCCTACAAAAATAATTCAGTCAGTCATGATTAGTCCTCATTTGGGGATTTTAGGGACTAAATATAGATGCAAACTTTCACCAAACGGGGAACTAAGGGTGGATGGAATTTTTTGCAAGGACTAAACTTGATAAGAGGATATTTTATAGGAGCTTAAAACATATTTAAATAAAAAAAAATCAACATTACAGGATTTCAATAGCACATGCAAACATAGCTAAAATAAATCACCTATCATAAACCAAATTTCATAAAAATGACAATGGAATATGGTTAACAAAGGATGTATGGTATACTCTGACAAGATGAGGAAATATGATAGTGTGAAAGGAACGATGTATGATACAACAAAATTAATTAAGCCTTATTGTATTCATTGAGGGAATGGAGTAATACATACTTTCAAATAATTGCTGAGAGCTGGATCCCATTCTGTCACTCTGTAAGACTAAATTCAAACACAGAAAGATCAATTGGACGAGGATCCATTCGCTAGATTGAAATATAGAAAGAAACAATTGAGTTAGAAATATAAAAGTAATAGAGTTGAAGAAAAGTACCAGTCTTTTCAAGCCATCGCCAGAATTAGGCACGTATCCCGTTACCAGATAAAATGTATCAAACTCTACAGTCACAAGTCTACCCTCACTATCATGATCAGATATACCTAGGCCATATCTAATTGAAAGAGGCTTTATCTGCCAGAATTTCAATTAAAAGAAAATAATATCAGAAAAGAATTATATATTGAACACCATTCTTGCATTTTAAATCAAGAACACAAATGGTTAGGCTATTCTGCAAATGATTATTTCTCGAAGTTGAATGATTAGGCAACAAAGTAGAGTACTAAACAACCATGATATAAAAACAAATATAATTAGTGTTTAGCTTTCTTGAAGAAAGAATATGAGTGGTGACAAAAGCTTCACCTCAAGTAGGTACAAAATAATTTGTTATCATCATTAATTTCATTGTAAAATATGAGTACACCAAATAACTATATAATAATCGTGAACCACTACATCTACAGTCTGCATCGTAAAATTCGGCATGAGTTAATTACACTAGGAATAGTCACTAACGTAGATAGATTTTTCTTCTGAACATAGAAAAAACAATTTCACGTTATGAACCAAAATTTTCAATTAAGTATGAAGAGGCGAGATGAAAACAGTGACCATACCCTCGAGATTATTGCTGTTCCAGAATAACCAAGCTTAGAAACACTACATGTCCAAAAGCTGTTCTCATAGCCATCTATCAGTCGCTGTTTTATGTCCTCGATATCCTTCTCCTGTTAGCAAAACCAGAGCACTCATAAATAGGAGGGAAAACGAACACTATGAACTTTCACATAAACATCATGGTTCATAGATTTTATTAGGCAGGAAATAAGACCGTCAGGAGTAGCTTCTCATAATTTAACTATTTCACAGTTTGCAAACTTTACTCTCGTTCTAACCCTTGATGACTATTAAAAGAATTCTCATGACAAGAAACCACCTCAAACCATCAGTCACTATGATAGAGATCTTGTTGAAGAACATCAGTTCTTTGATATGAAGCAGGGATGATGTGAGGGATTATAATGAGTCGCAAGTCCAATTATATCCTACTACTACCTTCATATCTTTCTTATCACAAGCCGACCTTAACAATTCATACTAATTTGAGAAGCCGCTACCATTCTTGCTGCAGACAATATCAAGCTCATCCACTATTATCCATGCCAACCAATACCCCAGTTGGTTTCAGCAAACAAGTACAAATTAAAAAAAATGAAGCTCCAAACAAGCAAGATTTATGTTCCAACGACTTGTTCTTCCAATCACCTCAAAATTAGATATCCATCAGCAAGTGTCTGTGTATTACAAGTTTTCTACAAGAAACCTTTACTAAATTTATAGAGATCATCAAACTAATTAAAGGTGCAGAAATCAATGGCAAAAAGATTGAGTGAAAAAACCATGTACCATGTGTCACAAAATATATTGAATCTATGTGTTTTGTGCCACTCTCTTACAAAATAGCATAAAGTCCTAAATTCATTATAATAAAAGAACTTGGAAAAGTACTAACCTTATATTAACTAACAAAGTCAAACAAACTAAGTAGAATACTAAGGTATTAAGCAGTCCAAAATCAAAATAGTTTCATATCTTGGAAAAGAAAATAATAAGTTCAGGATTTTCTCCGCCCTTTACGATTTTCTGATGTTATGTCCTATTTTTATTCACTTGAGGAAAACATCTTTCTAAACCATAAAAGCAAAATTAACTTGATCAATAAAAGCAAATTCTTAAAATCAGTAAGTTCTTTGCTTAGTTTTTCAGCAATCATCAGAATTTAGCAGAACCAATATTCTACCTGAAGTTTAGTCTCTTGCAAGCACAATACATCGAAGTCTTCCCTTTGGGCAAGTTGAAGTGCTGAGAATCCCTCTAATTTAAGCAACGCTCTCAATCCATTGACATTCCAAGACAAAAGCTTGACAAAGTTTGTATCCCGAGAAAGAGGTTGAGGTCTCATAGTTCTAGGATTATACGCAATCCAATCCTTTTGAGGTTTCTTGTGAGCAAGAACAGTCCATGTTTCAGTTTGAACAGTGGTTGTACTGATTTCATCTGATTGCGCTACAATGCTTACAACATCTGAAGATACTTTTCTCTTCGCCCTGGAGGGTTTAAAATCTGACAAAAAACACACATAGATGATTAATTTAATCCTGCATGAATTACACTTGAACAAAAATTGACAAGCCATGAGACAAATAAAGGAATACAAAGAGAGCGAGAATTATGCTAAATATTTCAGAGTAGAACGTTTACAATTATACATAATCTAGAGTTTAGAACACAACCTGAAACCTCATCTGATTTAACTATCAGCTTCTTTTTGGTTGTTGCTTTGACAATTTTGCTTTTGGTTTCTGATTGTTTTAACTTTCTCTTACCCTGGTTAAGTTCAACTGTCTCTAGAGTATCATCAACTTCACCCGCAGGCTCTTCACCTGATACCTTTTCAGCATTCATTTCTAAAGATGTATTTTCGGAAGAAATGAACAGTCCTTGTTCGTCTCTAATTTGAGAATCTTGTTCTGCAGAACACAAAGACACACCTTCAACTAGTTTTTTAGAGAGCAACAAAGAGTTTAAGGAGTAAAAGAGACTGTTTGGACTTTGGAGACAAATTTGAAGTTGAGCAAAATAAAAGAAAAAAAAGAAAATCCATTTGCTCCCTTCCTCAATAAACAGTAAGGCTAAGAGAATGCTGACAGAATTGTATACCGCTTATATTATTGTCCATGAAATTCTTCAAGGCAGACAAAAGATCCTCTTTACGACCTTTGGCAGGAACCCTTATACTCCTGATAATTGAAAACCATTCCCAACATATAATTACTTCAGAATGTTGCTTGAAACTAAAGCTAAAACAGTAGCTACATTCCAAGGGAAAAGCATATGGACTTACTTCAATGTCTTCCGGAGTTCTGGAACAGTCATGGTGTCTACTATAGCCGGGTCATTTCTTAATCTTTCAATCTCAATGGAATAGCCATCAACATCATTTTCCAACATCATCACCTTATAGTGAATAATCAAAAGGAATAGAGACAGAAATGAGGATTACAATCAATAAAGCATAGATACAGACAAGAACTCCAGACAAACACCGGCACCCATAATAATATAAAAAACGGTTAATACCTCAAATAGCCCATGTAATTTAGGCGAGGTCTTAAAATAGACCCTGTAAAAACAAACGTTTGTAAACGTTTTCAATTTTATCCTTCTGTTAACCAAACATTACAAAAACGATGATGTGGTAAAAGGACTAAATCGAAAATGTTTACAAACTTCAAGGACTTATGTGTAACCAAAATAACTTAAAAACCAATCTGTTACAATCCTCAAACTTAAAAAGACTTATTTGCGACCAAAATAACTTATGTCAATGCTACATAGATTACAAAGTTACTCAAAGTAGCATAAAAATGACAATATCACTTAAACATCAATCAGACCTTAACGGTATGATTCTTGGAACTAGGGCTTGCTTCTAAACCTTTGAGGTTCATATCCTTCTTGACTTCAAAAGATGATGAAATGGGTTGTGAGGAATTTGAAAAGGGTCTTTTAGACCCCATTGCTTTCACACTTAGACAACAAACCAAGCTCTTGCTACTCAAATGCTTCTGAAAACTGCAAAACTACAATCAATGAGTGAGTGTGAGACACAACATTTTGAATTTATTTTTAAAATCACTTAAAATAAAAAAAATCAAACATTTTTCCCGAGAAAAGCAAAAGGAAAATTACTGATAAGAATTTGGAAAATAAAGGAGAGAAAAGAGAGAAGAAACCTGGTAAGATTGAAAGAGGTTGAAGTGACGAAATGCAGGAGTAGTTTCATGTCAGGTGAGCACCGAACAGAGAACGAAAACGCAGCATAGACTGAGAGGAAGAAAATGAATTTATCAATTAATAATTTATCAATTAATTTTTTTTTCTTCTGAAAAAACTAAATTAGCTCACTCAAATCGGTATCATAGAGAATCAAACATGGAACCTCAGGAGGAGCACACTCCCCAAATCCCCCACGCCGCTACCACCAGGTCAACCCAAGAGACTTGAATTTATCAATTTACTAAGAGTTCGGTTCGAGAGTTTTGAAGGGGAGGAGAGGAGAGATTTTTAATTTGAAGTGTTTGGTTCAATTTTTAGAAGGGGAGTGGAGGGGAGGGGAGCAAATCTTTTTAAAATTTGATTGCATTGCCATAATTATTGGTTCAATTTTTAGAAGGGGAGTGGAGGGGAGGGGAGCAAATCTTTTTAAAATTTGATTGCATTGCCATAATTATCGTTAAATTAATTTCAAATCTCAATATTAACATTGTAACAACTTTGATTATTATTAGATTATATTATCTTTGTAACAATCTTATTATTATTTTGTTATATTTTTTTTGTAACAACTTTTATTATTATATTATCTATCACTCTTATTTGTTACATCTAAAAACCACTCCTACTACTACTTTGTTGATGTCAATGGCCTTATTATTATTATTATTATCTTATTTTAATTCAACTTATTATTGCTTGTTGATCCTTTTTTTTCAATGTTAATTCACTGATTGTTGTGGAAAATATATGAGTCAGTTTGAGATAAAATAAGCAGCTTAGATGTGTGTTTGTCATTGGTTGGTCTCTGAAATTGTAATATCAAGTAGTTTCTTTTCTTTAATTAAGTTTAAGGGTAAAACAATAAAATAATTTTAAAACCTCCTCCCCTCCCCTTGCGA
>Ga0315913_1003540_pt1 | contig 18783 bp, 8 predicted proteins | sample MpolsnodulesMG_FD_207736 | JGI IMG/M metagenome (GOLD analysis project Ga0315913, IMG submission 207736) | Medicago polymorpha root nodule microbial communities from Los Angeles, California, United States - small nodules | ecosystem: Host-associated > Plants > Roots > Nodule | place: USA... | reverse complement strand
AAAAGGTGCTTCAGCCGGGATGCCATTGCATGCCATGGTTCCTTGGAAAACGAATTGCTGGTCATCTCTCTCTTCGGGTTCAACAATTGGATATCAAATGTGAGACAAAGACAAAGGTTGGTTTGTTACTTTCTAAAACTTCAATTATACCAAATCTTCATGTCATTCCATGCTTATCAATCACATGGATACTTTCTCTTTGGCCAGGATAATTTTAATTTTTATTAGGTGTCATCCTTGTGCTATGTTATTTTGATTCCTATATATTTTCTTAACTATGGTTATCTCTTTCTCTAGCATTCGCCACTTTCAGTACTCTGTGTATATGCATAACATGATACTCCGTACATTGTTCTCAAATTTTTCCATTGGAATAAATGTTGATTTGTTTAATATTTATTTGCTTGCAGGATAATGTCTTTGTCAATGTTGTTGCTTCTATTCAATACCGTGCCTTGGCAAACAAGGCAAACGATGCATTTTACAAACTTAGCAACACAAGGGGCCAGATTCAAGCTTATGTTTTTGATGGTATAAAGCGTAACCCTGCTTAGCAATAAACATGCAATTACCGGTTTAAAAATATGTATCAACTAAGGTGAAAGCTTATAAAAATAATCAGCTAAGGTGAAATTTATGTTCTCATTGCAGTAATTAGGGCCAGTGTTCCAAAACTCAACTTGGATGATACTTTTGAGCAGAAAAATGAAATCGCAAAAGCTGTGGAAGAAGAACTTGAGAAGGTTTTTTTTTGTTTACAATTAGTATTTACTATTTCCTGATAAGGTGAACTGAGGATTTATATAACTTTGAATCGTCTCAACAGGCTATGTCCGCTTATGGATATGAAATTGTTCAAACACTGATTACTGATATAGAGCCAGATCAGCATGTGAAGACGGCTATGAATGAAATCAATGCTGGTAAGTTTTTTTAAAACCATGAGATGTCCCCACAACATTGTTATTATATTATGAGTTAAACTTGGTATGCTCAGTTTCTGTTCATAATTTACATTAATTATTCTCCAAAAGAGGTCAATAAGTGTTAAAGAATGCCTACCTTTTTCCTTACGGTACGTCTTACATGTATCAAAAAACTATGTAGGGATGCTTGTAATATACAAGCTCTTGTTATTAAGCATCTGATCCTAAGTCTAATTTTGTTGCAAAATTTATTTTGGAATTAACTCTTCTTTGTTTTGCTTCTTTGAGGTCCAATAGTTTGTCATGCTATGATATGGATCACATTATCTTTCATTATATCAACTCAACTTTTTATTCTATGACTTATGTATTAACTAGATATTGAATGAATCATAACTTCTGTGTCAAATACTTATTTATAGTTTATCATGTTTCTTTACCTAGTGCTATGTGCCAAATATCTCCTTTGCTCTTGGATTACCATATTTCATTTACCGTTTCCTGTCTATGATTAGCTGCAAGAATGAGGATCGCAGCTAATGAGAAGGCTGAAGCAGAGAAAATCTTGCAAATAAAGCGAGCTGAGGGTGAAGCTGAGTCTAAATATCTCTCTGGGATGGGTATTGCTCGTCAACGTCAAGCCATTGTGGATGGTTTGAGAGACAGTGTGATTGGATTTTCAGAGAATGTACCAGGGACAAGTGCAAAAGATGTCATGGATATGGTCCTTGTCACTCAATACTTTGACACTATGAAAGAAATTGGTGCTGCCTCCAAGTCTTCTGCTGTGTTCATTCCACATGGACCTGGTGCTGTTCGCGATGTTGCTAGCCAAATTCGTGATGGACTTCTCCAGGGTTCTCTAACTCATGAGTAGCTTCTATTCCTCCTACTCCTACTTCCTATCTGGTTTATATGGGAGTGTGGTGATATTTTAATTTTTAATTTTTTTTTGAACGGGATTTTTAATGTTTTTGGTTGTTAAGCTTCAATATGTTAAACGATTTTCTATGTTATTAAAGTTACATTCAAGAAAAAAAAATTACGCACTGTTTGAGAGTGCTTAAATTTAGTACTATGGTAGAATGGTTTTCTACCTCAGGTTTTTTCACAAAGAAAAATGTTTGCTGCTGAAAGTTAGCTTGCATTTCAGGGTTCTTTTTATACTTCTATCACCGTCTCATACTGAGATATATTTTCTTTGAAATTCCTATATCTTAAAGCGACAGCTATTGACCACAATAAGGTGAAGTTTGGAGATACAAGAGTAAACATAACCCTTCAATTTGCAGTGTTTGAATACTCACTTGTTCTCCGATGGTCAAGGCTCACCATAGTTTACGGTTTAGTAGTGTAGCCCTGCTTCAGTATGTTATATGGTTTTCTACCTGACGTTTTTGCACAAAAGAAAAATGCTTGCTGCTGTCTCTACATCTCCAATAAATAAATAAAAATATCGAGAGGAGAGTACATTATGATTTTGTCCCTCAGAATCTGAATGTTTGCTTGCATTTCAGGGTTCTTTTTAATTGAAAAGTATAAATCTTCTCTCCCCTTTAGGAATAATCCTAAACAATGTCGAAAATGGAAGTAACATGAAGCTGCCAGTAAAACTCTAAGAAAAGTAAACAAGTCTAGAGCTATTTTCAGAGACTAATTTTCTATAAGAATAAGCTTGAATGATTTTAAACTTCAGAAAGTAGAAGTGATAAATAGATATCTAATACTAGTACTGTTGTTGGATATGAAAAATCTTTTTATCCAATTTGTGTCATTGTTTGAAAGTCTCCTCATCCAGCAACTTCTCAGTTTAACATGAAAGCTCATCTCCGGGGCATAGATTAGGGTCTTAGAGTCATGGAGACTCCAACTTTCGGAATCTTATCATCTGTAGCCCCAAAATCCATTTCGCCGGCCATAGTTACAAAAAATCTCTGCCAAAATCCTTGTTGAATAAGAGCACCTACTTTGCCAGAACTGTCAAACCGAGCCTTTAGCAATGTTTCAGGAAAAAATGCATGCTGAGCACCAATGGTGACACCGGTTTCCTTGAGTGACAAGCTATGCTTCACCTGTGTTGCAATGGCAGTCTGGGTTAGGGGGTTCACTTCGTGATAAATGGTCGCTTTTAGAGTGTCAAAGCTGTCATGCCTGCATAATATGAAATATTTATTTCAAGCTTGACAAAAGAAACAGTAGCAGAACACTAAGCAGTAATGATTAAATGCTAAAGTTAGTATAGAGATCACTAATTGATATTCCTATCCATTTTTCTGATAAATTTAGTCAGTAGTTTTTGATGGATATATCTTACAAGGTCAATGAAGCTTCAAGGAAGGCAGTGTTTAAGCCGAAGCCAGCAGTCAACTTGGTTATTGATCTTGTTGGTATGTGCAAGGCAACATTGGCTCCCAGGGACAGAATGCTTGTTCCTAAAAGGCCTGATAATTTTACAACAGGGTCATATGCTCCTTCTTGGTTTCCTAATAATCCAATGCATCCAGTAATCCCAGTGAATCTATTCAAGTACTGTAGTTCCACCTATGAATTCATTGTGATTTTAGGAAATATTCAGATGCAATGAACAAAAAAACACTAAAACTATTAAAGATTATACAATACGTAGTTTATAGGTAAGTACAAAGGAATGGTACCTTCCCGGAATCTGGTACGGTACATTTGAAAACGGTCCTGAATCCAGGTAGAATTTCTTGAACTGTAATGGATACAACAGTAAAAGCACTACAGTCAGACATGCTGCAGGTAATGCCATTTCATTCAGGGTTCTAAATTAACATGGCTCTGATTTGTTTGTGGAGACCTTTGAGGGCTAAACCGTTTCTATACATATTTCTAAACGGATATGGCATACATAAACTATGATTCTATGAGATACTCACTTGTTTCCTAAGTGCAAATTTAGATGACAATCATATGAAATGAAGATTGAAAAAAGATGAAAAAAATTTGATAGTTTCTGAAAACTGTGCATGTATGTGAAGTCATTGAATGAATGGTATTTTGTTATGGAGTAATCTTCATTGTGATTTACGTGCAACTCCACCCCTGATTTAAATAATGTGATATGATTTAGTATTTAAATGATTCAAACTAGACTACAAAAGAAAGAAAAGGGAATGATGGGAGAAAGTTTGAAAAATTTGAGGACTAAATCATTAAATCATTCAGTAAGAAATCAATGAGCAAAATATCAGTTTGCTCATTCATTTGTTATCCGTACTTCCAACAGAATAACATTTGGCTAAAAAAAAAAATCATAGTTTCAACCATAAGTAGGAAAATAAAAGTAAAGGATTAAGCCTCTGTTTGGATCCGCGGTAGCCATCTCATTCTTGCAGTCTAAAACAGTTTTCACCAATCACCGCAGTTCCAAACATAAGCTAAGTTGATGTTCACAATACCTTTACAAGAGAAGCCTGCATTCCAATCCATGAATTGGTAGTGAAAGTGAATAGGTGATTGTTGAACATAGTCCTTGTAAAGAACATCTAATAAAAAATAAACAAATTTATTTCAGTATAATACTAGTAAAGAAGCTTATTAGATAATAGACTCTTCTAAAGATTAAAATGGAAAGGAATTTGATAAAACCTTTGGCCTTATCGCCAAGATTAGAATATACACCAGGACTCTTGCTCATTTTACTAAAATGAATGCTAAGAAATCAAAATTGTTGTTTGAGTGAGTATCACCTTTTTGTGATCTGTTGACATGATAATTTATTGGGAGGGAAAGGGAGGGCAAAGGGAAGTTTCCTATTGTACAAAATGGTTCAATTGATTTGGTTGTACCATGCATAAAATGAAATTTCCACATATCAACTGTAGCTATTGTTTGGTGCACTAAAAGTGACATCTCAAGCTGGTGACTAGTGAAATAAACAAAGAGTGAAATTTAAGGTAGCATTAGACAAACACTGTCTGTGTCTGATACTGCTTGTATTCTACCCTAGACTAACGCTCCTTGTAAATTAACGTTGGTACATTAAATAAACATGTTGTCATATTTGTTATGAAATAATTATTGCTTTAGGCTTAAGCTGATTCCAATTATATTGTCATTATTTTAAACAAACACATGAAAATTAAACTCAGAAATATCACTGCAGTAAAGTACCACATTTTTATTAACTAACTACCCATATAAACCCCTTAAAAACCCAAGCCATAATAAACAATTTTCCAGCTTGGCATGACTTTATACTACACAACATAACATGTAAAATCTTCAAACATTGTTTGAACTCAAGCTTGGGTAATGAGTAATGACATGGTTGATACATCAGCAGAGTTGTCATCTGTTCTAACATTTTCTAGAATTGCCTTCCCTTTTGCACTCACTTCGTGCTTAGTTCTCTCCTGATACATTTGATTCTTAACCAAATATATCTTTCATTTGACTATCACAAAGATATTTGTGAAAATGGAAAATAATTTAATTTTTATACATCATAAAAAAATGTACATTGTTCGTGTTAATAAAAATGTTTGGTTTAATCATAACGATTGATGTTTAAAAACAACAACTAGAATAGTTATGTTTCGTCTTTTAGTATATTATGAAAGTATATCGTGCCTAATTGTATAGCATGCCAATAATATTTGAAATAATGACATGGGCATGAATAACTGTATAGTTGTGTTTTCGTCTTTTAGTGTATCTCTTTGTCTATAAAAAAGAGAAGTGTTGTAACATATTTGCTAAAAGAAAACCAATTAAAATTCAATGTGTTTAAATAACAACATTCCTTCTGTGTTGTTGAGATGATCAAAATAGTAAAAAAAAAAAATGCATTTGGATCATCTCATTTTTCTCTTTTGTTTTATCCCTCATGGTAGGAGAGACATATAACTTCAATATTGATGAACCTTATACACAATCAAAATTGAGTATACATTTGAATATGTTTTTATCTCTCTTCTAACAGGAGGGAGAAAATGAGAGGATCCAAATCCAATAAGTAAATAGTGAAGGTGACCTTATTAATCAAACATACAATATATATTTTTGCTACTAATGTCAAAAATGAAAATGTTACATTTTATTCGTAAGTAAAATACTGGTCCAGATATTGATGAAGCTAATAGTTCAATCCTCCTCCAAGGTGGTGCTGGTTAGAATTTCCATACCATATCTAAAAGGCTTGTTTACAAAATTTTGTGTGAAAAGTTAATGACAGACCAATTGCATAGTAAGAGTTAGACTTTGTTGAAATTTTTGCATCCAAAGGTAAATTAGTCACACCCTGCATTGGTTGGAGTCATATTTTGATTACTTTCAAAAAATTGTGTCGATTTTTTTTTTGTTTGCGATGGAGTACAGTTGTCATCTGGCCATTCCCATTTTTAATTTCCTTTATGTGTCATGTGTTTAGATCATATGTTCACAAAAAAGTGTGTAGATTATATACGCCTAAGCCATTCATTTTTTTTATTTTTGTATGCATATAGTTTTGCGATGCTTTCTACCCCTTCCTCATTTGCAATGATAGATTAGTGCAACATATTCAGAACCACACATCTTAAATACATCCATGTCCTTGAGGATTAAAATTAGCATTCAGAATTTCGTTGTGTGTCCTATAAAATTAGCATCCATTTTATTTTTGTATGCATATATAGTTTTGCGATGCTTTCTATTCCATCATACTTGCTACATTACATAAATCCAAAAATCAGGAAAGTCAAGAGCTAATGTATAATTCGCACAACATACACATACAGAAACAAACAAACAAAAATGCAGCAATTGATGCAATGTACTATTCTTTAATTTTAAAATGTCAGAAAGATATCAAAGGTTGTTCACATACATGTTCTGTTGGGTACCCAAAATTTCTCCAACCTTTCTCTTATTTCGAGTTTCCTACAGTGGCCACACAGTCAATCAATTTGAAAAATAAATCATGACAACTAGCCACTTTCCCAAACCCTTTTCACTCCTTACAATAATTTTTTATTAAGGACACCTTTTTTCTAACACTGAAAAGAGCTACACTACTACTACTCTACCAATGCTTGTCCTTTCCTCACTCTATGTTAAAACAAATTAAATTTCCATTTCTAAAAAAAAATTGTCATCACTTAAAAAAATAAGCTGTAACAATAAAATAAAAACTAATCTTTGATTATGAATAATCTACATCAACCTATCAGACAAACTAGGAAGTCTTCTGAAAAAGTTCAAACTAGCCGGAGGCATTGGGTTCCTAAACATTGGATGACGAAGATAGTAGAATCCTAAAGCCACAGCAACCATTTTAGGAGGCACTGAATAGAGTATAACAGCAATAACAAGACACACTCCAATGAACAATTTTGTAGCTCTTGGGTCTCTCCAACTAACCAATGCTTGAACCCTCTCTCCCTGTGTAGCAAAATCACCCAAAACAGTTTGCACCCTTGCAGCTAACATTCTTAACCTGTCATAACGAACCCTAACCAAATCTGGTGGTTTGGAGCTAGGCATTGTGTCAAATTCTTCATCTAATTCATCTGGATCAACAGCTTCAGCTTGTGATAATCTTGTATCCATACCAGCTGGTATCTTGGGTCTAAAACGGTAATACCATATTCCAATCAAAACAACATATAGAAACCCGGTTGGAACAATTAAATCTGGATACCAAACAAGGACTAAGTAAAGTATATGAAGCAAAACCGTTGTAACTGGATTTTTCCATCTTCTTATATCATCTAACCATTTAGCTAATCCAACAGCCCAAGCTAAAACTGCCACAATTCTAAACCAATTCGCTTTACTTTTCCTCATACTCCAAGCATGTGAGTCAGCATCCAACATGTAACGAACAACCTCGTGCCCCATTGGAGGCTCTGAGCGAGCCAGCCACTGAGCTACCATCTTAGTGGCTGCCCCGCGAAGAGCCTCTTGTTGGGCCACACCAAGTGGACGGATGTAATGCATTTTTGGAAGTAATGGTTGTTGATAAACTGCACATGTGTCAGGGAAAAACCCGGGGCAAGCAAACCGAACCGCTAACTCGATTTCACCCATTTTCTTCAAACCGTTTCGAGTCAGAACCAGTAATGGATATGAACTTGTGTAGATTTTGTTGCTTTCAAGCGTAGAAACTCGTATACGAATTTTACCTATACGGCAATCTGGTTTTTCTTCTGCCACATCAGCAAACATACGCCAGTTGTCAAATACACCTACGGTTAAGACAGTGCAAGGATCATATACCTGCCACGTGTACTGTTCGTTCCACCGTGGGTCGAAGCTATCCGTTACGGTTCGGGTTCTGACCCATTTCTTGCCATACTTGGCCACACAGTAAGAATCGGTGGATCCTTTTCCTGGACCCTTGGATTTCATAGGAAGAAGACCACGAGCGCCTAAGATTCCAAGTTCAAGAATTCCAACCGGAGGTTTCCATAGAGATTTCGCGGTGGGACGAAAATCACTACACACGTGCGCCGCTTCATCAAGCACGTGATAACCACCTTCTAAACAGAGGCGTAGGTGGACTCTCCCACAGTAGGACCCACCTTCTAACGGGAACCATTTGGCTGGCACGTGGCGGTCATCTATTCGCTGTTCAATTGACGTCAAAGGAATCACCACGTGGCCGAGTAACGCCGCTTCCTTGGTGGTGCGATCTTCTACGAGAAGGACCATGGAATCTTCTAGTGGCTCACCGGCGACGAAGAGAAGATCTTCGTGCCAGTGAAAGGACATGCTGTGGTGGTTCATTGATCCTCTTCGTGTTCTCTGTGATTGAAACCCTAATTGCACCTTCACTCTTATCTCCGGCGCCGTTAACGGTGGTAGATTCGGAGTTAGATTCAGGTCTTGTGCTTCCATTACTGTTACTCTCAGATACCAAAGCTTCGGTGATTGATAAACCTTTGAGCGAGTATGTGCCACGTACGGTGCATCTGAACTCCATGCTTCTGGAAAAGCGTCGTCGGATTGAGTTCCGATCCAAACGGAAAGCTGTATGTCGCCGGAGACTCTACCGGAGTTTTGTTCTGCTGCGCCACCTTCAAGACGGTACCATTGTGGAGCAAGAGGACTATCAGGAGAATCACGAATAGGTACATCAGAAAGATCAAAACAAACACCACCGAGAAATTGCTCTGTAGGTGAATCCCAAACGGAAATCTCCAACGTAGCACCGGTTGCATCGGTTTTGCTGTAACCAAGGGCAAAAACCTGGTTCCATTCCGGCGAGTCATTGGGCTCGTTTGGCCTATAACTCGCGGGCTTTGATCTGACATAGTGACTTGAGGTTCTAACCTTCACAAACGGGCTTTCTGTTGGAGGATTAAGCCCGCGAACCTTGACGATTCTAACAAACAGATACTGCATTGGCTCAACTAGATCATAGGGATGAATCCTCTCAGATTCACCGTTAGGTTTCTTCCCGGAGATATCCTTCGGTGCATAATCACCGTTACCGTTACCATTAGGTCTTTTCATAATCTTCACTCTATCATTCCTCATTGTTTGCATTTTCCTCACTTCAGGATGATGATACTGCATTTCAGGTTCCGGTTGAGCGTACATCTCCGGCAACGGTGGATCTTGTTGAACACGAACCACCGGAGAAGGTGATTCTTCCATAACCACCACACGCGGTGAAGGAGGACCATCTGGAAGTGGAACACAATGCTCCATCTGTTCAACTTGAAAAACCCTTCCTTCTTCAACCATCATCGGATGCCTGTGACTATGATTGTTCCTCTCTTGCTCTGCGCCACCGTGCCGCTCTTCCTCCGGCGGCGGTTGCGATGGCTGTTCCTGTTGCTGTTGTTGTTGTTGTTGTTGTTGTTCATCTTGCTGTAACAACTCATCGTAGTAATAAATCTTCAAACCGATTTCACCTCTAATCCAACTGAAAACACTCTTCTTCTCTAAAGTATAATAAACCAAAGCTTCTTCACCTCTACAAGAAAACTGTGTTCCATAAAGCTTAACCCTACCAAGAAAATGATTCTTGCGTCCACTACCATTCCCAAATTTCTTATCATTGTAAACCTCAACTTCAAGCTCTTCAAACTCCATATTCTCCGGGTCAGAAACGATGAACTCAAGCAACTCGTTCCAAACCGGGTTGAGTTCTTTGAACCGGGTGGTGGTTCGTTTTCTCTGACCGTCGAAATCCGCCACCACGTAAGGACTGGAACTTCCTTGACCATCTTTGGGAAGAAGGTTGCGTGCGTCAACAACTTCCACCGCCAATCTTCTCACCGTTTGGGGCGGTCCTTGTTGAAACGGCGTCGTTGCCATGTTCATAGTCTCATCGAGAAATGAGAACCAAAGACTCGTTTTTCGTTTTGTGTTGTGTTTTGGGTTGCGTTTTTTTTTTTATTATTTTAATAATTTTCTTGTTATTTCCGTATATTTAGGAAAGGAAGGAAGGTTTGTTGTAAGGAGGTTGGATTCCATGCTCTCTCGCCAAGGAACTTTTTTCAATTCCCTCTCCACTATGGGTTGGTTATCCTCCTCAATTTTTTTATTTTTTTTTATTCTCTTAGTTATTTGTATGAGAATATTTAAGATTAATTTGTGAATGTTTTTATTTGTTTATTTCAATGGTTGATAAGTTAGAATGAATGACCCAAGCAAGCATCTCATCTTTTCCTATTCACTAATCTCCTAGTCACAGACAAAAAGTTCTCATTTTAATTCTTAATTTTCTATATGTAGGTTTATAGGACATCAATTCCTGAATGCACATGTGCATTTAATTTTGGTCATAAGATTATATTTTATTTTTTTGTAAAAGCAATCATAAGATTTAGTCCAAGAAGAGTTTTTCTTGCTTTTGTGTTATAAAAATTGAAATCTGGATTTAGTAATATTTTGTATCACACGCTTGTTTGTCTTACCCAACTTGAGGAGAGTGGCATATTAACTTTATTTTTAACATGGTTTGTTGTCACACTCTAGATCTCTTTTGTACTGTTGATTTATTTAATAAATCAGAAGTTTTAGTTTATATGTGATATATTCAATTCAATTCAACTATAAAAATTTTATTTGTAATAAAATGAAGTATACATAAGCCATATCTAGGACTTGTAGTAATGTACATGTCCATTACTCATAACATTGTTTGAAGTTTGAACAGAGGCATGGAAGGTGTAACCCTTATTTTCAACGAAAGCTAGAATCCTCAGCAGGAAGGCACATAATTCCGCGTCCCAGCTATGGCCCCATCCTTTTTTTTTTTTTTTTTTTTTTTTCAAAAAAGCATCTACATTTTGAATAAAGTTCTAGGACAAAGCATCACCTTTACCCTTCCTTCCCTACCCGTTTGGTTCCTTATTCTTCACCATGCATCACTTGTCAACATCCACAACTCCAAGCACCTTTCCTTTCCTATTTCAAGCAAACTATATCTTGTCTATTGATTTTATATATCAGTGTTCAAGAAGCTCCTTAAGGCACTATTCCTTTATATCCCAATTGTGTTCTACAAGCTCTGTATTTTTCAGAATTTAGTAATGGCACATGATGTATTATATTTTGCAATTATTATTTTTTATGTACATTTGAAAAAGTTATTGGAAGTTTTTCTTTCATTTCCCTATCTAAGATTTAGTATATCACAAAACTTTCAACCAAGGATAAATCACTGGAACAGTGTATGCTGCTCTCGCCAACAATTTTTTTGGGGAAGGTTAGTCCTTAACTATTAACTAATTTATCATGAAGAAAAGCATGAATATGAAGGAGAATAGTTTAGGTAACTAGAAGAAGCAGACAAACAATATAAGCTCAGGAAGAAGCTTCTCTTTCCCGCATCAGCATCCTTTGAGATTCTGCTCTTTTTAAAATTGGTGGACTACTTGTGGAATCTGATCCTATAAGATAAAAGTAAATTTTGACATAGTGCCTTTCCGATTCTGCATAATCGGGATCAATGTACTGGATTTTAGCTCAGTGGAGAATATTGTTTAAAGAATCATATGCAAAGGAGGCTTTGAAAAGAAGAGGTGATGTCATTTGATTTGTAGTTTTTGTTTTTTGAGGGTTTTTCATCAAAGGATAGAAGCCAACATAAGATTATTGGATAGAAGCAATGAGAACTTGCAGGTTTATTTTCTTCTCTTTTTTTGAGGAAGATAGCAGATCCTTATTGTGATTGTATCTTGTCTAAGACTGCTTTCATCATATGCACCTGTAATATGCATACTTAACCTCTTTCTTTTGATACTCATTTGGTTTAAAATAGTGCACTTGACTTTGATCAGATTGCCATAAACTGATGATAAAGTTATATTATGCATTTTGACAAGGACTGTGAAAGTGGTATATGCTAATTAATTGTGAAGCAAGAATTCTGTCTCTAATATTTTAGCCATTTGACTTGATCAAGATTGTGCAGACACTAAAATATCCCAATTAGCCCTCTTAAAGTTTCCTCCACAATCACTCAATTCTTCTGACATGAAAAATTATGTATGACATAAAATTATATCATATTATGGATGTAGATGTTAAGATTGGAAACAAACAAGATGCATATATAAGATATATATTTAAAGTTTGAATATATACATGATTCTTTGCTGATGTTCTATAGATACATTTGAAAGGAACTTTTGACTTGAAGTGGTGAATATACATTAATGGATACAGGTCAAAGGACTACTTATGGTGCTTCTGAAAATTGAAATTTGCTAGATACATACATCCCCAAGGAGAAGGCTATAACAGCTGTTGCAACAATTCCTTTGTTTTTCATCAAAACATCCAATGCACTTCTTAACATGGCTTCTTGATCCCACTTCCTCATTACTTGTTCAGAAAAATCCCCCATGTGCGCATTTTCATTTTGTTTATATTCATGTTCTTCATGACCAACTTGTTGATTATGATCATTTTCGTGTTTTTCATGACCAACATGTTGATTGTGATCATCTTCGTGTTCTACATGACGAACATGTTGATTATGATCATCTTCGTGTTCTACTCGACCAACATGTTGATTATGATTTCTCCTCTCAATCTCATCATTTGCATTGGCTGTGTGGCTATCATTTTCTTCTGCTCTTTGAATATCGTGGATTCCAGCTTTCTCAGTGTCGCTTTCTTTGTTCTTCTCTTGTGCAATTCGCTTGGGGAGAGTCACGTAAAGGATTCCCCCATCGAATTTTCCGGCTATCTTATCAATCTCAGAATCATCTGGTTCTGGAAAACTTAGGTGAAAACGAACACGTTTCTGCTCACTTGCTTGCCTTTCTCCCTTGACAACAATACGGCCACTGCTATCAACCTGAAGCTTCACATCTTCCTTCACAAATTCTGTATAGAAACAAATTGAAAGAGAAAAAATAAAATATTCACAAGTTATTCTCGTTTTCATGGCATCAATCCTGACTGATAATTGTACAAAAAATCCTTGTAAATAAGTTCATTGGTTTTTTCTTAGATTATTCTCACATAAAACAAGTAATTACATAAGTCTAGTAAGTAGTGTATGATTGGTTTAAAGGGTTCCATCTTCTAAATTCATATGAATATTATAATTATTTTTACGTTCAAAAGTTAGTGATATTAATGCAATACCAGGAAGATCCACTACAAGATAATGGCCAGCAGAGTCCTCTGTCCATGCAGAATTAGGAACAATATCTTCAACAACAGAAGGGCGTGGCGCAGGTCTTATTACTCCATACCTTGGAGTACCTCTAACGTTGGCCATTAAGGACGAACAAATTAACAACTAATATGAAACTGATAAGACTGTAAGAAATTGGTATTGAAGAAATGTGACAATTTGCATGCAACCTATGGAAGATATATATAATTTGATCATACAATTGCGTGATGTGTTTTCCATGTTTTCCTCATGATCAATTAAGCTCTATGGTTGGGTTGCTTTACTTGCTTGAACATTCTTAAATATTCTAAACTTGAACTGCATTTAATTTGGATTGAGGTAACTATATAGTTTTGTATATTTTAACATGTACAAAAGCATACTATTCCTTTCTTTGCTTATTTCCAGGCTCTCGTCTTTCGGCGGGGTTTGTGGAACCAAGATATAATGATTTAATATTTCTGCTTGGATTATTTTATCTTAACCTCACCATGCAAAGTATTTTTATTTATTTTATATATTCATTTTTGAAAGCTAGTCATTGTTAGTTTTAGTTTGGGGGATCAATATAACATGCTCTACTTAGTGCACTACAATAATTGTTGTGTCTTTAATTTATAATAATATATATTAAATTTGAAATTTATTTATTTTAAAAGGATTTGAAATGTGAGTTATAGTGTGGACACTTCAATTATGTTGTATAAATTTGTCACATTGACAAGCTATTTGCATGTACCTCCAAATTCTTATTACATAACGAGTAGTCAAATAGTTTATCAATGTATAAAAAAATTGAAATAGTTTTTTATGATGCAATATGTTACTTAAAATAGTATTTTACGTTAAAATAATCTTCAATGTTTATAATAACTCTTTTGAGGATATATAAATACTTATAAGAATTAATATTACAATAAGTATATTGAGAAATTGATATGATAATATTAACCGAATATTTTAACGTGATGAACTATTTTGATACAAGAAATGCACAATCAGATACTACTTTAAAATTTCAATTGTGAACTATTATGATTAGTCGTTATATTTTTTGGGATAATAATGACTATTATTCTATACATGTTGTAAAATAAGAAAAGTCTTAAAGGAACAGTTGTTGATAAGATCAGCTTAGCAAGGACATGAGCCATCATATTTGTTTCTTCATAAAAAAAACTCGAACAAAAACGGTTGTCTACAGTAATTGCTCTGTAACAGGCAGAGATTTTAAAACTGAAAGTTTACTAATTAAAAATCTGACACAACCAACATAAATTTGAAATACAAAGTTTGAGAATTGAAATAGAAAGATGCGGTATTTTTCTATCTATCAAAAGTAAGTATTATATGTATCGTCTCCTCAGGTACTAGTGCGATATCATAGACCGTTCGACACTAAATATCATTTTAAGTTAAAAAGATTGGTTTGTTTGTTGGTAACTATGAAACTAATTTTGCAAGAATAAAGGTTGAGATTAATAAGGCGTGAAACTTGTTAGGATTAGAGTTCCTTGATCAAGCATCACACATAACCTAAAGATCATACATGGATTCTAGCTTTTCTTTGATATTATCATGTATCCCTCGACAATATCATTCGTGTCCAAATAATATTGTGACTTCAATTGTATCGTTTAATCGTGGATGTCTCAAACTATTGAACGATCCAAAAGTCGGTCTTATCATTTAATCGACGATTTCTCAATCTATTAAATGATAAGAAAGCTTTAAGTTTGGTTACAAGAAGTGATTATCTAAACATTAATTCCATGTCTAGAATTCATGTTTGGATAGATGATTATTCTAAACCTAGATTCAAAAGTATTTTTCAATCACAATTAAATCAAACATAAACAATAAAGTGCAAGAATAATCTCAATATCAAATCAAATGCTAGAACCATATATTTAAAGATCAAAAGATTACATGTTTAGCTAAGATCAAGTACTCTAATCCCAACAATTAATGGAGATTTAGCTACTCATTGTCATGGAAGCTTTGCAAGAATGAATTGAAAGAGAAGGATTCATTACAACTTGTGATTTCTCAACAAAGGATGAAGAATCCACCTTCTATCACTATCACTCTATGAAGAACAAACCCTCTCTCTCTCTCTCTCTCTCTCTCTCTCTCTCTTAGACTATTACAAAATATTATATGAGATTCTAAGATATCTTAAGTGAAATGATCAAGTGGGCTTTTATAGAAATTTTGATCTGCATCAACTCGCCTCGCAAGTAACTTCATTCGCCTTGGCAAGTTGAGGTTTCTTCACCAGTGGGTTTGTGCCACGTCACCTCTGAGGAGTTTTAGCCGCCCTAACTCGCCTCGCGAGTAAATTCAATCGCCTTCCATTCGCCATTGCGAGTTGAGGGCGTGTGAAAACTGGTGCTCTCTAGAATTACTCGCCTTTGGGGCTCGCTTTTCACTCGCCATTGCGAGTTCGCTCGCCTCCTTCTCGCCTTTGCGTGTTGAGGGCGAGTGATTTCTTGTGCTCTCTGGAACTTGCTCGCCTTTGACTCGCCATTGATCACCTTTTACTCACCATGGCGAGTTAGCCTTTGTACTTCTTCTTTGTTTTTCTTCTTTGCTTAGTGTCTTGAATTCAATTCCTGCACAAATGGGTAAAGTAAGACAAATAAAGCGTAATAGGGTATTTATCACTTATCTCTCGACTTTTCCCTCAATAACTTGTAAAACAAGAAACAAACGTGCCTTAATTATACAATAAAAATATTACTTTCTGGCACTTATCAAACTCTCCCCAACTTAACTCTTTGTTTGTCCTCAAACAAAAGATTGAAAACAGAACAAGTTTTAAGACAAGACAGAAGTACAAAAGGTTTGAAAACTTTTTCAGATGAATGATTCAAAGTGAATGCGCGGGCAAGTCTAAAGTTTCCAGCTAATCTAGGATTCTACTACAAATATGAAATCAGTCATAAACACAAAGTTCATGTCACATAGTTCAAGTCAATAATACATTCATTCACGAACCACACCTAACGCACTTCTTGGTAAGTAAATAAACAAAATGAAATCAATGAGTGAAGGTTATGGACACACATCCGACAATCCAGTTAACATCCAGGTCAAGTTATGTGTCCATTCAAATATCATTTCAAACAAATTGATTGTTGCTCTCGTACACTTCTTGGGTAATCCTTTCTAACTGTGTGGGCCATCAAATTGGATGGCAAACATAGCTGACAAATTCTTAAATGTGTGTGCGTCTAAATAGAGTGTTCAAATACTTGTGATCAACTAAATATATTTTTTGTAACAAAGAAAAAAGTATTTTTTTTAACACATCCCAGACATGAAATTGCACGAAAAAACACATGTTTTTCATTGGATTCTTTTATTTTGATTTGAGTTAAGGATATAATTTGAAGGAGTTGGAAACTCAAACTGAAACAAAAGAAAAATATTAATTTAACAATCACTTAGAAACACAGATTTCTCATTGTCTTTTTATTTTGACAAACTTCTCAAAGTCTTTTAATAATTCCAATTTAACTAAATATATATTGGATAATTCATTAAAATATTTTAAAGGATATAATAGAAAAAGATACATTAATATTTTATTTTTATTGTAAAATGACTTATAATTTGGAGAGAAAAAATAAAATCAAAGTGGCTCATAATTTGAGACTACGGGAGTATTCAATATTAAGATTTATAAAATAAAAATAAAAATTATTGTTCTAAATAATCCTTTACAAAATCATATCACAAAGAATTGAAGAGACAGATATTAATAATAGTCAAGTGTATACCAAAAAATAATAATACTTCATTGATATCGTAAAATATAATAATTTTTTTAGTAAATAATTTATAATAAGGGATAGAAGTAATATGTTATGCTTCTCTAAATTTCTATCTTCATTGCATACAAGAAAGATTTTCAAAATCCAGATCCTTTAAATATGTTCACCATGTAATTTTTCAACGACAAATTAGAAGTCCACGCGAGATAATTTGAGAATTTGAAATTTGTCATGGTAAATTTATTGATGCATCAAATGAACTGAAAATAATTTCAACGAGTAGTAATGATTAATCAGATCTAATGAGCAAGTAGCTGGTATGTAACGTCTGTGAACGTTGTAAATTCTTGAATACTAAATTTGATTCTTAATTATAAAAAATAAAAAAAAAGAAGTAATAATCCCCACACAGAAAACTAGTAAATATTATTATTATTACAATAAGAAAAGTCTTAGAGGAACTATTTTGAGAAATTGATATGATAATATTAACCGAATATTTTAACGCGATGAACTATTTTGATACAAAGAATACACATACTACTTTAAAATTTCAATACATTCGTGAACTATTATGATTAGTCGTTATATTTTTAGGGATAATAATGACTATTATTCGATACATGTTGTAAAATAAGAAAAGTCTTAGAGGAACAGTTGTTGATAAGATCAGCTTAGCAATTACATAAGCCACATATTTGTTTCTTCATAAAAAAACTCGAACAAAAACGGTTGCCTACAGTAATTGCTCTGTAACAGGCAGAGATTTTAAAACTGAAAGTTTACTAATTAAAAATCTGACACAGCCAACATAAATTGAAATACAAAGTTTGAGAATTGAAATAGAATGATGTAGTATTTTTCTATCTATCAAAAGTAAGTGTTATATGTATCGTCTTCTCAGGGACTAGTGCGATATCACAGACCGTTCGACACCAAATATCATTTTAAGTTAAAAAGATTGGTTTGTTTGTTGGTAACTATGAAACTAATTTTGAAAGAATAAAGGTTGAGATTAATAAGGCGTGAAACTTGTTAGGATTAGAGTTCCTTGATCAAGCATCACACATAACTTAAAGATCATACATGGATTCTAGCTTTTCTTTGATATTATCACGTATCCCTCGACAATATTATTCGTGTCCAAATAATATTGTGACTTCAATTGTATCGTTTAATCGTCGATGTCTCAAACTATTGAACGATCCAAGAGTCGGTCTTATCATTTAATCGACGATTTCTCAATCTATTAAATGATAAGAAAGCTTTAAGTTTGGATACAAGAAGTGATTATCTAAACATTAATTCCATGTCTAAAATTCATGTTTGGATAGATGATTATTCTAAACCTAGATTCAAAAGTATTTTTCAATCACAATTAAACCAAACATAAACAATAAAGTGCAAGAATAATCTCAATATCAAATCAAATGCTAGAACCATATATTTAAAGATCAAAAGATTACATGTTTAGCTAAGATCA